>Ga0247727_10001639_pt1 | contig 52564 bp, 47 predicted proteins | sample WisWelCaveWW1625_FD_202498 | JGI IMG/M metagenome (GOLD analysis project Ga0247727, IMG submission 202498) | Biofilm microbial communities from Wishing Well Cave, Virginia, United States - WW16-25 | ecosystem: Environmental > Aquatic > Deep subsurface > Groundwater > Cave microbial mat | place... | reverse complement strand
TCTGGTCCATAGGCGAGGTTCGACTCCACGGCATGGGCACCCCCTTCTTGTTGGTGCCCGTAGTGTTGTTCAACCTGTCACCCATGTCCCCCGACTAAACTGTTACCTATGTATCCAGACCGTACCGCTAGCCTCTGCGTGCAGCGGACGCGCGTGAAGCAGCGTCGTGCTTTGCCAGCATCGTGCCCGCGCGCCGCTGACGCAGGTCGTTTAGAGCGCACTATCTCCTAGCGCGCGTTCTGGCTATAATCTGGCCAGAATGCGGTTCGAGATACTCCTGGCCCCCGAGGCCGTCGAGGACCTGCGCAGGCTGAAAGCCAAGGAACGGTCGGCGGTAAAGGAAGCTCTCGAGACCCATTTAAGGCACGAACCAACCAAGACCAGCCGTAGCCGGATCAAGCGCTTGCGCGGCATGGCGCGACCGCAATACCGGCTCCGAGTCGAAGAGGTCCGTGTGTTCTACGACGTATCGGGTTCGGACGTTCAAGTGCTGGCGATCGTGCCCAAACCGGAGGCTGAGTCATGGCTAGCCCAGTTCGGAAGGCCAAAGTGAAGGAAGTGCCGCTGTCCGAGGTTAAAGACGACTTGTCCCGCTTTCTTCGGGAAGCAGAGACACAGGATGTCGTTATCACACGCCATGGCAAACCCGCTGGCGTGCTTATCGGGTTCAAATCGGAGGACGACTGGTTCGACTACCGGCTTGAAAACGATCCACGGTTCTTGCGGCGCGTCGAGCAAGCTCGCGCAAGCTTCCGCGTGGGCCGGGGTATCAAACTCGAAGACGTCAAATAACGGTGCGCTCAAACCACCCAGCCAACACCGACGCGGAACCTCATCCGATAAAGTGGACACCTCGAGCTGGCGACCGGAAAAGTAGTGGGAGGCAAAGTCGTCCTCGAGGGTGAGCCTTTGGCCGAAGGCTCCGTGGTGACCGTGGTTGCTCGGGAAGACGATGAGACTTTCGATGTCTCGCCAGAGGAAGAGAAGGCGCTGCTTGCCGCCATTGCTCAAGCCGAGAGTGGCGAGGTCGTCTCGTGGGAAGAACTGCGGGAGCAACTTCGCCGCTTCGGGTGAGTCGCCCGCTACAGGTCAAAGTCTCTCTCCGGTTGCACCGCCAGCCAGCAGTTCGGTCACTCCACCGACCGCAGCAGTATTCACCGTCAGCGTTCTTTCCGTAGCGAATCTCAGCATGTAATGCGGCCCGCCGGCCTTCGGGCCGGTGCCTGACAATCCTTCGCCGCCGAAGGGCTGCACGCCGACCACCGCGCCGATCATGCTGCGGTTGACGTAGATGTTGCCGACGCGCGCGGCGCGCACAACGTCGTCGACGAAGCTCTGGATGCGGCTGTGGATGCCGAGGGTGAGGCCGTAGCCGGTGTCGCGCAGCCACTGGAGGACCTGGTCGAGGTCGGCGCGGCGGTAGGTGCAGACGTGGAGGATGGGGCCGAAGACTTCGACCTTGGGCAGCTCGTCGAGAGGGAGTTGGAAGGCGATCGGCGCGACGTAGTTGCCGCTCGCGGGGGCCTTGGATTCGCCGATGAGCTTGGCGCTGCCTCTCAACTTTTGCACATGCGAGAGCAAGGCATCCCGCGACGGCGCGTCGATGATTGGGCCGATGTCGGTGTCGGGCTCGGCGGGGTCGCCCACTTTCAGCTCGGCGAGGGCGCCGGCGAGGAGGCGCAGGACGCGCGGGGCGCAGCCTTCGTCGACGAACAGGACGCGCTGCGCGGAGCAGCGCTGGCCGGCGCTCTGGAAGGCCGAGATCACCACGTCGTCGACGACCTGCTCGGGCAGCGCGGAGGCGTCGGCGATCATGGCGTTGACGCCGCCGGTCTCGGCGATGAGCGGCACGATCGGGCCGCCGCGCTTCGCCAGGGCCTGGTTGATCCGTCTTGCGGTCTCGACCGAGCCGGTGAAGGCCACCCCCGCGATGCGCGGGTCGGCGACGAGCGCGGCGCCGATCGTGTCGCCGGGCCCGACCACGCAGCAGGCGGCGTCGGTGGGAATGCCCGCCTGGTACAGGACTTCCAGCGCCCGGAAGCCGAGGCGCGGGGTCTGCTCGGCGGGCTTGGCGATCACGGTGTTGCCCGCGGCGAGCGCGGCCGCGACTTGGCCGGTGAAGATGGCGAGCGGGAAATTCCAGGGGCTGATGCAGGCGAAGACACCGCGGCCGTGCAAGCGCTGCTCGTTGCGCTCGCCGGCGGGGCCGGGGAGAAGAATGGGCTGGTCGAATCGCTCCCGGGCTTGAAGAGCGTAGTACCTGCAAAAATCCGCAGCTTCCCGGACTTCGGCGACGGCGTCGTTGTAGGTGCGGCCGCCTTCGCGCACGATGAGCGAGACGAGCTCCACCATGTGTCCTTGAAGCGCATCGGCGGCGCGCTCGAGGAGCGCGGCGCGCTCGGCGGCGGGAGCCTGCGACCAGGAGCCGAAGGCGTCGGTGGCGCGCGCGATGCTGAAGTCGAGCTCCTGCGGCGTGCTGTCTTCGACCGCGGCGAGCGGCTCGGCTTCGCGGTCGGCGAGAGTGCGTGCTCTCAAATGCTGGAGAACTTCCTGGCTTGATAAGTCAAGGCCAAGCGAGTTCCTGCGGTCGGGATAGAGGTTCCGCGGCAGCGGGATCCGCGCGTCGGGCTCGTAGGGCTCGGGAAGCAAAGCCACCGGGTCGGCGACCAGCGCTTCGACCGGGACGCCGGGGTCGGCGATCTGGTGCACGAACGAGGTGTTGGCGCCGTTCTCGAGCAGCCGCCGCACGAGGTAGGGCAGGAGGTCGGTGAAGCCGCCGACCGGCGCATAGATGCGGCAGGCTGCGCCGGGGTGCTCGGCGAGCAGGGCGTCGTAGAGCGCGTCACCCATGCCGAACAGCTTTTGGAATTCAAAAGTCCCACCCAGTTCGAGAATCGTCGCCACCGTCCTGCAGTTGTGGGTGGCGAAGGCGGGGTAGATGAAACCCGGCGTGGAGAGCAGCGTCTTGGCGCACGCGACGTAGGAGAGATCAGTCGCGCTCTTGCGCGTGAATACCGGGTAGTCCGGCATGCCGAGCTGCTGCGCGCGCTTGATCTCGCCGTCCCAGTAGGCGCCTTTGACGAGGCGCACACTGATGCGGCGGCGCAGGCCCACCAGCCATTCGCAGACCGACAGGGCGCGCTTCTGATAGGCCTGAACTGCGAGACCCACTTCGAAGTTTCTTGAGAGCAATTCAAGTAAATCCAAAGTCAGTTCCAGCCGCTCGGATTCCTCGGCGTCGAGCGTCAGGCCGACACCGCGGTCGGCGGCCAGCCGGGCCAATGAATTCAGGATTGGGAGCAGTTCATGGAAGACCCGGGAACGCTTCGCTTCCTCGAAGCGCGGGTGCAGCGCCGACAGCTTGATCGACACCGCGTCGGGCGCGGCTGTCGCCTGGATCGCCCTTGAATACGAATTGAAATAGCTCAAGGCATCTTCGACGCTGCGCGCAGCTTCGCCGAGCATGTCGAACGAGAAACGGTAGGGCCGGCGCCCGGCGCCGCGCTGCACGGCTTCCTCGATGGTCTCGGCGATCACGAACTGCCCGGCGAGGATGCGCATCGCCTGGCGCACCGCGGCGCGGACCACCGGCTCGCCCAGGCGGGCGATGAGGTTCTTGACGGTCGAAAAGTTCTCGTCTGCGGCGTCATGCCAGCGGGCGAGGGTGCCGGTGAGCATCAGGGCCCAGTCGGCCGCGCTCTCCGAGCTCCAGTTGCCGGTGGAGAGCTTGTCCCGGATCAGGGCGTCGGCGGTGTCCGGGTCGGGGATGCGCAGCAGCGCTTCGGCCACGCACATGAGCGCGACCCCTTCTGGCGTGGTGAGCCCGTAGGTGCGCAGGAAGGACTCGGCCGAGAGCGGCCCCGGCGGGGCCGCACGCACGCGCTGCGCCAGGCGCAGGGCCGTCAAGCTGATTTCCCGGGAAACCTCCCTGGAAGGCTGGAGTGGAAGAAGACGGGCCACCGCCTCGGCCTCGGCGATGCGATGATTCCGGCGGATCGAATCCATCTGAATATAATTCCCGCGCGAAATCCTACGCCTGCCATGCCGGTTCCACCCATTCTTTGGCAGCCCTCCGAGCGCTCGATCGAGGAAGCGCAGGTGACCCAGTTCGCGCGCCAGCTGGTGCGCAAACACCGCCTCGAGCTGAACACCTACCCCGACTTCCACCGCTGGACGGTGGACAACCCCGAGCTCTTCTGGAGCGAGGTGTGGGACTGGTGCGGCGTGGTGGCCTCGCGCAAGGGCGGCACCGTGCTGGTCGACGGCGACAAGATGCCGGGGGCGCGCTGGTTCCCCGAGGCGCGGCTCAACTTCGCCCAGAACCTGCTGCGCCGCGGCGACCGCGGCGACGCGCTCGTGTTCTGGGACGAGCGCGGGCTGCGCCGCCGGGTGAGCTACTCGGACCTGACGAGCGACGTGTCGCGCGCGGTGCAGGCGCTCGCCGCCCTGGGCCTGCGCTCGGGCGACCGCGCCGCCGCCTTCATCCCGAACCTTCCCGAGGCAGCCATGCTCGCGCTCGCCGCGCTGTCGCAGGGCATGGTGTGGTCGTCGTGCTCGCCCGACTTCGGCGTCGCCGGCGTGGTCGAGCGCTTCGGCCAGATCGAGCCCAAGGTGCTGTTCTGCGCCGACGGCTACCGCTACAACGGGCAGGAGCACGATTCGCTCGAGCGCGTGCGCGAGATCGCCGAGCGCCTGCCGACGCTGCGCAAGGTCGTGGTGGTCCCCTGCCTGGACCCCGAAATCGACGTGGCTGACATCCCCAAAGCGGTGCGCCTCGACGAGTGGCTGCGGCGCTACCAGCCCGCAGAGATCGCCTACGCGCAGCTGCCGTTCAACCACCCGGTGTTCGTGCTGTTCACCTCGGGCACCACCGGCAAGCCGAAATGCATCGTGCACGGCGCGGGCGGCACGCTGCTGCAGTCGCTCAAGACCTTCAAGCTGCACTTCGACGTGCGCGCGGGCGAGCGCTTTTTCTACTTCTGCACCACCAACTGGGTGGTGTGGAACGTGCTCTTCGCGGGGCTGTGCACCGAGGCGGCGCTCATGCTCTACGACGGCTCGCCTTTCGCGCGCAACGCCAAGATTCTGTTCGACTTCGCCGAGAAGGAGCGCTTCACCCACTTCGGCACCTCGGCGAAGTTCCTCGACGCGCTCGCGAAGCGGGGCTTGCGGCCGGCCGACAGCCACGACCTCTCGCCATTGCGCATGATCATCTCGACCGGCTCGCCGCTGGCGCCCGAGAGCTTCGACTACGTATACGACAGCGTGAAGAAGGACGTGTGCCTGTCGTCCATCTCCGGCGGCACCGACATCATGGGCGCGTTCGTCGACGCGAGCGCGGTGCTGCCGGTGTACCGCGGCGAGCTGCAGTGCCGCTCGCTTGGAATGGCGGTGGAAGTGTTCGATGAAAATGCAGAACCGGTGACAAACCAGAGGGGAGAGCTGGTGTGCGCCAGGCCCTTCCCCTCGATGCCGCTCGGGTTCTGGAACGACCGCGGCGACGAGCGCTACCACGCCGCGTACTTCGCCAAGTACCCGAACGTGTGGTGCCACGGCGACTGGTGCGAGCTCACCGAGCGCGGCACGATGCGCGTCTACGGGCGCTCCGACGCCACCCTCAACCCGGGCGGCGTGCGCATCGGCACCGCCGAGATCTACGGCGTGGTCGAGCGCATCGACGAGGTCGAGGAATCGGTGGCGATCGGGCAGCTCTGGCCGCCCGGCAACCCGACCGACACGCGCATCGTGCTGTTCGTGAAGCTGCGCGAGGGCTGCGCGCTCGAGGACGCGCTCGAAGAGCGCATCCGCCACGAGATCCGCCGCCACGCCAGCCCGCGCCACGTGCCGGCGCGCATCGTCCAGGTCGCCGACATCCCGCGCACCAAGAACGGCAAGGTGGTCGAGCTCGCGGTGAAGGCCGCGGTGCACGACATGCCGGTCACCAACCTCGACTCGCTGGCGAACCCCGAGGCGCTCGAGCTCTTCAGGAACCTGCCGGAGCTGGCGACGTAAGAATTGGGGCTAGCCCAGGATCTCGCCGATGTGGTTGCGCTTGTCGAGGTCCGAGATGAACTCGCGCAGGTCCGGGCCGAGCGCGTCGCGCGCCGACACCATGCCGAGCGGCCGGCCGTTCTCCACTACCGGCACGTGCCGGAACTCGCCTTCGTACATCAGGTGAAGCGCGTGCCCGAAGGGCCGGTCGGGCTCGATGGTGCGCGGGTTTTTGGTCATCACCTCGGCGACGCGCGTCGCGGCGGGATCGCGCCCTTCGGCGATGACGCGGAAGAGGGCATCGCGCTCGGTGAAGATGCCGGCCAGGCTCCCGTCCTTGACGACGAGGATGGCGCCGACGCGGTGCTCCTTCATGAGGCGCGCGGCGGTGGTAACGGTGATCTCGGCGCTCGCGGTGACGGGCTTCTGGTCCTCGATGATGGTACGGATGGCGCGTTGCATGGCTGGCCTCCTCCGGAATTCGACTTTACTCTCTGCGGACGTTTTTGCAGCGCAATAACTATGCTGCGGAGTAACATGCATTCCGGAGGTGGAGGAATGAAGCTCGAGGAGCGCTTTCTCAACGGCGCCGACGAGATCCGGCGGCTCGCCATGCAGACCCTGTTCGAGCGCCTGGACAGCCTGTGCGAAGGCGCGATCGCGGTCAACTTGAACGCGCGCGTCGTGTGGATGAACGACAAGTACGCGAAGAAGCTCGGCCTGAAGTCGGCTGAGGATGCCGTTGGCCGCGAAGTCGAGGAAGTGATCCCGAACAGCCTGATGCGCCAGGTCGTGCAGTCGGGCGAGCCGATCCTGCTCGACATCATGGAGTTCGGCGAGGAGCAGTTCGTCGTCACGCGCATGCCGCTCAACGACGAGCTCGGCCGCGTGATCGGCGCCATCGGCTACGTGCTCTACGACCGCCTGCAGTACCTCAAGCCGCTGGTGACCAAGTTCGCCCACATGCAGTCGGAGCTGACCAGCGCGCAGCGGCGCATCGCCGAGGGACGGCGCGCGCGCTACACGTTCGCGAGCCTGGTGGGGGCGAGCCCGGCGTGCGTCGAGCTCAAGCGCCAGGCGCGCCGCGCGGCGCAGCTCGACGCCACGGTGCTGCTGGTCGGTGAGACCGGGACCGGAAAGGAGCTGCTCGCGCATGCCATCCATGCCGCCTCGCCGCGAGCAGACAAGCCCTTCATCGCGATGAACGTGGCCGCGGTGCCCGAGACGCTGATGGAGGCGGAGTTCTTCGGCGCCGCGCCCGGCGCCTACACCGGCGCCGACCGCAAGGGGCGCGAGGGCAAGTTCAAGCTGGCGGACGGCGGGACGCTATTCCTGGATGAAGTCGCCGACATGCCGATGGCGGTTCAGGCGAAGCTGCTGCGCGCGCTGCAGGAGCAGGAGATCGAGGCGCTCGGGTCGAACAAGGTGGTGAAGGTCGATGTGCGCGTGATTACCGCGGCCAGCGTCGAGCTGCAGGAGCTGGTGAGCCAGGGGCGCTTCCGCTCGGATCTCTACTACCGGCTGAACGTCCTATCCATCAAGCTGCCGCCGTTGCGCGAGCGGCTGCAGGATCTCGAGGCGCTGTGCGAACTGATCCTCGCGCAGATCGCCGAGCGCAGTGGCGTGCCGCAGCGCGAGATCTCCGCGGACGCGCTCGCGGCGTTGTGCGGCTACGGCTGGCCGGGAAACATCCGCGAGTTGCGCAACGTCCTGGAAAAGGCGGTGATGATGTCAGACGCCCGGCGCCTGGAGAAAGCGGATTTCGCATCCGTGCTGCCGGTCCTGGCACCGGCCGATGGCGGGCAGCAGCCCGCGCTGCGCTCGCTTGCGAAGGTAGTCGCCGACACCGAGCGAATGGCGATCGCCGCCGCGCTCGAGGCCGCGCATGGCAACAAATCGCTGGCTGCGCAGACACTTGGCGTTTCGCGGGCGACGCTTTACGAGAAGCTGGCGCAGCTTGGGTTGGCACCGCGGGAGAAGCGCGTGACCGGTTAGTCTGGCGGCGCCCGAAACATCCCCCCCTCCACCAGCCGCCCGGCGTCAATCCGGTTTTGCGCCCACCGCCCGCACCACCTGGGTCCACTTCTCGGTCTCGGCGCGGATGAAGGCGGCGAACTGCGCGGGCGAGCTGCCGATCACGTCGAAGCCCAGCTTCTCGAGCGCCGCGCGCACCTCCGTTAGCCGCATGATGCGCTGCGCCTCGGCGCCGAGCTGCTCGACGATGGCGGCGGGGGTGCCGGCGGGCGCGAGCACGCCGATCCAGGCGGTGGCGTCGAAGCGCGGGAAACCCTGCTCCGCGACGGTCGGGATCTCCGGGGCGAGCGCGTTGCGCGCGGCGCTCGTGACCGCCAGGCCCTTGAGCTTGCCGGCCTTCACCTGCGGCAGCACCGCCGGCGCGATCGCGAACGTGGCGTGAATGTTCCCGCCGAGGAGGTCGGTCACCACCGGCGGAAAACCACGGTACGGGATGTGCACGATGTAGAGCTTCGCCTCGGACTTCAGGATCTCCATCGTCAGATGCGAGGCGCTGCCGGAGCCGACCGAGCCGTAGGAGAGCTTGCCCGGGTTCGCACGCACATGGTCCACGAATTCCTTCAGGTTGCGCGCCGGCACGGAGGGGTGCACGACGAGCAGTTGCGCTGCGGAGACGAGCAGCGAAATCGGCGCGAGGTCCTTCTGCGGGTCGTAAGGCAGGTGCTCGTACAGCGCCTTGTTGACCGCGATCGGACCGTTGATGCCGGTCACCAGCGTATAGCCGTCGGGCGCGGACTTGGCCGCCGCGTCGGTGCCGATGTTGCCGCCCGCGCCAGTGCGGTTCTCGACCACCACGGGCTGGCCCCAGGACTCGGTCAACTTCTGGCCGAGCGTGCGCCCGACGATGTCCGGCGTCGAGCCCGGTGGAAACGGCACGATCAGCTTGATCGGCCTCGCCGGATAGGGTTGAGCCGCGGCCCCGGCGGCGAGCGCAAGCGCGGCGAACAGCATGCAGATGCGGATCGGCTTCATGGATGGATCCATAATACTTAGCATACCGGACTGATGCCGATCTCGATCGCGACGCGCGAAGTGCGCATGGGCGCCCGGCCGGAGCACGCCTTGCGCGCGGACCTGCTGGTGCTTGGCGCAGGAATGGGCGGGGTGTCGGCGGCGATCGAGGCGCGCCGCGCCGGACTCGAAGTCGTGATCGCCGATGCCGCGCCCCAGCTCGGGGGGCAATCGGTCGGCGCGATGGTCGGTACGCTCTGCGGGCTGTACTCGAACGGGCCGCGCCGCCGCCAGGTGGTGCACGGCATCGCGGACGAGATCCTCGCCGAGCTCGGCGCGCGCGGCGACCTGCAGCCGCTGGACGACCGGCGCAACAGCCGCATCTTCCAATATCGAGTGCCCGCGCTCATGCGCTGGGTCGAGAACGCCGTGCTGCGCGAAGGCGTGCAGCCGCTGCTCGGCGCGGTGCTCTCCGGGGTGGACTGGGACGGCGAGCGCCTCGCCCAAGCACGCTTCGTCACCCGCTACGGCGAAGTCGCGGTCCGTACCCGGGCGTACATCGACGCGAGCGGCGACGCGGCGCTCGCCTACGCCTCCGGGATCGCGGTGGCCGAGGGCGCCGAGCCGGTCTACGGCACGCTCATGATCACGCTCGAAGGGGTGAGCGAAGCCGGCATGCAGCGCGAGGCGGTGTTCGACCGGATCGCCGAGAAAGGCGCGCAGTACGGGCTCGCCCGGCGCGATGGTTTCCTCTTCAGCTTTCCGGCCGCCGGCGAGACCCTGGTCAATCTGACGCACCTCGAGACGCCGCTCGAGCCGGTCGCGGCCTCGGCCGCCGTGCTGACGGGCCGCGCTCAGGCCGATCGCGTGGTCGAGTTCCTGCGCTGCGAATTCCCCGCCCAGTTCGGGCGCGCCCGGGTGAAGGCCTATGGCCTGCCCGGGATCCGGCAAACGCGCATGCTCGCCGGGCTGCACTGCCTCTCGGGCGACGAGGTGCGGCAGGGCACGCGCTTTTCCGACGCGATCGCCTGCGGCAGCTGGCCGATCGAGCTGCACATCGCTCCCGAACGTGTGCACTGGGAGGAGTTCGGCGACGACCACCTGCACTGGGTGCCGCTGCGCAGCCTGGTCGCGCGCGAGGCGGCGAACCTCGCGGCCTGCGGCCGCTGCATCAGCGCCGACCCGGTAGCGCTCGCCGCGGTCCGCGTGATCGGCACTTGCATCGCCACCGGCGCCGCCGCGGCGCACCTCGTGGCCTCAGCGGACGGCGACCTGCGCCGTGTCCTGGCCGGGCGCGTCCAGGATCGGATCAGGGCGAATCTCGGCGAGGACTGAGCGTGCCCGGCGCGAGAAGTGTGTCCGGTTAACCGGACAAAGCCCGAAAGAGCCGGCTTCGTTGCGCTTCAACAGGTTGCGGCGCTAACTGTCCGGATATCCGGACGGCCGAAACTCCACGCAGCGCGGGCACCGCCATCAAATTCCTCTTCGCCTCAACGACTTGACCTCCACTGGCACGCAATCTGCCTAGGGGAGGGTAGTCCTTTGAGGAGGAATCCATGGATCGTGCCCGCCGCGCTTTGTTTGCAGCACTCGCCTGCCTTTCGTTCGCCTTCTCTCTCTCCTCCGCAAACGCGCAGGACATCAAGATCGGCTACAACTCCGATCAATCGGGCGGGGGCGCGGCGGAGCACGGCCTTTCGGGCCGCTACGGGGTCGAGGCGGCGGTCGAAGACATCAACAAGGCGGGCGGAGTTCTTGGCCGCAAGATCGTGCTCATTAACCGGGACGACACCGGCCAGCCGCCGAAGTCGATCCAGAACATGAATGAGCTGATCGACAGCGAAAAGGTGGTCGCAGTCATCGGCCCCACCAACACCGGTAACGCGCTCGCCTGGCTGCACCTGCCGCAGCAGAAGAAGGTCCCGGTGATCTCGCACGTGGCGACCGGCACCGAGATCACCAAGCGCTACGAGAAGGAGGCGAAGAACTACATCTTCCGCGTTTCGATGGTGGACCGCGAGCAGGTCGCGTTGCTGGTCGCCTACGCGGTCAAGGCCTCGAAGACCAAGAAGATCGCACTCATCGCCGACTCCACCGGTTATGGGCAGGGGGGTGTCAAGGACGCGACTGAAATCCTCAAGCTTCACGGCGTTACGCCGGTGGCGAACGAGAAGTTCCAGCCCAAGGACACCGACATGACCTCGCAGCTCTCGAAGGTCAAGAACTCGGGCGCCGACGTGCTGATCGTGTATGCGCTGGCGGACGCCAACGCGCACCTCATGAAGAGCATGGCGAAGATGAACTTCTTCCCGGTGACCGTGGGTTCCTGGGCGAATCTCGCGACACCATTCGTCAACATCGCAGGCAAGAAGCTCGCCGAGAACCTGATCTTCGCTGCTTCGGTGACCGAGACGAGCAACGAGCGCGCCAAGGCGCTCAATGCCAGAATTCTGGCGAAGGAGAAGAACCTGCCGATCTTCGTCTGCGCGGCGCAGGGCTACGACGCGATGATGATCCTTGCCGCGGCGATCAAGAAGGCCGGCGCCACCGACGGCGAGAAGCTGCAGGCGGCGCTCGAATCCGTCGACGGCGTGCAGGGGATCATCAAGTCCTACAACAAGCCGTTCAGCAAGACCAACCACGAAGGCCTCGGCGTGGCCGACTTCCGCCTGGCGAAGTGGAAGGACGGCAAGGTCACGGACTTCGTCGACGCCGTCACCAAGAGCATCACCGCCGCCGATCTGAAGAAATAGCGCCGCCGCCAGAGGGGCGCCATGGAAGCAATCCTGCAGGCAGTCCTGAGCGGACTCGCGCTCGGCGGCATCTACGCGCTGGTCGCGCTCGGCTTCAACATCACCAACAACACCACCAAGACGCTCAACTTCGGCCAGGGAGAGTTCCTGGTTGCCGGGGCGTTCGTCGGCGTGACTTTGGTGCTGGTGCTGTCCGGCAAGGGTCACGTTGGCGTGCTTCAGCCGGAAGACGTCACCCTCGTCAAATACCTGACGGGCCTGGTCGGGATCATCGCCGTGCTCGGCACGCTCGGCGTCTTTCTCTACTACACAGCCGTTAAACCGTTCGTCGGGGCCGCGGGGCTCGCGTGGGTGATGAGCACGATCGGCTTCGGCATCATCATCCAGAACACCGCGCTCGGTATCTGGGGGCCGGCGCCCCTGGCGATACCTTCGCCCCTTGGCAACGAAGTCATTCGCATCGGCGGCGCCGGAATTCTGCCGCAGGAAATCCTGATCTTCGCGGTCTCGGTGCTGGTCATGGTGGCGCTCGACCTGGTGCTCCTCAGGACCAAGATCGGCAAGGCGGTGCGCGCGGTCGCCCACAACAAGAACGCGGCGGCGCTCATGGGGATCAACGTCCCGGCGATCGTGATTCTCGCCTTTGTCGTCAGCTCCTGCCTCGCCGGCCTGGGCGGCCTGCTGGTCGCGCCGATCACCACCGCCTCGGTGTTCATGGGGCTCACGCTGGCGCTGAAGGCCTTCTCCGCCGCGATCATCGGCGGGCTCGACAATCCGCGCGGCTGCATCCTCGGCGGATTCATGCTGGGACTGATCGAGTCGCTGATCGGGCTCTGGCACGCGGAGCTGCGCGAGATCAGCATTTTCGTGCTGATCATCGTCGTGCTGGTCGTCAAGCCCGAGGGGCTGCTCGGCCGCAAGATCGTGGAGAAGGTGTGATGGGCCGCAACGCCCACCTCTACGCGTTTCCCGTGGCAGCGGTCCTGCTGCTGGGCCTGCCGTTCGCGATCGGCAACGAGTTCTACCTCAAGGTCATGTTCCTGGTCGGGGTCTACTACCTCGCCGCGGCCGGATTGAACGTGCTGGTCGGCTACGCGGGCCAGAAATCGCTTGGCCACGCGGGGCTCTATGCCGCGGGGGCCTATACCGCCGCCCTGCTCACGGCGAAACTCGGCTGGAATCCCTGGCTCGCTTTCTTCGCCTCCGGGGTCGTCGCGGGAGTGTTCGGGATCGTGATCGCGCTACCCTCGCTGCGCGTCAAGGGGCCATCGCTCGCCATGGTGACGATCGGGTTCGGCATCGTGATGGAGAAAATCGCCACCGAGTGGACCGATGTCTTCGGCGGCCAGGCGGGTATCCACAGCGTCGGCTCGCTCAGGTTCGGCGCCGATCCCTTCGCCATGCGCGACTGGGTGCTGTTCGTGGTCGTGCTGTGCCTGATCTCGCATCTCCTGATGCGCTCCCTGCTCGCGGGCAAGTACGGCCGCGCGTTTCTCGCAGTGCATACCGCCGAGGTGGCGGCCGAGAGCGTGGGCGTGAGCGTGTACCGCTTCAAGGTGCTCGCCTTCATCGTCAGCGCGGTGTTCTGCGGCTTCGCCGGGGCCCTGGTGGCGCAGCAGAACCAGTACATCAACTCGGACTTCGTCACCTTCGGCCTGTCCATCTTTTTCCTGCTGATCGTGCTGTTCGGCGGCGGCGGCTCGATCTACGGCCCGCTGCTCGGCGCGATCGTTCTTACGCTGATGGACGCTTTCCTCGCGCGCTGGCCGCACCTGCAGCACTTCGTGTACGGTGCGCTGCTGCTGTTCGCGCTTTACGCGATGCCGGACGGCCTCGTCGGCGCGGTGCGAGGCATCGGGCGGAAGATCTTTCCCGGGCTCTATCGGCGTCCGCCGGTGCCCACCGCGGTCGCCGAGTGGCAACTTCAGAGGAGCGAGCAACTCCACGCAGACGCGCCGCTGCTCGAAGCGAAGGGCCTCTACAAGGCCTACGGCGGCGTGGTGCCGACCAACAACGTGGATATCCGAATCAGGACCGGCCACGTGCACTCGCTGATCGGGCCGAACGGCGCCGGGAAAACTACGCTGCTCAACATCCTCTCGGGCATCGTTCCGCCCGACCGCGGCAACATCGTTTTCAACGGCGTGGACACCACCGAGCTGATCTCCAACCACATCTGCCGGCTCGGGATCGGCCGTACCTTCCAGAACCTGAAGCTCTTCACCGACATGACCGTGCTCGACAACGTCATGGTCGGGCTGCACCCACACATGGATGTGGGGTTCTGGCCCTGCATGCTCGGCACCCGATCGGCGAGCCGGCAGGAGCAGGAGGGCCGCGAGGAGGCGCTGCGCATTCTGGATTTCCTCGGGCTGCTCGCCAAGGCGAACGACATCGCGGGCGGATTGCCCTACGGCCTGCAGCGGCGGCTCGAGATCGCGCGCGCGCTGGCGACCCATCCGAAGCTGTTGCTGCTCGACGAGCCCGCGGCGGGACTCAATCCGCAGGAAACCCATGAGCTGATCGAGGTAATCGCGCGCATCCGCACCAAGGGCATTACCGTGCTTCTTATCGAGCATCACATGGATCTGGTGATGGCAGTTTCCGATCATGTGTTCGTGCTCGACTACGGCGCGAAGATCGCCGAGGGCGCACCCGCCCAGGTGCAGGCGAACCCGCGTGTGATCGCCGCCTATCTCGGCGAAGAAGTCGCCGAACCCGACGCGGCCACGGTCGTGCAAGCGCGGCCCGCCGCCGCGTGAGGCAAGGATGCTGAACGTCAAGGACCTGAAAGTGAACTACGGCGCGATCGACGCGCTCAAAGGCATTTCGCTCGAAGTGCGCAAAGGCGAGGTCGTCACCATCATCGGCGGCAACGGCGCCGGCAAGAGCACGCTGATGAAAGCGATCTCGGGGCTCGAGCCGGTCGCGAGCGGCGAAGTCCGGTTCGAAGGCGCCGACATCACGCGCATGGCGGCGCACCACCGCGTGCCGCTCGGCATCGCGCAGTCGCCCGAAGGACGCCAGGTGTTTCCCGACCAGACGGTGCGCGACAACCTGATGCTCGGCGCGTATCACCGCGACGCCAAGACGGAAGAGCTGGATGCCGAGATCGAGGAGCAGTTCAAGATTTTTCCGCGCCTCAAGGAGCGCCAGCACCAGCCGGCAGGCACGATGTCCGGAGGCGAGCAGCAGATGCTCGCGATGTCGCGCGCGCTCATGAGCAAGCCAAAGCTCCTGCTTCTGGATGAACCCTCGCTCGGACTCGCGCCCCTGATCGTGCGCGATATCTTCGGCGTGATCCGCGCGGTCAAGGAGCGCGGCATGACGATCCTGCTGGTCGAGCAGATGGCGAACCAGGCGCTCGGCGTGGCCGACCGCGGCTACGTGCTGGAAACCGGCCGCATCACGATGCAGGGAAGCGGCCGGGACTTGCTCGCCAATCCCAAGATCCGTGAAGCTTACCTCGGCAAGTCGCACTGAGGAGAGAACCATGCCCCGCCTGAAGCTCGAAACCCGAGTGCGGGACAACGGCGACGGAACCTCGACCGTCGAGTGGTCCGGCGAATTCGAACCCAAGGACGCACCGGAAACGGACGTGACCAAGATGCTGCAAAGCATCTATCAAGCGGGTCTGGACAACCTGAAAAAAATGTATGGAGGCTGAAGTCCGCAGCGCGAAGCGGCCGAAGCTGGCGCGGCGCCTCACCGGCCGCGTTGCCATCGTCACCGGTTCGACGAGCGGCATTGGCTTGGGGATCGCGGAAGCGCTCGCGGCGGAAGGCGCCGATGTCTTGCTCAACGGTTTCGGGGAGCCCGAAGTAATCCAGAAGCTGGCAAAAGGAATCGCGAATCGCCATGGCGTAAAGGTCCTGTTCAGCGGCGCGGACATTTCCAAGGTGGAGGAAGTCCACGAGATGGTGCGCTACGGCGCGAAAGCGCTCGGCAGTGTGGACATTCTGGTTAACAACGCGGGGATCCAGCACGTGGATCCGGTCGAGAACTTCCCGCCCGAGCGCTGGGATGCGGTAATCGCCATCAATCTGTCCTCGAATTTTCACGCCATCCGCGCCGCGCTGCCGCAGATGCGCAAGCGCAATTGGGGCAGGATCGTCAACATCGCGTCCGCGCACGGTCTGGTCGCGTCCGAGGGGAAAGCTGCCTACGTCGCCGCAAAGCACGGGGTGATCGGACTCACCAAGGTGGTCGCACTTGAGACGGCGACTACCGGCATCACCTGCAACGCGATCTGCCCGGGGTGGGTGCTGACGCCGCTGGTCGAGAAGCAGATCCGCGACAATGCGGCACGCCTGAAGATCACCTTCGATGAGGCCAAGGAAAGCCTGCTCGCGGAGAAACAGCCGTCGATGGAGTTTGCCACGCCGGAGCAGATCGGGGCGCTGGCCGCCTTCCTGTGCTCCGATGCTGCCGCGCAGATCCGCGGCGCCGCGCTACCGGTCGATGGGGGCTGGACTGCGCAATAAAGTCGTCTCGGTTCAGGAGGCCGTGGCCATCGTGCGCGACGGCGACACGCTTGCCTGCTCGGGTTTCGGCACCAACGGTGTGCCCGAAGAGCTCGCGCTCGCCGAACGATTCAAGCGGACGGCGCAGCCGCGCAACCTGACGCTGCTGTTCGGCGGCGGACCCGGCGATGGCGGCGAGCGAGGCCTGAACTGCCTGGGGCTGGAGGGGATGCTCAAGCGCGTCATCGGCGGGCACTTCGGGCTGGTGCCCTGCATCGGCAAGCTCGCGCTCGAAGGCCGCATCGAGGCCTATAACCTGCCGCTCGGCGTAATCTCGCACATGTGGCGCGACATCGCGCAGGGGCTGCCGGGGACGGTGTCGAAGGTCGGGCTGGGCACGTTCGTGGATCCGCGGCTCGAGGGCGCGAAGATCAATCCGCGCGCCACCGAGGATCTGGTCGAAGTCCTCCGGCTCGGCGGCGAAGAGATGCTTTACTACCGGGCGCCGCGCGTGCAGGTCGCCTTTATCCGGGGCACGACCGCGGACACCGAGGGCAACATCATGATGGATCGCGAGACCCTCACCCAGGACACGCTCTCGATCGCCATGGCGGCGAAGAATTCGGGCGGGTTCGTCATCGCGCAGGTCGAGCGCGTCGCCGAGCGCGGCAGCCTCAACCCACGGCGCGTGACGGTGCCGGGGATCATGGTCGACTGCGTGGTAGTCGCGCGGCCCGAGCACCACTTCCAGACGTTCGGTTCTGCCTATAACCCCGCTTACTCGTCCGAGATCCGCGTGCCCCTCGACGCGCTCGCGGCCATGAAGCTCGACGAGCGCAAGCTGATCGCGCGGCGCGCCGCGTTCGAGCTGGTGCCCAACGCGGTGGTGAACCTCGGCATCGGCATGCCCGAGGGCGTCGCCTCGATCGCGAACGAGGAGCGGATCCTCAAGTACCTTACGCTCACCGCGGAGCCCGGGGTCATCGGCGGGGTGCCGGCGAGCGGGCTCGACTTCGGCGCCGCGGTCAACCCCGACGCGATTATCGACATGAACCAGCAGTTCGATTTCTACGACGGCGGGGGCCTCGACCTCGCCGTGCTGGGTCTCGCCGAATGCGATGCCGAGGGCAATATCAACGTGAGTCGGTTCGGCCCCAAGCTGGCCGGCGCCGGCGGATTCATCAACATCACGCAGAACGCGAAAAAGGTGGTGTTCGTCGGCACCTTCACCGCCGGCGGCCTGAAAGTCGCAGTCGAAGGTGGCAAGGTTCGCATTGCCAGCGAAGGCCGGGCGCGCAAATTCGTGAACAAGGTCGAACAGGTCACTTTCAGCGCCGTCCAGGCGAGGAAGAGGGGCACCGTCGTGCTGTACGTGACCGAGCGCTGCGTCTTCAGGTTGGGCGCGGAGGGCATCGAGCTCAGCGAGGTGGCGCCCGGGATCGACATCGAACGGGACATCCTCGCGCAGATGGATTTCCGGCCGCTGGTGCGCAAACCGGCAGCCATGGATCTCGCCATCTTCCGGCCGGAGCCGATGGGGCTCAAGGACAAGCTGCTCGCGATCGGGCTGGAAGACCGGATCCGCTACGACGCGGCGCACGAGACGCTGTTCTACAACTTCGAGAACCTGCGCGTGGGCTCGCGCAAGGATATCGAGGACATCCGCGCCGCGGTCGAGCGACGCTGCGCCAAGATCGGCAAGAAAGTCGACCTGATCGTGAACTACGACGGCTTCGACATCGGCGAGGACCTGGTCGGCGAGTACGCCGTCATGGTCAAGGACGTGACGGAGCGCTTCTACCGGTCCGTGTCGCGCTACACGACGAGCGCGTTCATGCGCATGAAGCTCGGCGACGCGCTGAGCGAGCGCGGCTTGGCGCCCCACATCTTCGAATCACGCGAGGAGGTGTCATGACACGAAGATTCGAGCGCTGGCAGGAAACGCTGAAGGTGAGCCGGCGTGACTTTATCCTCACCCCCCTTGCGACCGGTGCCCTTGCGCTTGCGCCGCGGTTCGTCCGCGCGCAGGCCGGCCTGCCGTACAAGATCGGCCTGCTCCTGTCGTCCACCGGGCCCGGGGCGAACTACATGTCGCACGCCATCCGGGGGCTGCCGCTGCTTGCCAGGGAAATCAACGAGCGCGGCGGGCTGCTCGGCAGGCATCCGGTCCACCTCGTCTTTCGCGACGACGCCACGCGGCCCGAGGTCGGCGCGCGCGAGGCGGCCTCGCTGATCGTCAACGAAAAGGTGAACGCGATCTTCGGCACCTACTCGAGCGGCGTGGCGCTGGCGGTGCAGGAGGTCGTGCACGAGCACAGAACGCTGCACTTCGCCGCGACGTCGAACAGCTCCCGCATCACCGAGGAGAACCACACTCCGTACACCTACCAATTCTGCCCCGACAGCAACATGCAATCCGGCGCTGCGGTGCGGGCGGTGGCGCAGCTCGCGAAAAGGAACGGCTGGAAGAGCTACGTTTCGCTGGGGCAGGACTACGAATGGGGCCGCGATACCCATCGCGGCTTTACCACGGCGCTCGCCAGGGTCGCGCCCGAGCTGAAGGAAGTGCGGCAGCTATGGGTGAAGCTCGGCGAAACGAACTTCGCAGACCAGATCAATGTCATTCGCCGGGCTAAGCCCGGCTTCCTTTTCGGCGCCATCGCCGGCAAGGACCACGAGCTGTTCCTGCAGCAGGCGCACCAGCTCGCGCTGTTCAATTCGGTGCCCTACCCGGGCGGGCTGATCTCGGTGACCGAGCTCAAGCACCAGAGAAAAACGCTGCCGCGGGGCCTGATCGGGCTCGCACGCTGCCCGTTCTTCGCGCACCTCAAAGAGCCGATGATGCAGCAGTACATCCGGCGCGACCGCGACGCGTTCGGGCCCGACGCCTACCCGGACGATTGGGCCTGCATGCACTACGATGCGCTCAACGCACTCGACCAGGCGGCGAAAAGAGCCGGATCGATCGAGACCGCGGCAATCCTCAAAGCGCTGAAAGGCGCGACGATCGACACCTGCCGCGGGCGGTTGACCTTCCGCGACTGCTCCAACCAGCTCGACGCGCCGTCCTACATCGGCGAGGTGTGGGACTCGCGCGACTATCCTTTCCCGATCTACAAGCCCGAGACGATGATCGTGGTGCCCGGAAACGAGGTCTGGACGCCGACCTGCGCGGAAGTGAACAAGCTCAAGAAAAAGCGCTCATGATGTGAGGCAGGCGCGCCGCGCCACAGGACCGCGGCCTCAGCCCAGTCCAACCCCGGCCGCGACTGCCGCGCCGAAAGCGCGCGTGCCGAGCGGGCCGCCGAGATCGGCGGTGCGCTTCGCCGGGTCGGCGAGCACCGCGTCGACCGCAGCAGCGTGGTGCCGTGCTTCTCGAGCGCGGCGAAGCCGATGTCGTGCTGCTCAAAGGAGAGATGCAGCCTGAAGCGGCGATCGGCCGCCTCCAGAACGGCGATCGTCGCCTGCGTGATCTCGGGGCCGATGCCGTCCCCCGGCAGCACCAGAAGCTTCAATCGAGCCGGATTCCCGCCGCCTTGATGATGCGCGCGTACTTGTCGAGCTCGGCCCGTACGAAGGCCGCGAACTCCTCGGGGGTGTTGCCGACCGGATCGGTCGAGAGCTGCTTGAAGCGCGCCACGATGTCCGGGTCCTTGAGGATCGCCACCAGCTCGCCGTTGAGGCGCCGCACGATCTCGGGCGGCGTGCCCGCCGGCGCGTGCATCGAATACCAGGCGTTGGTGTCGTACTGCGGCAATCCCGCCTCGGCGAAGGTCGGCAGCTCGGGATATTCCGACGAGCGCCTGGGCGCCGAAATCGCGAGCGCGCGCAGCCTGCCCGCGCGCACGTGCGGCATCGCCGAGGCCGCGGTGTCGAGCATCGCGTGCACCCGCCCGGCAATGAGGTCGACCAGCGCCGGGCCGCCGCCTTTGTAGGCGACGTGCAGCAGATCGACGCCGGCCACCGACTTGAACACTTCGGCGTTGATGTGCGGCGGGGTGCCGTTGCCGCCCGAAGCGTAGGCGAGGGCGCCGGGCCTCGCCTTCGCCGCGGCGATCAGCTCGGCGAGTGTCTTCGCTTCCAGGTCCTTGTTGATGACCAGCACGGTCGGCGCGATGCCGAGCAGCGTGATCGGCGCGAAGTCTTTGACCGGGTCGTACGGCACCCGCGAATAGAGGTTCGGGCTGAGCGCGTGCGTCGCGATCGAGCTGAGCAGGATGGTGTAGCCGTCGGGCGGGGATTTCGCCGCCGCTTCGGTGCCGATCATGGTGCCGGCGCCGGGCCGGTTCTCCACCAGGAAGCCCTGGCCCATGCGCTCGCCGAGCTTCGCCGCGAACAGCCTGCCCAGCGTGTCGTTGCCGCCGCCTGGCGGGTACGGCACGATGAGCCTCACCGCCTTCGAGGGATACGCCTGGCCGAAGGCGTGAAACGCCAGCAGCGACAGCACCACAAACAGCAGCTTTCTCATGAGCTTGTATCTCCTCCCGCGTCAGGAATCGAACAGCGGCGCAGTATGCAGCACCGCTATTACGTCGATGCCCGGACCCCTTACCGGGTGATGTATGCGCGCAGCGCCTGTGCTTCTTGCGCGGTCTCCTCGAGCCTGATCTTCACCAGGTCGCCGATCGACACCAGCCCGAGCAGCCTGCCGTCCTCGACGACCGGCAAGTGGCGGAAGCGCCGTTCGGTCATCAGCCCCAGCGCTTCGTCGACCGACGTCGACAGCCGGCCGACGACCAGGCTGCAGGTCATCCGCGCCTCGACCGCCAGGCGGTCAAAGTCGCGGTCGCCGTCGGCGTACAGGCGCACCACGTCGCGCTCGGTGAAGATGCCGACCGGGCAGCCCTCGGCGTCGGGCACCAGCACCGCGCCGACCTTCTCCGCGTGCATGGTGCGGATCGCGTCGGCGACGCTCGACTTGGCCGACACCGTCACCACCCGGTGGCCCTTGGCGGTCAGCACGTCCTTGAGGTTCATGACACCAGATCTTACCTCCGCGCTAGACTGAACGGGCAATGCTCGAGGAGGTTCTCGCCCTGGTCCGGGAGAAGGTCGCGTCGCCCTCGCGCGCCGCCGTCGAGACCTTCGTGCCCGCGTACTACGGCCAGGTCGACCCCGGGGACCTCGCCGAGCGCGAGCCGGCGGACCTCTACGGCGCCGCGCTGTCGCACTGGAACTTCGCGCGGCGGCGCGAGCCCGGCGCCGCGCGCGTGCGCGTCTTCAACCCCGGCGTGCAGGAGCACGGCTGGCAGTCGAAGCACACCATCGTCGAGATCGTCAACGACGACATGCCTTTCCTGGTCGACACGGTGACGATGGAAGTCAACCGGCACGGCCTGACGCTGCATCTCATCGTTCATCCGGTGATCGAAACCTCCTCGTACATGCATGTCGAGGTGGACCGCATCGCCGAGGCGCAGGCGATGGAGGCGCTGGCGGCCGATCTGCAGCGCGTGCTGGGCGACCTGCGCGCCGCGGTCGAGGACTGGAAGAAGATGCTGGCGAAGCTGCGCGAGATCGTCGCCGGTCTGGACCGCCGCGCCCCGCCGCTCGAGCCCGCCGAGCTCGCCGAGGCGCGCGCCTTTCTCGACTGGCTGGCGGAGGACCATTTCACCTTCCTCGGCTACCGCTGCCACGACCTGGTGGCGATCGACGGCAACGACGCGCTCAAAGTGGTCGGCGGCTCGGCGCTCGGCATCCTGCGCGAGAAGCCGCAGGCGGCGCTGTCGGCGAGCTTCGCGCAGCTCTCGCCGCAGGCGCGGGCTTATGCGCGCGTCAAGGACCTGGTCGTCATCACCAAGTCGAACTCGCGCTCGAGCGTGCACCGCCCGGGCTATCTCGACTACGTCGGCATCAAGCGCTACGACGAGCGCGGCGAGGTCTGCGGCGAGCACCGCTTCCTCGGGCTCTATACCCACACCGCGTATCACGCGGCACCGGGCGAGATCCCGATGCTGCGCCACAAGGTGGCGAACGTGCAGGCGCGCGCCGGGGTCGCGCGCGGCGGTCATGCGTGGAAAGCGCTCGAGAACATCCTCGAGAGCTACCCGCGCGACGAGCTGCTGCAGATCCCGGAGCAGGAGCTGCTCGACACCGCGCTCGGCATCCTGCATCTCGGCGAGCGCCAGCGCTTTCGCCTGTTCATGCGGCGCGACCCCTTCGAGCGCTTCGTCACCTGCCTGATCTACGCGCCGCGCGAGCGCTACACCACCGACATCCGCCTCAAGTGGCAGGCGATCCTGACGCGCGAGCTCAACGGCACCTCGTCGGATTTCAACGTGTTCTTTTCCGGGTCGATGCTGGCGCGCGTCATGATCACCGTGCGCACCACGCCGGGGCAGCTCCCGGCCTGCGAGGTGCGCGAGCTGGAACGCCGGCTGGTCGCCGCCGCGCGGCGCTGGGAAGACGATCTGCGCCAGGCGCTGCTCGAAGCCTCGGGCGAGGCGCGCGGCAACGAGCTGATGCGGCGTTTCGGCGCGGCGTTCCCGGCCGCCTACCGCGAAGACGTCCCGGCGCGCAACGCGGTGCCCGACTGCGAGATCATGGCGCGGGTGGCCGCGAGCGGCGCGCTGGGGATGAAGCTTTACCGGCCGCTCGAGGCGCCGCCGGGCACGCTGCGCTTCAAGCTGTTCCACCAGGGCAAGCCGATGACGCTTTCCGACGGCATGCCGATGCTCGAGCGCATGGGCCTGCGCGTGCTGGAGGAGCGGCCGTATCGCGTCGCGCCCGGGGAGGGCGAGGCGGTCTGGATCCATGACTTCGGCCTCGATGCCGGCGCTGCCGACCTCGACGCCGGGGCGCTCGGCCCGCTGTTCGAAGACGCGTTCCGCGCGGTGCACGCGGGCGAGGTGGAGAACGACGATTTCAACCGGCTGGTGCTCGCCGCGCGCCTCGGCGCCGCCGAGATCGTGCTGCTGCGCGCCTACGCGAAATACCTGCGCCAGACCGGCTTCCCGCTGTCGCAGGGCTTCATCGAGCAGACGATGGCGGCGAACCCGGCGCTCGCGCGCATGCTCGTGGGCCTGTTCAAGCTGCGCCTCGATCCCGACAAGACCGATCCTGCAGCGGCCGAGGCGCAGGTCAACGCCATCGAGCAGGCGCTCGAGCGCGTGGCCAATCTCAACGAGGACCGGGTGTTGCGCCAGTATCTCGCGCTGGTGCTGGCGACCACGCGCACCAACCTGTGGCGCGGCAGGTCGTTCCTCTCGTTCAAGCTCGACCCGGCGAAAGTGCCCGGGCTGCCCGAGCCCAAGCCGATGTTCGAGATCTTCGTCTATTCGCCGCGCTTCGAGGGCGTGCACCTGCGCGGCGGCAGGGTGGCGCGCGGCGGCCTGCGCTGGTCGGACCGCCCCGAGGACTTCCGCACCGAGGTGCTCGGCCTGGTGAAGGCGCAGATGGTGAAGAACGCGGTCATCGTGCCGGTCGGCTCCAAGGGCGGCTTCGTCCTGAAACGCGCGCCGCCGCCGCAGGAGCGCGAGGCGTTCATGAAGGAAGGCGTCGCCTGCTACCAGGACTTCCTGCGCGGGCTGCTCGATCTCACCGATAACCTGGTCGCGGGCAAGGTCGAGCCGCCGCCGCGGGTGCGCCGGCACGACGCCGACGATCCGTACCTCGTGGTTGCCGCCGACAAGGGCACCGCGACGTTTTCCGACTACGCGAACGCGATGTCGAAAGAGTACGGCCACTGGCTGGGCGACGCGTTCGCTTCCGGCGGCTCGGCCGGCTATGACCACAAGGCGATGGGCATTACCGCGCGCGGCGCCTGGGAATCGGTGAAGCGGCACTTCCGCGAGATGGGCATCGACACCCAGGCGACGCCGTTTACCGTCGCCGGCATCGGCGACATGTCGGGCGATGTCTTCGGCAACGGCATGCTGCTGTCGAAGCACATCCGCCTGGTCGCCGCGTTCGACCACCGGCACATCTTCATCGATCCCGCGCCCGACGCGGAGAAAAGCTTTGCCGAGCGCGCGCGCCTGTTCAAGCTCGCGCGTTCGTCCTGGGCGGACTACGACGCCGCGCTGATCTCGCGCGGCGGCGGGGTCTGGCCGCGCGCCGCGAAATCGATCCCGCTCTCGCCCGAGGCGCAGCGCGCGCTCGGCATCGAAGCCGGCGCGCTCGCGCCGAGCGAGCTGGTGAACGCGATCCTCAGGGCGAGCGTCGACCTGCTCTACAACGGCGGCATCGGCACCTACGTGAAGAGCGCGCGCGAAAACCACGCCGACGTCGGCGATCGCGCGAACGACGCGGTGCGCGTCAACGGCAGGGACCTGCGCTGCAAGGTGATCGCCGAAGGCGGCAACCTCGGCCTGACGCAGCTCGGCCGCGTGGAGTACGCGCTCGCCGGCGGGCGCATCAACACCGACGCGATCGACAACTCGGCGGGCGTGGACACCTCCGACCACGAGGTGAACATCAAGATCCTGCTCGGGCTGGCGCTCGCCGAGGGCGAGCTGACCGAGAAGCGGCGCAACGCGCTGCTCGCGCAGATGACCGATCAGGTCGCGGCGCTGGTGCTGCGCGACAACTACTTCCAGACGCAGTCGCTGTCGGTCGCCGGCCGCATCGCGCCGCAGCTGCTCGACGCGCAGCAGCGCTTCATGCAGTTCCTGGAGATGCTCGGGCGGCTCAACCGCGCGCTCGAGTTCCTGCCGTCGGACGAGGAGATCGCGGAGCGGCGCGCGAGGAAAATCGGCCTGGCGGGCCCGGAGCGCGCCGTGCTGCTCGCCTACTCCAAGATGTGGCTGTACGACGAGTTCCTTGCCTCCGATCTGCCGGAGGATGCGTGGGTGGCGACCGCGCTCGGCCGCTACTTCCCGCAGGCGCTGCGCGAGGCCTACGCCGGCGTGATGCCGCGGCATCCGCTCAGGCGCGAGATCGTCGCGACGCACGTGGTCAACAGCATGGTGAACCGCGTCGGCTCGACGTTCGTGCATCGCCTGATGGACACCACCGGCGCGAAGCCGGCCGAGATCGTGCGCGCCTATCTCCTGCAGCGCGAGGTCTTCGGCTACGTGCCGCTGTGGCAGGCGATCGAGGCGCTCGACAGCCGCGTGCCCGATGCCACGCAGGCGGAGATGCTGATCGAAGTCGGCCGCCTCATCGTGCGCGCAACCGCGTGGTTCCTGCGCTCGCCGCGGCTCAAGGCGCCGATGGCGGAGACGATCGAGCGCTTCCGCTCGGTCGTCGAGGAGCTCTATCAGGGTCTCGAAGCATCGCCGCGCCCGCCCTGGCTCGCGGCCGGCGTCGCGGCCGAGGTCGCGCAGCGCGTCGCGGCGCTCGATACGCTGTTCGCGGCGCTCGACATCGCGGAGGTCTCGGCCGACGCGCGGCGTGCGGTGGCCACGGTCGCCGGCGTGTACTTCGAGCTCGGCGCGCGGCTCGGCCTGGGCTGGCTGCGCGAGCGCATCGGCGCTCTACCTGCCGAAAGTCACTGGCAGACGCTCGCCAAGGGCGCGATGCGCGACGACGTCGCGGCGCTCGCCAGGACGCTCGCCGGCAAGGTGCTCGCCGACGGGCAGGCGCAGGACGCGGCCGCGCTGGTCGCCGCGTGGCAGGCGCGCAACGGCGACGCGATGGAACGCGCCGCGCGCCTGCTGGAAGAGCTGCGCGCGGCCCCGGCGCCCGACATCGCCATGCTGTCGGTGGCGCTGCGCGAGCTGCGCAATCTCGCGTAGCGGGAAATCATGAGCGCGGAGCAGATCCGCGTGGTGAGGGAATTCCTGCTGCGATAGCTTGCGCGATCGCCGCGATCACCCTGGGCTGCTCGCCGACCGGTTTTTCGAGAATCAACTTGAGATCCGGGTGCGCGCTCCCGGCGGCGGCGATCAGGCGGGGCAGATCTTGCTTCACATGCCCGCCTGGTCCGAGAAACAGCGGCACCACCCAGATCGTGCCGGCGCCGGCGGCCGCGAGCGAAGCCACCGCTTCGTCGAGCGATGGCCGCATCAGCTCAAGGTAGGCGACCCTGACGAGGAATTTCTTCGCGAGCTGCGCGGCGATGCGCTCGAATGGCCGCGACCATTCGGGGTCGCGCGACCCGTGAGCGAAGAGGACGATTGCCTGCTTCAATGCAGCGTGGCGCGGCGCCCTTCGTAGATGCCCTGCAGCAGCCTGAGCGAGCCGAGGCTGATGGCGCGGTGCGACAGCGCGTGGCCGAGGTCCTCGACGATGTCGAGGGTCACCGGCACGTGCAGGCCCGACAGCACGCGGGCGGCGCGCTCGGCGTAGACGCGCGACACCACCGAGTCGTACGCGCCGTGCACCAGGTGGATGCGCGACGAGATGCGGCTGCCGCAGCCGGGCGTCTGCGCGAAGCGCGACGAGAATGCCACCACGGCGCCGGCCAGGCCGGGCGACTTCACCGCCTCGAGCGCCACGGTGCCGCCCTGCGAGAAGCCGATCAGCACGGTGCGGCTCGCGGTCATGCTGAAGTTGGTCTGCTCGCGGCGCACCAGGTCCTCGACGTCGGGCAGCACGCGGGCGACGCGCTCGCGGTGGTTGTCGCAGTTCAGGCCGCGCGTCGGGTACCAGTCCTGCGCCGCGCCGCCGCGCGCGTCGGGGTCGAAGCCGCTCGGCACCACCAGCGCCGCGCTCGGGAAGCGCGCCTGGAACCTGAACGCGATCGGGATCATCGACTGGGCGGTGGCGCCGCAGCCGTGCAGGAACACGAAGAGGTGGTTCGGCCGGCGCTCTGGCGTGGGGGCGAAGCGAAAAACCCGGCCCGAGGACATTGCCCGATTGTTAACCCGCGATCGCAGTTCTGTAAACTGGTTTGCATCCCCTCTCAGGTGCCGCATGCAAACCACAGGATTTCTAAAGGCTTTCTGGGCCCTCACCAGGCCGTACTGGGTGTCCCGCGAGCGCGCCACCGGGCTCACCCTGCTCGCGACGGTGATCGGCCTGGCGCTGATGATGGTATGGCTCGAGCTGCAGTTCACCACCTGGTACCGCGACTTCTACAACACCTTCGAGAACCGCGACCAGGCCGAGTTCTTCAGGCAGCTCGGCACCTTTACGCTGCTCGCGGTGATCTGGATCATCACCGGGGTCTACCGGCTTTATTTCCAGCAGATGCTGACCATCGAGTGGCGCACCTGGCTCACCCATCGCTTCATCGACGACTGGATGAAGGACCAGGCGCACTACCGGATGCAGCTGCTCGACCGCGGCACCGATAACCCGGATCAGCGCATCGCGGAAGACCTGAGGCTTTTCGTCGAGCTGACGCTTTCGCTGTCGATAGGGCTGCTTTCCGCGGTGGCGACGCTGATCGTGTTCGTCGGCCTGCTCTGGACCTTGTCCGGCGCGCTGGAAATCGCGGGAATCTCGATTCCGGGATACCTGGTGTGGATCGCGCTGGTCTACGCGATCGGCGGAACCTTGCTCACGCACCTCATCGGCAGGCCGCTCATCGGGCTCGACTTCAACCAGCAGCGCTTCGAGGCCGATTTCCGCTTTTCGCTGGTGCGCCTGCGCGAGAACAGCGAGGGGGTGGCGCTCTACCACGGCGAGCCCGAGGAGGCCTCCGGCCTGCGTCAGCGCTTCGCCGCCGTGATCGGCAACTGGTGGGCGCTGATGCTCAGGCAGAAGAAGCTCGGCTGGTTCACCTCGTTCTACCATCAGCTCGCGGTGATCCTGCCGCTGGTCGCGATCGCGCCGCGCTTCTTCGCCGGGGAGATCAAGCTCGGGGTGATCTTCCAGACTACCGCGGCTTTCGGGCAGGTGCACGGCTCGCTCGCCTGGTTCATCGGCGCCTATACCCAGTTCGCGTCGTGGAAGGCGACGGTCAACCGGCTGCTCGGATTCGCCGCATCGCTCGAGCGGGTACGCGAGGAGGCGGCGAAGATCGACGGCGAGCGGATCGAGGCAGCGCACGAGTCGCTCGCGCTGGAAGGGCTTTCGGTGTCGCTGCCGCAGGGCCAGCCGTTGCTTGCGGCGACCTCCATCGAGCTCAAGCCGGGCGAGAATGTGCTCGTCTCCGGTCCATCGGGGGCAGGCAAGTCCACGCTGTTCCGCGCGCTCGCCGGCATCTGGCCGTATTGGAAGGGGAGGATCCGGCTGCCCAAGGGTGCGCGGCTGCTGTTCCTGCCGCAGAAGCCTTATCTTCCGATCGGCTCGTTGAAGCGCGCGGTGTGCTACCCGGACGATCCGTCGCAGCATCCGGATGAGTCCGTAGCGGCGGCATTGGCGCAGGTCGGGCTCGGGCACTTCGAACCCGGCCTGGAGCGCAGCGAGAACTGGGCCCAGGTGCTCTCGGGCGGCGAGCAGCAGCGGCTCGCGTTTGCGCGCGCGCTTCTCACCCGGCCGGACTGGCTGTTCCTCGACGAGGCCACCGCGTCGCTGCCCGAGGCGGACCAGGACCGCCTTTACCGCCTGCTCAAGGAGCGCCTGCCGAAAACTACCCTTGTCTCGGTCGGTCACCGCGAGACTCTGGCGGAGCACCACGCCAAACGCCTCGCGTGGCAGGGCGCCGGAGGTGCGGGGCCCGTGCTGGTTCCGGCCCAGTGAGAGCGAGACCAGTCGCGCCGCGCGAGCCGCTGCCCGAAGAATGCTGCGGCAAGGGCTGCACGCCGTGCGTATTCGACGTGTATGCCGCGGCGCTGGAGCGCTACAAGGTCGAGCTCGAGTCCTTCAAGCAAACTCGGGCAGCAAGTGCCGCCGCCAGAGCGAAGCCTCGAAAGCGGCCCTGAAGAAGCGGTTCTCTACAACACGATGCACGTGGTGGTGGCGTGGGCGTAGAGCTTGCCCGCGGCGTCCTCGAGCCGCCCCTCGGCGGTGGCGACGCGCTTGCCGAGATGGATGATCTTGCCGATGGCGCGCAGCCTGCCGGTCTCCGAGGTAATCGGCCGCACCAGGTTGGTCTTCGCCTCCAGCGTGGTGTAGCCGCCGCCGGCCGGCATCTGCGTCTGCACCGCGCAGCCCATCGCCGAATCGAGCAGCGTCATCGCGATGCCGCCGTGCACCACGCCGATCGGGTTGTAGTGCTGCTCGCCCGGCGTCACCTCGAATACCGCATAGCCCGGCTCCACCTCGGCAAGGCGGTAGTTCAGCAAAGCGCAGATCGGCGGGTGCGGCAGCTTGCCGTCGCGGATCGCGCGCAGGAACTCGATGGCGCTCATCGCGCGCCCGGCCTCGGCAAGCGGCATCGGGTCATTCCAGGTGATGGTGAGATTACGAAGACTTTTTCCTGTATTCATTTTTATCGGCTTGCGACTTTCAATAAAGGGGTTAGAAGAAGTTTCATCACCGGCTGGCTACTTTGGCCGGCATGCCGGCGAAATTTGTTCTGACCCCATTTAGCGCCTGCTTGAGATAGCGGCCGGTATGGCTTTCTTCGGTCTTCGAAACGTCTTCAGGAGTCCCGGTGGCGACGATGCGCCCGCCGCCGTCGCCGCCCTCGGGGCCGAGGTCGACGATCCAGTCGGCGGTCTTGACCACGTCCATGTTGTGCTCGATCACCACCACCGTGTTGCCCGCGTCGCGCAGCCGGTGCAGCACGTCGAGCAGCAATTTGATGTCGTGGAAATGCAGCCCGGTGGTGGGCTCGTCCAAGATGTAGAGCGTGCGGCCGGTGTCGCGCTTGGAGAGCTCGAGCGAGAGCTTCACGCGCTGCGCCTCGCCGCCCGAGAGCGTGGTGGCCGACTGCCCGAGGCGCACGTAGCCCAGGCCCACGTCGCCCAGCGTCTGCAGCTTCTTCGCGATCGGCGGCACCGCCGAGAAGAACCCGGTCGCCTCGGCCGCGGTCATCTCGAGCACCTCGTGGATGTTCCTTGCTTTGTATTTGATCTCCAGGGTCTCGCGGTTGTAGCGCTTGCCGTGGCACACGTCGCACGGCACGTAGAGGTCGGGCAGGAAGTGCATCTCGACCCTGGTGACGCCGTCGCCCTGGCAGGCCTCGCAGCGCCCGCCCTTGACGTTGAACGAGAAGCGCCCGGCGTCGTACCCGCGGCTCCGCGCCTCGGGAACGCCCGCGAACAGCTCGCGGATCGGCGTGAGCAGGCCGGTATAGGTCGCCGGGTTGGAGCGCGGCGTGCGCCCGATCGGGCTCTGGTCGACGGCGATCACCTTGTCGACGTGCTCGATGCCGGCGAGAGCGTCGTGGGACGCGGGCTGCGCCGCGGCGCCGTACAGCGCGCGCGCCACCGCCGCGTACAGCGTGTCGTTGATCAGCGTGGACTTGCCCGAGCCCGAGACCCCGGTGACGCACACCAGCAGGCCGAGCGGCAGCTCGAGGTCGACGCCCTTGAGATTGTTTCCGGTTGCATTGCGCAGCAGAATTTTTTCCTTGCCGGGCCGGTTGCGCAGCCGCGGCACGTCGATCGCCAGCGCGCGCGCGAGGTAGCGGCCGGTCAGCGACTGCGGATTGGCGATGACCTCCTCCGGCGTGCCCTGCGCGACGATGTGGCCGCCGGCTTCGCCCGCGCCGGGCCCCATGTCGAGCACGTGGTCGGCGGAGCGGATCGCCTCCTCGTCGTGCTCGACCACGATCACCGAGTTGCCGAGGTCGCGCAGCCGCTTCAGCGTCACGATGAGGCGCGCGTTGTCGCGCTGGTGCAGCCCGATCGACGGCTCGTCGAGCACGTACATGACCCCGGTCAGGCCGGAGCCGATCTGGCTCGCCAGGCGGATGCGCTGCCCCTCGCCGCCCGAGAGCGTCTCGGCCGGGCGCTCGAGCGTGAGGTAGTCGAGGCCGACGTTGACCAGGAACTCCAGGCGGTTGGCGATCTCGCGCACGATGCGCTCGGCGACCTGGCCGCGGGCACCGGGCAGCTTCAGGGCCCTGAAGAACTCCAGGGTCTGCTTCAGCGGCCAGCGCGAGACCTCGTAAATGGTTTTTTCGAGAACCCTGACATGACGAGCCTCGCGGCGCAGGCGGGTTCCCTCGCACTCCGGGCAGGCGCGCAGGTTGCGCAGCTTGGCGAGCTCCTCGCGCACCACGATGGAGTCGGTCTCGCGGTAGCGCCGCTCGTGGTTCGGGATCACGCCCTCGAAGCCGTGCTCCTTCACCTGGGTGCGGCCGCGGTCGGAGAGGTAGTGGAAGGCGATCTTGTCCCTGCCCGAGCCGTACAGGATGAGGTTCTGGATGCGCTCGTCGAGCTTCTCCCACGGGCTCTCGATGTCGAAGCCGTAGTGCCGGGCGAGCGACTGCAGCATCGAGTAGTAGAAATGGTTGCGGCGGTCCCAGCCGCGGATCGCGCCGCCCGCCAGCGACAGGTTCGGGTGCGCGACGATGCGCCGCGGGTCGAAGAACTCGATCGCGCCCAGGCCGTCGCAGCGCGGGCAGGCGCCCATCGGGTTGTTGAAGGAGAAGAGGCGCGGCTCGAGCTCGGGCAGCGCGTAGTCGCAGATCGGGCACGCGAACTTCGCCGAAAACAGATGCTCTTTTTTTGCATCCGGTTCCAGGACCAGGGCCTTGCCGTCGGCATGGCGCAACGCCGTCTCGAGCGACTCGGCGAGGCGCTGGCGCGCGTCGGCGCGCACCCGCAGCCGGTCGACCACGACGTCGATCGAATGCTTGGCGTTTTTCGCGAGCCGCGGCGTCGCGTCCAGGTCGTGCACCGCGCCGTCGATGCGCACGCGCGTGAAGCCCTGCGCGCGCAGCTCCTCGAGCAGCTCGGCCTGCTCGCCCTTGCGCCCCGCGATCACCGGCGCGAGGACCATGAGCCGGCTGTCCTCGGGCAGCGCGGCGAGCTGGTCGACCATCTGCGCCACGGTGTGCGCTTCGAGCGCGAGCTGGTGCTCGGGGCAATACGGCGTGCCGGCGCGCGCGTAGAGGAGCCGCAGGTAGTCGTGGATCTCGGTCACCGTGCCGACCGTCGAGCGCGGGTTGTGGCTCGCCGCCTTCTGCTCGATCGCGATCGCCGGCGACAGGCCCTCGATCAGGTCCACCTCGGGCTTCGCCATCAGCTGCAGGAACTGGCGCGCGTAGGCCGACAGCGACTCGACGTACCTGCGCTGGCCCTCGGCGTACAGCGTGTCGAACGCGAACGAGCTCTTGCCGGAGCCCGACAGGCCGGTGATCACGACGAGCCGGTTGCGCGGCAGCTCGACGCTGAGGTTCTTCAGGTTGTGGGTGCGCGCGCCGCGAACCCGGATGTAGTCGGTCAAGGCAGTATCGAATCCATCCTGCGGTTTCGAAAGTGAAACTTGCTACTATAGCCCGCTTCGAGTTTTTTCCGCCATGAATCCCACCGAGCTGCGCGCAGGACTTGGCCTTGCCGGCGTATTCGGCCTGCGCATGCTCGGCCTGTTCTTCATCCTGCCGGTGCTGGCGGTGCACGCCGCGGGCATCGAAGGCGGCGGCGACCTGACGCTCGTCGGCCTCGCGCTGGGGGGCTACGGCCTGGCGCAGGGGATCCTGCAGATCCCGTTCGGCGCGGCTTCCGACCGGTGGGGAAGAAAGCCGGTGCTGTATGCCGGGCTCGCGATCTTCGCCGCCGGCAGCTTTCTCGGCTGCGTCGCCGACGACATCTGGACCATGATCGCCGCGCGCGTGCTGCAGGGCGCGGGCGCGATCTCGTCGGTGACGATGGCGCTCGCCGCGGACCTCACGCGCGAGCAGCACCGCACCAAGGTGATGGCGATGATCGGCTCGATGATCGGCCTGGTGTTCGCGCTCTCGCTGGTGGGCGCGCCGCTCCTCTACGCGCTGATCGGCATGGACGGGCTGTTCGCGCTCACCGGCATCCTGTGCCTCGGCGCGATCGCGATCGTGAAGTACCAGGTGCCCGAGCCGCCGGCGCCGGCGCGCGTTGCGAACCCGGCCGGCTCGGTGCGCGCAAGCCTGCTCGACCGGGAGCTGGCGCGCCTGAACGCCGGCATCTTCATCCTGCACGTCGTGCTGTACGCCATGTTCATGGTGGTGCCGCCGCTCCTGGTGCAGGGCGGGCTGGCGCTCGCCGAGCACTGGAAGGTCTACCTGCCGGTGGTGGCGGCCTCGTTCGTCCTGATGCTGCCGGCGGTCCTGTACGCCGACCGGCGCAACCGGCCGAAGCCGGTGCTGGTCGCCGCGGTGGTTCTTCTCCTCGCAACCGAGGCGCTGCTCGCCGCCAGCGGCGGCGGCGTCGCCGTCCTGGCCGCGCTGATGCTCGGCTTTTTCGTCGCGTTCAACGTGCTGGAAGCGCTCCTGCCATCGCTGGTTTCGCGCTTTGCCCCCGCGGAGGGCCGCGGTGCGGCGATCGGGGTGTACAACACCACCCAGACGCTGGGCGTGTTCTTCGGCGGACTGCTCGGCGGCTGGGTCGCGAGCCGTTACGGGACTACCGGGGTATTCGCCGCCTGCACGTTGCTGTCGGTCCTGTGGCTCGCGGTTGCCGTCGGCATGCGGCCGCCTGCCGCGGTCAACGAGGTTCCGAGTCCGACGTTCTAGATCGTGCCGTAAACTGATTACTGCGGAGGTCTGACATGGCATCGGTAAACAAGGTCATCCTGGTCGGCAATCTCGGGCGCGATCCGGAAACGCGCTACATGCCCGACGGCGCCGCGATTACCAACGCATCGGTGGCCACGTCGTTTCAGTGGAACGACAAGGCGAGCGGCGAGAAAAAGGAGGAAACCGAGTGGCACCGCATCGTCTTCCGCGGCAAGCTCGCCGAGATCGCGGGCGAGTACCTGAAGAAGGGCTCGCAGGTCTACGTCGAGGGGCGGTTGCGCACCCGCAAGTGGCAGGACAAGGACGGCCAGGACCGCTACACCACCGAGGTCGTCGCCGAGCGCATGCAGATGCTCGGCTCGCGTGCCGGGTCCGGCGAACCACGGCAGAAGTCGGAACCCAAAGCGGCGGAACCCAAGGCCCCGGCGGCGGCGAAGAAGCCCGCCGGCAAGTTCGACGACCTGGAAGACGATATTCCTTTCTGAAATCAGAGATATAATCGCTGCATGCCGATCTACGGATACCGCTGCGGCGGGTGTGGCCGGGAGCACGAGGCCCTGCAAAAAGTGAGCGAGCCCCCGCTCACTAAATGTCCGGCTTGCGGCAAGCCGGCGCTGCAGAAGCTGCTGAGCGCCGCCGGGTTTCAGTTGAAGGGCAGCGGCTGGTACGCGACAGACTTCAAGAACAAGGCGAAGAAACCCGCCGAGAAGAAGACCGAGACCGAGACCAAGACCGAGACCAAGACCGAGACCAAGACCGAGACCAAGACCGAGACCAAGACCGAAGAAAAGAAGCCCGATGCCAAGCCGGCATCCACGCCCGCCACGACCGACTGATCCCGCGCTAAAGTCCTGACCGGCCCGGCGCGCGCCGGGCCTTTTCGTTTCTGGAGCCGTTGCCAGCTTGAAGAAATACCTCATTACCGGGCTGCTGATCTGGATCCCGCTGGTCATCACCATCTGGGTGCTGAAGCTCGTGGTCGACGTGCTCGACCAGTCGCTACTGCTGCTGCCGGCCGCCTTCCAGACCGAGAGCTGGCTCGGCATCCACATTCCCGGCCTGGGCGCGATCCTGACGATCGTCATCGTGTTCGTCACCGGCGTGTTCGCCACCAACTTCTTCGGCGCGCGGCTGGTCGTGCTGTGGCACGACGTCCTGCACCGCATCCCGGTGGTGAGCTGGGTCTACTCGGGCGTCAAGCAGATCTCCGACACGCTGTTCTCCTCGGGCGGCCAGGCGTTCCGCAAGGCGCTGCTGGTGCAGTGGCCGAGGGAAGGGATGTGGACCATCGGCTTCCTCACCGGGACGCCCGGCGCCGGCGTGGCGAACCACCTGCCGCCCGACTCGGTCGCGGTGTACGTGCCGACCACGCCCAACCCCACCGGCGGCTATTTCGTCATCGTGGCGCGCAAGGACGTGATCGAGCTCGACATGAGCGTCGAGCAGGCGCTCAAGTACATCATCTCGATGGGCGTGGCGCCGCCGCAGCCCTGATGCGCAGCCACTATTGCGGAGCCATCAGCGCGACGCTGGTCGATCGCACCGTCACGCTGTGCGGCTGGGCGCACCGGCGGCGCGACCACGGCGGCGTGATCTTCGTCGACCTGCGCGACCGCGAAGGCCTCGCGCAGGTGGTGTTCGACCCCGACCGCCGGGAAGCATTCCGCATCGCCGAGCGCGTGCGCAGCGAGTACGTGCTGCGCGTCACCGGCAGCGTGCGCCGGCGCCCCGCCGGAACGGTCAACCCCGGCCTCGCCTCCGGCGAAGTCGAAGTGCTGGCGCACGAAGTCGAGATCCTGAACGCCTCGGCGACGCCGCCGTTCCAGATCGACGACGAGAACCTCGCCGAGGACACCCGGCTGCAGCACCGCGTGCTCGACCTGCGCCGCGAGCCGATGCAGCGCAACCTGCGCCTGCGCCACCGCGCCGCCGCCGCGGTGCGCCGTTTCCTCGACGAGCACGGCTTCGTCGACATCGAGACCCCGGTGCTCTACAAGTCCACGCCCGAGGGCGCGCGCGAGTTCCTGGTGCCCTCGCGGCTGCACGAAGGCCATTTCTACGCGCTGCCGCAGTCGCCGCAGCTCTTCAAGCAATTGCTGATGATCGCCGGCTTCGACCGCTACTACCAGATCGTCAAGTGCTTCCGCGACGAGGACCTGCGCGCCGACCGCCAGCCCGAGTTCACCCAGATCGACATCGAGACCGCCTTCCTCTCTGAGTTCGACATCCGCAGCCTGATGGAGGCGCTGCTGCGCTTCGTGTTCCGCGAGGCGATCGGCGCCGAGCTGCCCGCGCCGTTCCCGGTGCTCACCTACGACGAGGCGATGCGCGACTACGGCAGCGACAAGCCCGACCTGCGCGTGCCGCTCAAGCTCGCCGAGCTGACCGACGTCATGCAGGACGTCGAGTTCAAGGTGTTCTCGGGGCCGGCCAACGCGCGCGGCGGCCGCGTGTGCGCGCTGCGCGTGCCGGGCGGCGGCGCGCTCACGCGCGGCGAGCTCGACGCCTATGCCGAATTTGCCAAGGGGCAGGGCGCGAAAGGCCTGGCGTGGATCAAGGTCAACGCGCGCGCGCAGGGCGCCGCCGGACTGCAGTCGCCGATCGTGAAGAACCTCCACGAGAAGGCGATTTCGGCCATCCTGGATCGCAGCGCCGCCGCCGATGGAGACGTGATCCTGTTCGGCGCCGACAGCGGGGCGGTGGCGAGCGCCGCCATGGGGGCGCTGCGGCAGAAGGTGGCGCAGGACCGCGGCCTCGCGCAGAAGGGCTGGCGGCCGCTTTGGGTGGTCGACTTCCCGATGTTCGAGCGCGACGCGGAAAGCGGCGCCTGGAAGGCGCGCCACCACCCGTTCACCAGCCCCAAGGACGGCCACGAGGCGTTTATCGAGGCCGCGCCGGAAAAGGCCTACGCCAAGGCCTACGACTTCGTGCTGAACGGCTGGGAGATCGGCGGCGGCTCGGTGCGCATCCATCGCGAGGAAGTACAGCAGAACGTGTTCCGCGCGCTGAGAATCAGCCCCGACGAGCAGCGCGCGAAGTTCGGCTTCCTGCTCGACGCGCTCAGGTACGGCGCGCCGCCGCACGGCGGCATCGCCTTCGGCCTCGACCGCCTGGCCGCGCTGATGGCCGGCGCCGACGCGATCCGCGACATGATCGCCTTCCCGAAGACGCAGCGCGGCCAGGACCTGCTCACCGGCGCGCCCAGCCCGGCCACCGAGAAGCAGCTGCGCGAGCTGCACCTCAAGCTCAGGAACCCGCCGCAATCGTGAGCTGGCTGGCCGGGGTTCTGCTGCTTTGCTTCGCCACGCTCGCCTTCCCGGAAAGCATTTCCCTTGAAAAACTGCCCGCCGAGGCGCGCGAGACGCTGGTCCTCATCCGGGCCGGCGGCCCGTACCCCTACTCAAAGGACGGCGCGGTGTTCGGCAATCGCGAGAGGCTGCTGCCGAAACAGAGCCGCGGCTACTACCGCGAGTACACGGTGAAAACGCCCGGCGCGAAGGACCGCGGGGCGCGGCGCATCGTCGCCGGACGCAACGGCGAGTACTACTACACCGCGGACCATTACCGCAGCTTCAGGCGCATCATCGAGTGATGGGCAAGCTGATCGATCGCCTGAAGGACGCGAAGCGCTCCGGTGTGTACCGCGCGGCGCGCGCGGACGAGATCCTGGATACGGTGAAAGGCTCGAAGCTGCTGCTCGCGCGCATCGCATTTGCCGACAAGAGCGCGCTATTGCAAAACATCGCCAAGGCGCTGGATTTCCCGGATTGGTTTGGCGGAAACTGGGACGCGCTGGAAGATTGCCTGACCGACTTGTCATGGCAAACCGCACCCGGATACGTGATGGTCTTCGAAAACCCGAAAAGCGGCGATGAGCTGGGCGTGCTGCTCGATGTGCTGCGCGCGAGCGCGGAGTCCTGGGCCGGGCGCGGCAAGCCGTTCTTCGCGGTGTTCATCGATCCGGCGCGCAAGCTGGAGCTGCCGGCCTTGTTCAGGCAGGCATGAAGCTGCCGGTTTCGGTGCTCGTGGTGGTGCACGCGGCGGGACGCGAGGTGCTGCTGCTCGAGCGCGCGGCGCGCCCCGGTTTCTGGCAGTCGGTCACGGGCTCGCTCGACCGGCCCGACGAGCCCTGCGCGGCGGCGGCGGCGCGCGAAGTGCGCGAGGAGACCGGCATCGACCCGGCGCTCGGGCTGCTCGAGCGCTGGGAGGTCGCCTATACGTTCGAGATCTACGCGCAGTGGCGCCAGCGCTTCGCGCCGGGGGTGACGCACAACACCGAGCACCTGTTCAGCCTGGCGCTGCCCGAGCGGCCGGCGGTCAGGCTCGCGTCCCAGGAGCACACCGCGTTCGCGTGGCTGCCGTGGCGCGAGGCGGCAGGCAAGTGCTTCTCGTGGTCGAACCGCGACGCCATCCTCATGGTCGGCGCCGCGCTGCTCGCCGCGGGCTGCGCGGGCGGCGGCGCGGGGCTCGCGGCGCATCTCGAGTCGGGCGAGCCGCGGGTGCGCGAGTGCGCCGAGTGGTATCGCGCGCTCGACGCCGAGATCGACGCCGCGGGCGTGCGCGACGCGCAGCACACGCGCGTGCCGGGATTCCCGCACCAGCGGGTGGACCGCGTGCTCGCCTCGCTGCGCGAGCGTGCCGCCGAGAGCGACGCATCGATGGGCGCCTTCTCCGAGCGGCTCGGCGAGCTCGATCTCGAGTCGCGGCGCCACGAGATCCAGAATCTGCGCAGCATGACCCGCGACGCGCGCGAGCAGGCGCTGCGCCGCGCGCGCGAGTGCGGCGGGGTGCTGCGCGCCGCCGATCTCGCCGGCCGCGAGGCGCGCGCGGCGCTGCTCGCCGCGGCGAGCGTTCCCGACGACTACTCGACCGCGAGCCGCGTGCTCGGGCTGTATTACCTCGCCCGGATTTCCTTTGCCGCCAGCGTGCGGCGATGGGAGGAGGACACCCGCGCCGTGTTCGAGCGCGAGGCGGACCCGGCAGTGAACCGCGTGCGCTTCGCGCCGCCGCCGGCGGCGCCGCTGCCGCGCAACGCGGTGGCGGGCCTGCTCGCGCGCGGGCTGTTCGATGCGCTCGGGCAGCCCTCGCTCTCCCCGCGCGAGGTGGAGCGGCTCGCCGCCGCCTACGCGCCGAGCGTCGAGCTCGAGATCGCGGGCGACTTCGACCGCTTCGGCTGGCTGCGCTGGCGCCGCGGCTCGAGCGTGCCGCAGGTCGATGCCGCCGAGCCCTCGGTCTACGTGCACGCCGCGTACACGCGCTACCGGGACCAGGTGCTGGTGCAACTGGTCTATACCCTGTGGTTTGCGGAACGGCCGCGGCGCGGCACGGTCGATCTGCATTCAGGCCGGCTCGACGGGCTGGTGTGGCGCGTGACGCTCGCGCCGGACGGCGCCCCGCTCCTCTATGACTCGATCCATCCCTGCGGCTGCCGCCACCTTTTCTTCCCGACGCCGCGCGCCCGGCCGCGGCCGCCGCCCGATGCGCGCGACGAATGGGCGTTCGCGCCGCAGGCGCTGCCGAGCGTCGGCGAAGGCGAGCGCCCGGTGCTGACCGTCGCCTCGGGCACGCACGACCTCGAGCGCGTCGCGCTGGTCCGCGGCACCGACAGCGTGGTGCGCTACGTGTTTCGCTCCTACGACGAGCTGCGCTCGATGCCGCGCGCGGTCGGCGACCATGCGAGCGCCTTCGGCCCCGAGGGGCTGATCGCGGGCAGCGAGCGCGCCGGGCGCTTCCTGTTCTGGCCGACGGGCGTGGTCTCCGCCGGGGCGATGCGCCAGTGGGGACGCCACGCCACCGCGTTCGTCGGCCGCCGGCACTTCGACGACGCCGACCTGCTCGAGCGGCGCTTCGAGCTGGATCTATGAAGAAGCGCCTGCGCGTCGTTACCCTCAACATGCACAAGGGGCTGTCGCAGTTCAACCGCCGCCTGGTGATCCACGAGCTGCGCGACGGGCTGCGCGCGCTCGACCCGGACCTGGTTTTCCTGCAGGAAGTCCAGGGGCTGAACCAGCGCTTCGCGCTGCGCTTCGCGGGCTCCCCGGCCGACGCGCAGCACGAGTTCCTCGCCGGCGACGACTGGCAGCACGTCTATGGCCGCAACGCGGTCTACGACCACGGCCACCACGGCAACGCCATCCTGTCGCGCTTCGGCTTCGTGTCGTTCGAGAACGAGGACGTCTCGGACCACCGCTACGAGCGCCGCGGGCTGCTGCACAGCGTGGTGTCGGTGCCCGGATGGCGGCGCAACCTGCACTGCGTATGCGTGCACCTCTCGCTGCACGAGCGCGGCCGCCGCCGCCAGCTCGAGGCGATCTCGGGGCGGCTCGAGGAGCTCGCCTCGCGCGACCTGCCGATCGTCGTCGCGGGCGACTTCAACGACTGGCGCCATCGCGCCACCGCGATCCTCGAGCGGCGCCTCGGCATGACCGAGGCGACCGTGTCGCGCCACGGCCGCGTGCTCGCCACCTACCCGAGCCTGATGCCCGTCCTGCGGCTCGACCGCATCTACGCGCGCGGCTTCAAGGTGGTGTCGGCGCAGGTGCACCGGGGCAAGCCCTGGTCCATGCTCTCGGACCACCTCGCGGTCAGCGCCGAGCTCGAGCGCGCCTAGCGCGCGCGCAGCTTTTCGCCGCGCCGCAGCCTGCCGGGGCGCGCTACCCGGCAGTAGACGCCGAAATTTCCCCCGAAGCGCTCGGTGAGCGTGCGCAAGGGCTCGGGGCCGCGGCGCTCCCCGCTCGCCTGGTCGATGGTCGTGACCTCGCACCGCCCGCAGGGCCTGATGCGCTCAAGGAGCGCGTCCTTTCCCTCCAGCGCGCTCCAGGTCTCCTCTGCGTCGACCACGATGTTCGGCCTGAAGCGCTCCATTCCGACGCCGAGGCCGGAAAGCAGCGCAGTGCTCGTCACGAGGATCGGCGCGGAATCGCCGAACGCGCGCTGCGCGGCGGAGTCCAGGGCAACCAGCCGTACCGGAGTCCCCAGGAATTCAGCGGCGCCAGCGATCAGGCGCTCGGGCGCGGCGCGCGCCGGGATGCGCTTTCCCCAGACGTCGACGACGATAGTTTCCTCGAAGTGGGAAAGAGTGAGGTTGAAGAGGCCGCCGAAGTCCAGGTGCAATGCGTTGCCGTCGAGCCGCGGGCGCACCGTGGCGAGGAGCGGCTGCTCGCGCTGCGTCAGGGCGCTGCCGTCGGGATGAACGAAGGCGAAGCGGCGGTCGTGCTCCAGGCCGAGCGGCCCGAGCGCCGACTCGTCGAGCGCCACGCCGGCGCAGGCCTTCACCGGATAGATGTGCAGGGCGCCGACTTTCACGTCACCAGGCGCAGCCGCCCGCCCTCCAGCGCCGGCACCACCGGGAAGGCGTCGCGCCGGCACGCGAACTCGACTTCGCGCGCCAGGCCGCGCGCGGCCATCATGCGGCCGACGCGGCAGTCGAGCAGCGCTTCCGGCGCCCTGGCATGGCGGTAGACAGCAAGCGCCGCTTTTGCGGCGTCCGAAAAATCCCCCAGATGATTCAAGAAACACTCGATGAAATAGCCGGCGCCGTAGAAGTCCTCGAAGTTGAAGTTGTCGCCCGAGCCCGAGCACACGATCAGCACCGTCTCGCGCGGATGCCGCGCCATGATGTGCTCGCAGAGCGCGCGGGCGTTCAGCAGCGCCCCGCAATACACGCGCGCCGCGCTCGCCGGCTGCATCATGGCGACCGTGCCGTTGGTGGTCGAGTAGATCACCGTCTTGCCTTCGACGCCGTGCTCGAGCAGCGACAGCGGCGCGGGGTGGGCGAACCCGGGCAGCGTCTCCGCGTACAGCTCGCCCGCCAGGACGTAGGAATCCTCAGGGAATTTCTTCGAGCAATTTCTCGCTGCGGCTTCGTCCAGCACCGGAACGATCTCCTTCGCCCCATGCGCCAGCGCAGTGACCATGGTGGTGGTGGCGAACAGGATGTCGAGGACCACCACCACCTTGCCGGGAACGCGCACCGTGTCCAGCTCCTCCTTCCGGGTGAGGACGTGGACCTTGTGGTTGAGGTCAATTTTTGCGGCCAAACATCCCCCAGCCTTCCAGCGTCAGCACCAGCTCGCCATGCTGGTTCACCGCTTCCCAGCGGTGCTTGACCAGTCCGACGCCCTTGCGCGAGGTCGAGGCGCGCGCTTCGAGGACGATGTGGCTGTAGGCGAGCGTATCGCCCGGCCGCACCGGCTTCAGCCAGCGGATGCTCTCGATTCTGGGTGAGCCCAGGCTTGCCGCCTGCCTCGCCTCGCACAAGAGGCGCATGCCGACCGCGCAGGTATGCCAGCCGCTCGCGATCAGGCCGTCAAAGGCGCTCGCCCTCGCCTTTTCGGGATCGGTGTGGAAAGGCTGAGGGTCGAACTGCCGGCCGAAGGCGACGATCTCCGCCTCGCCGAAGGTATGGCTGCCGAGCTCGGCGCGCTGGCCCACCTTGAAGTCTTCCCAATGCTTCATGCCTGGGGTGCCACGCGCTCGTAACTGCGTACTTTCTTCTTGAGCTCTTCGGGCAGCGGCGCGGCCTTCTTGGTCGACGGATCGGCGTTGACGTAGACCAGCTCGGCGGTCACCAGCGGCGCGTCTTCGCCTTCCCGGTAGATCTCGAAGTGAAAAGTCATGCTGGAGCGGCCGAGCTTCGCCACCCGGCAGCAGATCGTGAGCCGCTCGTCGTAGCGCGCCGAGCCGAGGTATTCGAGCGTCGACTTGCGCAGGAACGGGTCGCTGGCGTAGCGCTCGACGTAGCCGTCGGGGTAGGGCAGGCCGATGGCGCGCCAGTATTCGGCCACGGCGTCGATATAGGTGAGATAGTGGCCGTTGAACACGATCTTCTGCATGTCCACCTCGGCCCAGCGCACCCGCAGGGCCGGCGTACAGGCAAAATCGGCTATCGGCATCCTAGGAAACCGGGATAATCGCTTGCCACATGGAAATACAACAAGATAAAGTCTAGTGCAAAGGAGGAGGACCATGCTGCATACGTTCATCGTCGGGCTGGCGCTGTTTGCTGTCGCGGTCGGGGCCCAGGCGCAAACCATCAAGATCGCGATCCTCGGGCCCATGGCCTTCGTCCAGGGCGAGAACCACTGGGCAGGCGCCGAGATGGCGCGCGACGAGATCAACAAGGCGGGCGGCATCAACGTCGGCGGCCGGCGCATGCAGATCGAGCTGATCCGCGCCGACACCAACGAGATGACTTCGGTTCCCGATGCGACCAACGCCGTGGAACGGGCCGTTACGCGCGACAAGGCGGACTTCCTGATCGGCGGCTTTCGCTCCGAGGCCGTGCTCGCCATGCAGGAGGTCGCGGCCGACTACAAGAAGATCTTTCTCGGCGCGGGCGCCGCGCATCCGCAGCTGGGAGCGCGGGTCGAGCAAAACCCTGACCGCTACAAGTACTGGTTCCGCGTTACACCGTTGCACGTTGGCGATCTGGTAAAGGCGTCCTTCGCCGTCGTAGGCGTTGCAGCAGACCAGTTCCGCAAACAGCGCAACATCGAGACCCCCAAGGTCGCCATCATCGCGGAGAAGGCCATTTGGACCGAAGGCATCGTAAAGGCCGCGCAGGCCAACTTTCCCAAAATGAAGCTGGATGTGGTCGGCCTATGGCAGCCGTCGGCCGTGGCCACCGACGTTACCGCTGAAATCGCCGCCATCCAGCGCGCTGGCGCCGATATCGTCTTCACCGTGCTTTCAGGACCGGTCGGCATCGTGGTGGGAAGACAAATGGGTGAGCACAATCTCTCCGCCATCGCTGTTGGAATCAATGTCGAAGCGCAGAAGGACGAGTTTTGGCAGGCGGCTGCCGGAAAAGCGAACTACGTCGCCACGCTGGATACCGTCTCCGAAGTGGAGATGACGCCCAAAACGATTCCCTTCTACAGGGCATTCCGCGAGCGGTTCAAGAAATCTCCGACCTACAACGCCTCAGGCAGCTACGATGCACTGCACCTGCTCAAAGAGACCATCGAGAAGGCCGGCAGCACCGACGCGGATAAGCTGATACCCGTATTGCAGAAGACCGTGTTCACGGGGGTCAGCGGGGTGATCGAGTTCGACAAGCGGCACGATCTGACCTTCGGCCCGACCCGGGTGACCGGCCTTGCGATCCAATGGCAGGAGGGCAGGAAAGTGCCATTCTGGCCGCCCCACGTAAAAGGCATGCAACCCTTCAAGCTGCCGGCGCGCTAGCGCCCGTTTGTTACAAGACATCCTTGTAACAGGCCTCGTCAACGGGGGCGTCTACGCCCTGCTGGCGATCGGCTTTTCGCTGATCTTCGGCGTCGCGCGCATCGTCAACATCGCGCACACCGCGTTCTACATGCTGGCGGCATATTGCTTCTATGCGCTGCTGGTGAAGGGCGGCCTGGGGTTCCTCGTTTCCGGCATCGTCTCGGTGGCCGCGGTGACACTTCTTTCGGTGATCTGCTATCGCCTGGTGATCGAGCCGGTGCGCGAGCACGATGCGGCGGTGCTGATCGCCACCATCGCGCTGGCGCTGATCTTCCAGGAGCTGATGCTGTTTTCGTTCGGCGGCCACTATCTCGGCATCCCATCGACGCTCGAGGGCGGCGTGCGGTTTCTGGGCGTGAGCATTCCCTACCAGCGACTGCTGATCCTGGTCGTTGCTGCAGCGATGCTCACGGTGGTTTGGTTTGTTCTCTATAGAACCCGCCTTGGCCTGGCGATCCGCGCCACCGCGAATGACCTCGAGGTGGCGAACCTCATGGGAATGAATGTGAACCGTGTCGCCATGATCTCGGTCGCGATCTCGGTGGCGCTCGCCGCGGTCGCTGGAGTGGTGGTGGCGCCGGTGTTCGTGGTCGATCCGTTCATGTGGCTCGCGCCGCTCGTCACCATGCTGGCCATCGTCGTACTCGGCGGGCTGGGCAGCCTGAAAGGCAGCCTGATCGGCTCGCTGATCATCGGCTACGTGGAAGCAATCACGGTATTCGCGGTTCCCGCCGGCGCGTACCTCAAGGGCGCGGTGGCGCTGCTCATCATGGTGATCGTGCTGCTCGCGCGGCCCGAAGGCCTGTTCGGCGTGGCGTTCGAGGAAGAGCGCTGATGTATTGGCTGCGCAAAGCCTGGGCCGAGCTGCGCAACGAGGTGCTGGTGCTGCCTTCGCGCACGCTGGTGCTCGCCTGGGTGCTGGCGCTGCTCGCGGCTCCGCCGCTCTACGGCGACGCCTACGTGATGCGCATTCTCACCATGACCTGCATCTTCGCGATCTTCGCGGCGAGCTGGGACCTGCTCGCCGGGTACACCGGCCAGGTCAACTTCGGCCACGCGCTGTTCTTCGGCGCCGGCGCCTACACCTCGGCGCTGCTGTCGCTCAAGCTCGGCCTCTCGCCCTGGGCCACGATCTGGGCGGGGGCGGCGGTCGCGGCGCTCTTCGGCTTCGTGGTCGGCTACCTGTGCCTGCGCCTGCGCGGGTCGTACTTGTCGCTGGCGACGCTCGCTTTCCCGCTGATTGCGCTCGGCCTCCTGTTCGCCTTCCCGGACTTCTCCGGCGGCGAGCTCGGCATCTCGGGCCTGCGCCGGCTGATGGTCACCCCGACAGGCAACTACTACGTCGCTGCGCTCTCCATGCTGGTCATCGTGTTCGCCCTCTGGGCTCTCGCCGACTCCAAGTTCGGCCTCGTGCTGCACGCCATACGCGACGACGAGCTTGCCGCGCGCGCCTCGGGCATCAACACGCTGCGCTACAAGATGGTGGTGTTCGCCATCTCTGCTGCTGCGGCCGGCTTTGCCGGCGCGCTCTTTGCGCACTATCTGCGCGTCGCCGGGCCCTCGACCCTGGAGGTGGCGCTCTCGTTCCAGGTGGTGATCTGGGGGATTTTCGGCGGGCTGGCGACGATCTACGGCCCCGTCGCCGCGGTGTTCATCCTCTATCCGCTGACCGAATGGCTTGGCAGTTTCCGCGCGTTCGGCGAGCTGCGCCTGCTGATCTTCGCGCTGATCGTCCTGCTCGTGCTGCTGTTCATGCCGCGCGGCCTCACGCCGTGGGTGCGCGACCGGGCCGAGACGCAGTGTCCCCGCTGCAAGCAGCGCAACGGCTTCTGGAGAAAGATCTGCCGGCTGTGCGGCGCTGCGCTACAAGCCCAGGTAGCCGGCGCGCAGCGTCTCGTCGGCCATCAGTGACTGCGCCGTGCCCTCGGCGATGATGCGCCCCTGCGACAGCACGTAGCTGCGCGCGGCCATCCGGAACACCTGCCCGACTTCCTGCTCGACCAGCAGCACCGGCACGCCCGCGGCGTGGATCTTGCCGATCGCGGCGAACAGCTCCTCGCGGATGCGCGGCGCCAGCCCGAGCGAGGGCTCGTCGATCGCCAGCAGCTTCGCCTCGAACATCAGCGCGCGCGCCGTGGCGAGCATCTGCTGCTCGCCGCCGGAGAGCGTGCCCGCGATCTGCTGCCTGCGTTCCGCCAGGCGCGGAAACAGCGAGAAGCAGCGCTCGAGCCGGTTTTGTGTTTCAGAAGAATTCTTCGAAAGAAAAGCGCCGGCAAGGAGATTCTCGAGCACCGTCAGCTCGCGGAACGGCCGCCGGCGCTCGGGGCAGTGCACCAGTCCCCGCATGCGGATTTCGTGCGCGGCGAGGCCGTCGATGCGCTCGCCGCCGAGGCGCACCTCGCCCTCGAGCACGATGTCGCCCGCGGTGCCGCGCTTCATGCGTTCCTCGAAGCGCACCAGGCCCGAGATCGCGCGCAGCAGCGTCGACTTGCCGGCGCCGTTCGGGCCGACCAGGCCGACGAACTCGCCGGCGTCCACCGCGAGCGACACGCCGTTCAGGATCTGCGCCTTGTCGTAGCGCACGCTGAGGTTGTTCACCTCAAGCAGCGGCATGCTCGCTCCCCAAGTACGCTTCGATGACTTTCGGGTTCTTGACGACGTCTTCGGGCTTGCCGTCGGCGATGATCTCGCCGTAGTCGATCACGATCACGCGGTCGACGATCGCCATCAGCTCCTTCAGCTTGTGCTCGATCATCAGCACCGCCGGGCCCTCCGAGTGGAGGCGCCCGAAGCGCCCGCCCTTGTGCAGCCGCTTTATCGATTTCGCCAGCAGCTCGGATTCCGCGGGGCTCAGGCCGCCGAGCGGCTCGTCGAGCAGCAGCAGCTCGGGCTCGGTGGCGATGGCGCGCGCCACTTCCAGGCGCTTGAGGTCTCCCTGCGACAGCGCCGACGCCGGCTCGAGCGCCATGTCGGAGATGCCGACGAACTCGAGCGCGTCCATCGCCTTCGCCTCGATGCGCTTGACCCATTCGCCGCGGCGGCGCGCGCGCGGCGCCATCAGCGGAACCATGACGTTGGCCACGATCGGCAGGTGGCGGAACGGGCGCGTGTTCTGGAACGTGCCGGCGATGCCGCGCTCGACCACGTCCCACGGCGCAGCCGCGGCGATGTCCTCGCCGTTGAACACGATGCGGCCGGCGTCGGGCTTGAGGATCCCGGTGATCAGCCGCAGCAGCGTGGTCTTGCCGGCGCCGTTCGGCCCGATCAGCCCGACGATCTGGTCGCGGCGCATCTCGAAGCTCACATTGTTGACGGCGGTCAGCCCGCCGAATCGTTTGTTGAGCCGCTCGACCGCGAAGAACGCATCCGCCATGCGCGTCGCTAGACTTTGGTTTCGTCGCGCAGCTCGCGCCGCGACACCTTGCCGACGTCGGTCTTGGGCAGCTCGCCGCGGAACTCCACGAAGTGCGGCACCTTGTACTCGGCGAGGCTCTGCCGGCAGTACGCCTTGATCTCGTCCTCGGAAAGCTTGCCGCGCGCCTCGCCCTGCAGCACCACGATCGCCTTGATGCGCTGGCCGACCGCGGGGTCGGGCACGCCGATCACGCCCGCCGCCTTCACCTGCGGGTGGGCATAGAGCACGTCCTCGACGTCCTTGGCGAAGATCGAGTAGCCCTTGAACTTGATCAGGTCCTTGGAGCGGTCGTAGAAGTGGAAGTAGCCCTCGTCGTCCATGCGCACCAGGTCGCCGGTGCGCATCCAGCGCGCGCCCGCCCGGTCGATGAACGCGCGCGCGCTTTCCTCCGGGCGCTGCCAGTAGCCCTGCATCACGTTCGCGCCGCACAGCACGAGCTCGCCGGTCTCGCCCGGCGGCACGAATTCCAGCGTCTCGGCGTCGATCACCGCCGCCTGCATCCCCGGGATCGGGCAGCCGAACGACCCGGTCTTCGGCCGGTGCAGCGGGTTCACGTGGCTGGTGGCGCAAGTCTCCGACAGGCCGTAGCCCTCGATGATGTTCGAGCCGGTGCGCTTCGCCCAGCCCTGCATGGTCGACTCGTGCAGCGTGTCGGCGCCCGACAGCACGAGCTTCAGGCGCTTCCAGTCGGCCTTGTTGGTGTCCTTGTGGTCCTTCAGGTACTCGTAGAGCGTCGGTACGCCGTAGAACACGGTGGCGCGATAGCGTTCCATCGCGGCGAGGATCTCCTCGGTGTCGGGGCTGGTGAACAGCACCAGCAGGTTCCCCTGGCACAGGCCCTGCAGCATGATCACCACCTGGCCGTAGATGTGGAAGAACGGCAGGAAGGCGAGGATCACCTCCTTGCCCTGCTCGAAGATCGAGAACGCCGACTGCGCCATGGCCTGCGCCGCGACCAGGTTGTAGTGCGTCAGCATCACGCCCTTGGGATTTCCGGTGGTGCCGCCGGTATAGGGCAGCACCGCGAGATCGCTTTTCGGATCGATCGTCACCGCCGGCGGCGTGGCGGGATATTTCCTGAGCAGATCCTGCAGCCAGTGCACGTTCCCCGGGATCTCGGTCTTCTTCGAAAACAGCCGCTTGAGCGCCGGCAGGTACTCGTTGACGCTGGTCACGATCGCGAGCTCGGGCGCGGCGCCCGACTTCACCACCTTCTCGTACAGGATGTCCTGGCAGACGATGGCGCGCGCGCCGCTGTCCTCGAGCTGGTAGCGCACCTCGTGGCTGGTGTAAACCGGGCTGATCGGCGTGACCGTCGCCCCGCACTTGAGCGCGGCGAAGTAGGCGATGATGAATTGCGGGCTGTTGAGGAGGTAGAGCGCGACGCGCTCGCCCTTCTTCACCCCGAGCGCGGCGAGCGCGCAGGCGAGCCGGTCGGCGGCCTCGCGCAGCTCGCGGTAGCTGATCGAGCGCCCGTAGAACACCACCGCGGGGCGCTCGGGCGTGCGCTCGGTGGCCTCGTCGAACGCCTGCGCCACCGACTTGAGCGGCACTTCGACCGAGGCCGGCACGCCCTTCTGGTAATGGGCAAGCCATGGTTTTGCGAGATAGATTTCGATTGCGCTCATATCCCCTCCGGCCGAAGATTCTAGTCCTCCATGGACGAAATCGTCGCCCGCAGCATCGCCAAGTGGCCCAACGTGCCCGCGGTCTACGGCTGGCTCGACCTCGACCGGCGCGGCAACTGGCTGATCAAGGGCCAGAGGATCGGCAACCTCGCGCTGCGGGAGTTCATCGGCCGCAACTACGCCGCCGACGCGCAGGGGCGCTGGTTTTTCCAGAACGGCCCGCAGCGCGTCTACGTCCGGCTCGCCTACACCCCGCTGGTGGTGCACTACGAAGGCGAGCAGCTCCTCGACCACTGCGGGCGGCCCTTTTCACCGGGCAGGGCGTTTCAGGATGACGAGGGCTCGGTGCTCGTCGAAGGCAGCCGCACCATCGCGCTGCTCGACGACCGCGACCTCGAGCGCTACGCCGAGCAGGCCGAGCGGCTGGCGCGCATCGCCCGCGGCGATGTTGCGGCGCGCTTCGGTTTCGTTTCCGACCCTGGAAAATGAGCCGCCGATTCCTTGCGCTGACCTAGTTTCCTCTTTATAATCCGGGCTCTTTTTCGGGTCGGGGCGGCCTACGGGGAGCACCAACGTGGCCGCCTGTTTTGTTTCTGGATACGCAAAAACATGCCCACGGTCAACCAGTTAGTGCGTGACGGGCGCGCCGCCAAGCGCGCCAAGTCGAAGGTCCCGGCGCTCGCCGGCTCGCCGCAGAAGCGGGGGGTCTGCACGCGGGTCTACACGACCACGCCCAAGAAGCCGAATTCGGCGCTGCGCAAGGTGGCAAAAGTGCGCCTCACCAACGGCTTCGAGGTGATCGGCTACATCGGCGGCGAGGGCCACAATCTGCAGGAGCACTCGGTGGTGCTGATCCGCGGCGGCCGCGTCAAGGACCTGCCGGGCGTGCGCTACCACATCGTGCGCGGCTCGCTCGACACGCAGGGCGTGAAGGACCGCAAGCAGGGCCGCTCGAAGTACGGAGCCAAAGCTCCGAAATCGGCTTAGAGGGACAGATGCCGCGTCGCAGAGAGGTGCCGAAGCGCGAGATCCTGCCGGATCCGAAGTTCGCCAGCGTCGAGCTGGCGAAGTTCGTGAACGTGCTGATGACGCGCGGCAAGAAGGCGGTGGCCGAGCGCATCGTCTACGGCGCGCTCGACGCGATCAAGTCGAAGTCGGGCAAGGACCCGATCGAGGTGTTCTCGCAGGCGGTGCAGAACGTGAAGCCGGTGGTGGAAGTCAAAAGCCGCCGGGTGGGCGGCGCGAACTACCAGGTGCCGGTGGAAGTGCGCCCGGTGCGGCGCGTGGCGCTCGCGATGCGCTGGATCCGCGAGGCGGCGCAGAAGCGCGGCGAGAAGTCGATGACGGTGCGCCTGGCGGGCGAGCTGCAGGAAGCCGCCGAGGGCCGCGGCGGCGCGATGAAGAAGCGCGAGGAAGTCCACCGCATGGCGGAAGCCAACAAGGCTTTCTCCCACTACAGGTTCTGAGGACATGGCTGTGGCCCGCAAGACTCCCATCGAGCGCTATCGGAACATCGGCATCTCGGCGCACATCGACGCCGGGAAGACGACCACCACCGAGCGCATCCTGTTCTACACCGGGGTGAACCACAAGATCGGCGAGGTGCACGACGGCGCCGCGACCATGGACTGGATGGAGCAGGAGCAGGAGCGCGGCATCACCATCACCTCGGCCGCCACCACCTGCTTCTGGAAGGGGATGGACCTGTCCTACCCCGAGCACCGCATCAACATCATCGACACGCCCGGCCACGTCGACTTCACCATCGAGGTCGAGCGCTCGATGCGCGTGCTGGACGGCGCCTGCATGGTGTACGACGCCGTGGCCGGCGTGCAGCCGCAGTCGGAGACGGTGTGGCGCCAGGCGAACAAGTACCGCGTGCCGCGGCTCGCGTTCATCAACAAGATGGACCGCGTCGGCGCCAACTACTTCAAGTCCTACGACCATATCCGCGACCGCCTGAAGGGCAACCCGGTGCCGATCCAGATCCCGATCGGCGCAGAGGACAAGTTCGCCGGCGTGATCGACCTGGTGACGATGCAGGCGATCTACTGGGACGAGGCCTCGCAGGGCATGAAGTTCGAGAGGAGGCCGGTGCCCGCCGAGCTCGCCGACGAGGCGCGCGAGTGGCGCGAGAAGATGGTCGAGGCCGCCGCCGAGGCGAACGAGGAGTTGATGAACCGGTACCTCGAGTCGAACCGGCTTTCGCTCGAGGAGGTCAAGAAGGGCCTGCGCATCCGCACCATCAACAACGAGATCGTGCCGATGCTGTGCGGCTCGGCGTTCAAGAACAAGGGCGTGCAGGCGATGCTCGACGCAGTCATCGATTATCTGCCGTCGCCGGTCGACATTCCCCCGGTCAAGGGCGAGACCCAGAACGGCCAGCCCGCCACGCGCAGCGCGGACGACAGCCAGCCTTTCGCCGCGCTCGCGTTCAAGATCATGACCGACCCGTTCGTCGGCCAGCTTACCTTCATCCGCGTCTACTCGGGGGTGCTCAGCTCGGGCGACACCGTCTACACCTCGATGAAGGGCCGCAAGGAGCGCATCGGGCGCCTGCTGCAGATGCACGCCAACGAGCGTGCGGAGATCAAGGAAGTGCGCGCCGGCGACATCGCCGCGGTGGTCGGCCTGCGGGAGGTGATCACCGGCGAGACCATCTGCGACGTGAAGAACATCATCACGCTCGAGCGCATGGAGTTCCCCGACCCGGTGATCTCGCAGGCGGTCGAGCCGAAGACCAAGGTCGACCAGGAAAAGATGGGCGCGGCGCTCGGGCGCCTGGCGCAGGAGGACCCCTCGTTCCGCGTGCGCAGCGACGAGGAATCGGGCCAGACCATCATCTCCGGCATGGGCGAGCTGCACCTGGAGATCATCGTCGACCGCATGAAGCGCGAGTTCGGCGTCGAGGCCTCGGTCGGCAAGCCGCAGGTCGCCTACCGCGAGACCTTCAAGCGCTCGCTCGAGTCCGAGGGCAAGTTCGTCAAGCAGTCGGGCGGCCGCGGCCAGTACGGCCACGTCTGGCTCAAGCTCGAGCCGCAGCCCGGCAAGGGCTACGAGTTCGTCGACGCCATCAAGAGCGGCCGCGTGCCGCGCGAGTACATCCCGGCGGTGGAGAAGGGCATCAAGGAAGCGCTGCAGGAAGGCGTGCTCGCGGGCTACCCGGTGGTCGATATCAAGGTCACGCTGACCGACGGCTCCTACCACGAGGTCGATTCGAACGAGAACGCGTTCAAGATGGCGGCGATCTTCGCCTTCAAGGACGGCATGCGTGCCGGCAGTCCGGTGCTGCTCGAGCCGATCATGGCGGTCGAGGTCGAGACCGCGGAAGAGAAGATGGGCGACGTGATCGGCGACCTGTCGGCGCGCCGCGGCGTGATCCAGGGCATGGACGACCTGCCCGGCGGCAAGGCGATCAAGGCCGAGGTGCCGCTCGGCGAGATGTTCGGCTATTCGACGACGCTGCGCTCGCTGACGCAGGGCCGCGCGACCTACACCATGGAATTCAAGCACTACGCGGAGGCGCCGAAGAGCGTCGCCGACTCCATCATCAACAAGGACGAGAAGGAAAAGAAGTAGGAGTCCCTATGGCGAAAAGCAAATTCGAGCGCACCAAGCCGCACGTGAACGTGGGCACGATCGGGCACGTGGACCACGGCAAGACGACGCTGACGGCGGCGATGACGCACATTCTGGCGAAGAAGTACGGGGGCGAGGCGAAGAAC
>Ga0247727_10001638_pt1 | contig 52593 bp, 53 predicted proteins | sample WisWelCaveWW1625_FD_202498 | JGI IMG/M metagenome (GOLD analysis project Ga0247727, IMG submission 202498) | Biofilm microbial communities from Wishing Well Cave, Virginia, United States - WW16-25 | ecosystem: Environmental > Aquatic > Deep subsurface > Groundwater > Cave microbial mat | place... | reverse complement strand
TTATAAAATCAATATCAAGCAATGGGCTTGTTACACCGCTTGTTTGCTGGAGCCACTGGGAGAAGCAGTTCAAAGGTAAAAGGTAAAAGGTAAAAGTGAGAAGTAATATGTAAAATGTTTTTTTCATAAAATTAATTTATCAAAAATATTTTACTAAGGGTTTTCAAAGCTCTAAAACTATAATGTTCAGAGTTTCTCCTGCAGGGAGCAGGCAGACATTCTAAAATATTTATCTTGGAGTCAACCCGAATTTAACCTATCAACTATAAATATTGCAAGTCCATTTTAGCTCACTGGTCGAACTCTCAAATATCGAGAACTATATAATATATTAATTATAGTTAATTTTAAAATATTTATAAAAAAAAAAAAAAAACTGTCGGGCTAAGAGTTTCATAAAACAAAAGCCCCCGCATTCGCAGGGCTTTACATTTCACCCCGGGTAATCGGGGCAGGTCTGTGGTGAAATGTATTATTCTTTACTCACGACTCACGACTCACGACTCACGACTCAAAACTTCATCATATTCTTTAACCAACTGCTCAACAACTTCTTTCACACTTTTAATTTCGTTAACAAGTCCGCTCGATTGTCCCATTTCAAGCTCACCTTCTTCCGTATCGCCTTCGAAGATTCCTTTCATCTCGCGTTTGCGTCCGAGAAGCTTTGTCATTTCTTCTTTGTCTGCACCGGATTTTTCTTTTGTATCTGCTTCAAGTGCAAATTTATTTTTAAACAACCGAACCGGCATAAGCTTTTTCATCGTGAGAATAGTCGAGTCATCTTTTGCTTCAACAATTTTTTGTTTAAAGATTCCACTGCTCGACGCTTCATAAGTCGCCGCGAAGCGTGTCCCGATTTGCACGCCTTCCGCTCCAAGAGCAAGACATGCGGCGATTTGCCTGCCCGTTGCAATTCCTCCTGCAGCTATAACTGGAATCTTCACTGCATCAACGACTTGAGGAACGAGACACAGCGTAGTTATCTCATCAATACCGTTATGTCCGCCCGCTTCAAATCCTTCGGCAACAACGGCAGAGCATCCTGCTTCTTCCGCTTTCAAAGCATGTTTAACCGAAGCAATGACATGAACAAATTTTATTCCGGCATTTTTTAATTTGTCTGCATGAAGCTTCGGATTACCTGCGGAAGTAAAAACTATTTTCACTTCTTCATCAATCACGGTTTGAATCAGTTTGTCAACATCACCGCGTATCAGCGGAATATTTACTCCGAAAGAATAATCATAATTCTTCTCACGAAAATATTTTTTCAGCTTTTGGATATGCTCTTTCAAGAGTTCCGGTTTCATCGACCCGGCACCAATCAACCCAAGACATCCGTTTTCACTTGAAGCAGAAGCGAGCTTCCATCCGGAAGTCCACACCATGCCTGCCTGAATGATTGGATATTTAATGTTGAAGAGTTTTGTGATTCGGGTAGGTTTCATCGGAGGGAAATAACTTGCGGTTTTAAATTTTAAGCTTCAGCAATTCAATCGCAGCCAACGCAGCTTCTCTGCCTTTATTATTTTCATCATTCGCAGAGCGTGCTTTCGCCTGCTCTTCATTGTAAGTTGTAATCACACCAAAGATTACCGGGATTTCATATTCAAGCATCACTTGCTGAATCCCACGTGATACTGCGGATGAAATAAATTCAAAGTGTGCGGTCTCACCTTTTATAACAGCACCAAGACAAATGATTGCCGAATACTTTTTCTTTTTACAAAGCTTCTTCGCGACGAAAGGAATTTCAAACGCACCGGGACAATAAAATATTTTCACCGACTTCTTATCAAAACCATGAGCATGTAATGTTGCAAGAGCACCGTCAAGCAATCCCTTTGTAATTTCTTCGTTGAACTTGCTGACTATTATTGCAACAGGTTTAATTTTCTTTTTAGCCATAGTTTATTTTTTATTCAACTTATAAATAACCTGTCTTTCATCGCCTGAACTTTCTGCTCGCTGATAAAATATTTTCCCATAGTATTTTCATCGTGGTCTCTCCCGCCGTGATAATCGCTGCCGCCGCTTTCCAGAAGAAAATATTGTCCGGCGATTTCTCTGAAGTAAGCACTGTCACTTTCATTATGTGACGGATGCACGACTTCGATTCCGTCGAGACCTGTTTCAATTAACTGCATCAATGCATCGTCTCTAAAATTTCTCCCCGGGTGTGCAACAAAAGAAAGTCCGCCGCATGAAGAAATCAGATTCACTGCACCTGAAGCTGATATGTTTGGCTTCTTGACGTATGCGGGTTTATTATCTCCGATATATTTGTTGAAAGCTTCGATGTAGCTTGAAACAAATTTCTTTTCAATCATCGCAAATGCAATATGCGGTCGTCCTACAGAAGCATTTCCTTTTACATTCTTCATCACGTCACCCATCGTGATTGGAACTTCCATCGTGTTGAGTTTCTCGACGATTTTTTCTGCTCGCTTCACTCTCTCAACTCTGAATCCTTTGAGATATTTTTGAAGCTCTTCGTTTTTGTAATCAAGAAAGTAAGCAAGGATATGAACTTCTCTCTCATTGTGCTCGGCACTGATTTCAACGCCCGGAACAATTTCAACTCCAAGCTGTTTGCCTGTAGAGATTGCCTCATCAATAGCATCAACATTGTCATGGTCAGTCACTGCAAGAATTGAAATTCCTAAGCTCTTCGCTCTTGTGACTAAATCGTGAGGAGAATTAATTCCGTCGGAATAATAAGTGTGCGAATGCAGGTCAGCTTTTCTTTGCACGGTTATTTTTAAAAGTTAAAAATTCTGTTTAAAGATTTCGAATTTAACTTTCAAAAAAATTGCAGATTATCAGCTTAGAAAATCTCTGAGTAAGGAAAAAGTTCTGCTGATAATTATAAATGTATCAAATTAACTAATATTCAAATTAGCGTTTGCAATTAATTTAAAAGTTAGTACCGGAGGAGGGACTTGAACCCCCGACCTACGGATTATGATTCCGACGCTCTAACCAGCTGAGCTACTCCGGCGGATAAAATTTTGGTTAAGTTTACAAATATATTTTTATAAGCATTCTTATTCAATGAAACTTTGGTTGCATGTTTTTACATCTCATTTTGGTTTTTATTACTTTAGTTAATGGTTATTTTAGAAAAAAATTTATTACATGAAAATAGTATCAGATAAAATCACTCTGGTTGAGCTAAGAAAATTAGCCGAAGAAAGATTTGGTGACATGGTGAAAGCTGTCGTTGATACTGAAAAAGAAATAATGGCAATTGATGCGGAGCTTCATGCTGACGAAGAAACCATGCTGATTGAGAATGGCTCACTCCAGCAAAATCTTTGGGGCATAAATATTTATCCGGATGAACCAAAAGAAAACTGGATTGAATTCGATTCCATGATAAACATCCGCCCAAGACAGGGAAACCGTTCACGCGGAGTTGAAGATGAAAACATAAGAAATAAAATTATTATGATTGTAAATAAACTTATAGAATGAATTCAAATTATTACCATAAAGAGCTTGCAGAAGGCAGATGGCAAACACTGACTCTTGCCGAACAAATGGCAAATATCGGGAGTGAGGTTTATAGAGCAATTAATTTTTTCAGAAAGGAGAATCAGGAAAGCTTTCAAAAGGCATTTGACAGAGCGTTGGAGCTTTTTGATTTAACACTTGCAGATAAAAGGTGGAACGGCAGGAAAAAAGAAATTGGAAGGTGCAGGGAAGTTTTTTGCGGTCTGTTTTTTGATTCCGAAAATATTTCGAACTTAGAAAATGAATTTGATTCTTTAAACAAATATTTTTTCCAGTTTGGAATCTATGCAAGATTACAAAAAGAATCGGGTAGTAACTTATCTATATAAGTTTTTTCATCACTTCGTTCATATCCTCAGGCAGCTCGCTTTCAAATTTCATCTTCTCTCCTGTTCTGGGATGAACAAAACCTAAAACTTTTGCATGCAATGCTTGTCTCGGCATTAACTCAAGCAAGTTTGTAATTTGCTGTTTAATCTTTGTCGTTAAGTTCGAAAGTCCGTGCGGTTTTCTGCCGTCATAATCCGCATCACCAAAAACAGGATGACCTATTGAATGCAGATGAACTCTGATTTGATGCGTTCTTCCGGTGTGAAGCTTTAATCTTACATGAGAAAGAAAATCAAATTCGTTCAGAACTTTATATTCGGTGACTGCATGTTTTCCGGTTTCAACAACGGCAACTTTCTTTCTGTCTTTCGGACTTCGTGCAAGCGGTTTATCAATCACTCCCTCTTTCTTCTTAAACATTCCCCAAACCAATGCTTCATACTCGCGTTCGATGTCATGCTTTGTAAACAAGTTCGAAAGCTTCCTGTGTGTCTCTTCATCTTTTGCAACAACAAGAATTCCGGATGTTAGTTTATCCAAACGATGAACAATTCCTGCACGCTCGAATCCGTTCAGCGAAGAAAGAGCTTCCTCTTTTCTTTTCATGTAGTAAAGCAATGCATTCACCAGAGTCCCTGAATAATTTTTATAGGCGGGATGAGTTACCATTCCTGCCGGCTTATTCACAACAAGGATGTATCCATCCTCAAAAAGAATTTCAAGCGGAATATTTTCCGGCTCAATATCTTTTTTCTCTTCGACGTTCGGGAGAGTTATGTCAATCTTATCATTCGGATGGACAAGATAGTTCGACTTGACGGCTTTGCTGTTCACAAGAACACAGCCCTCATCGATTGCAGTTCTTATTTTTGTGCGGGAAGAATTTTCTACGTGGCTTGCGAGGTATTTATCAATTCTTAATTTCTTCTGACCCTGCGGGACTTCCATCAATATTTTTCTTTGTATCTTCAGCTTCTACAGTATTAGTTTCGAATTCATTTTCAATTTTAGTTTCTTCATCGTGCTTAAAAATTTTCTTGTGAAAGAAAAGTATAATCAGGAATCCTGCTGACACTGAAACATCTGCAATGTTGAATATAGGCCATGTCGTATAAGTTTTTCCGAGAAAAGTAAAATCCCAGAATTCAACCTGAACGAAATCAACTACCTTCCCGTAAAAATAAGGAGCATAGCTATAAATCTTTCCGTAGAAAGTTCTATCGATTAAATTTCCTACAGCTCCCGATAAAATAAATGCAAGAGAAATTCTCAGCAGGAATACATCGTTGCGGTGTTTGAAAATATAATATAGAATTACAAACGAAGCACCGATGGTGAAAATTGTTAGGAACATTTTCGGACCAATATCCAGCCCGAAAGCCATTCCCGGATTTTCAATGAAAGTAATCTTCACCCATTCACCAAGCAACGGTTTCGATGAGCCGTACGGCATCCCCTGCCAATTTATTCCCAGCCATTCAACCTTCAAACCCTTGACCAATAATTTTGTGAACTGGTCTAAAGCAACTACAACAAATGTTATGTAAAGAACTCTCACTTAGCTCGACTTCGCCTGTTTACAGTTCAGGCAATGCTGTGTGATTGGCACAACTTCGAGGCGAAGCTTCGGAATCGGTCTTCCGCAGGTTACACATCTGCCGTAGGTTTTGTTTTCGATTCTGTCAAGTGCTTCCTGCAAATAGCCGAGATACTTTTCGTCACGCTGGATGAACATGTATGCCTTCTCTCTTTCCATTTCATCAGTTCCCTGCTCAGCCATGTGCATCGAGAATGTTGAATTGTCACCAACATACTCGCCTGTGTTTTCGTCAACAAGTGAATCACGCAGTCGTTTTGCATTTTCCAGAATTTGGTTCTTCTCTTCCGTCAGCACCTTTCGGAAATGATTTAGCTCTCTGTTAGAAAGATAGGTTATAGTTGAAAATATTTTTTTTACTATCGGAGCTTTTACAACTTTGCTTGATGAAGATTTCTTAACAACTTTTCTGACAACTTTCTTCGCAGTTTTTTTTGTCGTTTTCTTTACAGATTTTTTTGCGACTCTCTTAGGAACCAATTTCTTTTTCGCAGACTTCTTCGCAACTTTCTTTGTGATTTTCTTTGTTGACTTTTTCAAAGCTTTCTTTGGAACTTTCTTTGGAACTTTCTTTGAAACTTTCTTTGAAACTTTCTTTGAAACTTTCTTTGAAACTTTCTTTGAAACTTTCTTTACAGGTTTTTTCGCAGACTTCTTAGTTGTCTTTTTAACAGTTTTCTTTTTTGTTTTTTTTGCAGCCATGATATTAAATTAATTGATTTTCTTTATTGAAATTTTACACATCTTACCGTTGATGTTTACTTCTTCGTATCCATTTGAATTCAACGCTGAGTCGAACTCAACTGTTTCTGCCATTGTATTCTTTGAAATTAAATTCTTTCCGGATAAAATAGATTTGTTCAGCTCATCCTCACAAAAATATTTTATCGAAATCCTGTCGTTCACTTCAAAATGATTTTCTTTTCTTATGCTCTGAACTTTGCTGATGAATTCCCGTGCAAACCCTTCGCTCATAAGCTCATCATCAAGCTTTATGTCGAGTGCAACAGTCAATTCATCTTTCGATTCGATAACCCAGCCCTCAATATTTTCAGTCTGAACTTCAATATCTTCTCTCTCCAACTGAATCGTTTTATCTTTTAGTTCCAGCTTAAGCTTTCCTTCTTTTTCAAGCTGAACAATTTGAGCATTCGATAAATTTGAAATCGCTTCAGCTACTTGCTTAACATCTTTTCCGAACTTTGGTCCGAGAACTTTGAAATTCGCCTTCGCTTTCTTTTTTATTATTTCACTGTCTTGTCCGACGAAATTAATTTCTTTCACGTTCACTTCTTCAAGAATAACATTCTTCATCTTCTCAACGATTTTTTTGTAATCTTCGTTCATCACAGGAATAAGAATCTGACGAAGCGGCTGTCTTGTTTTGAGGTTGAACTTCACTCTCATTGTCCGAACAAGATAAACAATTTGCTGAGCGGTTTGCATTTCTGTTTCAAGATTTGAATCGATTTCTTTTTCATTAGCATCACCAATCGATGAAAGATGAACTGATTCTTCTCCGGTCAAATCTTTATACAACTTTTCAGAAAGAAACGGCGAAAAAGGAGAAACCATTTTCAGCACTTCCGCAAGAACTTCATACAAAGTTTGATAAGCCGAAATCTTATCCTGTTCATTCATTGGCTCGCGGAATCTTCTTCTGTTTCTTCTAACATACCAATTCGAAACATCGTCAATTGTAAAATCACTGATTAACCTCGTTGCTTTTGTAATGTCATATCCATCCATCAGCTCAACATAGTTTCTCTTTAATGTATTCAAATAAGAAATTATCCAACGGTCAATTTCAGGTCTTTCATTAAAAGGAATTCTCTTTGATGTAAGCTCTTCTCTTTTAACGCCGGTTAAGTTCGAGTAGAGAATAAAAAACTTGTAAGTATTTATCAGCGTATCAAAAAATTTATTCTTAGTCTCAACCAAATCCTCTTCATTAAAGCTCTTCGGTCGCCACGGCGGAGATGAGCTGATAAGATACCATCTCGTAATATCTGCTCCGTACTTCTCCAAAATCTCAAAAGGGTTTACTATGTTCCCTACATGCTTGGACATCTTCTTCCCATTCTTGTCAAGTATCATATCGTGGACAATGAGATTCTTGTATGCCTTTTCTCCAAACACAAAAGTCCCGATTGCGTGGAGCGTATAAAACCATCCGCGTGTCTGGTCAACGCCTTCAGCTATAAAATCTGCCGGATAGTTTGCTCTGAATAATTTACCTTCCGGAGTAGAATCATCACCCATATAATGATACTGTGCAAAAGGCATCGAGCCGGAATCATACCACGCATCAATCACCTGTTCAACTCGAGTCATATCACATTTACCTTTCTCACATCGAATCTTAATCTCATCCACAAACGGTTTATGCAAATCAATTGATTCATCATTCGGAAAAACTTCTTTAAAGTTAACTGCTTTCTCTTTCAGCTCGGCGATTGAACCGATTGCAATATATTTTTCTTCACACTCACATCCGTCTTTACAAGTACATTCCCAAATCGGCAACGGAGTTCCCCAAAATCTGTCTCTCGATAACGCCCAATCACGATTCTCTTCAAGCCAGTTGCTGAATCTTCCCGTTCCGGTTTCGGGAGGATACCAATGTATCTTATTATTCTCTTCAATCATCTTTTCTTTGTAAGATGATGTATTGATATACCAGCTGTCGCGTGCAAAATACAAAAGCGGAGTGTGGCATCTCCAGCAATGCGGATATGAATGAACAAATTTTTCCTTCCTGTAAAGCTTGCCATCGGATTTCAGCTTTGCGATTATATCATCATCGGCTTCTTTTACAAAGCGTCCCTTGAAATCCGAAACGACATCTTCGAACTCGCCGCTCTTGTTCACCGGCTGAACAACAGGCAAATTGTATTTCTTTGAAAGCTGGTAATCATCTTCGCCGAATGCAGGTGCAATGTGAACTATTCCCGAGCCGTCTTCAGCCGATACGAAATTTCCGATAACAACATAAAATGCTTTTTTATCCGGAATTACATAATTAAATAACGGTTCATATTCTAATTCCTCAAGTTTAAAACTTTCAAAGGTCTTAATTACTTCATATTCATCTTTTAATACCGACAAAAGACATTCCATCAAAATGAGTTTTGTATTCTGCCCATCTTTCAACATAACTTGAACATAATCTTCCATGGGATGTATAGCCAATGCCGCATTTGAAATGAGGGTCCAGGGTGTAGTAGTCCAAACTAATAAATATGAATCTTCAAAACCAAGAAACTTGCTATGTTCATTCTCTTTTATTTTAAACTTCACATACACCGACGGGTCTTTTACATCTTCATAGCCCTGTGCAACTTCGTGAGTGGAAAGCGGCGTTTCGCAATGCGGACAATACGGCTGAATCTTATGTCCTTTGTAAATTTTCCCGGCATCAAAAAACTTTTTCAGCGACCACCAGACCGACTCGATGTATTCATTCTTATAAGTAACGTAAGCATCATCGAGATTCACCCAGTAACCCATCCGCTCGGTCAGCTCTTCCCAATCTTTTAGATAAGTGAAAACAGAATTGCGGCATTCTTCATTAAACTTTTCTACGCCGAATTTTAAAATATCATCTTTGTGCTTAATACCGAGCTTCTTCTCGACTTCAATCTCGACAGGCAAACCCTGCGTATCCCAGCCGGCTTTTCGATAGACTTGGTAACCACGTAAAGTTTTGTATCTGCAGACAAGGTCTTTTATCGCACGTGAAATTACATGATGAATTCCCGGCTTACCGTTCGCCGTCGGCGGACCTTCATAAAATCTGAATGGCTTGCCGCCTTCACGCGTAGAAATGCTCTTCTGGAAAATGGAGTTCTTCTTCCAGAAATCGAGAACCTCGCTCTCTATTTGAGGTAAATTTATTTTATCCGGTAATTCTTTGAACATTGAAAGACGGCAAATATAGGGTAATTAAATCTGAAATAAAAAATAATTTCAAAGTTAACTTTTTATTGATGCACGTTCAATGTTATTAATTTTTGAGGTGGGATTACTAATGGAAGTCGCGTGGAGGGTTTACAGTTTCAATTCTTCATACTCCCCAAAAACTTTTCCGCAGAAGTAATTTGCTGTTCAAATATTTTTTCATCAGAAGTTTTATCGACCACCAAATCATTGTTGACAGAGATTCTCAATGCTTTCAAACCCTGTACACCCTGCATATCGGCAAGCTCTAAGCTTTCTACACTGCCGTAAATATAATTTTTAGTTCTTAAGAAACTGATGTATTGTTTATATTCCTCAGCTTCATTCTCTTGTGAGTAAACTATTGCAATCTTTCCCGGGCTGACTAATCTTTCACCTTTGCCCTTTATCTCTGCTTTGTCGATTCTCTTCTTAATGATTTCATGCCTTATGTCGTAAGTGCTTGCTACGTCGAACTTCTTTTCGTCATATAAAAACTTTATGCTCAGCGTTGCATTCTGCACAAAGATTAAATGAGTTGTATCGAGAGGAACGTTCAGCTTATCTTTAAGCTCAACACATTTTTTTGCAATGATGCACATCGTAACAAGCTGCCACAATCGTAAGCTCTTAAGATGCATCTCGTTAAATTTTTTATCTGCAACAAGTGAGTTGCCGAGATAAATGTTATGTTCAACTCCGTCCGTTTTGTATTTCTCGAAGTAGTGCGGAAATATTTTCTGTGCTTTGTCCTGCTGAATGTCAAGCTCGTTTGCAATCGTTTCATTTATAAGCATGATGCTTTCTTCGACGTCTTTCCTTTTATTGAAGAAGAATCCAAACTCTGTGACTAACTTTTCTTTGTAAGCGTTAATCATGTTTTTGATTTGCGGGCTCACATCCTGCAAAAAACCGAAAGTGGATTCAACTTCGTTACGCAGGAAATTAATTACATCAATCTCACCGCTTGAGCTTAACCCTTTTTTAAGATGGTCAACCTGATTCGATATCCTGAATGACAGCTCCTCAAGAATCGGCATCGATGATTCGGAAGATGCTTTGATAATTATTTCCTGTGCCAATTTAAGATTCTCGATTAGGTCGGATTGAATTGCAGAGTTTCTGTAAAACGAAGAATCTTTCACGTCAGAATAACCATAGAAAGGATAAACATTTTCGAATACTATGTCTTCCATCTCTTCGATTATATCGTTCCGCAGATTATTCAAATACTTCATCGCGACATCACGGAATCTCCATTCCACAGCGGGATGAATCGCTGTGCATTTTTCTTTTATCACAGACTGAATTGACTTATTCAAATCATCCAAGCTCGACTCAATACAAATCGCGAACAGCGGATATACATCCTTCAGTTTGAGAATATTTACTTTGTTCAAGTCGCCGGGAATTGCAGAAGCAATTTCCAAAATTCCAATCAGCTCATCTTTATAAATCAACGGGGCAATCAACAAATTTCTTATCCCTGCATTAAGAAATGCTTCCTGAACTCTTGGTGTACATGCACCGTCTTTCATGTCATATATAATATTTACAGCACGTCTTTTCAAAACATCGTCATACATTTTGCATTCCTTCACGACTTCGTTTTCTATAAACGAATCCTGCAGAACAATACTGCTTCCCATCTTCAAAGCACTGCTCATGTCTTTATTCTCCGAAGGAAACGCAATCAACCCAAGCTTTATATCCGGCTTCTTCAGCAGAGTTCTTATTTTATGCTGAAGATTCTCAAACTTATTTACCGACATAATCGATTCCTTCTGAATCAAATCAAACTTCAGCGAAGAAATAGTTTCCTGGTCGGTGATATCCACAGCATTGAAAATAAAAAATCCGTCGAAGCCGAAATTTTCCGGCGGAACAATTTCCTTAAGAACTTTTATGTTGTCAAGATTATCAAACAGGCGTTTCTTATCATCCTCAGTCAGTTCCTTCAGCTCGCCCGAATGTTTCATCTCTAAAAACCATCCGAACAATCTTATGCGGTAATGTCTTTCTAATCCTGTTCTTTCATCGGTGCGTGTGTATATTATCGGGTATTCATACTGAACATTTAATTTATAGAAGTAAGAAAGGATTGAAGCATAGCCCGCAACAACTCTTCCGTCCTGAGTAAGACAGCAGTTTTCATTGAACGCATCCTGCTTCATTTGATTTTCAAAAAGCTGGAGCTTCTTAAACCCTGGGTGTTTCATAAAAGCTTTCCAGGCTCTCGGGATAAACCGCAGCATAAAGCTCATTGTCCTGAATTCCCGGCGGGAAACAAATGTTCAACAGCTCTTCAATCAGCTCATAGTTTTTTTCAATCACAGAACGGTCTGTGATATGCTCAAGCAGTTCGGGAGCGTTTTTTATTTTCTCTTTTATGGTCTCGTAGTAAGCGGAAAAAACTTTGTTAGTCGCCGCTTTCTTTTCCCAATAATTGATTAACGGCTTGAAGCTGAACGTCCCTTTGAACGTTCCTGCATAACTGATGATGTCTTTTATACTGTGATTCATTTTGGTTTTGTTTAAAAATTGTGTTTATTTGATATATTCTGTTATACTTTCGTTATATTTTCGGGCTCTTAAGCAATATTGCTGAACTATTTCGTAATATTGTCAAACTCTTACGAAATATTGTCGAACTCACTCGCAATATTGTTGAACTCATTCGCATTATTATTGAACTCATTCGCATTATTGATGAACTCACTTGCAATATTAGTGAACTCATTCGCATTATCAAACCATGAAACAGCTTAAGTATAAAACAAAATTGCTTAGGTATAAGAGAATATTACGTTAGTATAAGGCGATATTTCATAAGTACAGAAGATTATCGTGTCTGTATAAGAAATTATTCTATAAGCATGCTGACCGTAAGCATAAGCATAAGACAAGATTGCGTATGTATATGAAAATATTGTCAAAGTATCCAATTATATTCTGAAAGTATCTCAAATTAGTCCAATCACTTCACCAAAATCATTTTCTTTGTATCGGTAAAAACTCCCTGCGTTTTATCAAACGGAACGGCAGTCAATTGATAAATGTAAGTTCCGCTTGCAAGATTGCTCCCATCGAAATCAACTTCATAAGTTCCGGGTTGGAGTTGTTCGTTTACGAGAGTTTTAACTTCACGACCGAGCATATCGAATACTTTTACAGTTACCATTCCGAAATTGGCAATCCGCAATCCGAAATGAGTGCCCGGGTTAAAAGGATTCGGATAGTTTTGACCGAGCGTAAAGCTTTCGGGGACTTCATTGCTAATCTTGATTATCCCAAACGGATTTACAGTTATAGTTCCAATCATACTTGGAAAATGAGGTGTACATTTATAAGTGTAAGCTCCTGCAACGGTAACCGGGTAATTAAAAGTCTGGCTTGAATTATCTATCACGGCATTCCATGGCAATGCTCCGGTTGGAACTGTCATGGATGTTGTTGTATGGTCTCCGTTAATCCAAAACCATCTTACAGTATCACCAACCGTTATATTAAGATTTGCAGGCGTAAATATAAAATCTTCTACGCTTACCAAACGGATGATACTAAAAGTATCAGACGTAAATAAAAATAACATGGCTGATATACAAATCGAATTTACAATAATTTTTATTTTCCCCGTTGAAAATCCCAGAGGTAAGCGGGACAAGCGGGATTTAATTTGATTCAACATTTTGTTCTCCTTTTAGTTTCCACAAATATAAAACAAAAAGTCCCGACATAATCGGGACTTTAATTATCTTTTTATAGAATATGAATGTTATTTGATAAGCAACATCTTCTCTGTATCTATAAAAACTCCCTGCGTTTTATCAAACGGAACGGCAGTCAATTGATAAAAGTAAGTTCCGCTTGCGAGATTGCTTCCATCGAAGCTCAAAGAATATTTTCCCGCATGAAAGCTCGCCTGCTCAACAACAAACGTTGACTTGCCGAGAATATCGTAAACAACAATTTTCACATTTGAAAGCTTTGCAATATCAAACCGGATTGTTGTAACAGGATTAAACGGGTTGGGAAAGTTTTGCTCCAACGCAAACGATTGCGGAATCTCATTTGAATAATTCGAAACACCCGTTGTCAGCCAGTTGTTATAAAGAACCTGCAAAGAATCAATCGGGTCTCTTGTGGGCGGAGTGTTGTTCACATTCAAGTCGAGATAATACGGACCGCTCGGCGGGTCGGTCGTTCGTGCAACTCTTAAGAAAGCAGAAATCGAAGATGTTCCTCTGCTGATGCATCTCGTATCGGCACCGGGAACTTTCGCACCCTGCAAAGCTGCCATTAATCTTGTTGCAAGAGTTCCTGGTGTGTTCAAAAATCTCGAACGCATCGAATCTATTATTTGCTGACCGAGCAAAATATTTCCTTGTATAGAAAAAACCAATCCGTTGTTATGACCTTTCCAGTTCGTGCAGTTCACACCCGTGTATGAAGCGTATCTTCCACCGCTTACATTATCAACAATTCCGTATTGCCTTATCGACGGATTATTTTGTTCATCATGTGCAACGAGCGAATCGATTATTTGCTGGGTGATAAGCCCAAGTTCATTAACATGCGTGCGTAATTTTGATTCGCTGCACGCCAGAATGCCTGCGTGTGAATAATTCCGCGGTTGGGATGAACGTCGCTGAGGATGATTGAACCCGCAATGCACGACGCACCTGCACTTCCGACTTCTCCAGTGACCAAATCAATCGCACAGATTGAAAATGTATCGCCGAAATCATCACACGGAGGAACTTCCTGTGAAGTAAAGTTGGCAGTGAAAACAGATAGCGAAAGAAATAATAATAATTTTTTCATGGTTGTAAATATTTATTTAAGGATTATCATTCGTTTTGTTTCTGTGAAAGAATCTGAAATGAGTTTATAAAAATAAACTCCGCTTGTAAAATTTGCACCGTCAAAATTAATTTCATAAACTCCGGGTTGAAGATGTTGGTTGACAAGAGTTGCAACTTCTTTTCCGAGAACATCGAAGACGGTGAGCTTCACCTCACCCCCTTCCCCTCTCCTGACAGGAGAGGGGTGTCCGATAGGACGGGGTGAGGTCGAAATTTGAAATCTAATCTTAGTTGTTGGGTTGAAAGGATTCGGAAAGTTCTGCGACAAACCGAACTCATTTGGAATCTCATTCGAGATTGGCTCTATCCCAATTGAGCTTCCGCAAATTCCAATCAGGTTCACTTTAATTGTGCTGTCGTTGTTGTTGATTGTCAGCTCACCGTTGTATGTTTGATTCGTTATGTTCGGAGTGAATCTGATTCTCGCAAGCCCGTATTGGTTTGCTGGAATTGTTGTTGGATAATTCACAACAGTAAATACTCCATTGTTTGAAGTCAGTGAACTAAGAGTGAGGTCGGCATTGCCGTAATTAAAAATTGAAACGTAATAGCTTGTTGTATCAAATGCGTTTGCAACTGTATCAAACCGAACAGTAAAAGGCGAAGCGGTTATTTCCGGTTTGATTGGAGTCGGCGATGTTTGATAGAACGCTCTGACTCTTTCAACAAACTCAGGATGGTCAGCAAACGGATTTCTGTTATTCTGAAATGTCTTCACTCTCTCATTGCGTAATCTTTCGCGTGCATCGACCGTATCAATCAAATGAAATTGTCTCAACGCAGTTTCCTGATTGACTGCCAAGTAGCTTCCCCAGTTCTGATGACGAATCACGAAATAAAAAATTGCCCTTGCACAGTTTCCTTTATGAATGTCTCTCGGCTCGAACACAATGCTGTTGTAAATGTCGCGTCCAAGCTTCGAGCCGCCAACCTGCCATGTTATTCCCGATACAACAATTCCGAACGGATAATTTGCACGCATGCTGTTTGCAGTTTCATCTGTCGGAAATAAATGATGAATGTCGCTCACCATCGGGTCGTTGCTGTTGAAAAAACTCTGAGGCCATGTGTGCTCGGTATTAAAGTTTTGATTCTGTGCTTCAGTCCTGTTTGTAGCATAAACTTTTCTTCCCGTGTAAACACATTCAATTGTATCACCGCCGTAGTCATCAATAGTTTCAAACATCCTGTCGCGAGCAGCGTTGTATCCCAGAGTGATGTAACCGGTTGTGGTAAAAGTTTTCAAAGCAGCTTTCAGATTTTCATCAATCAATCCTTGTGTGAAAAAATATAATGCATCAGGATACTTTGCTGTTGCAACAGCTGAATAGACAAGCGATTGCTTCACTCCGCCGGAAGGAGAAGTGTTTTCAAATATAAGAAAGCTTCTGTAAGTTAGATTCTGATGTGATGAAAATATAATCCAAACTGGAAAACTGTCGAGCGGGTTGATTGTAAAAGAATTTACTCGTGTGAAAAATTGTGACGCAGTTCTGTTAACTTGTGTTACGTTAATAATTTTGTTGCTTGGATTCTTAACATAAAGTAAAGCACTGTCGAGAGTTCGTGTTGTTGAAGTATCAAGATTAATTGTAAAAGGAGTTATCTGTGATTGAACCTCAAACACACTTAATGCAAGTGTCATCAATAAGACAAATCTTTTTAGCATGGTGCAAGATACTCGAAATTCAAAGAAGATTAAATTTTATAATTATACTATCTTCGTAAATGACGCGGACATACAAATTTAAATCACCTGCAAAAATTAACATCGGTCTTCGTGTATTATCGAAAAGGAAAGACGGCTATCATAACATAGAAACAATTTTTTATCCGATTGCTCTTTATGATTACATTAGAGTCTCCATTAAGAAAATTCAGAGCAATGAAAATATTATTGACGTTAAAACATCTTCAAAGGAAAAAATCGATAACAGAAAAAATATCTGTTATCATGCAGTGAAATTATTCCTTGAAGAGTTTAACATAAAAGAAAAGCACGAAATAAAAATTTTCATAAAGAAAAATATTCCGGTTGGTGCCGGACTCGGCGGAGGAAGCTCTGATGCAGCAACAGCTTTGAAGTTTCTTGCCGAGTATTTTTCTATTCTGACGAATCTTACGAATCTTGCAATCAATCTTGGCAGCGACGTTCCCTTCTTCCTGAATCCAAAGCCAAGCTATGCAACATCACGCGGAGAAAAATTAAAATTACTGCCGAAGTTTAAAGTCAAAGATAAAATCTTAATCGTTAATAAAGGAGTTCATGTTTCAACACGCTGGGCATATAATCAAGTGAGAAGGCATCACCGCCAAGGCGGGACGTTCCGAAAGGCAAAAGGCAAAACATTAAATCAAATCAACTCATTTACATATAACTCTGAAACTTTCACAAACGATTTCGAAAAAATTGTTTTCAAAAAATATCCTTCGGTAGAAAAAATCAAAGAGAAGATGTTTGACCTTGGAGCAAAGTTTTCATTAATGAGCGGAAGCGGTTCAACTCTTTATGGATTCTTCGATGCAAAAAAAATAAAGCCCGCCAAAAAATATTTCAGCGGGCTCGGTTACTTTACTTATATCTCTGATTAAAAATCGACCTTCAGTCTTAATGTCGGCACTGCATGATACCCTGTCAATGCTGGATTTAAATACGATTTCATCTCAAGACCTGTCTGCATTTTTAAATTCTTGTTATAAATAGAAACCGACCACGCAGCATCAGCAATGCTGAGAATGTGATTTACAATTACAACTGTAATACCCGTCTTTGCATAATTAAAATAATCATTCGCTTTCTGTCTCTCATTGGCATAATAATTATACATAGCTGATTTATAAGTATTAAAATTATTAATGTTAACATTTCCTTCGGCATCTGCCCACCCTGCAACAAAGTTCTGATATTTTCCAATCAGTTCATAATATTGCTGCGAATATAAATCTGGAAGAGTGTGTGAGAAATTCTGCGCCTCACATATCCTTATCTGAGATGCGAGAACCTGCGGGTCTGGTTCCTGCGGATTAATATTGCTTGCTCCCTCGAATCCCTCATTAACAAGCCAGTGTGCATAACGCGTAATAGACCAATTTGCATTTGCAAATGCTTCGAAGCTTTCGTTTTGTTTGTTGCCTTTATTCTGAAAATAAATGTGAGATGCCCATGCAAGAACTTCTACTCCCAGAAAGATTGCTGCTTTGATATAACTCTTCGCATAATATTCTCCAGCTCCCGGCAGTAGTGCGGACAAACCCATTCCAAGCAAGATACTTTTCTCTTCGGCTTTCTTTTGTTTCGTATCGAATAAAATTTTATCCGACATCAACGGCTTTTGAAGAATATTTTTTGTGTTGAGTGAGTTTTTTGTTGGCGAGAGAAGATTCAACTTCAAATTGTTTTTAGTACTCAGCAAGGTTTCCTGCTGGCTGAAAATGGAAAGAGAAAAAAATGAAAGGATGATTAATGTTTTTTGAAACATGGTTCAGTAATTAATTTTTTTTAGAATTAAAGCGTTAGCCGGTACATATTGAATCTTTATTTTTTCTCCTTTAATAAATTTATTTTGAAATTCTTTTATTGATATTTTTCCGGTTGATACTTCGAGCATTGCTCCAACCAAAGCCCTAACCATCGAATGAAGAAACCTGTTGGCACAGATTTCGAATTTTATCAAGCCATTGCTTCTCCCGACTTTTGCATACATTACATCACTGTTGAAATTATGTTTATCCTCTTTGTTCCTGCAAAATTGTCTGAACGAATAAACCCCTGAAATTATTTTGCAGAATTTTTTTGCTCGCTCAATATTAATTTTCTGTTTCACTTTGAAAACTTTTTCATATCCGAAACCTCTCTTGCTTTCACAAACATAATATTCATAGATGCGTGACTTCGCTGAAAACCTTGAATGAAAATCAATTGATACAAAATTTATTTTTTTGATTGCAATATCCTTCGGCAGAATTGCGTTCAAAGAATTCAATAGCTTTTTCAATGTCCAGCCTTTCCATTTCAAGTTTGTCAGCTTGAAATTCGCAACCTGATTCAATGCATGAACACCGGAATCGGTTCTGCCTGCACCAATCAGCTTGACATCATCTTTTAATAGAACACACAACGCATTTTCAATCGTCTGCTGGATGGTAGGTTTATTTTTCTGTGTCTGCCACCCGAAATATTTTCTTCCGTCGTATTCAATAACTAACTTAATGTTAAGAAGCTTTTGCTTCAAAACCATTTGGTCAGCTTCAGCTTTAGTCCGTCAACCCGGTTAAAATGTTTTGTCACATCGGCTTCCATTTTAAATCCTCCGCTTTTTAAATCAGAGTTATAACTGTTTGCCATGAATAAAGCACTCACGGCACTCACAACATGATTTAACAAGACAACTCCAAATATAAACAACCTGTCGTTAATAATTCTATCACCAGACAACTTATCTGCCCTGTATCTTTTTCGGTTGTCGGAATTATCCCAATAGAAACCATATCCGTTTGCCGGGTCATAAATTTTTTCATACTCACCGAAGATTAATCGTTCGTTGTTATACTGGTCAACATTATCATAGATTCCGACGTTGACAAAAAAATCATCATCCTTTCCGTCCTGATTTATTCCTGCGTGAATCTCTGCGTAATTGTAAGCATCTTTCAGCTGCCAGTTTCCGTAAATTGTGAAAGCAGCGTAGGTAAGCCAAAGGGCTGCTTCTGAAATCAAATAATATTTCCCAACGTCAAAACGTTTAAGATAAGTTTGTCCGAGACCCGGAACAACAAGCGAATAAAGAAATGCAAGCCCCGGAGATTTTCTTCCGCTCGTTAAAGTTTTCTTTTCTGTCTTTGAAATGCTTGAATCTAAATTTGTGAATGAGCTTTTCAGAACATCTTCTTTATTCGGCTCGGAAGATTTCAGCTTAAAGCTTTCAATTTCCTTGAACTGCGAAAATACAGCCGTCGAAAAAACAACCAGTGATACTAAAATTATTTTTGTCATTAATTTTTTACTTTAAAAATTTATATACCCTACACACTCTACACTTCTCACTCACTTCGCTTTCTCCATCACTTTCAGAAACTCTTCCGCTTTTAAGAATCCCGTCACACGCAAATCTTCACGCTCTTTTCCGTTTGCGTCTATAAATGCTACAACCGGCAGCCCCTGAATTTTAAACCTGCTTTCGATTTCTTTGTCGCCTTTAGTTAAATCGATTTTAATATTGTTAAACTTTTTAGATGCTTCTATAATTTTCGGGTCAACGTAAGTATATTTATCAAGCTCTTTACACTGGGCACACCAGTCCGCGTAGAAATCTATCATAGTTGGCTTACCTGCTTTCTTAATTGACTCATCAACCTGCTGCATCGATTTCAAATCCTGCCATTCGAGTTTCCCCGCCGTCTGCTCTTCACCGAAATGCAGGTTCATAGCACCGTAAATTATTCCAACGATTGCAATAACATATTTTATTCTTGTGTAAGTAACTGCGGTGATTGCTTTCCTGTCGAACAAAATTAAAAATGCTCCCGCGAGAACAAGATAAACAGGAAAAATAATTTCATAAATCTTGTCACCCATCAAAGGTCTTGCAGTATACATTGCCATTCCGACCATAAGCAATCCGAAAATTATTTTCACGCCTTCCATCCATTCGCCCGAACGCGGCAACTTTGAAATTGAACCGCTGAACAATGCGAGAAAGATGTAAGGAAATCCGAGACCAACTGCGAGAACAAAGAACAGCAAAAATCCAAGGAATGGACTTCCGATTTGTCCTACGTAAACCAAAAGTGAAAGAACAAACGGACCGATGCATGGTGCCGCAATAAATCCAACCGTCAATCCCATCAATGCAGTTCCTGCGTAACCCGTTCTGTTTTTCCCGGAAATATTTGCAAGCGATTGCGGAATGCGAATTTCATAAGCTCCGAACATTGACAATGCAAGTGTAAGCAAAATCAAAACGAACACTCCCACAACAATCGGGCTTTGAAGCATCGAGCCGAAAAGCCCGCCTGTTAACGCTGCAACCAAACCAAGTATAGAATAAGTTACAGACATTCCCAAAACATAAACTATCGCCATCGCAAGTTTTTGTGTTTTGCCTCCGGTTGCGTTAGCTCCAAAGAAACTTATCGTGATTGGAATGAGCGGATAAACACAAGGAGTTAAGTTCAGTGCAAGTCCGCCGAGGAAAATTAAAATCAGAGTTAAGATTAAACCTTTGCTCGCAATGTAATCGGCAATCTCGTTTTTTTTATCGATTGAAGTTACTGTCTGCGAAGTGTCACGTTTATTTTCTTTGAGAGAAGTATTCGTTTTGCTTGTGTCTTTTTTTTGTCCTAAGTCAGTCGAATCAGTTTTTTCTGTCGAATCTTTCTTATTAATCTTCGTTGAATCATTTTTAACAGAATCTTCTTTCATTGTAAGCTGAACGGTGAACTCGATATCTTTCGGAGCGAAGCATGCACGGTCGTTGCATGCCTGATAATGCAGAGTACCGCTTACTTCATATTTTCCGGGCTTGAGATTCTTATTCGCTTTTAAGCTGACTACAATGTTTATGCTGCCTTCGTAAACGTCAAGCTCGGTTTCCGAAAAGCTGAATTTATATTTCTTTGAGCCGGGCCACGAAACTCCTGCAAGCTTAAAATCATTGCTCTCCACTTTGAGCGAAGTCGGGATTAAATCTTCGTCAGCAACTTTATTTGCATTGATATGAAACCCATCCTGAATCGAAGCTTTAACATTAACCCGGATTTTTTCACTTAGCTGAAATTCTTTCTTAGTCGCTGAAGCTGTAATGGTTACGTATTGCTGGGAAAATACCGAGGCGGTAAAAAAAAGAATGCAGGCAGTTATGAAATACTTTTTCATCAAAAATTTTATTTACTAACTTATTGCGAGTGGTTCAAAGAAACAATGAAAATGTTTTATTAATCTTGCATCTTACAAATCTTATAAATCTTACAAATCTTATAAATCTTACAAATCCCTTTACGCCTTCTTAAATCTTATCCAGATATCTTTTCCCTGCTCATCTATTGGAGCACCGGAAGTAAAAATCACAGTCCCGCCTTCTTTAACAATCTCTTTCTCTTTTAATAATTCCAGGGCAATGTCAATTCCTCTAAGCTCATCGGGCATGTCCTCAAAATAAATCGGAACAATTCCCCAAACCAAGCGGAGAATATTCATGATTTCAAAATTATCAGAAAGGACAACGAGCTTTGTCGATGGTCTGAACTTGCTCATTGCTCTTGCCATTCTTCCCCTGCGTGAAAATGAAACAACCGCCTCTGCATTAAGCTGTGCTGCCATGTTCGCAAGTGCATAACCTACCGAATCAAAAACCGTTTCAACCGCATTTGCTTGCATGCGTGTTCTTTCCTTCTGCACAATTCCCATGTTGTTTTCTGTTTCGGTTAAAATGCTTTCCATCATCTCAACTGCTTCGATAGCAAACTCTCCTACGCTTGTTTCACCACTGAGCATCACAACGTCTGTTCCGTCCCAAACAGCATTCGCAACGTCGCTGACTTCTGCACGTGTGGGCACAGGATTTTCTATCATACTCTCGAGCATCTGCGTTGCTGTAATTACCATCTTGCCCGCATTGTTACATTTATTGATAATCATTTTTTGAATGATAGGAACTTCCTGCGGCGGAAGCTCTACACCAAGGTCACCCCGCGCAATCATAATTCCGTCGCTTGCACGGATTATAGAATCAATGTTTCTTACCGCTTCCGGCTTTTCAATCTTTGCAATAATATTTTTTGAAAAACCTTTTTCCGTGATATGATTTCGAAGCTCGTTGATGTCCTCAGCTTTGCGGACAAAAGATAGTGCAATGAAATCAACACGATGCTTCAAAGCGAAGTCGAGGTCACTGTAATCTTTTTCAGTAAGCGAAGGCAAGCTCAGTTCCATTCCGGGGAGGTTAATTCCTTTCCTCGGTTTTAATGTTCCGCCTTTGAGAACAATACAGTGAAGGGAATCTTTTCCTTTGGTTTCGACAAGGAGCTTTATCAAGCCGTCGTCTATATAAATGTTGTCGCCGGGATTTGCATCGTTAGCGAGACCTGTGTACGAACAGGAAAATTTTTTATTATCACCGACAATGTTTTTCATGGTCATCTGGACACTGTCATTCTCATTCAGTTCATACGAAGGCAGTTTCAAATCGCCGACTCTTATTTTCGGTCCCTGAAGGTCAATAAGAATTGCTATCGGCTCGCTTGCTGCAACACATGCATCGTTGATGTTCTTAAAAACTTTTTCATAGTATTGATGGTCGCTATGTGAAAAATTCAGACGTACGCCGTCAACTCCTGAATTTATAAGCTGAGTAATTTTTTCCTGAGAATCCGTTGCAGGTCCAAGAGTTGCAAGTATTTTTGTATTTTTATATGACTTCATTGAAAGGAATGTAAACTATTGTAGCAGTTAAGACTGAGTTCAATTATTTTTTTAAAGTTCTGACGTATTGTGCAATTTCTCTGAATGAATAAAACTCAGTGCCTGAGCCGTTGAGAAATTGTTTGACATCTTCTGAGCTTTGTTTGTTGGAAATTATGATTGTCCTCAAAGGATTATAATGCTTTGATAATTTATCGATGTAGTGTGTGAACTTATCATCAATCGGATGAATATTTGTTTTGAATGCCAGAAAAATTTTATCATCATTCTTTTTCATTACAAAATAAAATGCGAGCTGATTATTAAATTTTTCATCAACATCATAATCTTCCATTTTAAACAAAGCAAGAACTTCATTCTCAAAGCTCAGCCCGTCGAGGCAACGCCAGTAAACTTCCGTCATTCGTACTTTCCAGTATTCGTAATCATCGCGGTTCGTTTGATACTCAGTTATTGTCGGATTTTTTCCGGTGCTTGGGTTAATAAAATTAATCCAGATTCTCTCAACCAATTTCAGTATCGCCATCGGGATTCCTACACAGAGTAAACCCATACTTCCGAACAAAAAAACATTTCCGATTATGTTCAGAACATTTACTTCGCCCATCTGGTAATAATAAATGAAATAAATAACTACGCCCGCACAAACACCGAAGGTCAGTGGAATTGAATGAGTGAGCAGATGCGAAATTTTTGTCTCGCGAATCTCTTTGTTGATGACTTCGGATTTTTTAATTCCGTATTTCTGGAATGTCGGAACTTTCATTTACTGCTGTGTGCATTGAGTGTTTGTGTTCATCAAAGCGGGAGTTTGATTCATCGGTAAGTCAACTGTCTCATTTGTGTTCGCTGGATAAGAAATCGGTGTAACTTTTAATGGAGTAAGTGTCTGCACACTTCCCTGCGGTGTCCCGATGTTTGTCTGGGTTGCGCATCCCGAAAAATCGCTTTTAACTTTTACCGAAAATGCATCCTGCATCCCGCTTGAAAAAGATTCATTGAATCCCGAAACTATAAACGAGCCGTCGGATTTTTTTAAAACAGTATTTCCTTTTTCATTTGAAGCACCGCCGAAAGTTCTTGCGAAATCAAAAACACCGTCTGCGTAATAATGAACAATCATCATTTCCAGCATACCGCTTCCTTCACTCGTAAAGCCGGTAAGAAAATAACTTCCGTTGTCCGCCTGTCTTATTCCGAGAAACTGGTCGAAGCCGTTCATGCTCAAGCCGAGAGTTTTCGGAGCAAACTCCGAAACAGAAATCGAGCCGTCGCTGTTTGTCTTGAAAATAAAACCGTCGCCGTGTGTTAATCCGAATGATTGTGTGAGTCCGCAGACAAGGAAATTTCCCGAAGTATTTTGAATAACATCATTCAACTGGTCGTACCCATCGCCGCCGTAAATGTAAGCCCAGTTAGGAACGTAATCACCGTAGAGCTTCAGCAAAAGTGCGTCACCGTTCGGTGCGCCGAATCCGTATGTTGAGCCGGCAATTAAGAACCCTAGGTCTTGTGTCGGGATAATCTTGTAAGCAAAATCATTCAAGTCGCTTCCGAGATGCTTAACATTTACGTATTGCCCGCTTGAATTTACGTGAAGCACAATAATATCATTAAACCCCGGAACAAAAAGGTCTGAGTACCCAACGAGAAGATATCCGTCATGAGTCTCCACAACAGAAGTTCCGAACTGGTCATTATCCCACCTGTAAAATTTAGACCACTGCCTGTTTCCGCTTCCGTCAATTTTCAAAGTGAACATTTCATTGCCGTCTGCTCCGCCGGAAGTTGTGTTGCCTGTCAAAATATATCCACCGTCAGTGGTTGGAAAAATTGAATTAGCCTGGTCAACACCGGTGCCTCCGTAAGCAAAGCTCCATGAAATATTTCCTGAGTTATCGATTTTTATTACGAGCACATCGAAGTCGCCCGAGCCAACAGAGTTTGTATAACCCGCAAGAATAATTCCGCCGTCACTTGCGTTGCAGCTTGAAGTAATCATTTCCGTTCCAGAGCTTCCGAAAGATTTTGAAAATGACTGAGCATCAGTTACTGTTGTCAGCATTTGTTCAGTTTCTTTACAGGAGAACAGAAAAAAAGACATCGTAAAAGCTGAAACGATTATAGATAATTTAAGATATTTATTCATATATAAGAATTAGTTGCTTTAATTATAGTAAGTTAATAAGAAATAAACTGTATTGGAAACACTGTTTGTAAGTAAGCTGAGGAAGTAATAATAGATGACAATCTTTAAGACAGAGTGAACGAGTATGCCGGTTAGAAGAAATAAGTAGCGTAAAAATTTTTTTTCTACCAAATGAGTTGCCCGAAAATATGCAGAAAATCAGCCGTTTTCAAGCTAATAGGAATTATTTTTATATGAAGAGCTACATTATTTTAAAATAAGTTGGCTGGCTTCTTTTTTATATTTCCATTTTTGATTATATTTGTAATCCAAGATTTAATAAAGGTACCCATATTTTACCTATCCCGCCTGTCTACAACAGGTAGACATAAGCGGAAAAGAACAATATTCTATAAACCAAATGTCCGAAAACGGACGGAGTAAAAAATGAAGCCAACCACAAAAATCAAAAGCGACAATCCTTTAAGCGAACTGATTGACGATGATACATACAACAGCTTAAAGAAATACAAACTGCTCGATGAAAAAGCAATCCGCGACTACAAAATCAGGCAGATGTACAAAGACATGAGAAGAGAGATGAGTGCAGGCGAAGCCATCGATAAGATTCAGGAGCTCTTCCCGTATTTGCAGTTCGATACAATCAGAAAGATAGTTTACCAGGTAGCGAAGAAATAACTTCGCTCACTTGATTGAAACGAACGAACAGTTCTTCAGAATTATTCTATCCTCCTCTTAACCGTGACGTGGTAAAAGTTCTTACCGGATTTATTAAGAACGAAACCACAAGAACAGGAATAAAGAAGTGTGTCATCGGGTTATCGGGAGGAATCGATTCTGCAATCTCAGCTTACCTCGCCGTTCAGGCACTCGGTAAAAAAAATGTTATCGGCGTCCTGCTTCCTTACAAGCTTTCAAGCAAAGAAAGTATCAGCGATGCTTTGCTTGTCGTTAAAGCACTCGGAATAAAATCACAAATCATCAACATCACTTCTGCGGCTGATGAAATTATTTCATCAAACAAAATCACCGGCAAAATCCGAATCGGAAACGTGCTCGCAAGAATCCGAATGATTTGTCTTTACGACCTCTCAGCAAAACACAACGCTCTCGTTCTCGGCACAGGAAACAAAACCGAATTACTTCTTGGCTACTCCACGCTGTTCGGCGATTCTGCCTGTGCAATTAATCCACTCGGTGATTTATACAAAACTCAAATCTGGCAGCTTGGCGAATTGCTGAAAATCCCCAAACGTATTATTAAGAAAAAACCTTCTGCTGATTTATGGGCGGGACAAACCGATGAAAACGAATTGGGCTTCACTTACAAAAATATCGACCGTCTGCTCTATTATATGGTTGATTTGCGTCTGACTAATGACGAGCTTATTGAAAAAGGATTTGACAGGAAATTTATTGCAGCGATAAAGAAAAAAATCACACGCACACAATTTAAAAGAGTGATGCCTTTGATTGCAAAAGTCTCCAACAGAACCATTAACGTGGACTTCCGGTATAATAGAGACTGGGAAACTTAACTGGTCTCCCCTTTCTTCGTGACGAGGGGTTCAAAGATTCTTAATACTATTCCACTCCACCGAATTTCTTCCGAAGTTACCCAGAACATATTTACGGACGCTGGAAATATTTTTCTCGAAGCCGTTAACCTTGCTCGATACAATTCTTCTTCTCTCGGCTACAGGTGCAGAAATCTGTCCGCCGATAGTTTTGATTGTAGCCGCACCGTTCTTAATATTTGGCAGCAGCAAATTAAAAGCTGCAACCGTTATCGTGCTGTCCGTTGGTGCGTAATTTGGATTCGATGAAATGATGCCGATAAAATCTTCCGCATACTTTATAATAGAGCCGATGCCTGATTCAATCGTGCTTTTTGTGTTAGCAGGAGTTTGTCCGGCAACTTTTTTCTTGGTCTTAGGGTCGGCTCGGTTCACTAACCGTCTCATCCGCTTTGCATCTGATTCATTTGCAACACCAAGCGATTCCATCAAACCGGTTGCATTACGCATGAGCTTAATCAATCCGTCAACGCCGTCGTTTTCAATCAATCCGTTTATGTCTAAATTTAATTGAGTGCGTGCGGCTGCAATGGCATCTTCCAACGGCTGAAGTGTTGCGTTGATGTTAAGAACCTGTGCGTGTGATGCCTGCATTGTCGCAAGCTGAATTGGTGATGATGAGGGCGAATAACCCGGACCCATCGCCGAAAGTGCCGTATTTATATTTCCCTGACGGGCTGTGAGTGCGGCGATTGACTTTTGTGATACTGGCATTTTAATTTCTCCCTGTCCCGATTTTGTCAGGACTGTTTAGTTTATAAGATATTTTAATGCGAAAGCGGTAATGACCGATAATCCTTTGAATATTCTTCATAATCACACAATTACATCGAATACGCACAGAGGGATAAGCCATGCGGAAAGGCGGGGATTGATTCCGCAAAGGCGGGGATTGGCTCCGCAATGACGGGGATTAACTCCGCAAAGGCGGGGATTGACTCCGCAATGACGGGGATTGCGTGAGAAGTACTTCCTCACGTCATACCCGTCTTTGATTATGTCATACCCGCCTCTGATTATTCTATGTATCCCGTGCCGCATCGCTTGTTGTTGTTTGAATAATGTAAAGCTACCGCTCTATTATAAGAGTTGCAAGTTGATTATTTGATGTGTGTGGGAATGCGGAGAGGAAGTTGGTGGGTGAGGAGAACAACAAGGGCCGGAATTATTATTTTGTTTCATTTTCTTTTAGTTTGCCTTTAAGCATTTTGTAAAATTTATCGCCAACATTCATTTCCATTCTAGAATTTAAATAATAAGTCTGTCTTTTGGTGCTCCTTCTTTTCTTTTTTTTTCCTCCTATGTAGAAAAAATCATATCCTTTCAATTCATCAATCATATCAATGGTTTCATTACTGAATTGGTGTATATTATTTATTAGCTTTTCAAATCTTTTATCATCGTACATACTTACTTCAGCGTTTTGGTTAGGTTTCCTGAGGTGATAATTCTTAAATGAGAATGCGGTGTTCGGGAATAAATCAGATTCAAACCAAAGAGAGTGAATAACGTCATTTCTATCAAAATTATTCTTTTCAATATCTTTTAATATACTTAGATACTTCTGTTGGTATTTTTTATCCTTAACTTTTAATTTTATAAATTCTTTAATAAGGATTATCCTATCGTTAAAAAACAATCTCTGCCTTTGCGTTACAATCGCTACGATTCTAGTATCTGTGTTAACGAATCCAGAAAACAAGATTTTTATTAAATAGTCAAGTATATTAAATTCTTTAACAATAATACCAATCTTTTCCTCGTAATTATATTTTACCTTTTTATTTTCTGTCATACGAAAATTGCTGCCGTTGTTGGTGTTCTCACCAACAACAAACTATTCTTAAAAATTAATCAAATGTAATTCCTTTAAGCCAACATATATTACAGCAAGATGAATAAGTAATTCAATAACAAAAAACACAGGATTATGTTTGGCAAACTTTTTAATGTTAGATGTAATATCCAATGTCTCTTGGGTTTTAATCCAATTAGCAACGTCGTTAAATGATTTTAGCGTAACATCTTTATGACCATGCATATCTCTGATAAAATTCGAAATCATTAATTTAAATCCTATATGCTCAAAACTTTCTTTAATACTTCCATCATATTGTGACCTTAAGTTTAACTCATAAACTGAAAAATCGGTTATCCATTGCATTACTGTTTTGCCATAACCATCTACATCACCGCTTATAGAAGATAATGTTTTCTCACATTCCATATAATTAGATTTAGTGGGCTGTATATCTTTAATCCTTCTCATAATATCATTATACATACCTATCAAATTATTTCTTTCCTGAAATAATCTATCAAATTCTGCTTTATTTTCAATTGGCACAGATATGTTTATTGGGTATATTATTGACACTATTTAAAAATGTTTAATTAATTCCGCCTTTGTTGGTGTTCTCACCAACAAACAAAATTACACAAAACTCTTTTCACATAAAACCACTTGTCCGCCTCTGGAGGAAAAGGGTGTCCTCCCTTACGGCAAGCGGTCAGCAAATATTCTTTCATTACATTTTGCTTTCAATTATATTTGTTGATTCATGAAAAGAAAAATTCTAATTACCCCACTCGTGTGTTTAATCTGCACGCAGTTCGTATTCTCTCAGGTCAAATACGAATTCACAACCATACTCAAAGAAAAATTTACCGATAAGAGCGGCAGTATTCTCACAGGCAAAGGCGTTGTTGTCGGCGATGTGGATTCCGGCATAGATGTTTTCCATCCGATGTTCTTTTTTGCAGACGGCGGCGAGTTCACTTGGGTTGATGTGGACAATGACGAAAAGCTTACGTTCGGAACAGACGGCGTTGATTTGAACGGAGACGGGAAAATCTCAGCAAATGAAATTCTTCGTTACATCGAAATCCGCGACAACACTTACGGAATGCTCGGTGGAAATTCCAAAACATATAACCCCGACCTCGATTTTCTTTACACGGATGTTAACAACAACAAACGCAGGGATTACGGAATCAAGAGCGGCTTCAAAGAAAGCGATGCGTCTTACGGCGAGCAGCTTTTAATTTTGCGTGATGAAAACAAAAACGGCAGAGCGGACGTTGGCGAAAAGCTTTCGGCACTTAAAACTTCCAAAGTCCGTGCAGTGCGTGAACGAAACGGAAACGTCCGAAGACGCGGAACGGATTTGATTGAAACAGAGGAAGACAGCTCAGGTCACGGAACGGGTGTTGCGGGATTAATTCTCGGCGGACATTACGGCGTGCAGAAAAATCACGGCATCGCACCCGATGCAGAAATAATTATCAGCAGCGTGGATTACGATTACACTCCGAGATTCGTTCGCGACTTTCCGGAAATAATAACTTTCCTGCGTGAAGAAAAAATAAATATACTTTTGTTTGAAGACGGCGAATGGATGTGGGAATTCATGGACGGCTCATCTCCCGAAGAACAATTGACAAATCAAATGGCGAGAGACGGAATAACAATTATCGGCGGAGCGGGAAATTTCACCGGTGCAAAGATGATGATTATAGATACGCTTGAAGCAGGCGAAACAGTCTTGCTTGAAGCGGACGCACCATCGACATCAGAACAGAAGAAAAACGACGGCGTGTTCTATTCAATTTTGTGGAGAGAGAATTCTAATCTTTCGTTCACGGTCGAATCACCCGATAAAAATAAAACCACAGAGCTTTCATCCGGAAGCGGAATCGAAAAATCGGGAGCGTATAATATTTCTTACGCGAAAACTTCATCCAACGAAACGAACATGTTCCGCTTGGGCTGTTCAAAGAATGATTCAGGAACAGTGAAGGGCAGATGGAAAATAAATGTGAAAGCCGACAAACGTACAATCATCTGGGCTTACGTTGTTGACGTTTCGCAATCGTGGGGCGGAACTTCGCATTGGGTGAGCGGAAACATCAGCGATGAATCTACTATGTGTTTTCCTTCGACGGCAGACAGCTGCATGGCAATCGGAGCTTACGTTGTGAACTTCGGCTGGTTCGATAAGATTGGCGACATTTGTTCTTACAGCAGCAAGGGTTACAGAATTAAAGGCGGACTTGCAGTAACTTTAACCGCACCGGGGCATTCGACTTTCTCATGCGAGAAAGATAACGGCTGGCAGATTTTCAGCGGGACAAGCTCGGCGGCTCCGCATGTTGTTGGAACGGCGGCGTTGCTTCTGCAATATGATAATACTTTAACACATGCAGACATCAGACAAATTTTAATTAACTCGGCAAGCAGCGACAACTTTACGGGCACACTTCCGAACCCGACGTGGGGCTACGGCAAGCTTGATAAAGAAGCTGCGGTGAAATTTTTAATGAACAATTTTAAAAAAAATAATTAATACCAAGACCATGAAAATGAAAATGAATAAAAAGAAGAAAGAAGAATTCAACCAGTACAAAGCGATGCAGATGCAGACGAAGAATGCACAGCGTAAGCTGAAAAAAGACCCGCTGAAATCCAGAGGTATAAAATACGTTGATTACAAAGACGTGAGAATTCTCAGCAAGTTTGTGAACGACCAGGGAAAAGTTCTGCCATCGAGAATAACAGGAGTTACTTCCAAGATGCAGCGCGAAGTGAATTCTGCAATCAAGCGTGCAAGACATCTCGGATTGATGCCGTATGTTACGGATGAATATAAATCATAAAACAAATTTTGTAAAACTTTTTGGTCTGAATCTTCAATACAAATTTAGGTTCAGACCTTTTTTTATACTGACCTCACCCCGTCACTTCGTGCCACCCCTCTCCTATGAGGAGAGGGGAAGGGGGTGAGGTGAACATACATCACAAATATTATAATGAACATAAAAAATAAAACCCTCTCGTTACTTTCGCTTTTACTTTTCGTTTTTGTTTCTTACTCACAAGACAGCTTATCGCTTGGTGAGTTTGTCGTAACAAAAGTTGTCGACGGCGATACTTTTAAATTCGATAAGCTCGATAAATCTGCCCGCTTACTCTGCCTCGATACGGAAGAAACATTCAAAGGCGAAGATGCAGAAGCAAAATCGAATGACCTTGCAAGAAACTGGGTTGAGTTTTATTCTATTGCAAGCGTGAAGGGAAATAAGCCGGCGAAGATTGAAACACCTTTCGGCTACAAAACATGGCAGTGGACGAAAGAGCTTTTCAAAGATGTTGTGAAAGTCCGCATCGAGCTTGAGGAAAAAAATCGTGTGTTCGATTTCTTCGGACGATATTTGGTTTATATAATCGCCGTCAAAAGTGACTCAACTGAATTTAATTATAATGTTGAATGTGTTAAGCAGGGATACAGCCCGTATTTTTCAAAGTATGGTTACAGCAAAAGGTTTCATCAGCAGTTTGTTGATGCACAGAATTATGCCAGAGAAAACAAGCTGGCAATCTGGAGCGGCAACGAATTGTGTTATCCCGATTATTCCGAACGGGTGGAATGGTGGGACAGGAGAGCGGAGATGATTTCAAAGTTCGAATATCTTTACAAAGGAAGAGAAGGTTATTACTCTGTGCTCGATGATGATTACAATTTGCTTAAAGATAAAATCGGGCAGGAAGTAATTTTGTTCGGCAGCATTGCAGAAATCATGGACAAGAAAGACCCGTACTTAATCCGGCTTTCACACACTCAGAAAGAGCACGTTGACATAGTTTTATTTCCGGAAAATTATTCATTGATGGATGAATTAAATATCAGAGGGCTTGACGGAGAATACATTTACGTTAGCGGCAAGCTTGAGCTATACAAAGACAGACCTCAAATAAAGCTTACAGGCAAGAGCCAGATATGGCAGGAATAATTGATACACATGCTCATTTAAATGACGATGAAGTTCTTCCATACATAGGTGAAATTCTTGAGCGGGCAAAAGCGAACGGTGTCGAGAAAATAATTGTCCCTGCAACCAACCTAAAATCTTCAATTCAAATTTGTGAGCTTGTTCAAAAGCATGAAATGCTTTACGGTGCGGTTGGAATTCATCCGAACGAGCTGCATGACTTCGATGATAAACATCTCGAAGAAATAGAAAAGCTTGCTGACTCACCAAAGATTATTGCAATCGGAGAAATCGGTTTGGATTATTACTGGAAACCTTTTGACTCAGAGCTTGAGAAATTTGTTTTGAGAGAACAGCTGAAGATTGCCAAAAGAAAAAACTTACCTGTGATTCTTCACAACAGAGAATCTTCCGAAGATTTAATGAACTTGGTTTCTGAAGAATACGAGAACGCCCGCCTGCGGAACGGGCAGGGAAAATTGAAAGGACAGTTTCATTCATTCAGCGGAGATGAAGCAATGGCAAAGAAATGCGTTACGATGGGATTTTATATTTCGTTCACGGGCAACATAACATACAAACCGAATGCAAACACTTTAGCCACTCACAAAATAATTTCCGAAACTCCGCTGACTTCCCTTTTGCTTGAAACGGACACTCCTTATCTTCCGCCGATTCCTTACAGAGGAAAAAAGAACGAGCCGTCATATATAATTCACACCGCAAAAAAAATCGCTGAGCTGAAAAATATTTCTGAGGAAGAAGTTCACACTCAGACAACATCAAACGCAAAACTTTTATTCAGCATAAAATAAAACCCCGAACATCATTTCTGATATTCGGGGTGAATTTATTTTTTAGTCAAAAAATTAATTCGACTGAATCAGCTTTCTGAAATCGTTTTCGCCATTTGTATTGATACGCACTCTGAACGACATTTTAAAACCATACGGAGCACCAGGATTATTATCGGATGACTGTCTCGGCTGAATGATTCCGTAAATTGGCTTTGAAGATGTTGGTCTTCTTCCTTTAAGATAGAAACAATACACCGGTGTAGATGTTAACGGTGCATTAAAGTATCCGCCATCGGCTTCGTAAGTACTCTCAGCAGTAAAATCTAAGGAATCCAGAACTGCTTTCGAATGTATTTTTGAAAGAGTATCAAATTCTCCCGGTGTGCTGATTCCGAAAACTCTAAAGAACCGTGTTTCGTATCCTGCCGGTAGCTGGTCATAAATGCCAGACCAGAGGTAGAAGTTTATACCACTGCTGCCGGCTGAATCATTCAAACTAACATCTCGGTCAGCTGAAGTTGAAACTGTGTTAACACCGGTTGTAAGATTTATCCCGTTAAAAGATGCAAGGATTGAATCCTCTTCAACACCGATGCTGTCGAATGTTTTTACATTCGGGTTAGTGATGAACGTTGGTGTAACGGGACCGCCAGCATCGTCGCATCCGAAATAACTAACGGTTGATATGATTCCGATTAAAATAAATGTGAATAGATTTTTATGTGAGATTAATGACATGTTTTGTTTTTTCCTTTCTGTTTATATGTCTATTTTTAATCCTGTGTAAATATTAAAAGTCGAAGTTCTGATGCTTTTTATTTTCTCGTTATTGCCGAGGTTGTTCAACCCGCCGTATTCGTATTTTAATCCGAGCAACGCTCCGAGAATTTTGGTGAACATATATGTTCCCTGAATACTGCCGGTCAAGCCGAAGTCGAAATTCTTAGCAGAGTATGCAGGTGAATTATCCTGTGAAACCAGCAAGCCGAAATAAGGACCTAAGTTTCCGTCAACTCTTACTTTGTCTGCTTCGAAATTGAAATAAAAAAGCAGCGGTATGTTAAAATAGTTAAGACCCTGTTTCGTTCCGTTTGATGTCTCAAAACCTTTTGAGGAATAATTAAAGCCGGTTGTAAATCCCATACCGAAAAAATTTACCGAAAGATTCGCTCCGAAGGTCGGACCAATCTTTGAGCTTGTGCTGCTGAGATTTGAAGTCGTTGAATCAACTTTTGTAACTTCAAAGCTTGTGTTTGAGATTCCAAGACCACCAAGAATGTCAATAGATAAGCTGACAAGATTTCCTTTCCTGCTCTCTTTGAGCTTCTCCATTTTTATCTGGTTTAAGAAAGGTCTTTCTTTCCATTTATCATCTGCGTTTGAAGTAACGGCAGCAAATAAAAAAAGAACAAGAAAAAGTTTTGCAAATAATTTAATTTTCATTTTGTACTCCAATCCTGATAAATTGATGAATGTTCAGGGTCAATATCCATTAACCTTCTGTAAATCGATTTGTCGTAATAGTCAACAAAAGTTTTTGCAATTTCTAAATATTTAGTATCAAAAAAAGATTTGATTATGAATGACCTGATTTCTGATTTCTTTGTCTTGCCGATTAACTCAATTGCCTGAGCCATTCTTTCCAGCGACTGTCTCTTGTTGTATTGAAGCGAATCCAGTCCTGCAAAGTGATAAAGCCAAAGTCCTTTTCTGAAATCATCATACTTCGAATTCAGTAATTCCTGCGGGAAGGTGTTTCGTGCTGCTTTCAAAATTGTGTTGTCATTCCAGCCCTTGGAAGTTGTGTTTGATAAAGCAAGGTTAGTGGTATTCTGTGCTTTTTGAAAGCGGGCAGTTCCGAGTTTATGCTCCCATGAGTCATCATCCAGACCGACAATCATAAATGCGTAATAGTCGAGAAAGCTTGTTAGAGAATTAAATTTAAGGTCATCGCGATAAAACGCCTGACCGCGTGTGTAAGTGAACTCCCAGTTATCGTCTTTGATAATCATGAGAGTTGTAAAGTTTTGCGTTTTGAAAATATTTCTTTGAACCGAAACAACTAACTTTGCTTCGTAGCCGTCAACACTTTTTGCAGCAGTGAACTGAAAGTTGAAATTACATCTTATCTTATACGGCTTTCCTCTCACATCATTTACAATTTCTTCATTGGTAAATTTATTTCTGCTGAGGTAGTCGGTAACTTCCTGCTTAAAAGTTTGCAGACGGTCTCTGACGTCGGGGTTCAACGGAGAAAGGTCAACATCGACAAGAGGGTCAAGCTCCTGTGAATAAACGCAAATGGAAACAAGAGAAAACAGTACTAACGGTAATTTCTTTTGTAAGTTGAGAAATAATTTCATATCTTGAATCATCAAATTAAACAAAGCAGTTAGTAAAAACAATCCAACCTTGTTTTATAAACCGAAAACATTCATTGCATTTTTATTTTTGGCTTTTCCAATAGCTTCATTCTCTCAGTTTGAGTTTGTTGACATTGGTGCAAAGCCGGTTTCGCTTGGCGGTGCATTCACTTCACTCGCAAATAATTCCGACGCAATTTTTTATAACCCGGCAGGAATTTCACAATTGATGTTCAGAGAGCTTTCTGTTTTTTATTCACCTGCTCCATTCGGACTAAAAGACCTGGCTTACGGCACTGCAAGTTATGTTGAACCGACAAAATTCGGAAGCATCGGTGTTGCCGGAAAAACTTACGGCTTCGAGCTTTACAGAGAAGTTACAGCTACTTTGAACTACGCTAATAATTACAAAGGAAGAATCCGTTACGGAGCAAATTTTAATTATTACCATCTCAGTATAAAGAATTACGGCAGTGCATCGACATTAGGAATTGACGTCGGCATGCTTGCTCACTTAACCGATTATCTTAAATGGGGTTTTGCTGCTTTCAATTTATCGAGAGCGAAAATCGGACAGAGCAAAGAAAAGCTTCCTCAGGTTTACAGAGCAGGATTCACTTTCCAGATGCGTAAAGATTTATTGCTCACGGCTGAGATTGAAAAAGACACACGCTACACAACTTCCTTTAAATCGGGAGTCGAGTATTCGCTTCTTGACATGATAGATTTGCGTGCGGGTGTAAGCAGTGAACCAACAAGATTCAGTGCGGGTGTTTCGTTTAAATATTCCTTGTTTGAAATTGAATATGCTTTTTATAATCATCAGGACCTTGGCTTAACACATCAGGGCTCGGTAGGAATTAACTTCGGTGGAAGCGAGGGCAGAAGAAAAATCAAAGAGCAGACTTATGGTTTATTCGATAAACCACTTGACTCAGCAACCACAAAGAATAAAAAAGTAACTGAAAAAATTGTTAAGCTAAAAGAGGGTGAAACAATTAACCTGAACACAGCAACTTTGCAGGAGATTCTAAAATTACCATCCATCGGTTCAAAAACCGCAGGAGCAATTCTGGAATACAGAGCAGAGAAGAAAGAATTCACTTCGATTGATGAGCTATTGGAAATAAAAGGCATCAGCAAAAAGAAACTCGAGAAGATAAAAAAATATATCCGTCTTAAAGATTAAGCATCTTTCATCTCAACACATTCCTTATCATAATTCATAATAACTTTTCGGATATTATCGGGCAGACGTTCAGGTTTATTTGATTCCAAGCCAAGATTCACCTGGATTGATTTCTGCGTTACAATTAGTTTGTTGTCCGAAGAACGAATGATGAGATGTTCAAAGCAAAAGCTGGAATTTTTTAAGTAAGAGATTCGTGTGTAAACTTCAAGAAGGTCATCGAGATGTGCGGGAGCTTCATAATTTATCTCGTTGCGTTTAACATTTATCTTAAAATCATTATCGAAGATTCCGGTTGGTAATAATTTCACGCCAAGCTGTCTTACATATTCAACTCTGCCAACCTCACAATATTCAAGATAAATTGCGTTGTGAACAATTCCCTGCGAGTCAACTTCAAAATTTCTTACACGAATCGGAAACTTATGAACGTATTTTTTTGGGTCTAACTCTACCATAAGAAATTTTTCAGTTTAACAACCCACCAAAAATTTTAACAGCTTCTTTAACCTGCTCGATGCTCACATCAAGATGAAACACTGCCCGCATGCTCCCATAGCTTCCGTCGCTGATTAAAACATTTTTTTCTTTTAAGCTTTGTTTAAGCTTAGTAATTTCATCATCGGATTTTTTTATTCTGAAGATTACAATATTCGTTTGAACTTTGGCTGCGTCAAGCTCGATGAATTTAAAATTTGAAATCTCTTTTGCAAAATATTTTGCTTTGTCGTTATCCTCTTTCAATCTTTCAACATTATTATCAAGAGCGTAGATTGCTGCTGCTGCAAGAATTCCCGCCTGTCTCATTCCTCCGCCGATAATCTTTCTGAACTTGTGAGCACGTATTATAAAATCTTTTTCGCCGCATGTAACTGAACCAACCGGTGCTCCAAGACCTTTTGAAAAACAAAATGAGATTGAATCGAAATGTGAAGCGTATTCCTTCAAAGAAATTCCTGTCTCAACAACTGCATTGAAAATCCTTGCTCCGTCCATGTGAAGCTTTATTTTTTCTGCTTTGGCAAGCAAGGTGATTTTTTTTATTTCATCGATTGGATAAATTGTTCCGCCAGCCCTGTTGTGAGTATTCTCCAAACATATCAAAGTTGTTTTCGGAAAATAATATGCTGTAGGACGAATATGTTTTTTAATTTGCTCGGAAGTAATAATACCCTGCTCTCCGTTTATCGCAAGAGTTTGGACATGAGAGATAAATGCCGGAGCGGCTGTTTCGTAATTTAAGATATGAGATTCGGATTCAAGTATAATTTCATCGGCTGGATTTGTGTGCGATTTGATAGCAAGCTGGTTTGCCATACACCCGGAAGGAACAAAGAGAGAAGCTTCTTTTCCTGAAAGCTCTGCACATTTTTTTTGAAGTGCATTTACAGTAGGGTCTTCACCGAAAACATCGTCGCCAACTTCTGCATTTGCCATCGCCTGACGCATTGCCGGTGTTGGCTTAGTAACTGTGTCACTGCGGAGGTCGATGAAGTTCATTAGAGTCCCAAAGGTGATTTTGGAGTTAACTTTGAAATTATATTATCAATTAAGATTTTAAGCGAGGGTATCTCATCTTTTACAGCATCCCATACAATATTCAATCTCACTCCAAAATATTCATGAATTACTTTATTCCTCATTCCTATCATTCGTTTCCATGGAATATCTTCATATTGGTTTCTAAATTCCTCCGGTAAATTTTTAGATGCTTCTCCGATTATTTCTATCTGTCTTATGACTGCATCCTGAATCATTGTATTGTTTTTAAATTCATCGTGAGAAATATTTTTAGTATACTGCAAAATTTTATTAATACTATCTCTAATATGAAGAACAAATACTAGATTATCTTTTTTCATTGATAGAGAACTTTCATATCTTTTCGAACATAATTAATGATATACGGGCTTATTCCATCCTCAGTTAACAAATCAACTTTTATACCTATTTTTTCTGATAAATCTTGTTCTATCCCAACAAACTCAAGTAGCCCCATGGACTTATCAAAATCTATTATCACATCAATATCACTCTTAGGTGTTTCTTCATCTCTGACATAGGAGCCGAATACGGCAACCTTAGTAGCTCCTTTGCTCTTTAAGAAGTCAACAATATCTTTATAAAGTTTCTCTTTGTTCATTATTCCGTTTCTACGGTTTCTTCACCCACAACACTTGCAACTGCGGAAATCGTATCGCTTCCGTCGAGCTTTATTAATCTTACTCCCTGTGTATTTCTTCCCATCACTCTGATTGAGCCCATGTTTTGTCTTATCATAATTCCTTTGGTTGTAATTATCATCAGGTCATCGTTGTCAACTACTTCACGTATAGAAATCACATTTCCGTTCTTCTCACCCGACTTCATAGTCTTCACTCCTTTCCCTCCGCGTCGTGTTACTCTGTAATCTTCGAGCTCACTTCTTTTTCCATAACCTTTATCTGTTACGACAAGAATACTTGTACCACTGCGTTTTACTGCAACTAATCCTACAACGAAATCAACTTTGCCAAGCCGAACTGCTCTCACTCCTGATGCTGTTCTGCCCATTGACCTCACATCTTTTTCATTGAAGCGGATTGCCATTCCCTCATGCGTACCTAAAACTATTTCCTGCTTTCCGTCTGTAATCTTTGCGTCAACCAACTTGTCGCTGCCTTTAAGTTTTATTGCAATGATTCCTGACTTTCTTATGTTCTCAAAATTCGAAAGTTCGGTTTTCTTCATCACACCCAATCGCGTAACCATTGTTATAAAAAGCTCATCGCTGAATTCTTTAACGTTGATGATTGCAGTGATGTTTTCTTCTTTGCTTTTTGCAATATAATTTGAGATTGAATAACCTTTTGCTGTTCTGCTTGCTTCCTGCACTTCATGAACTTTCAGAATAAAACATCTTCCGGCATCAGTGAAGAACATAATACTGTGATGTGTCGATGCAACAAACATGTGCTCAATAAAATCATCTTCTCGTGTAGTTGCACCGATAATTCCTCTGCCGCCACGACCTTGTCTTTTGTAACCGCTTACAGGTGTTCGTTTGATGTATCCATTGTGGCTGATTGTAATCACAACGTCTTCTTCTTTTATAAACTGCTTTACAAAATCCTCATCTGAAATCTTCTGCGGCTTCATAACAATTTCTGTTCTTCTTTTATCGCCGAATTTTTCTTTGAGCTCCAGTAATTCATCGGATAAAATTTTTCTTCTTAACGCATCGCTGCCAAGAATCTTTTTTAAACGTTCGATAGTCTTCAAAAGCTCTTTGTATTCTTCCTCAACTTTTTTTCTTTCAAGTCCTGTAAGCCGCTGCAATCTCATTTCAAGAATTGCTTTTGCCTGAATCTCGCTAAGCTTGAATTTCTTCATTAATCCGGACTGTGCAGTCGGAACATCTTTGGAAGCTTTGATTAATTTAATAACTGCATCGATGTTTTTAAGAGCCTTCAGGAATCCTTCGAGGATGTGTGCGCGATTCTCAGCAGCATCAAGGTCAAACTTTGTTCTGCGGATTATTACTTTGAGCCGATGGTCAATGAAATAGCTCATCATTTCCTTCAGGTTCAGAACACGCGGAACACCATCAACCAATGAAAGCATAATCACGCCGAAAGTTACCTGCATTGAAGTGTGCTTGAAAAGATTATTGAGAATTACATTTGCAGCAGCGCCTCTTTTCAAATCTACAACAACTCTTAAACCGTCTTTATCGGATTCGTCGTTTACGTTTGAAATATCCTCCAGCTTTTTATCTCTCACAAGGTCAGCAATATGTTCAATCAAGCTTGCTTTGTTCACCTGGTAAGGGAGCTCTGTAATTATAATACTCTCCCTGTCACCTTTGCCGACTTCAATCGATGCCTTTGCACGCAAAATTATTTTTCCTCTGCCTGTATTGAATGCATCTTTCACTCCGTCATATCCCCAGATGATTCCACCTGTCGGGAAGTCCGGAGCTTTAACAATTTTAATTATTTGAGCAATCTCAAGCTTTGGTTCTTTTATCACTGCAATCACACCGTCGATAACTTCTGTTAAATTATGCGGCGGGATGTTCGTCGCCATACCGACTGCGATTCCGCTTGAGCCGTTCACCAATAAGTTTGGAAGTGTTGAGGGAAGAACCGTTGGCTCTTTTAAAGTGTCATCGAAGTTTGCTGCGAAATCAACTGTGTTTTTTTCGAGGTCGTTGAGAATTAATTCGGAAATTCTTGCGAGACGAACTTCTGTGTAACGCATAGCTGCGGGAGAATCGCCGTCAACCGAGCCGAAGTTTCCCTGACCATCAATCAAAGGATAACGCATCGAAAAATCCTGAACGAGGCGAACGATTGTATCATAAACAGCTTTGTCGCCGTGCGGGTGATATTTTCCGAGAACTTCACCGACAATTCTTGCAGATTTTTTATAAGGTCTGTTCGGAGCAAGCCCAAGCTCGTTCATTGCGAAAAGGACTCTGCGGTGAACCGGTTTTAATCCGTCCCGAACATCCGGCAATGCACGTGCAACAATTACACTCATCGAATAATCGAGATACGACGACTGCATTTCGTCTTCTATATTTACCGGTACTATTTTTTCGTTAGCCATTTATCGATTTAAAAATTTATTAGATTTATCAGATTAATCAGATTAAAAATTATCAAACAGGTTTTAGCCCCTGCATCACTCGAAGCAAACCAATTTGTCCGCAGTGGTAACAGTCATGATAAATAATTTCTCTGACGTATTTGGAAAGGTCGGATTGAGAAATAAAAAATGTTTCCTCGGCATTCATTACTAGCTGTTTCAATTCTTCGTGGTCTTTTGTAAGCTGTTCAAAATCTTTTTTCCATGAAGATTCATCTCTTACATCAGGTAAGGATTGCCAGTCAAGTTCTTTCATACTCTCAACTTTTCTTCCTTTAAAAATTTCCAGCGAAAACCATTTCCATGAATTTATATGACGCACAATTTCCCAGATGCAATGGCGTTCAGGTGAAGGTTTCCACAAAGCTTGTTCAGCCGTTATATCTTTTAACTGATTGTGTAACCCTGTCTGCCAGAAATTCGGTCCGTAAAAATACGCATCAAGGTCTTTGATGAACTGCTCTTTTGAATTTTGCAAAGAGTTTGTGTTAATCTGCGTCTTAGAAAAAGTTAATTTGGATGAAGAAAAAAATAGTGGATTATCCTGTTTGAATGTTCAAAATTATTTCAAAATCATAACTATTTCAATTCAAGAATGACTGCATGCAGAGTGCTGAGAGCAGTTTATAGAGTCGCTCGGATGCCTTTGCAGCATTGGCAACAACAATGTTGTGGTCGTGCTGATGGGAAGAATTTTCACGAAGTAAATTTGTTATGACTGATATTCCGGAGACGTTTATTTTTTTTGCAAACGCATGTTTCATTTCGGGTAAGGTTGACATCCCGGCAGCATCAACTCCTTTGTTCAGCAAATATTTTATCTCTGCTTTAGTTTCATAAGTTGGACCCGAAAAAAAACCGTAAACACCTTCGTGAATTTTGATTTGGGATTCTTCCGCAGCATCCAGTATAAGATGATACAATGATTGATTGCTGAAAAAACATTTCGGTGATGAAATTAATTTGGGGTTAAAATTTATTATCGACCTGATTAACATTAAATCATTTTCTTCAAAGTTCGGATTCAGTCCACCGGCAGCGTTTGTGATTAAAATATTCCTGACATTACTTTGAACGGCGAATTCTATATTTTCAACAAGTTCATCAGCGAGATAAGATTCGTAGAAATGTTTTCGTCCGCTGAAAAATAAAACATTTTTGTTTTTTATTTTCGCTTCATAAATAATTTTCCTGTGTACACCTTTGGGAATCTCTTTAATGATTTTTATTTCATCAAGAAATTTTTGAATCGCATCTAACCCTGAGCCAAGGATTACAGCAAGCTTATAATTATTTTTCATTAGACAAAATTAAATCAACAACGATTTACATCATACTTCAAAATTAGGGTATATTTTAAAATGCCGATGATTATTTTTGAAACAATTGAGAATGAATGTATGTTAAACATCATAGAAATAAAATTTAACAAATGATAAGCGATGTAAATTTTTCGAAAGCACAGGAGTATTTAATCAGGGCTTACAAAGCCCAGATGGACGGCAGATACGAAGATGCCATCAAATACTACAAGCTTTCAATCGACCTTCATCCTACTGCCGAAGCATACACATTTCTCGGCTGGACTTACAGCTTTCAGGGAAAATACGTTGAAGCAATCGACGAATGCAAGAATGCAATTGACATTGACCCGGAATACGGAAATCCTTACAATGACATTGGCTCGTATTTGATTCAGCAGGGAAATTATGATGAAGCAATCACGTGGCTTGAGCTGGCTTTGAAATCAAAACGATATGATTCATATCACTTCGCACATTTAAATCTTGGACGGGCATTCGAGCTGAAAGGACTTTGGTTCGAAGCAATCGATGAATATCAAAAAGCAATAGAGATTGCCCCGGATTACGCTCTGGCAAAAAAGCTTTATTACACTCTGCAGGGAAAATTAAATTAGTTCACCATGAACAATACTTGGTTCAATTTCAGAAACAAATTCTTCCTCATATTTTTTCTTTCAGCATCTTTACTTGTTTCGCTTGGAATATTTTCAAGCTGTGAGCAATCGAATATCTTTTCTGATAAAGACGACGTCGAACTCGGTCAGGAATTCGATAAAGAAATAAAAAAGAACCCGAAAGAATTTCCGATGCTTGAAGGAAGCCAAACCCTGAAAGATTTTGTAACCAACATGGGGAAAGACATTCTGAACTCACCGAAGATTAAGAAAAAAAATATTTACCCGTATAATTTCCAGCTCGTTCATGACACAGTCATCAACGCATTCTGCACGCCCGGCGGATTCGTTTATGTTTACACCGGCTTGATGCGTTTCGTCGATAACGAATCAACATTAGCCGGGGTTGTAGGGCATGAAATAGCACACGCTGAAAGAAGACACGTTACTCAGAGATTAACTGCATACTATGGTGTCAGTGTTCTTTTGAGCTTCATACTTGGCGGTAACCCAAGCTTCTTGGCTGAGATTGCGGCAAACTTATTCGTAGGTTTAGCTTTCTTAAAAAATTCACGTGACGATGAAACCGAAGCGGATTATTACTCGATTCAATATCTCAAGTCAACAAAGTATTATCCCGGCGGGATAACTTTCTTCTTCGATAAAATAAAAGAAGAACAGCGAAAGAAAGGAAATACTCCGGGCGATTTAGACAGGTTGTTATCATCACATCCGCTTCCCAATGACAGAATTAAATTCGTGAACTCCGAGCTGAGCAAAATTAAGCCGAAGCCGGACCCCACTCAGGGTTTATTCACGGATGAATACCAAAAAATCAAACAACAAATTCCCACTGGAAGAGGAAGATAGTTTTCATCATGCTAAGAAAATTCCTATCTGCATTTATTGCTTTATATTCTTTTGCAAATTTCAATCTGGTGTTTGCAGATAATGAAATCAAAAACGATGACTATAAATTTAAAATGTCGTTGCCATCGGATTGGAAGCAGAAAGACATTAAAGAAACTCTCGACCACGATGCAATCTCTTATTCTTTTGAGAACAAAGATAAATCAGTCACGGTCATGCTTCTCGCTTTCAAGCTAAGCTCTATAAAAAATCTCGATGATTTTATTTACACGATGGAAAAAGATGTAAGCTTAAACATTCCTAAAAAGAGCGGTGACTACACCAGTGCTGACTTTAATAGCTATGATATGAAGTCGGGGATTTACAAGGACTCCCAGTTCTTTGAAAACATTTATTACATCAGGACAAAACTTGTCGATGCTCCTAATAACTATGTTTACATGCTGAGATTTATTTGCGGAAGCTCTAAGGCAAACAATGAAGTTGAGAACCAGATGAAAAGTATAGCAGAAACTTTTAAACCGACTGCAGAGTAATTCTTTAACTACCTCTTAAAATACCAAAACGTTTCGTCTTCGGTTAAGAAATCCATTCCGTAATGTTTGAGCACAAGCATTTTGAATACGACAAACTTCCCGTAACGGTTTGTGATTTTGGGATGCCGTGCGTAATCGTTGCAGACACTCAGCTGGAATAAGTTTTTCACACTTTCCTGTTTATCCTTATAATCGCCAACGAATTTTTTTTGGTTTGACATAATTTATTCACTACTGAACCTTGATTGAACTTTGTTAATATAATAATCCTTCACGAAAATCGCTATTCAACTTCTTTTAGAAAAGGATTTAATTTTTTCTCATCGCCGATTGTCGTTTCTTCGAAATGCCCGGAATAAACCGTGAACTCATCAGGATAAATAAGAATTTTATTTTTGATTGAAGCGAGCAGCTCATCATAATTTCCTCTCCACAAATCTGTTCTCCCGATTGAACCTTTGAACAAACAGTCACCGCCGAAAATTAATTTATTCTTTTCATCTACATAACAAACACTGCCAGGTGAATGACCGGGAGTGTGGATGATTTTAAATCTGCAATCTCCGATATTCACTTCAGAATTCTCATCAACAAATTTATCGGGTGTTGGCGACTGCTCTATCTCAATACCGAACATCAATGCCTGTTCCACCGATAGCTCTATCAAAGGCAAATCTTCTTTGTGCATAAACATATCAACGTGAAAATTTTCCTTTGCCCATTTATTGCCGAGGATGTGGTCAACGTGTCCGTGTGTAAGTAAAATATATTTTATTTCGATTGAGTTCGTGTTGATGTAATCAAGAATCATCTTCCTTTCTTCATTTGTGTAAGCACCGGGGTCGATGATAACTCCTTCTTTGGAATTTTCATCATGATAAACATAGCAGTTCATCTCGAAAGGATTTACAGGGAATCTTTTGACAATCATTTTACAAAAGATAACGGTTCGTGTATTTTATAGTCAAGTTAAATTGGGGGGTGGGGGTTAAAAGTTATCGTTTGTGAGATCACCAACAAAGGCGTGAATTGATTTCTAATTATTATCCTAACCTTGATTTACCTGATTGAAAGATTAACATGATTAACTTACCCATCCGCCAACGCAGCCATTAAATCCGCTTCAGCCGCAAGCTCGCCGTTCACACTGTTCTTAAATGCCTTTGCATGAAACTTAAAAATGTTTCTTCTAACGTCAATTAATTCTGCAACAATATAAAGCTGGTCGCCGGGCAAAACCATTTTCCTGAACTTGGCTTTGTCAATTGAAGTAAAGTAAGCAATCTTCCCTTCGGCAAACTCCGAATTCATCATAAGCAAACCGCCTGTCTGAGCCATCGCCTCAATCACCAAAACTCCGGGCATAACAGGTTTCTGAGGAAAGTGCCCCTGGAAAAATTGCTCGTTGATTGTAACATTTTTAACTCCGACAATTCTTTTTCCCGGGATGTATTCCACAATTTTATCGACCATCAAAAACGGATACCTGTGCGGCAAAAATTTCATAATAGCGTTTATGTCCATGACAACTTCCTGTTTGGATGAAACATCCTGTTTAATTTTCAATTTGTTTTCATTGTGAAGACGGCGAAGCATTCTTACAAACTCGATGTTTGATTTATGTCCGGGGCGTGCAGCCATTATGTGTGCTTTGATTGGCGAGCCGATAAGAGCCATGTCACCTATTAAATCGAGAAGCTTGTGCCTTGCAGGTTCGTTTTTAAATCTCAGCTCATGATTATTTAAGATTCCGTTCTCACCTACAAAAACAGTATCCTTCAGCCCGACTTTTTTCATCAGCTCAAGAACTTCCTCCTGCGAAATCGGTCTGTCAACAATTACAACCGCATTATCGAGATTCCCGCCTTTGATTAATCCCTGTGCGGCAAGGTCTTCGACTTCGTGAAGGAAACAAAATGTGCGTGCCGGGGCAAACTGCGAAGCAAATTCTCTCGGTAAGCTGAATAAGCTCGTATGCTGCGAGCCGAGTGCCTGATTGTTGTAATCAATCATCACAGTAACTTTGAAATCATCGAGAGGCAAAGCTGCAATATCGACTTCAAGCTCGTCGTTATGATACTGCACAACGTGGTCGATGACCAAAAATTCTTTCGGTTTCGATTGCTCGGCAAATTCAGCTTTCATTAAAAGGTCAACAAACGGTTTTGCACTTCCGTCGATTACAGGCGGCTCGTTTGTTGTAAGCTCGATGCAGAGATTATCAATTTCACATCCCGTGACTGCTGCAAGTACATGTTCGACAGTTTTAACTTCGGTTCCGTTAACTGCAATCGTTGTTCCGCGGGAAATGTCAACAACATTATCGATGTCTGCTGGAACTTCGACAGAATTTTTTAAATCAATTCTTTTAAATCTTATTCCATAATTTTCTTCCGCCGGCTTAAACGTCAGCTTTGAAGAATTTCCTGTGTGCAGTCCTACACCTGAAATAGAAATTTCGTTTTTAATTGTTCTTTGGTTTACCGGCATAAAATTATTTTTTTTCTTTTGAAAGCTTTCTTATGAATGCTTCTTTCTTAAGCTCCTCTTTCTGAGGCAATGCTCTATAGCCGGAATAAACCCCCGGCTGTAAAATTGATTTAGAAACATTTGTTGCTGCTGTAATAATTACATCATCGCAAATTTCAATATGTCCAACAATCCCGACCTTGCCACCAATCATACAGTTCTTCCCAATCTTCGTGCTGCCCGCAATTCCCGTATGTGCAGCAATCACGGTGTTCTCACCAATCTCAACATTGTGTGCAACCTGAATCTGGTTATCAAGCTTAACGCCCTTTCGGATAATTGTTTCACCGATTGTAGCTCTGTCGATTGTGCAATTGCTTCCAATCTCAACGCCATCTTCGATAACAACAATTCCAATTTGCGGAATCTTCTGAAATGTTCCGTCGGGATTTCTTGCATGACCGAATCCATCACAGCCAATTACTGTTCCCGAATGAATAATTACTTTCTTCTCGATTTTTGTTTTCGGATAAACCGTAACGTTCGGGTAGATAAGAGTGTCTTCTCCGATTTCTGCTCCCGATAAAATAGTAGAGTTGGCAAGGATAGAAACATTCTTTGCAATCTTCACATCATTCCCGATATAGCAACCTGCCCCGATTGAAACACCTTCGCTGCTGATTTCCGCACTCAGCTCTATCACAGCAGAATAATTTATTCCTTCATGCTGCGTTTCGTTTGAAGGAGATAAAATATCGATTAGCTTTACAAACGAAAGATACGGGTCATCCACTTTGAGAAGATTGGTCCCGTTCCGTGTTTTGTTAAAGTTTTTTGAAACAATAATAGCACCTGCTGAGGTGCTGTCAAAAAATTTTTCATACATCGGGTTTGCAACGAAGGTTATCTCGTCGCTCTTTGCATTTTCAATCTTTGCGACGTTGGAAATTTCATGTTCACCTTCACCCAGCAATTCTCCGTTTAATATTTCAGAGATTTCAGAAAGTTTCATTACTCATTTTCATTACTGAGTTTCTAATTTCCTCAAAACTTTTTGTGTAAGGTCATACTTCTCGTTGTAAAAAAGAAAAGTAAGCGAGCTGCTTCTGTCGAACACATAATCATAGTCGCCTTCTCTGGATACATCTTGTATCGCCTTGAAAATTCTGTCCTGAACCGGCTTCATAAATTCATTCTGCTTCTGAAAATACTCTCCGTTCTCTCCGAACTTGCCTGTTTTGAAATCCAAAACATGCTTCTCAAGCGATTTTATTTCTTCCTCTTTCTGTTTTCTCACATTGTCTGTAAGAATAAGTTTCTTCTTTTCAAAATCTTCTTTCATCAGAGCTAAACTATCATTCAAGTTTTGAAGCTCGCCTTTCCATTTTTGTACGATGTTATCCAGATTAGTTTGGGCATCTTTAGCATCCTGCAAGTTATCGATGATAATTTTTGTATCAACGTAACCGATTTTTGCCTGTGAAAAAAGCAGCCCGGAAAAAAATATTAATGCAAAAAATATCTTTGGAAATCTTTTTGGTTTGATGAATGAATTCATTTTGAATTATTTAAGCTTATCGAGAACTTTAAATGTAAGGTCAAGCTCTTTGTCGCCGTAAAGAACAACATCGGAATACTTATCGAGAATCATGTTATACTTTAATTCTTTCGCAAGTGCTTCAATCGCCTTATTAATTTTTTCTCTTACGGGCTTGAACATTTCCTGCTGCATTTTCAAAAGATCCTGCTGAATCTTTTGCTTGTATTCATCGAGCTCACCACTCAGCTTTCTTATTTCATCTTCCATTAATGCAAGCTCATTTTGAATTGCCTTCAGCTGGTCTTGATTGAGCTTTCCTGCTTCTGCCTGCTTCTGTGCATCTTCATATTTTGTTTTGTACGCATCGGCTTTCGTTTTTATTTCGGTTTCTTTTGTGTTGACTGTATCAATATAAACTTTCTGAATCTCTTCCATCTTTTTCTGAACTTCCAATGCTTCGGGAAGCTGTTTCAAAATGACTTCACTGTCAACAAATCCAATCTTGGCTTGTGAAAGTGTCAATGAAACCGTAGTAAACATCAGCACAATAATTATGCTTAATTTATTTTTCAATTTGTCTCCTTATTGATTTTGTTTTTCTGTTAATTGATAATTGTTAATTCGTAATTCCTAATTGACTTTAAAACCCTCTGCCGAACTGGAAGTGGAAAACCAATGACGGGTCTTCTCTGTCTACAATTCTTCTGTCAAATCCATAGCCAAGGTCAAAACCAATTACACCAACTGCCGGCATAATAAATCTTGCACCGAATCCGACCGACCTTCTAAGGTCAAACAAATTCGCTTTCTTAAAACTTGAGAATACATTTCCCGCTTCAGCAAAGAGTGAAAGAAAAATCGGAATCGGGTCTTGTATCAGCGAGTAACGAAGCTCGACACTGTATTTTAAAAGCACACGCCCGCCGAGAGGACTGCCAATCACATTCTGCGGACCAACTGTCCGGTCATCATAGCCGCGTAACGCAACCGTGTTGAAAGCAAGTCCGCTTCCGCCCATGAAAAATAATTCGTTCGGCGGAACATAATTATCTTTTCCAAGCGATGAAACATTCTGGAAATCGAAAGTTGTTGCGAGTATCAGTTTGTCATCACTTGATAAGCTGTTATATGCCTCAGATTTGAATTGTGTCTTAAGAAAATTAATTGTTCCCAGAATATTTGCACCGGCTAACTCGTTTGCGAAGAAAACTTTCGAGCCGTAAGTCGGGAAGATTGGACTGTTGGTTGAATTTCTTGTAATCGTTTGCCCGATACTGAACTGGCTTCGGATTCCCGTTTCATAAATTCCTCCGCCTTCGGTTGTGTTGGTTCTCTGGAATTTAAAATACCAGTCACCGCGAAAATAATCATCGGGGAATTTGAATCTTCTACCCACACCGATTTGCCCGCCTGTTTCCTGGATTGTATAAGTGTAGCTTTGCTTTGTGTCGAACAAGCTCAAGCCGACAGAAGTCGGTGAATCAAAAAGCCACGGCTCGGTTAAACCGATTTGAAAAGTTCTGTAAGTTCCGCCTGAACCGAAATCCCACTGGAAGCTTAGAATCTGTCCCGCACCGCCTTCGAGAGGAGCAGTGATATCAAAATTGTTAAAAGTTAAACCCAGGCTTCCGGAAAAACCGAAGACCTGGCTGTATCCTACCGACGCATTAAACTGGTCGGAAGATTTTTCTTCTATGATGTAAACCAAATCAACCGTGCTGTCGTTACGCGGCTGAAAATCATAGTTCATTGTTTCAGGATTGAAATAATTCAGTGATTGAAGCTGTCTTATGCTTCGGATAAAATCCGATTGATTGTAATAAAGTCCCGGCTTGGTGTAAAGCTCTCTGCGAATAACTTTGTCCTGCGTTTTATGATTGCCCGATAAGCTTATACTTCCGATTCTGTATTGTTTGTTCTCAACAATATTTATTCTGAGATTAACTTTATTGCCTTCGATGATTTCTTCTTTGTATTCGGTTTGGATTCCGAGATAGCCGTTGTTTCTGTAAATTGCTGTGATGTCCGACTGGCTTTCATTGCCTTTTAAATTCTGTTCAAACTTTTTCCCGTTGAACAAGTCCCCCTTTTTCATGTCGAGACGTTCCAACAGCAAGCTGTCTTTGTAAAGCTTGTTGCCTGTGATTGTTACGTCGTTAACTTTATACTTCTCACCTTCGTTAACTTTTATTGTGATTCGAACTTCTTCCTTCGTTGAATTATATTTAAGCTCGTCTGAAACAATCTCTGCATCCTTATATCCTTTTTCAAGATAGAGGTCAACAATTAATTTTTTGTCTGCTTCATAATCCGCACGGTTGAATCTTGCTTTATCCCAGAACTTCCACCACTTGCGGACTGTTGTTTCATCCATCGCACCTTTCAGGTCGCCTGATGAAACATTTTTATTTCCGGTGAAGCTGATTTTGTAAACGCTGATTTTATTTCCTTCGTTGATTTTCACTCGAAGCTGTGCGTCATTCGAAGCATTGATGAACTGGTCAACTTTTACTTCTGCAAGCGGGTAACCTTCTTCGATGTATGCCTTCTGTAAATTATACTCGATGTCTTTAACTGTCTGAGGTGTTATTACCTGACCTTTTACAAGCTCAATTTTCTCATCAAGGTCTTTGTTGCTGAACTCATCGTTGCCGGAATATTTTATGTTATCAAGCTTCGGAAGCTCTTTTACTTTTATAATCAGGTCGGCTTCTGTTCCAACTTTTTTATCAACGACAATAGAAATGTCCGAGAACAAATTCAGATTCCACAGGCGCGTTATTGCTTCGTGTGTTTCATCAGAAGGAATAGTAATCTCCTGCCCGACTTTCAAACCACTGTTTGCAATTATCGTCTTTGAATCGAACGACTGTTGTCCTTCGGTAGAAATTTTTCTTATACGATAAGTCGCAGGACCTTCCTGTGAAGTTATTCCGGAATTAATTATGAATAAAAATAATATTGTGAGAGGAAGTTTCCCGATGCGGAATTTTGATTTCAACATGTTAATTTGTTTTCACTTGTCTGCCTTAGCCATGACTTGTTTTGATGTTAACCCGAAACGCCTTTCTCTTTTCTGGAACTCGCGGATTGCTTCATACAAAGCGTTCCTTCTGAACTCGGGCCAGAACCTTTCTTCAAAGTAAAGCTCCGTGTAAGCTGACTCCCAGAGCAGAAAATTACTGATGCGTTCTTCTCCGCCCGTGCGAATCAGAAGGTCAGGGTCGGGTATGCTTTTTGTAACAAGATTATCGCTAAAAAATTTCTCAGTTATATCTTCTAATTTAAGATTTGTTCTTTTGTATTCCGAAGCAATTTTTTTTACAGCATTCAGCACGTCCCATCTGCCGCTGTAACTCAACGCAAGAACAAGAGTCATGTGCTTGTTGTATTTCGTTTTCTCCATCGCATCGTTAAGCTCACGCAAAACACTCTCCGGAAGAACGGAAAGATTTCCGACCGCAGTTAACCGAACATTATTCTCATGCAGCTTATCGGTTTCTGTACGCAATGATTTGATGAGCAGCTTCATTAACAAAGTAACTTCTGTTTTGGGACGCTTCCAGTTCTCGGTTGAAAAAGTATAGAGCGTTAAATATTTCACGCCGAGCTGTCCGCATGATTCAACGATGTCGCGGACGGAATGAACGCCCTCGCGGTGACCGAACGTTCTGTGCTTTTTATGTTTCTCCGCCCAGCGTCCGTTGCCGTCCATGATGATTGCAATATGCCGCGGAATCGCCCCGCTCTTCTTAAGCTCATCCTGAATTATTTTATCTTTGCCTTCGGGTAGATTCATTTTAAGTCATACCCGTGAAAACGGGTATCCATTTATTGTTCACCACTGAAGACACAAATAACATTGAGTTAAAGTATAATTTTTTTATTTGAATCTTTCTCTTAATTAAAAAAGGGTTTGTTCAACCCTTAGAATAACTTAATAAAACAAAATTACTTTAGACGGCTTAAAGATTCAATTGAGAAAGTTTTTTATTTGGTGACATTTGGTAATGGTATCTTACATGGGTCGGGCTGGACTTTATCCCGCACTTGATGCGGGAGCAGGCGTTTGAACCTTTGCGTGTTTGCGTGTCATGACGACCTAATCCCTCACA
>Ga0247727_10001637_pt1 | contig 52655 bp, 49 predicted proteins | sample WisWelCaveWW1625_FD_202498 | JGI IMG/M metagenome (GOLD analysis project Ga0247727, IMG submission 202498) | Biofilm microbial communities from Wishing Well Cave, Virginia, United States - WW16-25 | ecosystem: Environmental > Aquatic > Deep subsurface > Groundwater > Cave microbial mat | place... | reverse complement strand
TGCCTTTGAGCTCTTTCCATTTTCCGGGCGCGCCGGCGGTGTCGCTGAAATAAAACGCCCACGTGTCTTTCAAATACTCTTTCTTATCTTTATCCCACCCGCCGTAAATCACCATGCGATTCTTCAAACTGTCATACACAACCGCGTGATCGGAGCGGCCCAAAGGATGCCGATCTTCCACCGTGAGGTTTTGCCACTTCTCAAACGTCGCAGATTTCGGATCGAGATCGAGCGCCCAGACTTCGTGAATGTTGACGAAATCGACTTCGCCGTTGTTATAGCGGCCGCCGAAGATGATCATGCGCTTGCCGCGGCTGTCATAAATCGCCGTGTGATCTTCGCGCGCCGGCGCCCCGCTTTGCGGGGTCATATTCCGCCATTGCCGCGCGGCAAAATCGAATGCCCAAGTTTGATTCCAATGCGCGGGAAAAGAAGAGAGTGTGAAGATCGAGAGGGGTAAAATCAAACACGGGCGTTTTCCCAGGCGCATTACAAAAGCAGCGCGCCGGGAAAACGCCCGTGGCAAAAATTTCAAAAGATCGCTCTTCATCGGCGCTCCGTGAAATGAATTCCATCAACCTTGCGGAATTAATTTCCATCCTTCGGCGCGCCCTCCGTTCCTGTGACGGGCAATATACCTCTCACTTCATCAATGTGCGGCTTTGCTCGCGCATGAATTGTTGCACGTAATAGGGGCCGCAACCGCCTTTGCCGCTGCCGCCCGAGCCTTTCCAGCCGCAGAAGGAATTGACGCCGGGCCATGCGCCCGTGGTCGCGCCCGTGCGGCGATTCGCGTACGTCACGCCGGATTCGATGTGATCGAAGAAGTATTGCAGCTCCTTCTTCTTGCCGGAAAAAATGCCGGCAGTCAAGCCATACTCCGCTTGATTGCTGAGTTGAATCGCCTCTTCGAGCGAGCTGACTTGCCCAATCGTCAAGAAGGGCAGGAACAATTCCTCATAAAAAAGAGGATGCGTAGTCGGCAAGCTATCCACGATGGTCGGCTCCACAAAATAGCCGTGCGCATATTCGCCTTCGCGCAGCGCATTGCCGCCCGCTACGACGTTGCCTCCGCTCTTCTTCGCCTCTTCCACTGCAGCGAGGAATTTGTCTTGCGCGCGTTTGTGAATCACCGGGCCCATGTACACGTCGCGCTGCGAGGGATCGCCAATCGTAATCTTCGCGGCCTTTTCCAACAGCAGCTTCGTGAATTCGTCTTTGACTTTTTTGTGAACATAAACCCGCGAACACGCGCTGCACTTTTGGCCTTGCAAGCCGAAAGCGGATTTCATTACGCCTTCGGCAGCCAAATCCAAATCCGCGCTGGGCATCACGATCGCGGGATTCTTGCCGCCCATTTCAACGAGCACCGGCTTGATAAAATTCTGGCTGAAATTGTGAAAAAGCTGCATGCCCACTGCTTTCGAGCCGGTGAAGACGATGCCATCGAGATCAGGATGCTTCACAAGTTCACTGCCGATTTCGCGATCACCGGCGATGAAGTTGAACACGCCTTCGGGCAATCCTGCGGCGCGATAAATCTCCGCGAGCTTATAACCGGTCCACAACGTTTCGCGCGAAGGTTTGAAGACCACCGTGTTGCCGCCGAGCAATGCGCCCGCGCTCATGCCTGCCGAAAGCGCGAGCGGAAAATTGAACGGCGCAATCACGGCCCACACGCCATACGGACGCAGCACCGAGCGCGTGCGCTCATTCGGCGAAAGTCTTGCGAGCGGCATGGAATAACCCTTCGCTGCGACGAGCTGATCCGCATAGTAGTCGATGAGATCAGCCGACTCTTCCGCGTCGCCCATGGCCTCGAAACGATTCTTGCCGGCTTCCAAGCTCATGATTGCGCCCAACTCATACTTTGATTCGCGAATCAACTTCGCGGCGCGGCGCATGAGTTTGGCGCGCTTGCGATAGTCCATTGCGCCCCACGCCGGGAACGCCTGCTTGGCCGCTTGCACGGCGCTTTTCATTTCATCAACGGTGGCTTGATGAAAATTCGCGAGATTGATGCGCGTGTCGATCGGGCTATGCGTCGCGATCAGGGCGCCGCTGCCCGCCACGTCTTGGTTGTTGATCACGTGCGGATGCGTTTTGCCGAAATCCGTTTTCACTTTCTCAACCGCGCGGTCGAAGTCGCGATGGAACCTGTCTAAATTCGCGCCCATAGTTGAGTAAGTTACTTTGAACTGCTTTTTTGAAGCCATACAACTGCTCCTCTCTCAGATGAATACGTTGCGACTTTACTTACAAAACTCCGGCACTGTCTCATAAATTTTTGGCAGAAGGCACGGATCGTTGTGATGACCTCCCAGTTTAGTCATTTCGCCGTTGTGATGCAAGTTCGGCTTTCGGCCGTTTTGAGCCGAATTTTATTTTTCCATTATTTGAAATGCTCGGCATAATCCTTCAGCATCGCCCACCATTTTTTATCATCATCAACCACGTTCCGCAGCGTGTGCAGGAACAGCGCGCCTTTGAAATACTGATCGTTCGAGGGCCAATGATTGACGCCCGCCGGCCCGATGATGGGCGATTTGTTCTGCACTTTGTCTCTATAGCCGTTGACATATTTCAGCGCGTCCTCATAGCCAAACAGGCACTCCACATAAACGCCTTCGGCATAGGTACACCAGCCTTCTTGAATCCACGCGTCGGAAATATCGTTCGCGGTCACACTGTTGCCGAACCACTCGTGCCCGCTTTCGTGAATGATGATGAAATCAAACTTCGTGCTCACGCCCACGCCGGTCCAATCGCGGCCGAGATAGCCGTTCTGAAACAGATTGCCATACGTCACCGCGCTTTGGTGCTCCATGCCGGAGTACGGCACCTCGATCAATTTGTAGCCGTCTTTCTTGAACGGATACTCGCCAAAATATTTTTGGAAGCATTCATTCATCGGCTTGGCCTGGCTAAACTGCCGCTTCGCCGGTTCGAGATGATAGGGCAACACGTAATAATCCATCGTCAAGTCGCCGAGCGTTTCGGAGAAGTGCGTGTACTTCGCGATGTTGAGCGACACGCTGTAGTTGTTGATGGGATAGTGTACCTTCCACTGCCAGCGCGTGTAGCCGTCGTTGAGATCGGTTTTATTTTGAAAACGTCCGTTGGAAATCGCCATCACCTCCGAAGGCACGGCAATGCTGATGTTCATGCTATCCACTTCATCGGGCTGCTGATCTTTATTCGGCCACCACAAGCTCGCGCCGATGTTTTGACACGCGGTATAAATCCACGGATTGCCCAGAGAGTCCTGCTTGAACGCAATGCCGCCGAAGCGCCCGGTTTCCTTCGGATGGCCGGAGTAGTGAAACGTGATTTCGTAAGTTTTGGCCGCTTGCAGCGTTTTCGGAAAGTCAATGAACACCGCATTGGACTCACGCGCGTAACTCAGCTTCTTTCCTTCAAACAAAATGCTGTCGACTTGCATGTTCGCGAACAAATCGATCTGAACGTGAGAAGCATTCGAGAGCATTTTGAAGCGGATGTGATTGTGGCCCGAAAGATATTTCTCCGCAATATTGAGCCGCACGTTGAGATCATAGAACAGCAAATCATTGTTCGCGCGATAAGGACCGTAGCTGCCGCGCAACGTGTCTGCGCGCGTGAAAGTCAATGTCTGTAAATAGGTGTGTGGCGTGCGGCATCGAGAACTTGAATCGTGAGTTGAGATTGAGCGAACGAGGGGGAAAGAAAAAGCGCAAACGCAACAACTGCCGGAAGGAATTTTTTGATCTTCACACGGATTCGCCTTTCAGGTTGGAGAGAACAATTTAATCCGAATAAATTTTCCGATCATAGTACTGATCTCCCGGTGTTTCGTCAACGGTATTTCGACGGTTGGCCGCTCTACCATTAGCCGGACGAGCCGGAATCAAATCGATTTTATCAAACAAGTTTTCGCGCAAGCCGGGCTTTACTCATTGCCCCTCAAGCCGGATGCGCCGCAGCGCAAACGGCGCGGAGAAGTTGCGCCGGCTCGCGCGGCCGCAAACCCCTCAAACGAAACAGGCGAAGCCGTTGCGCGTCAACGAGCCGATTGGGCGAATTGGAGCGCATGTGTTGCCAGGCCTTTTGCGCGGTTTGGCGCAGAAACGGTTCATCCGTAGTGTCGTCGATAACGAAGAGCACGCGCTGAAGCGGCACGGCATTGATCAGCTCGTTGATCTCGAAAATGCAGCCGGACTGGCGCGGCGAGAAACCGCGCAGATCCATCAACACGGCGTGGTTCTCCTGCACAAGCCGAGTGAGCGTCATTTTCCACGTGTCGCGATAGCAAAAAAATTCATTCACGCGAAAGCGGCGGTCATGATCAGGAGTAAAATCCGTTTCCGCCAAGCGTTGCACGAGCGCCGCCTCGGCTGTAATAAAACGGCGCGCGAGCTTGCCGCTGAGAAAATCCATGAACTCGTGGGGCTCGATGTTCGTCGTCGCCAAATCGGGCCCGGCAATCATTTGAATACTGCCGAGGGAGCGCCAACGCGCGCCCAGCACGTCGAAAAGCTGCTCGCTGCGCTTGCCGAGCGAGAACACGCGCAGCAGCAACAGCTTGCGAGCTTGCGGCAGCGCGCGGCGCAATAGTGCGAAGCCTGTCGTTGTGATGATTTTGTAGAGGAAGAATGCCGCCGGTCCGCTCAAGAACCACGCAGGCGCGGCGAAGGCAAGATAGATCGAGTACGCGATGCCGAACCAAAGCCAAATCGTGTCCAACGTGAGAGATTGATCGCTGATCTTTTTGCGCGCATAACGCTTCTTTATCACTCGAAACACGAGCCAGCCGAGCGGCGTAAAAAGCACAGTGCCGGAGACGAGTATTGTGATGATAAGCCCGTCGCCCGAAAGCGCGATCTCGGCGCCTAATGCAATAACCCATTTGAGCAAAGGGTCATTGTGATATAGAATTGCCGTCGTCAGAAAGGCCCCGGCAATCACAATCAGCGTGAACGTCATTACTAGCGGCCCCACTGCGCGAATCTTGCGATTGAGAAAAGCCGAGAGCAAAAGCGTGGCGGGAAGATTGTAAACAAGCCAGGGAACCAACGCTTGCGTCCACGTGAACTCCGGGTTTCTGGCAATCGCAACCGAGCTGATGAGAGCCAGCGCCAGGAAATATGCGGCCACGATCATGAGTGTGACGTGTCGTGTGGCTGCAAGAAGAAGATAGATGGTCGGCGCCAACGGCCAAGCAAAAATCCAAAACAAGTAAACAAACTGGATTGGGATAAACGCGCGTTGATCCGCGGCCAGAAAAGCAGCGGCCATGAGGAGGGCAAAACAAATTCCCGCAAGAGTGTAGACTCGTGCCGCCCGCCGGGACGCGGCCATGACCTCGTTATAAGCGGCCGCTGCTGCTGCGCTCGGCGCATTTGGCGCTGCGCCATTCATTGCCATGATCTCGAGTTTTGTCTGAACAGGAAGTGGCGCGGTTTCGAGGGGAAATTCTTCAGGTCGCATGTGATCCACGCTCGTGCGCATCGAGGCCGCAACGGCGCGACGGTAGCGGCGCAATAAGATAAGCGAGACGACCAACGCTAAAATCGCCGACACGATCAACATCATCGGCAGAGCGCCGGTGAGAGCAAGGGTTAAAGCGCCGGTGTTTGAGGCCATGGTTAGGAACGAAATTATATTTTCGGGATCGGCGCCGGCTGTAGTCGAGCAATTCTTGGACAGAGGCCGACCAGTTGCTATTGTCTTTGCCTCGGCGCCCTTTCATCGCTTTACTTCGTGATCCAATCGCGCATGTACATCGGCTTGCGGTTTTGCGCTTGCAGCTCGGCAAATTCAAGATAGGCGGTGACGATGCGATTCAACGCTTCGAGTTCATCTTGAGAGAGATAATTTTTGGCAACGATCACATCCGGCTTGCGTGGTTTATCACCACCTCAACTCGTCAGCCCCATATTCGGCTTCGAGGCATAGGCGCGTTGCGCGACAATTTCTACCGCCATGTGTCCGTGCGCGGCCCAGTGCATTTTGTTCTGAACGGTGGCGAAAAACTTTTGCGATATTTCGAGGTTGGGTTCGTAGTCGATGCTCGTGGCGTAAATATCGAGCGCTTTGCGCCAGAAGATTTTTTCCGAGGAGCGAATGTCGCGAATGCGCGCGAGCAACTCATCGAAGTAATTGCCGCCGCCCACTTGCTTCAACCGTTCGCCATCCAGCGCGAAGCCCTTCACAATATATTCGCGCAAGCGCTGCGTGGCCCAAATGCGAAACTGCGTGCCGCGCTGCGACTGCACGCGGTAGCCGACAGAGATGATGACGTCGAGGTTGAAGTGCTCCACGTCACGGCTCACTTCGCGAGCGCCCTCGAATTGAACTGTTGCAAAATTTGCAACAGTTCGTTCGCGCTGCAGCTCGCCCTCCTCGAACACATTGCGAATGTGCCTTGAGATTACCGACTTGTCCCGCTGGAACAAATCAGCCATTTGGTTGAGCGTCAACCAAACGGTTTCCCGATCCATCCGCACCTGCAAACGAGTATCGCCCTCGTCGGTTTGGTAGATGATCAATTCGGATTGGGGTTCTTCAGGCATGTTCTCTCCTCAAGAAATCGCAGCTTCACTTCGGCCTTTTCAGTTTTTTTGTCTCTTTCTCAAAATCGCTTTCAAAGGTTCGATGATTTCAGCCGCCGTTTGGCCGGTGATCGCCCAATGCAATTTGTTCTGAACCGTTTTGAAAAAAGTCTGGGTGATTTCCGCATCCTTGTTGTAGTCGATGCTGCACTGCTCTTAGATGTCGGTGATTTTCAAATAGAACCGGCGCTCGCGCGCGCGAATTTCACGAATGCGCTCGAGCAGCTCGTCGAAGTAATCCTTGCCAAAGCGCTTGCCTTGCTTCAAGCGCTCATCATCCAACACAAAGCCCTTGATGATGAACTCGCGCAAAATCTGCGTGGCCCAAATGCGAAATTGCGTGGCCTGACGGCTGTTGACGCGATAGCCCACGGCGATGATGGCGTCCAGATTGTAGAAATCCACCTCCCTCGCAACGGAACGGCCGCCTTCGTTTTGAACTATTCGAATTTTTCGAATAGTTGCCGCTTCCTGTAATTCACCCGAGAGATAAATCTCTTTCAAATGATAGTTGATAGTATGGACTTCAACGTCAAACAATTCGGCCATTCGCCGTTGGTTAAGCCAGAACGTTTCTTCTTGAAAAAACACTTCGACTCTCGCCGTGCCCTCTGGCTTGGGGCAAGACAATTGGGATGAAAAATAGTTTTGCCTTTGCTATGGCCTCGGCCGTTGCGGCGGGCTTTTCACGTCGTAGCCGTTCGCCTCGGCCCACTTGACCATGTTCCAAACATTGCCCTCAAACTTTTGGCCGGTTTGCTGCCCCAGTTTCGCCAAGAGCGGGGCTCGCACTTCTCCGACGCAAGTTGGCCATTTCATGAGGTCGATCAGTTGCTGAGGATTTCTGTTTTCAGGTATTTCGGCCAAAGCTCTGGCCACAGATTTGAGCGTGTCGGGATCGATGGTTTTCTCCACCCGCGCCAGGATGTGGGCAAATGCGCTGTCGGCATTTTCAGGCGCAAGTTCTCCCGGCGCCGCTGCTAAAACTTCTGCCAGAGATCGAAGCGCATCGAGATCAATAGCCTCCACAATGAACTTTGTAGCAAGAGAATTAAAGCTGGTATCTTCTATCCCGAGCACTAGACCGATGTCGACGCAGGCTGATCTGATGATGCACGCTGTCTCAGCATTTACTTTATCGGAAGTATTTTCAAGTTTGCGCGTACCTCCCGCAAAGCCACGAGTATCTTTTCCCTGCCTTCTTTTTCCAATGCGCTGAAAAACTGCAACAGCCACTCGCGATAAAGTTCCAACTTCTCATTTTGGCTGATAAAGCGCGTGGCGCCGGCGAAAGTCCAATCGACTTTAAAATCTTCTGGCTGGCTGAGAATGGCGGCATGTAAGGTATCCAATTGGGCTGGAGCTTGGCCGGATTTGTCGAGCGCCAGCAGGTTGGCAATGCCAATGGCACGCAAGGCGATTGTGACGACAGGCTCGGCCTCAGGGGACGATAAAACTTCGGCCATTTGTCTTTGGCTCTCGGCAAACTCACCTTTGACAAAATATGCCTGCGCCAATTTAGATTGCGTCCAAGCCCATTCTTGCGGTGAGGATTTCCGGGTTCTCACTTCCAATGCTTGTTGGTAAGCCGCAACTGCTTGAGCCAGAAGTTGCATACCTTCCCCACAGCCAGCACGAATGCCCTGTTCTTGCAGTGTCATACCTAATTCGTACTGATCTTCTGCCCAGTAACGTGACGCAGACTCGCGGGTGAATATTTCTAATGCCAGCTTGAAAGCTTCAACCGCTTGGGATAGCAATTCCACACCTTTTTTACTCTCTATGCGGAGGCCTTGCTCGCGAAATGCACGGCCCAAATTGATTTGTGTTATCGCCCAATCTTGCGGTAGATGCTCGCGAGTTCTCACCTGCAACACATCGCGATACGCCATCACCGCATCTGACAACAATTGCTGGCCGGCTTCGCCACCTATGCGTATTCCCTGCTCCTGAAGCGCAGCCCCCAGGTTGGTCTGCGTCATCGCCCAATCTTGCGGCAGTTGCTCGCGGGTTCTCACCTGCAATGCTGCGCGATACGCCGCCACCGCCTCCGATAACAAGTGCTTGCCTGCTTCACCTACCGTGCGAGTCCCCTGCTCTTGAAGCGCAGTCCCCAGATTGTTCTGCGTCATCGCCCAATCTTGCGGCAGTTGCTCCCGGGTTCTTACCTGCAACGCTGCGCGATACGCCGCCACCGCCTGCGCCAATAATTTGGCGCCTTCTTCGCCGCCGACGCGGATGCCCTGCTCTTGCAGCGTATTCCCCAGATTGTTCTCCACCGTAGCCCACTGCTGCGGCAGTTGCTCGCGGGTATAAACCTGCAAGGCGTTGCGATAGGCGGTGACGGCCTCGGCCAACAATTTCGCTCCCTCCTCGCCACTGGCACGGATGCCCTGATCTATAAGCACAACCCCCAGATTGTTCTGCGTGGTTGCCCACTGTTGCGGCAGGTGCTCGCGGGTATAAACCTGCAAGGCGTTGCGAAAGGCGTCGACGGCCTCGGCCAATAAACGCGCGCCCGCCTCGTCGGCAGTGCGAATGCCCTGCTGATATAGCGTAGTTCCCAGATTGTTTTGTGTCTTCGCCCAATCTTGCGGCAGGCGCTCTCGGGTTATCACCTGCAACGCTGCACGATACGCCGCCACCGCCTCCGACAACAATTGATTGCCTGCTTCGCCGCCCGTGCGTATCCCTTGCTGAGAAAGCGCATTTCCTAAATTTTTCTGCGTCAGCGCCCAGTCTTGCGGCAGTTGCTCGCGGGTTCTCACCGTCAGCGCCTGGCGGTAGGCTTCCACCGCCTGCGCCAATAATTTAGCGTCTTCTTCGCTGCCGGCGCGGATGCCCTGGGCTTGCAGCGCATTCCCCAGATTGTTCTGCGTCTTCGCCCAGTCTTGTGGCAATTGCTCGCGAGTTATCACCACCAGTACTTGGCGGCAACTGTCTACCGCGGAAGTAAGATGATGAGCGACTCTCTCGCCTTCAACGCGAATTCCAAGTTCCCGATGGGCTGAACTGAGGTTATTTTGCACGGCAACCCACAGTTGCGGTGTTTCTCCTTTGCTAACATAACCCAATGCCTGTTGGTAAGCCGATAGCGCCTTCTCAAACTGATAGTTGTTGTAATGAGAATCCCCGGCCAGGCGATAATCCCGCACCACCTCTTCGGTAAGCTTCTGTGCTTTTTCCTCCAGAGCTTGTTTTTGCTTTTTGATTTCTTCTAATTGCCTGGTCTTGTGCCCACCAGACTGCTCAAATAATTCACCGGCTTTGCCAAAATTATTCTCGGCAAAGGCTGCCAAACCCAATTTGTAAATATCGTGCTGGTTGCTCTCGATCTCGGCGATCCACCTATCAATTTCTGCTTTTGCTTCCTGGGCGCTAAATCCATACTGGGTTGCCCAATCCTTAATGAGCGGGCCGAAGTCAATTTCTTCCGGCTTGCCCTTGGGTTTGATTTGCTGCTTGGATTTTTCTGCCAAGTCTTGAATGAATTTTTCGATACGGTCATGAGTCCAAAACAGTTTGGAGCCAACCGGTAGAAGCTCGACTTCAATGGTTTCTTTTGCAGAATCCTGAGGGATTCTCACTTCACCGTCCAATGGATAGCGGATGCGCCAGCCGGGCTTGTCCAAGGCCAAAGTTACGGTCACACCAGCTTTGAAAGCTTCGGGGAGCGTAATGCGAAACAGGCCGCCGTTGTTGGTGTCATCGCTGTTGCCGGTCTCTGCAAGGGTGACGATAAGATTGATTGCCGGTCTCTTTTCCCCGTTTTCGCCCAGGGTGAAGACCATGCCTTTGAGCTCGTGTATCTGTTGTGCCTGTGTCTGGCCACAAAGATAAACCAGCAACAGAACGGCTGTAATGATTTGCCGCTTCATTGTATCCTCTGCATTTTGAAAATGTCAAAGTTGCCACTCAAGGTTGGATCCTCATTGAGAATTAGGTAGCCAACTTTCCTGGCTTGCAGCCTAACCTGAACCTGATATGGCGCTTTCACTTGAAACTCATATCTCCCCGATGCGTCAGTCGTGTCAGTCAAGCCGTGCTTGGGCAAAATGACGATCACTCCTTCCAAAGGATTATTATTACTTGCGTCAATGATCTGTCCTGCAAGGGTTTGGAATTCTACTGTTTGCGTCGAGTCTGATTTATTCAACCTCAAAAAATTATACATTTTCACCGCTTTTTCCGGCAGCTCCGTTAACGCAGCAAAAATGGCTAAAATGCCGCCGATCGCTCCCACCCAAACCTGCCAATGCTCAAGCAGAGATTTTTTCTTCTCTGCTTTTGCGCTGACTTTCGGTTCTGTCTCTGCAAATTTCGCTTGCGCTTGCCACAGCCTCCCATCCTCCGCGCGCAAATACAGCACGGGATTACCAAACACTGCGCTGGCAGGCTTTTCCTGCAACAACGCTTTGCGAGCGCGGGAGATCGCCACTTCAACTTGACCGCCATTGCGTTCGTGGCACAACTCCGCATAAAACTCAGTGGCAAAGAGAATGGCGTCGTCGTTATCAATGCTGTCCTGCATGGCAATCACAGCCGGCGCTCCGGCAAACACCAATTGCGGCGCCGTGCCCACCAACGCGTGATGCGCCGAACGCGTCGCGCCTTTGCAGGCATTGAGCGCCACCAGCCGCATGCCGGGATAATCTGCAAAGAATTGCGCAAACTGCGGCGCCGGCATGGCCTCAACCATTTTCTCTTCGTGGTCGAGAGAGAGAAAGGCTTGCTCGCCTTTGAATGAGCCGTGGCCGGCGTAGTGAAAAATGTGATAGTCTTTCTCGCGCAACGCGGCCCGAATAGCAGCGCCAGTGGCCAAGCCCTCCACAAAATGTAAGACAAGCTTACCACGCAATTTCTCACGAATTTTTTTGAACGTTTCAGCCTCGGCGGTGGTATCGAGATCGGAGTTTTGCGGAATCACTACCAACATGCGAATTTCATTCGGGCACGCGAGGCCGCGAATGGGCTCGGGCAGGTTGAGATAGCGGCTCAGCGGCGTTTCCACAGAGGCCGCGAGAAAGAGCCGGCGCTCGGGCGAGTAAAGCAATTCCCATGGCAACGCGGCCAACTCCGGCGGATTGATGCGCAGCCGAAGCCGCAGTCCGAGATCTTCTTTGCCAAGCGTTTCGCCCAAGGCGCGATTGAATAGCGTGCTGATCTCACTCGTGAACAAAGACTGATAGAGCGCGAGGCCAAGCGCTTGCAGATCAGCCGTCGTGATCGACTTGTGATTGAGCTGTGTGAGCAGCGCAGCGAGTGGCGCTGCGCTGGCAGCAATAGTCGTGCGCCCGGAAGCTTCGCCTTGTGTGGATGATTGTGCGGAGAGGAGATATTCAAACGGCGTGTCCGTAGCGGATACCGAAATGTCGAAGGCATGATATTGCATTGTAGTTTTTTCAGTCAAATTGCATCTTATGAAAAAATCATTGCACTGGGATCAAATATGCTCACTCCGATTTCCAAAAAGATTCTGCGGGCTTGTTCTCGTGCTGACCATTGATACCAACCGTAATTGGCGAGCACCATCACCAATACGTAAAGCGTAAAACGTAAGAGACTCCACAGCGCGTAAGCCCGGTTGGACAACTGCTTCTTGCAAGCGATTCAATGGATAAACTTCCTCTTCGACAAAGCGCACGGATTCCAGGCCGGCAGCGGTATCGGAGCGCGTCACGAACAGGCAATGAATCGCGTCGTCATCAAGCAACGTTTTGATCTCACGCCAGAAGACATTGGCGGCCACGAGCTTCTCAGCGCTAAGCCACGTGCGCTGGCGGCTGGAAAGAAAACGGTCGCGGGTTTGATAATCGTCGAATTGATCGAAGAGGAGGAGCGGAGCGCAGCGCAGCGAAGGCGGCAACGTTTGAGTGTCGCGAATAGATCGTCGGAATCATCGATGGTCTTCAGATTTAGCGCTTGTTGATCCGGCTCAGAGAGAGCTTGCCAAAACGCCTCGGTCAAAGCCGAACGCGGCCCGGCTTCCCAATCCTGTCCCCAAACTTCGACATAAATGGGAAGCAACCCGGCGCTGTCTTCTCGCAGCTTAGGACAAAGCCCGGCTTGCAGCAACGCACTCTTGCCGGCGCCGGATTCACCGACGAGATGCACGAGCGGATAGTCGCGGCAGAGCATGAGCAGCCGGTCGATATCTTCTTCGCGTCCTTTCAAGTGTTCGACTTTGTGGGATTTCAGGAGCAAGGCTTCCGGCCGCAGGAGTCGCGAGCGCCGGGCGAGTCCGTGCATGAGGCCGAATATGCCGAGGCTCAGCAAGAGATCGGCAATCACCCACCACGCGACCGGTGGAAGCTCGGCGAGTTTACCAAGCAAGCCTTTGACTTGATCGCTGAACTGAGTTGCTGCCGCCAACACACCGCCAAGTGCAGCAATGGCTCCCGCTATAGCCGTGATCTTTTCAACGAAAGTTCGTTCGGGCTTGTTCATGAGTTATTCGTTGGAATGCGCTTGCGTGTTTTGAGGGCTTCATTGCTCAATCCGCCATAAAGACCTTTATAGCCCGCATCATGAAACACGCCGAACATTTTGCTCTGCACACCGGCTTCGCGCGCCGCGCCGGAGAGCGCCTTGAATTCTTCGGAAGTTTGCTTGCGCAATTCCAGCCGCTCCAAATCCGCTGCGTGAGCATCGGACAATTCTTGACGGCGTGTTTGCGCTGCATCCCGCCTTGCGGGATTGGGCGTTGGCGATTTCCGGCTTGCGCGGGTCGCCATTCTGCGCAATGAGCTAGCAGGCGAAACGAGAGAGCTGATAATCTGGCGCTTCTCGTGTGTTCCCTGATTCAAGCTCAACCATTTTGCCGGCGCCGGCAAAATGGTTGGCAGGTTCATTGCCGGATTTCTCGCACGAGATCATAATGTTTTAGATTCTGTGTTCTTCTTCCCGCCACGGGCCTCCCGGTTCCCAAACGTACTTGAACTTTTGTCCCTGAACCAAAGCCATTGTTGGCGGCAGCAGAAATTTTCGTATCGTTTCAACGACTCGCACAAAATCAATTCTTGCAAGTTCTACGCGATTCTTCATTAAGAACGCCCGCCACTGCTTTTGCTTGTTTGGGTCTTTGGCGAAAGCGGCAGATAAGGCAATAGGCGTTTCTGTTGACAGCGCGGTTTTTCGCCGTTTGAATGTCGCTTGAATAGCGCCGCTGAGAGGCTTGCCGTCGAACTGGAACGTTTTCGCCAGCACGAATAAATCATAAAAGTCTTTAAACCGGCTGTTATTGATTCCGAGAGCCACCAGCGCATGAAATTTTTCCGCGACTACCGTTTCACGTTGATAAGCCTTGAGGCGAGGGGCGGGAAAATCGAGCAGCGAGGGAAAGTTCACAAATTTTGGGGCCGGCGTGGCAACGTCGCCAAAGCCGATATCGATTTGTAGCGCACCCTTCGCCTCGCCGAGACGATACGCGAATCGAATGCGAGCGCCTCGGTATTCTGCCTGTTCACGAATCTCTTCGCCGCGCACGGTTTCCGCGAGAAACTCGATGCCGTCCAGCTCTGCCACCGGTTGGCCGCAAATATTGCGAAACATAGTTTCCAATTCAGAGAGCGCAGCGGCGCCGTAGCGCAGCAGATCGAGATCGCGCGTGGTGCGGTGCGGCGCTGCGATCCACACATAAAACAACTGTGCGCCTTTCAGCACGAACTCGCCGGCATATTGCGATTTGCTCAAGCGATAGAGCAGCCGCTCAATCGCATAGCGAGATAGGATCAAGTTGAAGTCATCCCCTTGTGCCCGTGCCCGGTTATAAAGCCGTTGACGCACGGAGGCGGGAACGTTTATGATTGCCCGTGGGCGCTTCATGACGCCAGCGCTTCGAGATAAGGGCGCATCACATTGGCAACGCGGCAAATCTTGGCGTAATGCCAAAGCTCATCCATCGTGAATCTGCGCTCGCGCCAACCTTCGCGCAGCGCTTCCAGGGCCACATCGAGTCCGATTTTGTTGCGGTATTTAAAGCAGTCGGCGACCGTTTTGGCAAGATTATAAACCCGCACCGGCACGCCTTCGATTTCATGCTCATCCACACCTGCGGTCAGGGCCGCGCCGGAAAAACGAACGATGCGCAATGGAATAATGCTTTCCCGAGGCCGCCAAGCTTTGCGATCAATCGCCAACCAGATTTCAAATGGCAGTTGGGTTGTCGACTCGTGAAACCGTAGAGCCGACAGTAAACAGACAACTCCATGCGGCACACGTTTACTGGCTTCTGCCATAGTACGGTGCTCGGTCGGTTCAACTTCCGAGAGGCTATAAAGCCCGCGTCCCAACCGCTGCACGAGGCCTTGCTCGTGAAGCTTGCGCAGGTATTCGCGTGAGATTCCCATGGCTTCAAGCTCGCGGGTGCGAACGACGCCCTTCTTCCGAAGCGCCTGAACGATATGCTCGGTTTTTTTGGAATACATGGGGGCGTGTTGGGAAATCGAGGCTAGTGACAAACTCTCGGCAAATGTAATTATCTGCCTAGCTTTTGTCAATACTGCTTTTTCAAAGCACTTCCAAATAAAACCTCTCCTCCACCGGCCTGAGCGGCCGATTCAACCACAACGGCCGCCGCAAACTATTTGGCCCGGGCGCGGGGCGGGCGAGCTTCAACCATTCGCGATAAATCTCGAACGACTTTTCGGTATCGACGAACACGTCGCCGTATTGATCATCCGCATGTGCTTTTTCGATGCGCACTTTTTGGTGCCAGCAGTGCATGCCGCTGATGGGATCGGGATGAACCGGAAACGTGATGTTCTGATGCACGCCGCCATCGCTCCAAAAAATTCGCGAGGAATCGGGATCGTTGCTTTTGTAAGGACGAATGTTGTCGAGTGTGCGCATGCGCCATTTGCTGGATGCTGGATGCTGGGTACTGGATGCTGGATGCTCGTTGCTGGGTGCTACTTGCCCTCTGCTCTCTGCGCTATGCACTATGCGTTCAATCTCCACCAACGCCGTCGCCCACCGATTCCCCGGCGCATCTTGCGGCCTGCGCCAGCGGCCGAGATGATGCGAGCACGCCACCACGCCCGGTTTCATGCCTTCAGTCACCCACACGCGATCGACGAAATAGCCGATCTCAGTGTTCACGCGAATCAAATCGCCGGTATGAATGCCGAGGCGTGCGGCATCGGAAGTGTGCATCCACACGGGATTGCGGTTGGAGATTTCATACAGCCACTTCGCATTGCCGGAGCGCGAGTGAATCAGCGTGGGCAAACGGAACGTGGGCACGAGAGGAAACTCGCCTTTGTCGTAATCGATTTGCTCGTGATGAATGTGGCTCTTGATGTAAGTTGGAATTTTGAATTCCGGCCAGCGCCAATCGCACAGCGTTTGCGAATAAAACTCCTGCTTGCGCGAGGGCGTGTTGAAACCGGTTTGCGCGGCGCCGTCGATCATCACGCCAATAGCTTTGCCGTTCTTCGTAATGATGTTGGTCGCAGTATCAACACTCGCGCCTTCCAACTCTTGTTTGGAAATTGGCTGTTGATGCTTGTTGTACGACGTGCGCTCAACTTCGAACGCACCGTACTTGCGCATGTAATCGAGCGGCGTCAAACTCTCTTGCGCCGCTTTCTCCGGCAAGCCGGGTGTGCGCTCGAAAATGTATTGATAGTATTCCTCAATCGTGATCTTCTCGCCGGGGCGATAGGGCGAGATGAAATGTTTTTTGATGCCGAGGCTGCCATCGGGATCGATGCGCCAAGAAAGCTCGATCCAAAATTCATCTTCTTCCCAAACCTCCCCGGGGTTTGCTTCGTAAGTGAACTGCACGGGCTGGGCCATTTTGCGTTTCGCTTCGCGCAGCACGGGCTGGCGGAAGCCGATCCACAAACCCGAATGCGTTTCATAGCTCACAATGTCGTGGCGCTCGCCCGCGTGGCCCATGGGCAAAACATAATCGGCAAAATATGCGGTCTCGTTCCACGTGGGCGTGAGCGCGGCGTGCAAGCCGATTTTGTTTTCATCCGAAAGCGCTTCGATCCACGAGAAGCCGTCGGGATAGGTCCACACGGGATTGAACACGCGCGTGAAATACACGTCGAGTTTGCCGCGTCCTTCTTTCAAAAAATGCGGCAGCAGAAAACTCATTTCATAATGCGCGAGCGGATACTCATTCGGAAAGTGCAGCTCGTTCCAAAATTTTTGCGCGGGCGCTTTGTTCGGAACATTCGGTTTGAATTTATTCCACGCGCTCGGCGAAGTGCCGCCAACCGAGCCGACGCTGCCAGTGAGCACATTCAAAAAATGCAAACAGCGCGCAACCGCCCAACCGCCAAGATTGCCACTGCCTGCACTGCGCCAATTGTGTGTGGAAAAGCGCGAACCTGCCGCGCCGATTTGCCGCGCGACCTCCACAATCGTTTGGCCGAGCACGCCGCTTTCTTGTTCGGCAAATTGCGGCGTGTATTCTTGGTATTCATTCATGAGCGCGGCGATGAAATTAGCGAACGTCACTTCCGTGTTCGAATGTTCTTTCATCAAGTACTCTTGCCAATTCACCCAATCGCGCAGAAATTTTTCATCATAAAGATTTTCGTCGATGAGCACTTTTGCCATCGCGAGCAACACCGCGGCCTCGCTGCCGGGATAGGTCGGCATCCAATAATCCGCCATGCTCGCAGTGTTTGACAAACGCGGATCCATCACCGCGAGCTTCGCGCCGTTCATCATGCCTTCGATAATGCGCTGCGCATGCGGATTGAAGTAATGCCCGGATTCAAGATGCGCGCTGATGAGCAGAATGAAACGCGCGTTGGCATGATCCGGCGAGGGGCGATCATAGCCATGCCAAATCGCATAGCCGAAACGCGCCCCGGCGGAACAAATATTCGTGTGGCTGTTGTGGCCGTCCACGCCCCACGATTGCAGGATGCGATCCATGTAGCCCTCGTGCCCCGGCCGGCCCACGTGATACACAACTTCATTGTTGCGCTTCTCAAGCAAAGCTTGGCGAATGCGGCCCGCAATATCGTCGAGCACACTATCCCACGACACGCGCGCCCATCGCCCTTCACCTCTTCGCCCTTCACGTTTCATGGGATAAAGAATGCGGTCAGTGTCGTTGATCTGATTGATCGTTGCCGGACCCTTCGCGCAATTGCGTCCGCGGCTGCCGGGATGATAAGGATTGCCTTCGAACTTGCGTACTTGCAGCGTCTCTTTGTCGATGTAGCTCAACAAGCCGCAGCCCGCCTCGCAATTGAAGCAGATCGTGGGCACAATCATATAATGCTTGGCCTCGCGCCGAGGCCAGCGTTTGGCTTCATACTCGACCCAATCATCCCATTTCTCCGGCGGCGGATAATTGGTGAGGTTGCCGGGCTCGGTGAGGCGCGGCAATTCTTCGCCAAACTCTTCGTGCAAGTTGGGGATGAGGCGAAGTTTTTCGGCGAGGCGTTCGATGAAACCGGGGCGATGAGCGGCAGGCATAATCCTCTCCTGGCAAAACATTAGGTGCAACTACGATTATAGTAAAAAATATCACACCAAACTTACTGCGTGAATCACAGAGATGCAAATCGATTTATGTCCAACAACACAATCCGGACCCAAAATCTTCGGACACAGATCAAAGCGGATTTTCACTGATTATATCTGTGACGATCTGTGGAAATCTGCGTCCAATGTGTTTGCTTTAAAAGCAAAGAGTTCACTTTTGATAGACTATTGCGTCGTGCTCTAGAAATTTCTATTATGCGCAGTGGAAACTCAAACCATGCTCGCCGCCGGCCAAAACTATTTGCTCTTCGACGGGGAGTGCGGCATCTGCACCGCCTCCGCGCAATTCGCAAAACGGCTCGACTCTCGCCGGCAGTTTCACATCCTGCCCTATCAACAAATACTCGAAGCAGAGTTGCAACGTTGCGGCGCCTCATATGAAAAGTGCTCGCGCCGCGTTCACGTGCTCTCGCACAGCGGGAAAATTTATACCGGTGCGTTCGCCGTGAATTATTTTCTGTGGCATTACTTCCCGTGGAATGTGCTCGTCGCGGTGCTCCATATCGCGTCGATATTCTTGTTGCTCGAAGTCATCTTATATGCTATCATAGCTCGCCATCGCCGCCGCTTATCGCAATGGCTCGGATTGACCGCGTGCGCGATTTCGCCGCAAAAACTTTGAGAGCCTTAGACCTCACACGTGTAAAGTGTAAGGTGTAAAGTGTCCGTGAAGTAATGACTCCGGCTTATCCCGTTGTGTAATGGCGAAGGCGATGCCCCCGCTGGTTTTTCTTCCCATTTTTAAAACACGAAACCCTTTCGGCCATCTCCTCGGCTTGCGCCGCAACGTGCTCGAATATCTGCAGCGCGTGGCCGAAGCTTGCGGCGAAGCGGGATATTTCAAAGCCGGACCGCGTGTTTGTATCGGAGAAAGTTTTGCGTGGCTGGAAGGAACTTTAGTACTCGCAACTCTGGCGCAATGCTGGAAGCTGCGCCTCGTGCCCGATCATCCGGTGGAGTTAAAACCGCTGATCACGCTGCGGCCAAAGTTTGGAATGAAGATGAGATTGCAGCGGCGGAATATCGCAGAAGCACAATCGTTAACGCCTAACTGCTCAACCACGGCTTGGCCGCGGCTTTGTTTTTTTTGAACAGTGAAGTTTTCAACTATGGCTTGGCCAACGCTTTATCGAAGAGAATTCCATGCTCATCCGAACTGTCCAACAAAGTGATGCTGCAGCTTGGGAACGAATGCGCCAATCACTCTGGCCCTCATCTCCAAGCAAACATGCGGCAGAGATTGCTTCCTTTTTTGCGGGCAAACGAAGAAATTCGGCTGAAGCCTTGCTCGTGTTTGATGAAGAAGACCAAGCCCTCGGCTTCGTTGAACTAGCGATCCGAAATTATGCAGAAGGCTGTTCCTCGGATCGAGTGGCCTACCTCGAAGGTTGGTACGTCGAGCCTCATGCGCGACGGCAAGGCGTCGGCGCTGCTCTCATGAAAGCCGCGGAGGAATGGGGCCGCGCGCAAGGCTGCGAGGAGTTCGCGTCTGACACCGGCTTGGGAAATGACGTGAGTGCGGCGATGCACCTAGCTCTTGGCTTTGCCGAAACTGACCGGATCATTTGTTTTAGAAAAGAGCTATGAGCTTACAAGTAATGATCGACCATTACTACAATCTTTCATCGGTTGCCACACCGGAAGAGTGGAAAACTTACCACGACATTCGCCGGAAAATTCTCTGGGAAAATCGCGGCAAGCTCGGTGAGTATCAGGAGAACCACCCTGATGAATTTCATCCTCAGAACCATCCCATGCTGCTCCACTACAAGGGCACGCCAATCGGGGTCGTGCGCATTGACTTGGATCCGGAAAGGGGGCGGGCATTCATGCGAAAGGTGGCTATCGTTGATGACCAACAACGCATGGGGCATGGCCGCAAGCTTGTCGAGTTGGTTGAACAGTTCGCGTTGAAAAGCGGCTGCCATCTTATGATGGTTGCATCAGCAGAAGATGCTCTCGTCTTCTACGAGAAGTGCGGATACGAAGCCGTCGCTACTGGCTCGCGGAAAATGATCAAGGTGCTGAAATAAATGGTCTTGTCCTCGAAACAATTATCTTTTGTTGGCCGCGGCTTTGATCTGTTTTTGTTTTGCCGGCGGTAAAAATTTTCTCCGCTGATCACGCTTTTCCCGGTTTTATCTTCCAACTCGAGCCGGGCTTTCTTGGCAATACCGCCGCCTTTCTTGCTCGCGGTTTTGTTTTCTTCCATTACTTTCGGGCGGTTTGAAAATCCGGCTGCAGCAACAACACCTGAATAATATCCACCACCGAAAAATACCAGGTTTCCGTTTTATCGTCATAGACGCGACGGATTTTGTAGTTTTCAAAAATTGCCGGGCTAGTTTTCATCAGAAACCTCCAAAGGGTTTAATGAAACGAATCCACCTGATTGCACGAGCGCATTTAAAATTACAAGGTGAATATACAAGCTCGAATTTGGTTTTACAAGGCAATGTATTAATCGCATCATTGAGCTGCCCTGAAAGTAAGTATCGCTAAAATCAACCCATGACTTACGACCAAGCAGAATTTGACGTGCGCTGTGAGTGGGGAGAAAACGGCGTCTCTCAGCTCGCTCCCATTAGCGAGGTCGTCATCATTGTGGATGTGCTGTCGTTTTCAACCTGCGTCGAGATCGCGACGAGCCGGGAAGCGATAGTCTTTCCTTATCGCTGGCGCGACGAGACCGCCGCAAAATTCGCGGTTTCAATGGAAGCAGAGCTTGCCGGTCGCAGAGGTCGCGACGCGAGATACTCATTGTCGCCGCAATCCTTGTTGGGTATTCCAAAAGGCGCTCGTTTGGTATTGCCCTCACCCAATGGCTCAACGCTGACTTTAGGAACGGGAGAAACGCCAACGTTAGCAGGATGTTTGCGAAACTATCGCGCCGTTGCTCTAGCGGCGCAAAAATACGGCAAGCGCATCAGCGTTATCCCCGCCGGCGAGCGGTGGAGCGATGAGAGCCTTCGCCCGGCGTTTGAAGATTGGATAGGGGCAGGAGCGATTATCAGCCAACTCAACGGCAGTCTATCGCCGGAAGCCCGCACGGCATTGGCTGCTTTTCGTCATGCCGAAGCAGAAGCAGAATTGCTCATCAAGCAATGTGGCTCAGGCAAAGAGTTGCTCGCGCGCGGATTTGAGGAAGACGTCGTTCTTGCTGCAGCCTTAGGCGTCAGTGCATGTGTGCCGACACTTGTAAACGGAGCTTACGTCCGTGCAGAGGGTTGAATCATGGTTGGGGGGCCTCGAGTTCGGCGGGAATAGTAGATCGATGCTCGCAAGGAAGACCGCGAACACGACTCGACATTGTTTCGCGGCCTTCACGTGCGATGATTGATGTCGATCGGTTTGGGCGGCTGATCCGGCAGGTGCGGCCACTCGCCTCTCTCATGATAAAACGCCACGATTTTATCCCACGCTTCCGCCGCGGTTTCGACGTAATTGATCAAATCCAAATCTTGATAAGCAATCATGCCTTGCTCCGCGAGGAAATGAAAGTCGATGGCGCGCTGCCAAAATTTTTTGCCGAATAATAAAATGGGCACACGTTCCATTTTTTGGGTTTGAATCAACGTCAACGTTTCAAACAATTCGTCGCAAGTTCCGAAGCCGCCCGGAAACGCAACCAACGCTTTCGCGCGCAGACGAAAGTGCATCTTGCGGATCGCAAAATATTTGAACTGAAAACACAGCTCCGGCGTGATGTACGGATTGGGCTGCTGCTCGTGCGGTAAAGTGATGTTCAAACCGATGGATTTCGCGCCCGCCTCGAATGCTCCGCGATTCGCAGCCTCCATAATGCCCGGCCCGCCGCCGGTGACCACCACGAAATCGCAGTGCCCATCGATTTGACAAGACGCGGAAACCAAGCGGCTGAGCTCGCGCGCTTCTTCATAATAGTGCGCATTCTCCACCAACAGCTTCGCCTGCGCCAAACGTTGCTGCAGTTGGCGGTCATGCGGATACGCCGCGGCCTCTTTGGAAATTCCCTGCAATTTTCTTTCAGCATCTTCCCGGCAGAGCAAACGCGCGCTGCCGAACACGACGATGGTCGATTGCACGTTCTGCTCGTTGATGATGATCTCCGGCTTGAGCAATTCCAGCTCTAAGCGCACCGGGCGCAGATCACTGCGTTTCAAAAACTCCAGATCTTCGAAAGCCAGACGATAGGAAGGTGAAGCCATGATTTGGCTCAGATTTTCTTCTTTGCTCATCATTTTTTGCGCGTCCATTCTCCCGAAGGAAGTTGAACCCACTCGCCGGGCTTCGCGCCGTCGTGCTGCAATTGCGCAAACGCGGCTTCGACTTCGGCGGGATCGGCGGATTGCACCGCCGGATTGACGGCAACGATTCTCTTGAGAATGATTTGACGATCGCGATTTTCTTCGACCATGATTTGCTCCACGAGCTTTTTATATGCGGCGTCTTTTTGCAAGCGCTCATGAGGACGAAGCTCGAGCATGCCCTGGTTGTTCTCACCAAGCACGCCCTCGCGTTTGAACTCTTCCACGTCGTCTTTGTTGAACTCACGGTTCTGCACCGCCGTGAGCACTTCGCGCTTTTCATCCGATAACGTTACCTGGCTGTCGGGATTCACCGCGCGCACTGAGGCCACCATCCACACGTCTTCTTTCACTTGGCTGTACGTGCCGAGAATCTGATTTTCGAGCGCGGTTTTTTCGCCGGTGAATTTCACTTCGGGCGTGTGGACCGTACATGCAAAGAAGAGTGCAGTGAGCGCGAAAAGTATTTTTAAAATTCGCGCGACACCCCCTTGGCCCCCCTCGAGGGGGGAATCGTCAAGGTGCTTGCACGAATGATTCACCCCTTGAGGGGGGATAAAGGGGGGTGTTAATACCAAGCGAGACTTCACGATCACACCCAGACGGCCAAAGAAAGTGAATGAGGCAATCATAAGACATGCACCAATTGAGTTGATTTCAAAACCATTGCTCCTGCTCGTGAGAATGATAATTAGCCCGGCCCTGCGATGCAAGAGTTTTCATTTGTGTCCCGCAGGATATTTAGCTATTTTCACGCCCGATTCAAAGCGAGAGGAGCGATGCAACCTCATGGCATTCTCGAAGCCGCGCTCTACGTGAGCGATATCGACCGCGCCGACTTTTTTTATACGCGCATTCTGGGCTTGCAACACGTCACCAAAGATCCCTCGCGCCACGTATTTTACTATTGCGGCGCGAGCGTGTTCTTGGTGTTCAACGCAGCGGCGACGCGTTCCGCGATGACTTCAGCACCAACGCATGGCACTGAAGGTCTCGGTCATATCGCCTTCAGTATTCGCATGAATGAAATCGACCCATGGCGCGAGCACCTAGTTGCGTGCGACGTCGAGATTGAAAAAGAAATCGCATGGCCCGAAGGCGGCTATTCGATTTACTTCCGCGACCCGGACAACGACTCGCTCGAACTTGCCACGCGCGAAGTTTGGCCCGGCCTGCCCAACCCGAGCAATGACTCAATGACTCAATGACTCCGTCACTCAGCACTCGCTTTTCAATATGCCCTCTCAACCTCAAACCGCCTCTCTCTTCATCCCTTGCCTCGTCGATCAAGTTTATCCCGAAATGGGGATCGCGATGGCGAAGGTGTTGCGCCGCGCCGGTGTGCGCGTGGAATATGATGAACGGCAAACGTGTTGCGGCCAACCGGCCTTCAACGCGGGTTATCGCGCGGAAGCATTGCAAGTCGCCGAACACTTTCTCGACGTGTTTGCAAATAAGTCCGTCATCGTCACGCCTTCCGGCTCTTGCGCCGCAATGGTGCGGAAGTTTTATCTGCAATTGTTTGCCGAGCATGTGCGGCGCGCTGAAGCTGCTGCAATGGGACAAAGAGTTTTCGAGTTCTCGGAATTTATGGTACACAAGCTCAAGCGCACGAATTACGGCGCAGCATATTCTCGCAAAGTGGGCTTTCACAACTCGTGTCATAGCTATCGCGAATTGGGTTTGTCGAGTGAGCCATTGGCATTGCTGCGTGAAGTCAAAGGCCTTGAGTTGATCGAACTGCCCGGCGAGCCGGTGTGCTGCGGTTTCGGCGGCCTTTTTTCGCTCAAGTTCGCAGCGATTGCTTCTGCTATGACGCAAAGCCGCATTGAAGCCTTTGAGAAGTTGGGCGTCGATGCCATCGTTTCGAACGATCCGGGTTGCATCATGCAAATGCGCAAAGAAGCACAAGCGCGCGGGAGCAAGCTGGAGGTTTTGCACGTGGCAGAAGTGTTGAATCAAGTTTAGTCGATTGAATGGAACTCGTCCCATAATGTTCCAATGTTCGTGTAAGTAAAATTGCATTGAGCTTGGCGCGCGGCAGTTTTATTTTGCGCATTGCGAGGCAGATTATCATTGCACATGAGCTAGGAGATTGAGTTGTGATCAGAAAACTAATGTTGAAAAACTTCAAAAGCTTTCGTGAGAGCGCGATCGAGCTTGGCCCGCTCTCCATCATTTTAGGCGCGAATGCCAGCGGCAAAAGCAATTTCGTGGATGCGCTACGGTTTCTGCAAGGCTGCGCACGTGGGTTGACTCTAACTGAGATTTTTTCAGGGAAGTGGGAGGGCGGGCAACAAGTTTGGACGGCGATACGAGGAGGGGAAAGTGAAGCTTTCAATCTTTTTGAACAAGTGCGAAAATTTGAAATGCGTCTCGACTGGGAGATTGGGAATATTCCCGGAACTATCCATAGATGTGAATATGAGCTCGATATTGTAATGACGAATCACGAACCATCCATAGTACGAAAAAAGCTTACGGTCAATGAGCGAGAGTTCAATCACTCTGAATTAATTATCCCTGACCCAATAGATACGCCGGTAGCGTGGGGTTCTACGAATCCACTGACTGCACATTTGGCTCGTGTTTTCTTTCAGGGGATAAGCGATCTCAATCTTCCATCCTTTACACCCGCAACCATGCGCGAATACGTTTCTAACAAGCGCACCGAACTGGGCCAACGCGGTGAAAACCTCTCTGCCATAATTTTTCGTCTAGCTTCCGACCCCAAACAGCGTCAAACCTTGCTCGAATGGCTGCGTGAACTCTGCCCGCAAGAGATCATTGATTTTGATTTCATTGAAACCCAGCTTGGCGATGTGCTCTTGGCCGTGAAAGAGCCGAATGGCGTCACGATCTCCGCGCGCAGCATGTCGGATGGCACGCTGCGTTTTCTTGCAACGGTCGTGGCGCTCTTGCACGCGCGCGAAGACTCGTTGTTCGTTTTGGAAGATATTGACAGCGACTTGCATCCCTCTCGCCTGCACTTGCTCGTGAGCTTTCTCGAACAGGTCACGGCTTCGCGGAGAATTCAGGTTATTGCTTCGACCCATTCTCCTTATCTTTTGGATCATCTTTCCGAACAAAGCTTGGCAAATGTTTTAGTGTTTGCGCGCAATCAAGAAAGCCAATGCACCAAAGTCGCCAAGCTCATCGAGATTCCCGGTTTTGCAGAGGCGCGGAAGCATAATCCATTGGACTTGTTGCACGCGAGTGGGTGGATGGAGCAGAACTTATGAAGGTGTTGATCATTCCCGAAAATCCAAGGCTGGATCAGTACGTGCTCAAGCCAATCGTCACCGCCATCTTTAAGGATTTGGAGCGCGTCGCGCGAGTTGATGTGCTCCAAGACCCTCGTTTGCAATCCGTCAATCAAGCTTTGGATCCAAAAACTCTCGCCGGGGTAATTGCAAGCAATCCACAAAGAGATCTACTCCTTCTCCTTCTTGATCGCGATTGCGAGGAGTTTCGCATCGAAAGGATAAAAGCGCGCGAGCAAGAGGCTTTGAGCATGAATAGGTTGCTAATCGGCAGTCTTGCCTTCGAGGAAGTTGAGATGTGGGCGCTCGCCGTTTATGACGGTCCGCTGCCTCACTCTTGGCAAGAAATGCGGCGCGAATGTCATCCGAAAGAGTTATTCTTCGAGCCGCTTGTCACTCAACTCGAATTGGAAAACACCGTGGGCCGTGGCCGTAAACGCCTAATGAGTTCTTTTACCGCAAAGGAACATTCGCGTTTGCTGCAACTCTGTCCGGAAGTTGCCGAATTGCAAGCGCGCATTAAACAAGTGCTGTGAGCCTACGCCAACGCAGAGTCGATATTATCTCTCCATGACCGAACAACAACACTTCCTCCAACTCTCTTCTCAAAAAGCGGCAGACGAAACGCATCGTTTCAAAATCGCCAAAGCCATCGCGACCTACGATGCCGCCGTGGGCAATACCAAGAAGGGGCAATTCAAAAATTGGGAAGAAGCGCGCACGCTCGCGGCGCAAAATAAAAATTATGCGCTCGAACATTTGCCGGAATTGCTGGAGCAGTTTGAAAAGAATTTCACGGCTGCAGGCGGCAAAGTTTTTTGGGCGGAGAACAGCAAAGAGGCGGCGGAATATATCGTCGCGCTCGCGCAGCGGCATCGCGCACGCAAGGTCGTCAAATCCAAATCCATGACGACCGAAGAGATTCATCTCAACGAGCGTTTGGAAAATATCGGCATCGCAGTTTGGGAAAGCGATCTCGGTGAATTGATCGTGCAGCTTGCGGGCGAGAAACCTTATCACATTGTCACGCCCGCGATGCACAAAACCAAAGAAGAGATCGGCGTGCTCTTCAACGAACAGTTGCACGCGCCGCTCACCACCAACGCCGAAGAGCTGACGATGGTCGCGCGCCGCCATTTGCGCGAAGCATATATCACGAGCAGCGTCGGCATCACCGGCGCAAATTTTTTGATTGCCGATGCCGGCGCGATCGTGGTCACGGAAAACGAAGGCAATGCGCGCCTCACTATGTCGTGCCCACCCGTGCATGTCGCAGTGGTCGGCATCGAGAAAATCATTCCGCGCCTTTCGGATTTGAGTCTGTTTCTGCCGCTGCTCGCCACGAGCGGCACCGGCCAGGAAATCACGTGCTACAACTCCATCGTCTTCGGTCCGCAGCGCAACGATGAACTCGACGGCCCGACTGAGATGCACGTCGTGCTTTTGGATAACGGCCGCTCGCAGCTTTATCAACGCGAGCGCTTTCGCGAAATTTTGCGCTGCATTCGTTGCGGCGCTTGCCTCAATGCGTGCCCGGTGTATCGCACCGTGGGCGGCCATAGTTATCGCACCACGTATCAAGGCCCGATCGGGTCCGTGATCACGCCGCACTACAACGGCTTTGAAAAATTTCAGCACCTCGCTGCGGCTTCCTCATTGTGCGGCGCATGTAGCTCCGTGTGTCCCGTCCACATTGACATTCACCACCTCTTGCTAGAAAATCGCGCGCTGGCCATCGAACAATGCTCGCCCTCTTGGTTTTGGCGCGCGGCCATGCGCATCTACGCGTGGATGATGGCCAAGCCGAAGCGCTTGCAGCTCGTGCGGCGCTTCGCGCGTTTGCTGCAGCCGCTTTCTCCCAAACGCATGCAAGCGCCGCGCTTGGGTAAAAAATCTTTTCGTGAAATATGGAGAGCGAATGAATTCAAAGCGTGAGCGTATTCTGCAGAGGTTGCGCAGCGCAGCGCAGCCGCATGCGGGTGAGGGAATGCCGGCGATTCGCGATACCGATCTCTATGCCAATCATCCTGCTCAAGAGGATTTAGTCGAGCGCTTCGGGGCAAAGTTGGCCTCCCTCAAAGGCGAATTTTTTCGTGTGCGCGAGGTTCGGCAGGCAGCAGAGTGTGTGAAAGAGTTGTTGGCGCCGTTTGCAGCCGCTTCAAAGAAGATTTGTTTGCGCCAGCCGCATGCCTTGATCGACGAAGTCATCGCTCAAGAGGCATGGATACGAGAACACACGACGCCACTCGAAAATGAGCTTTCCAATGAAGCCTTCGCGCAATTCGAAGCGGGCATTACTACCGCCGACTTTTTGATCGCGCGCACGGGCAGCCTCGTGCTCAATGCCGTTACGGCCGGCGGGCGCAGGCTTTCGGTTTTGCCGCCGCTGCACATCGTCATTGCAACCGCGCGGCAAGCGGTTGCTTCGTTAGAAGAAGCTCTCGCTCAAATTGGAAATATCGCGACGGCGAGTTACACGGCGATCATCACCGGCCCGAGCCGCACTTCTGATATTGAAAAAATCCTCGTGCTCGGCGTGCATGGGCCCAAGCGGCTCGCGGTGATTGTGATTGAAAACTCCGACCCGAACCTCTAAACCCAATCTGTTTCCGGGAACTTTGCCGCCTGGTAAGGTTTTCCTTCAAAAAAGGAAAAGATTTCTTTATCTTTCCTTTTAAAAAGGAAAAGGGCAAGGCGCACTCATGAAAGAACTCTTCAAAACCATCATTCGAGATTGGCTCAAGACCCTCCCACGCACCGATGTGCGAGCGCGGAGCTTGGAGGTTCCCTTAGACACGAAGAAGATCGTCACACTCATCGGTCCACGGCGTAGCGGAAAGACTTATTGTTTGTTTCAAGCGATCAATCACTTGCACGCCCAGGGCGTAGGCAACAGAGTTCTCTACATCAACTTTGAAGATGAACGTCTTGATTTGCCCGCCGCGCAATTGCACCTGATTCTCGAAGCTTATTACGAGCTGTTCCCGGAGAGCTATGGCCAAGAGCTCTATCTGTTTTTCGATGAGATTCAAGAGATCTCCGGCTGGGAAAAATTTCTTCGCCGCCTCTACGATACGACGAGCAAAAACATTTTCATCACGGGCTCGTCGGCGAAAATGTTGGGCAAGGAAATCGCCACCGGCCTGCGCGGGCGAAATTTGGTTTATAACCTTCTCCCGCTCTCGTTCGAAGAGTTTTGCTCATTTCAGAATTGCGATACCGCCGACGTCCATTCCACCCAAGCCAAAGCGATTTTGCGCTCCCAACTCGAGAAGTATTTGCGTTGGGGAGGGTACCCCGAAACGGTGTTCATGCCGGAGGAATTGATTCAGAAGACCTTACAATCCTATTTCGACGTCATGCTCTTTCGCGACATTGTGGAACGGCACGCCATCGCCAACGCGCTCGTGCTCAAACAATTTCTCAAGCGCACGCTGAACAATATTTCGCACAAGCTTTCCGTCCACAAATTTTACAACGAGCTGAAAAGCCAGGGTCTCACGACGAGCAAAAATGCCATTTATGAATATCTGGAATATGCCATCGATTGCTTTTTGCTCTTCACTGTTCATCCTTATGAGCCTTCGCTCGTCAAACAACAAATGAAGACGAGAAAAGTCTACGCTGCGGATACCGGCTTGGTGAATGCCGTGACCTTTCGTTTTTCCGAAGACAAGGGCAAGCTGCTGGAGAACGCGGTGCTGTTACAGCTTTTACGCGAAGAGGCGGCGGTTTTTTATTTGAATGACAAATACGAATGCGATTTCGTGGTGCAGCAGAATGCGCAGATCGTCCGAGCCATACAAGTCTGCGTGACTTTGAAAGACGAAGCCACGCGCCAACGTGAGCTGCGCGGTGTTTTGCAAGCGGCGCAGCGTTTCGGCCTGGCGGAAGGCTGCATTCTTACGCTTGATGAAGAAGAAGAGTTGGAGTTTGAAGGAATCAAAATTAACGTTCGCCCCTGCTGGAAATGGTTGTTAACCGGCTAGCCGGTATTGAAGCATCAGGCTAAAAGATGAAAGCCGTCTAAACCCTGCGAAACCGAACGTGCTGTATCAACAAAATCATTGCGACGTGTGTCGTGGCGATGACGGCGGCAAAGAGTGGAGCATTATCAATGATGGTTTGCCCTCACGCCTTGGATTTCCTCGCGCCGGTTTATTCATTGGCGTGTGCGGTGTTTTAGGGCCGCAATAAAATCTTGCCCGAGGTGGCGCGGCTTTCCAACAAGCGATGCGCCTCTGCGGCTTCGGCGAGCGGCAGCATGCGATGAATGCGCAGCTTGAGCGCGCCGCTTGCAATCCAATTGAATAAATCATTCGCGCGCAGCAGCAACTCTTCGCGCGTGGCCGTGTAATTCGCCAGCGCCGCGCGTGTGAGATAGAGCGAGCCTTTGGCGCTGAGCACGAGTGGATCGATGGGCGGCACGGCGCCGCTTGATTGCCCAAAGAGCACGAGATAACCGCGCGGCGCGAGACAGCTCATACTTTTTTCATATGTCGTTTTCCCCACCGAATCATATACCACTTCAACGCCGCGCCCGTTGGTGAGGCGCTTCACTTCGGCTGCAAAATCTTGCTGCGTATAAAGAATGACTTCATCCGCACCGGCCTCACGTGCGAGTCGGGCTTTCTCTTCAGTCGATACCGTGCCGATGACACGCGCGCCCAAACGTTTCGCCATTTGCGCGAGCAACAAACCGACGCCGCCGGCCGCGGCATGAACAAGACAAGTCTCGCCCGCTTTCAACGCATACGTGGAATGCGCGAGGTAATGCGCGGTCATGCCTTGCACCATCGCGGCCGCGGCGCTCTCGAATGAAACCTGATCCGGCAATTGCACCAGCTTCCAAGCAGGCACGGCCGCATACTCGGCATAAGCGCCGAGCGCGAGCGCATATGCAACACGATCACCGGGACGCGCTTCCGTGACTTGCGCGCCGACGGCTTCGACCACGCCCGAAGCTTCCGTCCCAAGCGTGAACGGCAACGGGACTTTGTATAATCCGAGACGATTATACACTTCGACGAAGTTGACGCCGATGGCGGCAATGCGCACGAGCGCTTCTTGCGGCCCCGGCGTTGGAATAGGAATCTCTTCGAGCCGTAGCGCTTCCGGGCCGCCGGTTTGATGAATGCGAATCGCTTTCATATTTGCCTTTGCGTTGAGTTCAGGTTCTTTGGAAGGCTTGCACGACCCAAATGAGCGTGTGCCGCTCATAGGTCTTCTGCAAACCTTCGGACGCAATCCATTGCTCGATTTGTTTGGGAGGGTGATAATGGGGATGAAAAGAGGCGCGAAACAATTTGAAGAGCAAAATGGTGGTTTTGAAAAAGGCGCGCGCTATGACGTGATCGCGTGGATAACTCACGGCATAAACGCGCCGGGTTTTTGCGGTCGAGCGCGCAATCAGCTCGCGCGCATTTTCGTAGCAGCAAATGACTTTGTCGAGAATGGTGACGTCGGCGAGCGGCGCCTGTTCGTGCAGCTCGACGAAATCGCCCTGCCAGTATTGCGTGCGCTCTTGCATTCCCATTTCCGCAGCCAGCTTGCGCGCGCCGACAATCATGCCCGCTGACATGTCGAAGCCGGTCGCGTGCGCTGCGCCATTTTTGAGCAAGCTTAAATGCAAACCGCCCACGCCGCAGCCGATTTCAAGCACGCCGGCTTGCGCGATTCCGCTTCGCTCTATTCCTTCCACCAAATGCTTCTGCTCTTTGTGCAAGCCTTTCTTGCGAAAATATTTTTCATATTGCCGGGCATAGGTGTTGAAAAATTTACCGGTATTGGTGATGGCGCAGCGGTTCATCGTCATGGCTCCTGTTAAAATCTAGTGCGCAGCAATCTTCATTGGCACGAATCAAATAAATTGAGGCAACTTATCGGCAACTTATCGGCAACTTATCGGCAACTTATCGGCAACTTATCAAGGCTCGATCCAAATATAAAACCGCCCTTTCTTGCCGCCGACAGGCTTAACAATTTTCAAATCAGACAAAATTTTGAGATCATACCGCGCCGTGCGTTCCGATATTCCAGGATTCAAACTCAAATAGTCTCGTAATGCCATGCGGCCCTTGTTTTGCAAAAACTGGAATGCGCGCTGCTGTCGCTCGTTGAGGCTCGCTCCTCTCTCATCCTGGCTTACATTCGTTGCTTGACGCAATTGCCGGTTCGTTAAATTATTGCGCAAAGTCACCCGCAGCATGAAAGCGTATTCTTCATACACCGGCGCCGGCATGCTCATGGCTTCCATTTCTCGAAACATGCGGTCCACGCCTTCGCCGAAATCGCGCATGTATTTCATCTCGGTCATCACACGCGCAATCAACGGATTGCGCGAAAAATGAATGTGCCTCATGTTGTGCAGCCGCACCAACCCCGGCAGCTTGCCCGGGCTTTCCACTTCCAAACGGTCGTCGAACATCTTCACTTGAATGTCCGTGCCGGTGATATTGTATGCGCGATGGATGACGGCATTCGAAAGCGCCTCCTGCCACGCAAATTCCGGATACTCAGGCGTGGTTTCAAACTTCCCGCCCTTCACCAAACGTGTAAACTCGCGCAATTGCCCACCGACGACCCGAAACGCTTCGTCGAGTAGTTTGGGCAGCGGCAAATCAATGCGAACATCTTTGATCAAATTCATGCGCGGGCCGGTCTCCGCAACCGTGCCTTCGTAGCGCAAGAGGCGCAAATCTGCTCGTGGAAACCAGCGGTATGGATTCTTGGAGAACAATAAAACGCCGGCGCGATTCAAAATGATTTGAGCATTCTTCTGTTCCGCTAAATTGCGCGCCAAGAGCAATCGCTCCACGCTCAAAGAAGTCCCGCACAGACGGCGATACCGTTCCAACAAGGCTTTGTCCAACTCGTTGTGTGGGAAATCCGGCACCAACACATTCTCCCAAGAGGCATCTCCTCGATCATAAGCCAATTGCATTCGTTCATCAAAAGCGAGCTTGCGGCTTTGATCGCCGAGGCGAAGATAAACGTCATCTTTAGAATTGGCGTGGAGCTTGGAGTTTTGCGCAACTTCGATCAATAAAATTCTATCCGCCTCGCCATTCCGATTCACACACTCGATAAATTTGTGAACGACGGTTATCGGTGGAGCGCAATAATTCCATGACGCTTGCAAGAAGGCATTCACCTTGGCCTCGTCTTCGTTCACACCAGTGATCGTGCCGTCGTCCTCTATGCCGATGGCGATGACACCGCCGTCCGCATTCGCAAAGGCGACATAATGATTCGCCAGATCGCGAGGATCGATGCGCAGGCTTTTGCGCTCGAACAATTGGCCCTCTTGCTCGCGCAGAATCTTTTCGGCCTCGGCCTTTTCAAAAAGATTTGTAGTCATATTCCCGCTCGTTTTTACAACCCGAAACAAAGATACTTGATCGTTCTCCCCTCCGCCACATAACGCGCTTCGTACGTGGTTTGAATTTTCAAAATTTCGCCGGCGACTTCGGTGTGGTGCAGATCGGTTATGGTTTGATAAACCGGACAACGCTCGGCTTCCAGTGTTTGCAGCGTATATTCGAACAAGGCCTGGTCATCGGTTTTGAAGTGAATGCGTCCGGTTTTGCGAAGAACTTGGCGGTACAAATTCAAGAAGCGGGGCGAGGCGAGGCGGTTTTTCGCTTTGCTGCGTTTGGGATGCGGCTCCGGGAACGTGATCCAAATCTCCTCGACTTCGTCGCGCTCAAAGTAATCGCCGAGCCATTCAATGTGGCCGCGCAAGAAAGCGACGTTGTTGAGCTGCAAAGCTTGCGCGGCTTTCGCGCCTTTCCAAATGCGGTCGCCTTTCGCATCCACGCCGATGAGATTGCGCTGCGGAAAGCTTTGCGCCAAGCCGATCGTGTACGCGCCTCGGCCGCACGCCAGCTCCAAAGTAATCGGATGATCATTCTTGAAATAATCCGAGAGCCATTTCCCTTTCATGGCAACGGGATGATGAAACACATTCGCCATTGAGGGCAGCTCGGCGTAACGTTGCAGCTTTTTGCGAGCCATATTCTATTAAAAGTGAAATCTGCAAACACCTTGAAACCGCGAATGAACGCGAATAGCCGTGTAAAAGTTTAGCGGAATGAAGCACGGAGTGCAAAACTTTAGTTTTGGCTCTTGCCGGCGGTCGCGAACTCAGTGTCATGTTAAAGCATGACACTTCGATTCAGACGGATAAATTCTTACATAGCCGCTACTACTCCGAGCACAAAATAGGTTACACTCCGCACCTCTATTACTGTCATTCAGGAGGAATCTTTTTAAGCGCTGGGCAGCATCTCCAGCGCGTAAAAAGCTTCCTTCTGAATGACAGGCAAGGAGGGAGAAGTGTAACCTATATTTCGCTCTGAGTAATAATTGTTCATGCGCGGTTGTCTTTGCTTGGTTGCTGCCGGCCGCGTTGAGGTTATACTGATAGCGGGTTCGTTTGTAACACCCCGGATAATGTCATTCAGTAGGAATCTTTTTAAGCGCCGGGCACAACCTCCAGACGAGCTGTTTCTCCAGCGAGTAAAAAGTTTCCTTCTGAATGACAGCCTCGAGAGGGATTACAAACCAGCTCGTTCTCGGTATATATCGGCCTCACTCTTGAGGATATGGCGCGCCGAGCTTGCGGTGCAAATTCGTTTTGATCGCCGGCCATTCCGCGTCCGTGAGGCTATAATAAACCGAGTCGCGCACGCGGCCGCCGTCGGTGATCATGTGATTGCGCAGCGTGCCTTCCTCTTTTGCGCCGAGACGCAGAATCGCGGCGCGCGAGCGCGTGTTGAGCGCATCGGTTTTAAGCTCGAGGCGAATGCAGCCGAGCGTTTCGAAAGCGTGCTGCAGCATGAGATACTTCGCTTCGGTGTTCACGACCGTGCGTTGCCACGCTTTGCCCACCCACGTCCAACCAATCTCAACGCGACGATGCGTTACGTCGATATTGCCGAAGCGCGTGCAGCCCACGACGCGGCCCGTGCTTTTCTCCGTCGTCGCAAAAGGCAGAGAGGTTCCTGCTTCTTGCTCGCGCAACGCGGTTGCAATATAGTCGCGCATATGCTCCGGCGTTTTGATCGACATCGTGGTCCAGCGCCACAACTCTTCCTCGAGGCCGATCTCGCACAATGGCGCGTAATGGTCAAGCGACAACGGCACCATGCAAACATGATGGCCGGTGAGCGTAACAGGCGCGACGCACATCGGCGCACGCGCCGTTACAAAGCGCAGGGTTTGATTTTCTTCTTTATTCACGCGGAAGCTCGCTGGCCGGTTTTGTCATTGAAGCGCATTTTTGTTATGTTCATAGCAACGGTTTTAAGATACGATCTCCCCGAAGATTTGCCAAACGATTTCTCTCAGGAGAATTTATGCGCCTCACAAGAAGTTCGATCATGTCTGTATGGAACGTGATTTTGCCGCTCGGCGTTTCGTGCGCGGCGTTGGTCACGCCGTTGCGGCTCGTCATGAATTCGCAAGACCGTTTCGCCGTGCTGTACATGGACGTGATTTTAACCTTGATTTTCGGCCTCGATATCGCGCTACGCCGGCGGCGCCAACGCGCAGCGCGACAAACGAGCCTGGCAGAACCCACGACGGAGGATCTCAGCCGTTATTCCGTTGTCTGGCTCGCGCTAGATCTTTTGGCCGCGCTGCCGTTGGGCCTGCTCTTCAACAACGGCTGGTTGCAGCTTTTGCGGCTGCTCAAGCTCGCGCGCGTCGGGCAATTCATGCGGCAGTTGCGGAAGCGCGCGGTTAAAAGATCGAATTTTTTGCGGCTCACCTTTTTCATTTACTGGCTGCTTCTTTCGATTCATTGGATCGCCTGCGGTTGGCTGGCATTGCGCGGCGTGACGCCCGGCGAGGAGGCGAGCAATTATTTGCGCGCGCTTTATTGGACCATCCAAACTTTTGCGACGGTCGGTTACGGCGATCTTCCGCCGGAGAACGATGCGCAAACCGTGTATGCCATCATCGTCATGCTCATCGGCGCGGGCATGTACAGCTATATCATCGGCAACGTGGCGAGCCTGCTCGCCAACATCAACCCCGCCAAAGTGCGGCATCTCGAAAATCTCGAGAAGCTCACCGCGTTCATGAATTATCGCAGCATTCCGCCGGAGATTCAGAAACGCATTCGCGAGTATTACGACTATCTTTGGGATAAACGCTTGAGCTACGACGAGACCACGATCATCTCCGATTTGCCGCCGAGCTTGAAAACGGAAGTTTCGCTCTTTCTCAAGCGCGAGATCATTGAGAAGGTGCCGCTGTTTCAAGGCGCGAACGACGCGTTCGTCAAGGAGATTGCGTTGCAAATGAAGCCGCTCGTGTTCCTGCCGGGCGATTATGTCTATTGCGCCGGCGAACCGGGCCGGGACATGTATTTCATCAGCAAAGGCACGATCGAAGTGGCGTCGCACGACGGCGCGCAAATTTACGCCACGCTCACGGAAGGAGATTTCTTCGGCGAGATTGCGCTGGTGTTGAACGAGCCGCGCACGGCGAGCGTGCGCGCGCTCACGTTTTGCGATTTATATCGCCTCGATAAAGAGACTTTCGAGCACGTTTTGCGGCACCACCCCGAGATCGGCGCGCAGATTACTTCCAAAGCCAAAACCCGCCGCGCCAGCGACAAGAATAATCGCGCCGAATCGTAACGCAGACCTCTTGCCCAATGTCACTAACTTTCGAAGAGCGCAATGACAGAAACCTAGAGGGCAGAAAAATGTCTACAGGCGCCTTGTTGGTTCATGGCAGCCCCTTCTTCCCATTAAAAGCGCAGCCTTTGCTTTTCAAGCAACCACTAAAAGCAAAACTATTTCTGGCAAAACGATTAGAAAATAGTTTTGCCGGTAATCGTTTTGTCTTTAAAAAATTTCTTGCGTGTTGCAACTTTTCTGTACATATTGCATATACACAGTCAGAACATTAGTAGCAATTCAAAAAGCGAGATCAACTCATGCTCCTGCACTTGACGGATTTATCCGCCGAACCTTTGCACCGCCAAATCTTCGCGCAAATCTACGACAAGATTCTCGTGGACGACCTGGTTGCCGGAACGGAATTAATCTCGGCGCGGGCTTTGGCGCGGCAGCATCACGTCAACGCGAATGCCGTGGAGCGCGCTTATTGGGAGCTGGCGCGCGAAGGCGTGATCGTTTCGCAAGACGGGAAAACGTTTTTTGTCGCAGCGCTGACGCCCGAACAAAAGCAGAATTTGCAGCGCCGCCGTTTGCAAAGCCATCATTACGTGCAAGGCCAAGCCTCAAACATGAGCATTGCTGTTGCGCTGGAACAAACTCGTCTCGACGAAGACTTGCATCGCGCCCGGCAACTGCAAAACGGCCTATCCCCAAAACGCTGCCGAATAATGCGCGCGTGCAAGCGGCCGCGCACACCGTGCCCGCGCATCTCGTGGGCGGAGATTTTTACGATTACATTCCCATGGCCGCGCAGCGTTTCGCGCTCGTCATCGCCGATGCTTGCGGCAAGGGCTTGGCCGCGGCGCTTTTGATCGCGCAGATTCAAGCGATTTTGAAAAATGCCGTGGCTCAAGGTTATGCGCTCGCGCAAATCATGAAGAGCTTGAATGAGCACGTGCACCGTTATTCGGCGAAAAATTTTGCGACGCTGTTTTACGGCATTTTCGATCAACAAACCGGCATTTTGAAATTCGCCAACGCCGGCCATTATCCGCCCATGCTCGTGCGCGCCGACGGCAAAATCGAATTGCTCACGACCACCGGCCCGGCGCTCGGCGTGCTCGCCGAGGTTGAGCACGTTCCGCAAAGCGTTGCCACAGCCGCGAATGATTGCATTCTGTTTTATACCGACAGCGTGACGGAAACCATGAATGCCGGTCGCGAGGAATTTGGCGAGCATCGTTTGTTGGCGGGATTCTTTCAACGCCGCGAGCGCTCCGCCCATGAAATCGTGCAGCAGCTCATGGAGGAATTGCGCGTGTTCCAAGCGCCGGATTCTTCTCCCGACGATAAAACGCTTATGGCTTGCAAGATTCTTTGAACGAACGATCCTTGCGAAAATTTTAAACCTTCGCAAGGATGATGAACCGAGCCACGCATGCTACTCAATCTCACGGACCTTTCTTCCGAGCCGCTGCAGAGCCAGATCGTGCGGCAGATTCGCGCGAAAATTTTAGCGGGCGAATTGGCCGCAGACACGGATTTGCCCTCGATTCGCAATTTGGCGCGCGACCACCACGTGAGCGTCATTACCGCGCAGCGCGCTTATGAAACGCTGCTGCGCGACGGCTTGATTCACTCGCGCCGGGGGAAAGGCTTCTTCGTTTCCGATATTCATGATGATGATAAATACGACATGGCCGAGCAGCGTCTCGTCGAAAAGCTGACGCCGGTCATCACTGCCGCGCTTTCGGAAGGCTTGTCGGTGAAGGACGTGAAAGATGCCGTCAATATCGTGTTGAAGCAGAATGGGAAATATTAGTTGCTGGTTACTGGTTGCTCGTAGCTGAGTGTTAGCTTCTTTAAAATGAACCCTGCGTTTTTTGGTAAGCATTTTTAACCGCGAATCAACGCCAATGAGCGCTAATATTTTTCATTCGCGTTAATTGGCGTCCATTCGCGGTTCGCTTGTTGAGTTACGGCTGTCCGCGTTCGGAATCGAAACAACAAACAACCAACAACGAGAAACCAGCAACCAGAAACGCGGAGAAGAATCTCAAATTCATTTCGCAGTTCTATCCGAATTGGTCGCACCAGCAGGCGGCGAATCTCGCGAAGCGTTTCAATGTTCCGTTGCGCAAAAAGGCGAAAGAGCTTTCCGGCGGCAACCGCGTGAAACTTGCGCTCATTGCCGCGCTCGCGCATTCGCCCAAACTGCTTTTGCTGGATGAGCCGACCGCGGGCTTGGACCCGGTGGTGCGTGCGGAGGTTTTGGACGCGCTCTTCGAAGTCGTCGAAAGCGGAGACCGCGCGATTTTTTATTCCACGCATATTTTGTCGGACATCAATCGTTTGGCGGATGAGCTGGCCTTTTTGGATAACGGCAAAATTCTGCAGCGCACCGCAAAGGATGATCTCACCGAACGCTGGCGCAAAATTTCGTTTCGTTATTCCGGCAATAACCTTCATCAGCTTGAAGCCGTGATGCAGCGCCGGAATGAAGGCAAAGAGCACCAAATCATCAGCTCGGATTTCGAGGCGACGTTGCAACGCTTGCAAGAGCTGGCCGCGGAAAACGTGCAGGCGCACCGTATGACCATCGACGAAATCGCGGTGCAAATTCTGAAAGGAGGGCGGGATCTGGCCAATTCTTAAAGCGGAGTTTGATTACTACAAGGACACGTTACTCTTTGCTTTGGTAATCGCGCTGCTCTTTCTGATCGCAGCGTCCTGGTGGCGCTGGGAACTCAGTATGTTGATCTCATGCACGGGCACTACTTATTTTATCACGCTGGCCATCATCGGCTCGACTCATGATAGTGAAAAGAGGGCGCGCTTTCACGCGGCCCTGCCGATTCGACCCGCGGCGCTCGCTATTGTTGACGTGCTGTTCGTCGCGCTCTTTCAGCTCGGCATAATTTTGTTTTGGGCCACGCACATGCTCTTGCAACCAGGACCGGTTGACTCGGCAATCCTGGCCGGCATATTCTCCGGCGTTGCGATCGCGCAAAGCGCCATTGCGCTCATGATGATCAATAGCCACCTGCGCTTTTTAGGCGAGAAAATGTATCGCTGGCTCGTTTATGAATTTTTGTTGTTCGCCGTCCTCGCCTTGGCCGCGCTGCAATATGCCGGAGTCTTCATGCCGGTGATGCGCGCGTTGCTGTCGCAGCTTAAAACATTTTCGGGCGCAGTGGTGATGAATCTCATTTGGCTGGGATTGTCTACTTTGAGCGTCATCCTTTTCATGCGAAGAAAATCTTATCTCGCTTGAGCGTGTGCTGGCGCTCATCAAACCAACAGGAACGAAACATGTGGCCTCTAGTCAAAGCGCTCATCAGTTACAATCGCCGCCTACTCGCTGCGGCATATCTCACCACGGCCGTGATCTGGGGCGCTTATATTTTCGACCCGGCAAGCAAGATCATGCTCTTCGGCGTTCCCGCGGTGTTTTTGAACATCGCGCTTTTCATCTCAGGCGTCAAAGAAAAACGGGAACGATTGCACGCGCTGTTGCCGATTCCCATCGCGCAACGCGGCCTCGCCAAAACTTTATCCTTCGCGGCCTTGTTTCATCTCGCGCTGTTCTCGTTGTGGCCATTGCAACACCTCGTTGCGCGCGCGCGCATGGCCAACGAATTTATCACGTTTCCCGGTTTGTTGGCGTTGAGCGGCATCACTATCGCAATCTTTTTATTGATTGCGATTCGATTCGACCTGCCGCATAACTCCAAACGCGGCTCCAAATGGCTTGCGAACTCCGTGCTCGCGATTGCGCTTTCGTCTGTTTTAGCATTACGCCTTGCGGTGGAAATCCGCCCGGCGGTTTATGATGCTCTGCTGCGCCTCACCTTCGAAACTCCATTCGTTGCCCTCGCAGCAAACCTTCTTTGCGCGGGTCTTTTTTTCTTGCACAGGAACGTATACCGCCGCCGGGATTCTTTTTTGGAAGAACTCGTTGAGCGGCGGATAGAAAAAATCCCCCTCTTCACGGCGCGTTCACACCTTCAGCCTTTAATATCTCAAAAAAAACGTTTGCAAAAATATTTTGTAAGCCGCATACTCTCCCGGCCTCACCCGCACGCAGCAACATGACTCGTCCGAAAAATATTTTGTGAATAACCGGTTGTTTTCCGTGTCTTAATAGCAGTTTGCTCCCGACGGTTTTGCGCGCTGGCAATCCCCATTTGGAAACCGACATGCCGAAAGTGTCCTCTCTTCTGACGTTGCGAGAAACTTTGCGTTATTGCTGTGATCCCGCTTCGCCTTACTGGGATTATGCCTGGAAGCAATTCAATAAACGCTACAAACTCTTCATCTACGCCAGCGTGAAAAGAACTTGTTGTGCCTGGAGAGCGCCCCACGTCCAAAAACAGCTTTCCGAAATCGTCAACGACGTCGTCGAAATTGTTTTTGAAAAGTTGTGCGTGGAGGGCTATAAAGTTTTGCGCAGCTTTGAAGGGGGAGATAACGAATCGGCATTTCATTGTTGGTTGGCCACGATTTGTCATCGCGCGAGCAACCGCTATCTGCGGCAGAAGTGGTTCGACAGCGTCATGGATGAAAATGCCATCCCGCCCGACAAGGAAGGAAGCTTCACGGAGAGCTTCGAGATGATCCGGGAAATTTATGAAACCCTCGTCGTCCTGTTGCGCCGTTTGCCCAAACGCAAAACCGATTTGCGCGAGCGGGATATCAATATTTTCCTGCTCTACACTTTTGCGGGCTTCTCCGAGCGCATGCTCCGGGTTTCACCGTGTTTGAAATATTTGGGCTATCGTGTTGTGGACGTCGTCATCAATCGGCTGCGCAAAGAATTGGGCCCCTATCGAGATTTTTTTTGATTTGTTGAGAGTTTTGTTCCATCGCGAGACACTTAAACGGCAGGAAGGAAAACTGAGATGATTCCGGAGGGAAACAAAGACCCGGAAGATTTGAGCCTGGGCAAAGCGTTGGCGATTCTAACGGTACACCCGGATTGCGATGCGCTGCCGCCCGACTGCGAGCCCTGGCGGGATTTGCTCCACACATTGCGCGATCGGCGCGAGCAATTGCAGGCAGACGCCGAGATCTTTTCCAAAACTTTCACAGCGATTCCAGAGCGCGGCTGCGAAGAGGAACGCCCTCTGCTTGCCGAAAATTCAGACTTTTTTCTGGTTCACGTCTTGATCGCTCACCATGCCGAGGAAAATCCGAACGCATGTTTGCGCCTGTTTCAGCACTTGAACGGCTGCTATTTGTGCTTCGAGGAATACGGTCCGGTGTTCCGAGACTATTATCACATGTTGCAGAACTTGGGTGGGAGCGCCAATGCACTCACACCGAACTAAACAAGGAGGTATTATGGGAGGCCGTCACCCGGCCCTGCCGCATGCAGAATTAGCTGCGCACATTCGAAATAAGCGCGTGGCCGCTCCGAATCCGCGCATCGCAAAATTGCAGCGGGAAGAACCGGCCTATCAAACGTTGTTCGATCTGATCGCTTTATGTCAAACGCAGCAGCCTTCCCAAAGACCCGCGCCACCGCAAGAATACCCTCAAACTTTTTTTGAGCTGGAAGAATTATTGTCGCGCGTCTATTCCGGCGCGGCAACGGCCGAGGAGTCCGGGCAGATTTTGAGCGGGCTGCTCGCTTCGCCGGTTTTTTATCAACGCGTGCTCGCCAAACTCGAAACCCTTGCTCCGCAAGCGGCCTGGGAAGAGGCCGAGGCTCTGGAGGGCATTGCCATCAAAAGCGATGCGGAGATCATGGAAATCATGACACAAACGACGCCCTCGCCAATTGCAGATCGGCAGCGGCAGCCCAATCCCGTAAGGCTTTGGATCGATGACTTTGTTGAGGGGGTTCATCGGATTACGGCGCGCGAGCCGGCAGGAGCATTGGTTTGGCAAATGCCGGCAACTTTCATTGCAGGAACAGTACAGGCCGTTGCGCAGGCGCTGGATTTTATCACCGGGCATCGCGTGCTCGCGTTCGGAGCGCCGCTGGCGTTGTTTGCCTTCATGTTCTTTTTCAATGAAAAAACCGAGCACGATTTTTATACGTATGACGACCGCGCCCCATATGATTATGACAGCGGCACAAGAGGCCCCTCCGAACCCGCAGCGGCGGATTCGCTGCTCATTGATTTCAAAGGCCGATTCAAGCTCGCGATGAGCGATTATATGCTGCGCGATTATCCGCGCGCCTTGCAAATTCTCGAAGGGCTGCAACCCAATATTGCGGCATTGTCCTCTCACACGAGCAACGAAAACTTCGCCGCATTGATGCGCGACTATTATTTCTATACCGGCGTTTCGCACTTCGCATGGTCGCGCAGCAAGCGCTTCAAACAAAATCGCGAACACCATGCGGAGCAAGCCGTGTATTGGCTCGCGCGCGCGGACTCTCTGACGCAAGCAGGCCCAATGCCGCAAAGCGAGCGGGAGGCTTTTTTCCTCGGTTTGGCTTACGGCTTCGCCGAGCAGAAGGACAAAGCTTTGGCCGTGCTTCGAAAAATTCCATCCACGAGTTTTTTTTATCAACAAAGTATCGAGCGGATAAACGAATGGTCTAAACCATAATCAATCATTCATCCTTAAAAAGTGAGGGAATATTTATGGCAACGCAGCGTTTGGTATCGGTAAAAGTCGCGCTAGGCAGGCCGGTAAGCCAAAAGCCGGATAGCATCACGATCGTGTCAACCTCGTCATCGCCGCAGCGCGTGCCTTTGATGACGGGCTTCAGTTGTAAGGATACGGAACATTGCGACGCTTATTTCATTCTCGACTCGGAAACGGCCGGGTATGATTTGAAGCTCGAGCCCATGGTTGACAAAGATTGCACGTTCGACGTGAACCTCGTTCAAGCTCAGGCCAGCAGCGCGGACGCGGAACAGACGATCGAGCTCAAAATCAAGATCACAACGAAGCCGGGCGGCCTCAGCAGCGTTGGCGCTATCAGCCCCATTAGCGGCGCCGGCAGCATTTTGAGCACGGGCGATATTGATCCGCTCACGGGCAGGCCGGTCTCTCAAAAACCCGATGTTTAGACCGCGAAGGAATTTCAATGTCGCCTGCGACACCTGAGCCTGATGAAAATGTAGCCCTACCCCATTGTGGGTACTGTAACGTGCGCAGTATCAGCGGCCCACAAGGGGCCGGGGCTACTTCATTTCGTGGCAAATTTTCTAAAGATTTTTTCGTTCGTGAACGGGAATTTTGAGCCTCGCCATGGCCAATGCTGGAAATCATGCAACGGCGCCTTCTGCACACCAACGTTCGAGTCGGCTCTTTCTTTCGTTGCTGATGGGGATGATCATCGCGCTCGCGCAATCCCGGCCCGTTCCCGGCCAACTTCGGTTTCAAACTTATGATCAGCTCCTCGATTCTTTAGCGCAAGCCCCGCTTGCAACGCAGATCGCGCGTTTGCAAAATTTTCTTGCCGTGCGCCCTCTCGAAGAACGCACTTATCTCAAACTGTTCGAGCGTTATTTGCTCGGCCAAAAAAATTCGGAGGCCCGGGCTTTTTTTCAAGCGCAGACGCACAAGCCCGAGCGCCGCCGCAATAGTTTTTGGATGCTGGCAAAGCTCGCCGCGTTGGACACCCTCGCGCGCGCCACGGCCGGCGAATCTTTCTCGCAAGCCCTGCGCGATAGCCTCCTCCCGCCTTCGCCCGCGCTGTTATTCGACTACGCCGAATTTCTTCATCAACATGCAAGACCTCCGCAAGCCTCGCGCGCGCTTGCCAATCTAAAATTGCGTCCGGAGCACGAGCTTGCCGTTGCCGCGTTCGCGCACTATCAAAACGGCGACTACGGCCGAGCGCTCGCGGCTTTGCGCAGCGTCTCGCGCGAAACCCCGCCGGAAGCTTTGATGCTCTACGTGATGAGCGACGCCGCTCTCAATCATGAGGCGACGGCGCTGGCGACGCGGGCGCAGCAAGCGGATTCGCTTTGCCGCATCGGGCTTGCAAGAGAAGACGCGCTGGAATGGCGCGCGCGCTTTTGGGCGAAGCGAGGAGACTTGGCCTTCACGCGCAACGAATATGACAGCGCCCGGGTTTATTATCTGCAGGCCGATACGCTAGCGCGCCGCTGCGACGATCTTCACGCCCGGCAAAAAGCGCTCGCGGGCTTCGGCAAATTGCACTACATGAATCACGAGCACGAACACGCTGCGGCACGCTATGAGCAAGCCCTTACGCTGGCCGAAAAAATTTTCGCGTATCGGGATTTGTGCGTCTTATACTCGAACTACTGCCATCTGCTCTATGAAAAAGGCCGGCTTGACGAAGCTTTGCGCGCCTGCCGGAAAGGCGAAGGTTTTGCCGCGCGCCTGCGCGACAAAAAGAGAATGATCGCGCTGCAAATCGAAGCGGCGCGAACGTACTACGCCCTTGCGCAAGTCAAGCTCGCCAAACGGATGTGCCTCGACGCGCGCGAATCTGCCCGAGATCATTATGCGGGCCTGCACAACCGCGCCGAGCGCCTGCTCGCAGAGATCGCGTTGCGGGAAAAGGAATACGAAAACGCACGCGCGCTTTGTTTTAAAATCATCCGCTACCTCGAAGCGAATCATTTGGAATCGGACCTCCATAATTATCTCGGGATCATTGCCGACACTTATAATAATAAAACGGAAGCGAAATACGACTCGGCGAGGGCGTACTATCGCAAAGCCGGCGATGCGGCGCTGGCCGGCCAGAGCGGTTTCTATTACGCGTGGTATATGATGGAACTCGCGGACCTCGAGATCAACCGAGGAAATTGCGAGCGCGCTTTGCAGATACTCGCTCCTCTTCACCCAACCATTCTCCAGGAAAACGATGCCGGCCTGCTCACGCGGCTGCGCTCGAGCTTGGGCCGTGTTTATCAAAAGCTCGGAGCGTGGGATCGCGCCATTGCCGCCTATCGTGAAGCTGCGGCCCTCATCGACAGCACGCGGCAAACATTGGAGGTCGACCAGCTTCGCATCGGTTATTTCAGCGAACGCACGCGCGCCTATCAAGGCCTGGCCGAATGTTATTTTCAACGCTACCAAAGCGCCGGCCGCGCTTCCGATCTCGACAGCCTTTTTCATTGCGAGCAAATGATCACAGGCCGGTCTTTTCATGACTTGCTCATGAGCAAAGCTCCGGCGCGCAATGAGGCAAACCCCTCGCTTGAAAATTACCGGCGCGCGCGCGAAGAGTTGCAAAAACTCCAACGCCGTTTGCGCCAAACATCGGCGGAAGACGAGGCCGCGCTTTCGGATTTGGAAACGGCGCGTTTTGCCGTCATCGACCAACGGCTGCGCTTGCGCCCGCGCGACGGCGTTGCGACTCATGAGCCTGGCAGCAACGTCGTGTCCCTTTCTGAAGCGGTAAAAATTTTGAAGCCGCTCCACGCCGCTTTGCTGTTGTATCATATTTCGGAAGAAGCCGCTTTCGTTTTGGCCGTCGCGGGCGAGACCTGTCGCGCCGTGCCTTTGCCGGCGACGCTGGCCGAGCTCGACGCGGCAGTTGATTCCCTGATGTCGCCATTTCATGCGCTTGATCCCGGCCGCGTTTTCCAACCGGCATTTCATACCGAGCCGGCCCATCGCATATATGAATTATTGTTCCAGCCTGTCGTAGACGCGTTGCCGCACGCCTTGCCCGCGAACTTGATCATCGCGCCCGCTCCGGTTTTGATGAATCTCCCTTTTGAAATGTTGTTACGCAAGCCGCAAAAGAAGGCGGTTTATACTCCGTTCGAGGCTCCAGAATATACCGAGGATTTTTTATTGCACCGCCACGCCGTGGTTTATAATCCGGCTTTCGGGCTATTGCAAAAGTCTGCAACGCCGCGGACCGCCGGGGTATTAATTTTCGCCAATCCCTTCGCGTACGCTTCCGGCTCTCATGTCTCCGTTTCATATCCCGGCACACGCAGAACCTTTGAGCCGCTGCCTTTTGCCGACTTGGAAGCGGACCGTATCGCAAAACTTTCTCGTCGAGTTCAAATACGCAGGCGCGAACAGGCGACGCAAGCAACGTTCGAGCAGGAAGCGCGCGCTCGGCGCGTGCTCCATCTTGCGACGCACGCTTTTGTCGATCCCGGTTTCAACGAATTTTCCGGATTGGTGCTGGCCGCGAGCGAAGATTCCACCGACGACGGCTTTTGGATGGGCTATGAAATTGCCGATCAGAATCTGCAATGCGATTTAATCACATTGAGCGCGTGCGAAACCGGTTTGGGAGAATTGGCGGAAGGCGAAGGCGTGCTGGGATTGCCGCGCTTGTTTTTGCGCGCGGGCGCGAAGTCCGTGTTGATGACGCTTTGGCAAGTGGATGATAAATTCGCCTCCGAGCTGATGCCGAAGTTTTATGATTATTTCCTCAATGAGGAGCAATCCAAAATTCAAGCGCTCGCGCAAGCCAAACGCGATTTGCTGCGGATGAAAAATCATGACGCGCGCATCCATTATCAGCATCCGTATTATTGGGCGGCTTTTACATTGTACGGCGATCCGGGCAGCGCTGCGAGGGCCAAGAAATCCTCCGCCGTTCTCATTGGTTTATTCGCCATTTTGATTTTGGCGGTGAGCATTTTCTATTTTCGTTTTTACCATAAGCATTGATTGGCAGCCATGCAACACAGACGAGCCGCAACCCTAAAGAGCTTTGTAAGCGGATTTAACGGATTGAGCGGATATTGAACGGGGTTATCCGCCGGATCCGTTAGATCTGCTTACAGAAAAGTTTTTGCTTTTAAAGCAAAGGGTTCACTTTCAATAGAAGGTGGAGGCAAACAAAGACAGCGAGGCCAACGCGGAGGGCGTGAGTTGCAGTTGCGCGCTGGCGATGAACTCATTCAGAGCATGCGCAGAATTGGGCAAAAAAAGCAGCTCGGTCATTTCCTCCGCTTCCGCAGCATGATTCGCAAGTTGCTCAACCTCTTGCCGTGTGTTGCGAACATGAATCACAAAAACCAAATCCGGTTTGTGCGTTTTGAGATTCTCTACCAAACCGCAGCAGAAGTTACTCGCGAAACCATCTGCGGAGACATTCAACTCCGCGACGACCTCGTCCTCAATCGCAGCGAACAAATCCGGCCGGCCGTTGCGCAGATGTTGATCGGGATGCGCATGCCCGCCGAATACGTCGAGCTTGCCCGGCTCCTCGCCCACGTGCGCGCTGCGGCGCATCATCGGCAAATAATCATCGCTCGTGATGATGATGGCGCTCACGCCCAAGCCGCGCGCGAGCACGGTTTCGCCGTAAGCTCGCACGAGTTCCGCCACGTGTGCGTTGCAATAGATTTGATCGCGATAGCAAGTATGGCCGAGCCCGAGTTCCAAACGCTGCGCAGTGGCTTTATAATTTTCCAAACGAAAGAGTTGTCCATTGAACAAATGCTCGTCGTTGGCAGCGAGAAGTTTTTGCCAGTGGGATAAAGAAAAAACCTCGTGCGGTGAGGGCAGAATATAATGCGCGGGATCATAACGCGCGCGCGCTTGCTCGGGCGACCATCGGCCCGAGCAGAGAATGCGGAAGATTTGTGCATTGAGAGAGAAGCCGGCGATGAATGTTTTCCTTTCTTGAACACGTGACACCTTACACGCGGCTCGTGTAAAGTTTACGATATGCTTCACGGATAATAAAACTCCACTTCGATCCTCCGATTCAACTTCCTCCCCAGCGGCGATTGGTTATCGCCTTTGATGATTTGCTCGCCATTGAGGCGGTCGATGCCCATGGGCTTGGATTCCCCGAAGCCTTTCGCGGCGTCGATGCGTTCCGTGATCTTTTTATAAGCCTCCACATAATGCGCTTGCGCATAACGCAAAAAGCCCTGCTGAAAATCTTCCGAGCGGCGTTGCGAGAGCCGCAGATTGATGGCTTCCGGCCCGATCGCGCACGCATGGCCGGAAAAGCGCATGCGCATCTTCGGCTGTTGCAGCATGTAGTTGATGTGCGTGAACAACTTCGTCCAATAAAAATCATACATCGGCGCGGTGACGTTGAAACGAATCGGCCACGACACGCGTTGCGCGCGCAACGTCGGCTGGGCCCAAAGATACGTCGAGCTCGGCCGCGTGCGAAATTGCCGCCCCAAAGAATCCGTCACGCTCACTTCATAAGCCGCGTTTTGATTCTGCCACGCTTGCGCATTTTTCTGGTGCTCGCGCCAAATCAATTCGCCGTTGATTTGCGCGCCGCGCGTGACGGTGTTGAGCGCGATGCGCTCTTGCAATGCGCCGTTGGAAATTTGCAGCGTACTCTCACGCACCGGCACGGCGCCGTTGATGGCAGCCGCGAACGCCACGGGCTGCGCAAAGGCTTCCACGTCATCGAAAGCCACCAGCTCAAAGAGCACAGCCTCGCTTTCGGTATCCGTAGCGATTTGCACGTAGCGCCGCTCTTGCACCACCCAGCGCGCATCATCCGAATCTGCGGGCGTGCGGCGCTGCGGCAAAACCTGGCCGGGTAAAATTTTCATTTGTTCTGCGGCCACGCCGAGCTGCAATAACGTATCGCGCACGGCCGCGGCGCGCGCGTTCGCCAGCGCAGCCTCGGTTTCATTCGAATTGGAATCGGCAAAACCTTGCAAAGTGATTTTTGTTTGGGGATGCTTTTTCATGCGCGATGCTAATGTCCGCAACGGCGGCTCCAAGACCCAACTGCTCACGTACTCCGATTGCACCACCGAGCTGCCCGGCTCGAAACAAACTTCGGGAATGAACGGCACTTCATAAGCGATGCGCGACAACACGAACGCGGTCACGGTATCGCCGGTGGTGAATTTTCCTTTGGGGATTGTGTAAAATGCAGCGGTGCGTTGCCGGCCCGGCGTGCTCGTTTTGAACACACGCTGCTCTTCATCGGCAAGCGCAACGAGATAATGCAAGCCGGGCTCCGCCGTATGCCAATCGAATGTAAGTGTGTGCTCTTCGCCCGGCGGCAAACCCACGACAGCGGTGTGCCCGAGCAGCTTGCGCATGTCGTTCATGCCGTTCACACTGCCGGCATTGCCTGCAAGTCGAGCGTGCGCCGCGCTTGAATCATAAAATGCCAAAGAGAATGCCGGTAGTTTGCGTTGGCCGATGTTCGCCAGCGTCACGTTGATCTTGCCTTGATACTCGTCCTCCGTGATCCACGGCTGATGTTCAAACGTGATCTCCGTGATTTCAACTTCCGGCGCGGTCACGCGAAACATGTTGAGGCGGCGCTCCTTTTTGCCGATGAAGCGAACGTGCTGATCGGAATCATACGCGAGCACGGTCCAATAATGATTTCCGCTGCGCAAAGGCGTCATCAAAAAATTTGTGCCCGCGAGTTTTTGATTCACACGAAAAGCTTTTTGCGCATATGCGCTGAAGAACTCGCCGGCATTGCGTTCGGCGAGCGCCACCGCTTGCGCAAGCGCGAGGCTGTCTTGATCAACCAAAAGCCAATAACGCGCGCCGTCATACAAATCCGGATCGCGCGAAGCTTCCCACGCTAGCGTGATGCTGTCGCTCTCAATCGTGGTGCCGTATTGCGGCCCGGCCCAGCCGAAACTTTCCGGGCCGATGGTGTGGTGCGTAATGCTGCCGCGATACGGCCGGCTGAAGAGTAAATTGTCTTCCGCGGCGGCGAGATCGAAACGCAGCGCATTGTTGCGGCCCGGCAGCGCGTTGTGCAGCGGCACCTTGTGATCGTCAAAACGAAAACTCACGCCGAACGCAATGGGACTGATGAGACGATTTTCGAAATCATACCCGCCGCGCAGCGAAACCAGATTGCTCCACGAAAGCTCCGTGCCGAAACTGAATTGGCCGGTTTCGTCGCGCGTCGAATGATAATCCATCGCAAGCTGAAGCTGCAAACCCTCGTGCGTTCCGGCATTGAACGCGAAGCCCGCGCGCCACGTGCGCGGCAACGGCGTGTTGCCCGCAATGAACTCGAGCGGCTCGCCTGCATTCGTCAGCGCGAGGCCCGCGGAGACGATGCCGTGCTCGAACAAGCCGCCGGATTTCAACAGCGCAAATCTTTTGGTGCGATAAAGCAAGCCCAAGTCCGCCATCCACGCATTGGCATCGTAGTGCGCGAGTTTGCTCACGAGATATTTCACGTTCACGCCCAGTGAAAAATTTTCGCGCGCAAGTTGGAACGGTTGCCCGAGACTCGCGGCAAAGAGCACGTCGCTCGCCGAAGCCAGCGCGGCCGTGCGTTTCGAGCTGTCAAATTCCGGCACGCCTTGATATGCAATGCCGAGTCCCACGCGCATGTGCGGACTCCACGGCGCGCGCACACGTTGGCCGTAAAAAACGGAAGCGCTGTATACGTCCGCAATCCATCGCGAATAACTCGCGGACCACTGCCATTCGCGCAAGAACCCGGTTGCGCCCGGATTCGCATACACGGTGTAAAGCTCGTCGATTACGCCCGCGCTGCTGCTTGCCAAACCTTGCTGCCGCGCGCCCGGCATGAGCCGCAAAAACGCCGCGCCGTGACGAACTTGCGCGTGGAGCATTGAAGGTGCTAGCAACAGCGCAAGAAAAGAGGCGATGATCAGTGCGAAGGAGGTCACAAAACCAATTCCCCCCTTGAGGGGGGTTCGGGGGGTGTTCTTGCGGGCAAAGAAATTTTTCATTTCACGCGCCTGTGAGGATGCGAGCGACACCCCCCTCGAGGGGGGAATTTCAAAGCGCTCAAATTGATTTGTCTTCATATGCGGTCGCGAGGTTATTCCATTCATCGGATGATGATCACCTTTTTCCAATCTTCGTATTCGCCGGCGCGCAGCAGGACGAGATACACGCCGCTGCCCACGACGTAGCCGTTCTCGGCAATGACGCCGTTCCACACGTGAACGTTCCAGCCTGCCGAGTAATCGCCCTCCGCAAGCTTGGTTACGTAGTGTCCGGCCAAATCGTAAACTTCCAAACGCGCCTTGCGATTGGAACCGAGCTTGAAACTGATTTCAAGCGGATCGCCGTGATCCGGCTCGAACACGTTGCGGTCGAGCGCCATATCATTGCTGCTTTGCACGATTACGCTCGCGCTCGCCTCCGCGAAACGCAGCAAGCGGTCACGCGTGCGAATTTCAAAGCGAATCTCTTCCTGCTCTGCCGTGGTGAAAAGGCGGGTGTTGTCGAATGCCGGCTCGACTTCATACCAAACATTCGGCGCGGGCTTGGGTGTGGCGGCAATGAATGCGTCCGCGAACGACGAATCGATGCCGCCGCCGGCAAAGTAGACCCATAAGTCCCACGACGAAACTTCATCGAGCACTTGCACGCGCACGAAAATTTTCTCGCCGACGTTGACCGTTGCCGGGCGCGCTTCGATGCGCGGCGGCAGCAAGGGCGGCAGCGGCTTCACAATGTTGATAACCGTATCAACCGAAACGTTGTTCGCAAGCTGCGCCGGGTCTTCATTCGCAGCAAAAGCGGTTGCTTTGTTGATCAACAAATTCGTGCCGAGGGGCATGCTCGCTGAGACCGTTGCATCGAATTGCAAAACCATTTTGCTGAACGGCGCTAAACTCGCGAGCTGCCATTGCACGGAATCACTCGTGACGAGGCTCGCGTTCGGCTGAAAATTGCTCGCGCGAATCGAATCGGGAAAGAAGTTCGTGACCACGACATTCTGCGCAGCAACCGCACTTTCATTCGAGAGAGCTATTCGATAGCGATACGTCTCGCTCGCACGCGCGAAACGCAGCGTATCACTTCCAACCGCGGCGAATGAATCCGTCAACGCGCTTTGAAAGATGGCAAGATTCGCAAGCTGCGGTGGTTGAACCGGGAAGGCAACGCGCACAGTATCAACTGCGACATTGTTCGAAGCCGCCGTGTCGTTCGTGGCGAAGAGTTGCGCTTCGCTGATGAGCAATTCGAGTGTTTGCGGCACATTCGCAACGAGCTTCACCTTCACGCCAATCGAATCTTCTTCACCCACATTCAAACTCGCAAGCTGCCACGCGATGGAATCTTGATTTGCAACGAGCGGCGCGAGGCTTGATCGCACAAAACTCACCGAGTCCGGCAAGAGCTGCCGCACGTGAATATTGCTCGCCGAGGCCGGGCCGCGATTGCGCACTTTGAGACGATATTCATATTCTTCGCCGGGCTTCGTTGCGCGAATGAGCCTGCCATTCAAAACCACACTCGTGTCGGTGAGCGCAGCCATTGCCATCGCGAGATCCGTATTCGTTGGCGGAGGCGGGGCCTGCTTCACAAAATTATAAACCGTATCAACCGAAACGTTGTTCGCAAGCTGCGCCGGGTCTTCATTCGCAGCAAAAGCGTTGGCTTTGTTGATCAACAAATTCGTGCCGAGGGGCATGCTCGCTGAGACCGTTGCATCGAATTGCAAAACCATTTTGCTGAACGGCGCTAAACTCGCGAGCTGCCATTGCACGGAATCACTCGTGACGA
>Ga0247727_10001636_pt1 | contig 52724 bp, 39 predicted proteins | sample WisWelCaveWW1625_FD_202498 | JGI IMG/M metagenome (GOLD analysis project Ga0247727, IMG submission 202498) | Biofilm microbial communities from Wishing Well Cave, Virginia, United States - WW16-25 | ecosystem: Environmental > Aquatic > Deep subsurface > Groundwater > Cave microbial mat | place... | reverse complement strand
CCGTTTCCATTTCCTTCAATGCGTGTAACATTTATAGGCACTACGGTATCTCCATATTCAGCATGCAACTCTGTTCCGCCTGATCCGGGAGCGGGAATGTGCGGGATGGCAGAATAAGCAAGTATGTTTTTGCGTCCTTGCTTGTAGGGTTTCTTTTGTCCTGTGAGGGCACCTGAAGCAGCATCGCACATATTAGAATTGGTAGGGAGCAAATCTTGTTGATATTTTTTGAACTCATTATAACCGTAAGCCATCGCCATGAAGTAATAAGTTTTATGGTTAACCAAGGTGGGAGATCCAATAGCAAAAGCATCAGTGGTGATTTTGAGTGAGTGCGCAATACCGGCATCCGCACCGGTTACTTTTAGTTTGGGAATGGTGCCATTCAGCGCTTGATCAAATTCATAATTGATAATGGCGCCAATTCCGTTTTTTAAATCACACTGGTAAACGAGGCGCGCTAAGTCGGGGTTTTCCAAATCAGAGGAAGAAACAGTTCCATTCTTTAGTTGATAAACTTTATACCCTTCAAAGTGATAATATTTATCAACGTTTGGGCATGAGTTTCCGTTTGAGTCAATTAATGAAATAAGCGGGTCAAACTCTGTATAGGTTTCGTTGTAATTGTTTGAATTGGGATCGGTATTGGAAAGATATAGTATCAATTCTTTGTCAAGTTCCTGAATGGTTATGTCAGGAGCATTGGGACCATCCAATACTTTAAAGCAATTGTCGAAAAGCGCCTGGGCTTTATCATCCACCACCTGAAGTAGTTTTACAGATGCCTGTGCGCCACCTGAAGTTGCTCTTGCCCAAACAACACCTGTGGTAACTACGTTAACTGCGCCCGGCAGAAGTGTGAAGGGTCCTGCTGACTGCATCATCCTTCTGTCGTCAGGCAAAAAACCTGCTATCACTTCATTCCAATCCAGTTGTGGAGCGGCTGGTGTCTGGCAGTTGCCGCCAGTGCCCCATTCAAACTGGTGGTCAGATTTATCAGGGAAACAAAAATCGCAAAGTGTGGTGCCCCCTAATCCTGATCCGCCATAAGTGAAAGGTGTTCCATTTTGCCACCTGCCCCTTAAGTAATTATAATATTCAACAGCATTCGCAGGATCTGCCTGAGGGAATACTCCTCCATTGGTATAGTAGGCGAACTTTGACATGATTGCCTGTTCGCATGGCTCGTCAACTCCGGATAAAGAATTCTGCACGCATACGCCTGCAGAATCACTGTCTCTGTCATTATCTATCCCATCGCCCGGAATAGTGGCAGGATTAGTAATAGGTCCTCTGAAAAAGTCAATGCCGACTGCTGGCGGGTTTGCTCCATATCCGGATGCAGAAACAGCATCATCGTTATCTCCGTTATAAGTGTATCCAAGTCCTCTGGATACATCGCATCCTACATAATCATCCAAATAATCTCCAAGGTCGCAATCTGCCCATACGCCAAAATAGCAGGTATCCAATTGAAAGGTGGAACGGTTATAAATACGGTAATTGTAAAAGGTCATGTTGTTAATCTCGTCATCAGTAAAGAAGCCGAATGCCTGGGCTCGTACTTCTAATCCGATTGGAGCACCGCTTGTTTCGGCATGAATATCTCCCTTATCGTTAAACACCCACCAAATTGATTGGTCGCCATATAATTGGTCAACCGGAACACAGTTTGACGACTGGCAGTCGCCATAACCATCGCCTGCAATCAGGTCAAAGCCGGGATAATCGCCTGCGGAGGGTGTATATATGCCATCTGCGTCTTTATCAAAGAAGGGAGCAAGTCCCAAGGCTTGTCCTTTTGAAACATCACCGTTACCGGGCCAGGAAGTAATTGCCGAAGTTGCTGTTCCTGTGGAAACAAAGGTTTCCACTTCTTTTCTTGTAACTTTGAAGAACTTATCATATTGATTACAAACAGCATCATCTATAGAAGCATCCGTAATATCAAGAGGTCCAGGCCAAAAGTCGTTATTACCGGTAGCGTGCCCATAGGTCTGACCTGCTACTCTTAACATTCCTCCCTGATCAACACCGCCTACCCATAAAGCGCCTGCATAAATGGAATAAAGGTTACTGTTTTTAGGAATTTCATATTTGCCTACTTGTGTAGTGTAATCCCACCACAAATCACCTGCGTTGAGGATTCTGCATCGCACGTTGTTGACATCGAGGTCGGTCATTGCCGCAGGGTTGCCGCACACTCCGAGAAGCGAGGGTGGTTTGGGGGTGGTTTTTCCCGCGGAGGATTTCACATTTTCACGGGCTGACCCTTCGACTACGCTCAGGGTGACAAGGGAAGCAGTGATTGCTACAATCAATGCGGGGATGATTAACAGGTTTCTTTTGTGCATCATATTTAATTAAGATATAAGGTATAAGGTATAAGGTATATTGAAAATTTCGTTTATTTTGATGGATGAGTGGACTATCCTTGAGGATGAATGATTCTTGCTTGAAAGGAGATTACCATTTCTCGCGGGGAGATTGCTTTCGCTTAAGAACGAGCCCTTTGTTTTTGAGGATAAAATCCCTGTTCTGCGTAGTATGTTGTTCCCCTGTTTCATTTTGTTCTTTGTTCTATCTTCATTAAAAGTCGAGCGTTAATCCTATGCGAATCCTTCTGGGTATGCTGAAGAAAGATGGGTTGCCCACTTTAGCATTGTACATATCTTTATACGCCTCTGGGTCAGTTGTTCCGTTAATGGAATTCTGGTTTTGAGGAGCGTCCAAATAACCGTCATCTGTTGCGTCACCTGTGTAGCGATAAAGGTTCAACACATTTTTAGCGTTGAGCACATTCAGAATCTGCACATAAATATTCAGGTTTGATACTTTTCCTTTATCTTCTCCTTCTCCTTTCTTAAAGATGAGCGGTATGTTTTTATCAATGCGCACATCAATGCGATTTTGCCAGGGCAAATTAGAGCCATTCATTTTCCCCTTAAGAGAAGTGCGGTCATTTTGGAGGAAGATAATCTGGTTACCACCGTTTCCATTTCCAGAGGTTACGTTTGACTGGCGGCTGTAAGGAAGCCCGCTGCCGGCACGGAACACTATGTTGCCGCCAAAGTTTTCAAAAAACATTTTTGCCCATTTCGCATTAGGACCGCGGTAGTCCTTTCCGCTGCCAAAACGATAGTCCGCGTTCAGCACTATCGAATGGCGCTGGTCAAAATCCAGCGGCATGGTGGTGCGCAGATTGGGCTGGTCACCACTAATAATGTTCCTTGATGTAGTGGCGGAAGATCCGGTACCTTCAGCAAACTGCAGGGTGTAGGAAGCGGTCATTTGCACATTGTTGGTTCTGCGCAAATCGTAAGCAAACGTAAATCCTTTCGAGTTGCCAAAGTCAATATTTCCATATGATACGTAAGTAGCAGGATATGCCTGGAATACGTTTGTTTCTTGTATCATGTCGTCCATATCGCGCCAGAACGCGGAGAGTGTGATGGAGGAATTTTTCCGTTCATTAAGAACCTGAGTAAAACCCACTTCATATTCTGTAGTGCGCTCCGGCTTAAGTCCGGGGTTGCTGAATCTACCTCCAGCATCCTGAGGCAGATAATTAGTTGGGTTGAAACGCAAGTAAGCAGGCGGGCGCTGGGTGAGTATATCATAATGGGCAAAGAAAAGCGCTTCGGTGGTAATAGGAAACGAAAAAGAGACGCGGGGCATGAAGGTAGTTTGCGCCTCATACATTTTAAATACATTGGCAATATCAGATGAGTCGAGCAGGTTTTCTTCCTTCGGATATTTCAGATAGGGCTGAATGCCATTAGAGGTCGTAACGAGACTAATGTCTGAAATAGGAATACCCTGTGCGTTATACCATTGGTCTCCATCGCGGTAGCCAAGCACTTTTGTGGGATTTGTTTTATCATCCACATATACCACATAATCATCTCCTACATTATCAGGATGTGTAAACTTACCGGCTTCCGAAACAGTATATGCTTCATAGAACAAGTATTTGTCCTTCAGCACGGGCTGGTTGGCATCAAATCGGTCAATACGAACACCGATGAGAAACTTCATGTCCTTGATGTCAAATTTATCCTGAATATATCCTGCGGTATAAACCGGCTGAAAAGAAGGAATGACTCTGCTGTAATTGTCATTTTCGTCTTTATCCTTGTAAAATGCTTCCAGCGCATTAAGGTCAAAATCAGTTTTTCCTGAAAGTTTTTTACCGTCATAAGAATAACCATAGTAGTACGCAAGTACGCCTGGCTTGAGTAGTTCGTCAGCACTGAACATGCTGAGAGAAAAAGTACTTGCGTCATACGAATCAATATCTATCCACACATCATTTGCCAAACCAAGTTCTTTCCTTAGGGATTTATCAAACTGGCTTTGGTCATCAGCGCTAACCAAATAAGGATGTGTGTAAGCGGATAATCCGGTTCCATTATAATTAGATGAGTACAGCGATGAGTCGGCAAGGTTTAATTGCGTAAGATGCTTGTTTGCGTTCAGGCGCATTTCATTCCATAGCGTAATAGGATGTAATTGCCAACTTCTGTCATCCCGTTTTTCATATTCAAATCCTAACTGCAGCGCATGGTTTTTTACATCGGCAGAAAAACTGCCGTTAAAACGCAACTGCGATTGGTCAACATTGTGGTAGCCGTTATATTGACGACCGGTATTATACCAAAGATTATAAGGGCTTTTAGGGCGATCTCCATTTAACAGCCCCAGCCCGGTTTGAATGTCTGTTAACGTGTTGGGCTCTCCTGTTATAAGGTCATAATATTGACTTGTATAGAGGGCGGCTTCAGGGTTAGCGGTATTGGTGCCATCAAAAGTTACAAGAGTATCTCCCGGGAGAGAACTTTGTTCATAATAATTACCATTGACAGTATCTACAACTAAGGTAAAAGCGTTTGGGGCTTTATAGGTGGTGAACTTCCCAATGTGACCATAATTAAAATAATTGTCTTTGTGTGAATCATCCTGCTGGGTTTCTTGATACTTGCTGTAACCAACCTGCAGCGTGTAGTAAGCATTCTGAAAGAGGGAAGTTGTCTTATCGTCTTTTGATACCTGATTCTTGCCGAGTTTGTGTGTTACCTTTCCATACATCCTCTTAGTGCTATATATGTATTGAGGATTATTGCTGGGGTTAAGCAACGCATAATCATAAACGAAATCGTGGTAATTACCATAATCCATAGAGCCGCCCACCGTAAAGGTGATATTATCTGTGGCTTTAAAGTCAATTTTACCTGCAAGTTTTGCGGATTTTTTTTGCACATTTTGTCTTGCTTTGATATGCTCCATATCATCCTTTCTTATAATCTCAGCCGCAAGGTCTGTTCCTCCGGCTTCATTTAGAATAAGTGGAGATTCCTGCAGTTCTTTCAATTTTTCATCTTTCGCTTTATAAACACCAAGGGCAGAAGGATTGGGGTCCTTTTCCGATATAACTTCCCCTGAAAGGAAAAATCCGAGTTTTGGATTCTTATTGCCTGCACTGTCTTTTTTAGACATGAGCGGACCGCCAACATTCGCGCCTGCAAAATTGTAACCATACGCATCGGTGAGTTGAGAAGAAATTAATTCCACTCCACCGAAATATTCTGGGAGAATCCCACCGCGGGTAGTGATGTTAATAAAACCACCGGTAGCATCCCCGTAGGAAGCGGGAACACCTCCTGTGATGACAGATATTTGTTCAATGCTCGATTGAGGAAGCCCGGAAGTTCCTCTTACCGGCACACCATCAATCATATACTTTGTACTGCTTTGATCTATGTTGTTAGCAATACCAGTACCTCCGTCGGCTTTTGGTCTGCCTCCCCTGATACTAAGATCGCTGCCTTCATCACGCTGGAAAACACCTGCAGTAGTTGACGCAACTGAACTAACGTTCTTAGAAGGCATTGCGTCAAAAGTTGCGCGGTCAATTGTTTTTCCTGATTTTGTTTCCGGGTCAATAAGCGGTACAACATACTCAACAATAATCACGGCATCTTTTTCTATTGCGGTTGATTTTACTTTTGCATCAATGTAAGTAGTTTTATCGCCTCCCACCACTACGCCTTTTGAGAAGTAAGTTTGATAGCCCACTGAAGCAACCTTTACATCATAGGTTCCGGGAGGAATTGGTTTAATGGTGAACTCACCGTTAATATCGGCAACGGCTTTTGCAACAGCATTGCCGCCCTGTTCCAACTGAACATTGGCGAAAGAAATTCCTTCCCCGTTGGTTTCGTCTATCGCCTTTCCTTTCAGGGTTCCTGATTGCGCCATGGCAAAGTTCCCTGCGGTGATTACTACTAAGATGACAGCGTAGATTTTCTTGTTCATATTCTAAATGTTTAAAAGATTAAGTTCTGAAGTTTGTAAAAAAACAAAACGCCCGCTATGAAAAAGGCGTAGATTGAATATCTGGCGATTCAATTTCAATTCTAAAATTTTTGTGCCTTCTCGATTAGGAACACGGGGATTGAGAAAGGCGATTAAATAAAGAGCGGGCAAATGTATAAATAAATAAATGTCATCACCAAATATTTTTTTCAGAATTTCTTTTGAGTTTTCCATTGATGTTGTATTTATACTTTCACAAGCAAATGTACGCACGCACATTGGATATTGTTAGAGAAAATTAGTAAGTGGCAGGATTTTTTTAGTAAGTGGTTAGATTCGGTTTGCGGTTTCGGGTTTTTGGTCTATGGTTGTTGCCAACCTTAAACTGTAAACCGTAAGCTTACTTCAGTCGTTTCAAAAATTCTTCCCTTTTTCTTCGGGAAACTTCCACCTTGCTTCCATCGCTCATCACGGCATACCCACCATCTTCTTTCAGGAAGCGAAGCATGTGGCTCGTATTAATAAGGTGAGAATGATGCACGCGCACAAATTCTTTTTCAGGAAGAAGTTCTTCGTAATGTTTTAAAGTTCCCGAGACCAGAAATTTTTTCCCTCCAGTCAGATACACATTTGTATAGTTGTCATTCGCTTCGCAGCGGATAATATCTTTCACCAAAACAACTTCATAGGCATTGCCTGCCGGAAGCGTGATCTTACTGTATTGCTCATCGCTCTTCTTAATGTTTTCAAGCAGGGAACGTAAATTCTGTTCGGGCGAAATACTATTTTTTCTGCCAAGAACTTTTCTCACTGCGGTTTTTAATTCTTCTGCGTCAATCGGCTTGAGGAGATAATCCAGCGCGCTGTATTTTATCGCCTTCACGGCAAATTTTTCGGAAGCGGTGGTAAAAATGACATCAAATTTTAAGTCGCTTATTTTCTCAAGCACATCAAACCCGCTTCCATCAGGCATCATCACATCCAAAAAAATAAGTTCGGGTTTTAGATTACGAACAACTTCTATTCCCTCCTTAACACTTTCGGCAGTCACGCTTACCTTTATTTCAGGGCAATTTTTCTGAAGGAGTTGTATAAGGACTTCAGCGCTTTTTTTCTCGTCTTCTATTATTATCGCCTTAATCATGATTACGAATTTACTAATAGCGTTTAAATAGGAATGAATATTTCAATTTTTGTTCCTATCGCATTTCCTTTCTCATCTTCCAAATCAATAATGTTTGCGCTGAGATTTGAATAATGGATTTTGTTCAGCACTTCCAGCCGTTCATTTGTAATTTTCATTCCCATGGATTCATGCAATGATTCGCTTGTTTTTGTTCTGAGCTCCTGTGATTTCCTTCTGCCGATTCCGTTGTCTTCAATCGTACATATAATATGAGTGTCGGTTTGGGAAATCCTGATTCCAATTTTTCCATTCCCATCTGTTTTCGGAATTACTCCGTGAATAATAGCGTTCTCCACATACGGTTGAATGAGCATGCTTGGAATTTTATGAAAATCAATTTCCACTTTTGAATCTACTTGGAGAGAATATTCAAATTTATTTTCCCAGCGAAGTACTCCCAGTTCCAAATATAATTTCAGCGAATCAATTTCTTCGCGAAGCGTGATGGAAGATTTTTCACTGTTCGAAAGAATCATGCGCATGAGTTTGGCAAACTTGCTGAGATAACGAAGGGCGGACTCTTCATCTTTGCTCATTATAAAACTCTGGATGGAACTCAGCGAATTGAAAATAAAATGCGGATCCATTTGCGCTCGTAATGCTTTTAGTTCGTTGTTCACGAGTTGAATTTCCCGTGAAAGTTTTTCTGCTTCTTTTCTTCGGATGGCTTCTGCGCGCAGGCGGGAAAAAATCACAACGAGAATAATAATTACAGATGCTATTGTAATTCTGAACCACCAGGTTTTCCAAACTGGCGGAAGAACCACAAACGAAAAAACTGTCGGCTCTTTATTCCATAAGCCTTCGTTGTTGCAACTCATCACTTTGAAAACATATTTTCCCGCTGATAGATTTGAATAGCGCGCGAATGTTTCTTTTGTTTCGGGCGACCAGGTTTTGTCAAATCCTTCCAGCCGGAATTTGTATTTTACTTTTTCAGGATTCGTCAAACAAATTCCGATGTATTCAAATGAAATATTATTGAGATAGTATGGAAGTTCAGAATTGTTTCCCAGCGCGGTATCACTATAAAATATGCGGATGTTTTTAATGGTGGTTTTCGATTCCGTGTTATTGCGGTTGTATGTGTACGGATTATAATGTATGAGTCCGTTCACTGTGCCAAACCAGATTGTTCCGTCTTCATCGCGCCAGATTCCGTTGGAGTTTGTTTCTAAACTGCTGAATCCTTCTTCCTGCCCGTATTGTTCTAGAATAATTTTTCCTGATTTTTTATATTCCTTCACATTAAATTTATTCATGCCCTGATTTGTGCCGATGTAAAGCATTTGATACGCGGAATCAAATGCCATCACGTACACCAAATCCGAACTCAATCCGTCTTTTTCGCTGATGAGAGAAATTTTTTCTTTCGCTGGATTATAGATATAAATTCCGTCAAAACTTCCCAAATAAATATTTCCGTCTCTGTCTTCATCAATGGCGAGGTAGGTTTTGCTTTTCAGATTTAATTTTTTAGAGAAGTCCTCATAATCTTTCCCATCGTAGCGAAACAAACCTCCAAGATAAGTCCCAAACCAAATATTTCCTTTACTGTCTTCAAAGGCATACCACACATCAAAGTTTTGCCCATCAGAAGATTTTAAATCAAACGTCTTGAATTTATTTCCATTCCATATTGTGCCGCCTTTGTTTCCGCCCAGCCAGATTCTTCCTTTTTTATCCTGAATAATTGAAGTAACCGAATCGCTTTTCAATCCGCCTTTTCTTCCGTGAACGTTTTTGAATCCATTTCCGTTATAGATGGATAATCCCTTGTTCGTTCCCATCAGGATAAATCCTTCTTTGTCTTCAATGCCTGCGTTCATTTGTGTTCCAATGAGTCCGTCTTTTTCAGAAAAGTTTTTGAATTCCTTGTTGTCGTATTTATAAAATCCGTTTTCAAATGTGCCGACCCAGAGATTTTTTTTGCTGTCGCGGAAAATCGGAAAGACGAATGGGTTTTTTAACCCATCCTTATCTGAAAAAGTTGCAAACGCAGGATCGCGGAATCGGTATAATCCATTCGTAGTGCCGAGCCAAAGGTTTCCTTCTTTATCCACAAAAAGTTTTCCGACTTTATTGCCGTTCTGCACATCACTCACGCGAAAGGCGAAGACCTTTCCGTCTTCGGAAATTTTATTCAGTCCGTTTAACGTTCCAACCCAAATGCCGTTTGAATGTTCATCCTTAATTACGGATTGAATTGCATTATCAAGCAATCCGTTTTTTGTGGTGAGGGGTTTGAAATTTATTCCATCATATTTCACCACTCCGTTGTTCGTTCCAAACCAGATATTGCCGTTGCCATCTTCAGTAATACTTGTTATCAGCGAGTCGTAAATTCCATTCACAAAAGAATAATTGTCAAATGATTTATCCTGCGGATTTTTATTCTCGAAAACAATTTTGCTCACCCCGCTGTCGGTATTCATCCAGAGATTTCCGTTCTTGTCAGCGTAAATCAGGGAAACATTATTTGAAGACAATCCGTTTTTCTTTGAAAGAGAAGTAAAAGATTTCCCATTGTAAATTGTAATTCCATCTGTAGTTGCAATCCATAAATTTCCGTTTTTATCTGTTGTGAGCGAGTTGATATAATCTCCAGCAAGTCCGTGTTTCTTCGTGAAGGTGGAAAAAATTCTTCCATCAAATTTGCTCAGTCCGCTGATAGTGCCTATCCAGATATTCCCCTGCGAATCTTCTGAGATTGAAGTTACCCAGTGATTTGCCAAACCATTTTTCGGAGAATAGTTTGTGAAAGATTTTCCGTCAAACTTGCTCAGACCTCCGTAACCTCCCGTCCACAAATTTCCTTTACTATCCTGAAAAATGCAATATACCTGCACAAATGGAAGTCCCTGCTCGGCAGAATAGTTTTTGAAATTATATGACTGAGCAGCCCCTCTCCAACTCTCCCCGAAGAGGAGAGAAAGCAGAACTAAAAAAAATATTCTGAAAGAATTCATATATGATTTCCCTTCCCTTGGGGAAGGGTTAGGGATGGGCTCTTAGTATTGTGGTCTTTTCAAAATCTCAGAATAGATAATTGCATGACGAATGTCAAAATCTATTGTTGCTTCCTCTTCATCTGGTTCCGCAAAAGTTTTTTGAACAATTTCAGGGTGTGAAACGAACGGAGTACTCGCGGAAGTTGTTTTTGGTTTTGCAGATATAAACTTCGCGTGAGAGGTAGTTAGTTTTTCTTTCCTCGGATGATGAGTAGCAATTTTCGCAGGCTGGGGTTTTATGAAAACTGGCTGCGGCTTAACTTTTGGAATTTGTGTGTCAGGGATTTTTACTTCCGGATTTCCGCCCATTAAATCTTCCAGCATTTTTTTAAAATCATCTTCTGGTTTTTGTTTGGGAAGTGGAGAGGCGGTTGGTGGTTGAACGGTGGGAGATGGCTGAGATTTTGTTGGTGCAGGTTTTTGCTGAGCGTTTTTTCTCACCGCTTTCACAATACTGTAAATGATATACAGAACTGCGAAGACAATATATATGTAGTTAGTTTCTGCGTGCATTATAATGTTCCTCTTTGCTCCTGCTCTCTTTCAATCGCCTCAAACAGCGCTTTGAAATTTCCTTTACCGAAACTTTTCGCGCCTTTGCGCTGGATGATTTCAAAAAAAACTGTCGGACGGTCTTCCACTGGTTTTGTAAAAAGTTGCAGTAAATATCCCTCTTCGTCTCTATCTACAAGAATATTCAGCGCTTTTATTTTTTCAATGTCCTCATCAATTTTTCCAACACGCGCAAATAAATCATCGTAATAAGTATTCGGAACATTCAGAAAATCAATTCCGCGCTTGCGGAGTTCGGTCACTGTGCTGATAATGTCTTCGGTAAGCAAAGCGATGTGCTGAACACCCGCTCCTTTGTAAAATTCAAGGTACTCATCAATCTGCGATTTCTTTTTCCCCTTTGCTGGTTCGTTGATGGGAAATTTCACGTAGCCATTTCCGTTCGAAACCACTTTACTCATCAGCGAGGTGAATTCCGTGGAAATATCTGTATCATCAAATGTGATGAGGAGTTTGAAACCCATTGCGTCTTCATAAAATTTTACCCATTCATTCATTTTCCCAAGTTCAACATTGCCTACACAGTGGTCAACCACTTTTAATCCAACAGGAGAAGTTTTCACAAGCGACTTTGCGGGTTTATAGCCGGGAAGAAAAACTCCTTTATAATTTTTTCTTTCTACAAACGTGTGGAGAGTTTCTCCGTAAGTGTGAATGCTGGCTACTTTCACTTCACCAGATTCATCTTTCAACGTTTGTGGAGCAGAAAATGGTTTCGCTCCGCGCTTCACGGTTTCGTTGAAAGATTTTTCTGCATCATCTACCCAAAGCGCGAGCACCTTCACCCCATCGCCATGTTTTGCAACATGCTTTGTAATTTCGCTGTTCGGGTCTAAAGAAGTAGTTAGCACCAAACGAATTTTCTCCTGCTGAAGAACATACGATGCGCGGTCTTTCAATCCTGTTTCCAATCCCGCATACGCCACGAGTTCATAACCCCATGCCGATTGATAATAGTAAGCGGATTGCTTTGCATTGCCCACATAAAATTCTATATAATCTGTTCCGTTGAGAGGAAGAAAATCAGGAGTGCCGTTGGCATGGAGTTGTTCTAATTTATTTATGGAGGTTGAGGTAGTCGTCATTGTTTTTTGGTTCATCTGTGTAAAGATAGAAAAAAGAAATATTTGTTAGGTTTGTATCCTTATATATATGTATGAAAAAAATTAATCCTCTTTTCGTCCTGATTTTTGCGTGTTCGTTCAGTTTCTCCCAGCCACAAGACAACAATGCAGTGAAGTTCGCAAAAACCATCACAGCAGAGGATTTGAAAAAACACCTTAGTATCCTTGCTTCCGATGAATACGAAGGAAGGGAAACAGGAAAAGAAGGACAAAAGAAAGCGGCAAAATACATTGCGGATGATTTTAAAAAAATTGGGCTGAAGTCAGCAACGGATGAAACTTATCTTCAGAAATTCCCGCTCACGCTCAGCACTCCCGAAAGCGCTGATTTGGAAATAGGAGGAAAAAAATATGAGAACTACAAGGACTTTTATGTTTTCCCTTACGGGCACGATTTGAAATTAGAAGCAAAGAGCATTCTCTTTCTCGGATACGGAATTTCGGATGAGAAATATGATGACTATAAAAACGCTGACTTGAAAGATAAAATCCTGTTCGTGCTCGGTGGCGAACCGATTAGTGATGACTCCATTTCTTTCCTGACAGGCACCAAAGAACTTTCCGACTGGACAGGCGACTTTAGAAAAAAATCGCGAATCGCGAAAAGCAAAGGAGCAAGCGCGCTCGTAATCATCAACATGAACTTTGAAACAAACATTCAATTCCTGAAAAATTTTCTTGAGTCGCCATCTCTGAAATTAGAATCAGACAAGCCAGAAAAGAATGATGAGAAAAAAGATGAGAGAAAAAAAATTCCTCAAATGGGAATTTCCATCAAAACAGCAAATGAAATTTTCTCAGAAGAAAAAATGAATGTGGATGCTATTAGAAAAAAAATCGGAAAGAAAAAAGCATCCGTTTCATTTGAGATAAAATCTTCCTTCGAACTTGAAATAAAAAATAAGGAAGACAAAATTACTTCTGAAAATGTTTTGGGAATGATTAAGGGAAGCGAATTTCCAGATGAAGTAATTTTTGTTACCGCACATTACGACCATCTTGGCGTGCGCGATGGGAAAGTATACAACGGTGCGGATGATGACGGCTCGGGAACGGTGGGCGTAATGGAAATTGCGGAAGCATTCTCTTTGGCAAAAGAAGCGGGCTTCACTCCAAAACGCACGATGGTGTTCATGACAGTTGCTGGTGAAGAAAAGGGATTGCTCGGTTCATCGTATTATACGGACAACCCGATTTTCCCCATGGAAAAAACCGTTTGCGATTTGAACATTGACATGATTGGCAGAATTGATGACGAACACAAAGACGGCATTAATTATTTATACATAATTGGCTCGGATAAAATCAGCACCGACTTACACAAGATAAATGAAAACGCTAACTCAACTTACACAAAACTAAAACTGGATTACAAGTTCAATGACCCGAATGACCCAAACCGTTTTTACTATCGCTCAGACCATTACAACTTTGCTGAGAAAGGAGTTCCGATTATTTTTTATTTCAACGGCACGCACGAAGATTATCATAAGGAAACAGATGAGATTGAGAAAATAAATTTTGACATTCTCGTAAAGCGCGCTCAGTTGGTTTTTTATACTGCCTGGGAAATCGCGAACAGAAAGGACAGGATTAAATGTGATGTTCCGCAGGAGAAAGAAAAAAAATAGTTTTTTTAGAGAAAGGTCTTCACTACTTTCCACATTAAACTCACGCCTGAAATTATCAGGATTACTCCTGCGATGCGGTTTACCCATAGAAGAATATTCGGGTTGAGAAAACTGGTGATTTTTTGAGCCGCCATTGATTTTAAAATATCTGTAGAAAAAACTGTAAGAAGTGTTGCGGAAAAAAGGGCAATCACATGTGCGTGAGAAAAATCGTAACGGGTGCTTTCAACGCTCACTACTCCAATCCAGAAAAGTATAACGAAAGGATTGATAAGGTTGATGCCGAATCCTTTTAAAGCAGTAAGAGAATGATTGAAGCGATTATGATTGTTCAAATGAATGGCTTCTTTTCCTTCTTCCAAATCCAGCGGATGTTTCTGAAAAATGTTAAAGATGCCGAACATGATAAGGATGGTTCCTCCGATTAATCCTATGATGAAATTATTTTGCGGGTCGCTGAACAGGCGGAGTGCGCCTAAATACGAAAGAAGAATAAGTGTGGTGTCGCTGATGAAAACTCCGATGGCAAATGCAATTCCTGATTTGTAGCCGTTGCGTATGCTCGTCTGCAGAAGCGCAAAGAACGCAGGACCTGTAAGAATGGCAAGTGTAATTCCCAATCCTATTCCTTCAGCAATGGCGCGGGCAAATGAAGCAAGCATTACATAAACTAAATTTAAACTGTGTGTTTTTGTTTCAGAAATTCATCCCACTCCGCAAGATGCTTGTTTTTCATCACACGGGGAAATTTATTCTGTGCTCCCATTTTTCCTTTTTGCTCCATCCATTCGTAAAAGACAGATGGCGGAAGAATTTCAACAATGACATCTTTCAGTGCTGCAATGCGCTCCACCCGGTAATCGTCATTCAGGTTTTTTAGATGCTCATCTAATTTTTCTTTAAATATTTTTGCGTTAACTGCATCATCCGTTCCGATGTACCACTTATGCGCAAAGAGTGAGCCGTAAGGAATTCCTACAACTGAAAATTCTTTTATCTCAATGTTCAAGTCACGCGCAACCAATTCAATCGCCCTGTTCATGTTATCCTGCGACAAATGTTCTCCGCATAAACTTAAAAAATGTTTTGTTCTTCCTGTAATAATGATTTCCTGATTCTTCAGTGAAGTGAATTTTATTGTGTCGCCAATCAAATATCTCCATGCACCCGAGCAAGTGGACATCAGCAACGCATATTCCGTTCTTTCCTCAACTTCTCCAATTGAAAATGTTTCAGGATTTTCTTTTAGGTTTCCATCTGTGTCAAAGTTTTTTTCTGTAAAAGGAACGAATTCAAAAAATATTCCGTTATCTAAAACCATTCTCATTCCCTCGCGGTTGGGGTTGTCGTCATACGCAATAAACCCTTCGCTTGCAAGATATGTTTCCATGAAGATGAGTGGGCGTGCTGTGAGTTTTTCAAATCCTTTTTTATAAGGCGAAAGCGAAACCCCGCCATGAACATAAATATTCAGATTAGGCCAGATATCATGAATGGTTTGCACATTGTAATGCGCGATGATGCGCTCGAACAGAATGGTTACCCAGGCGGGAACTCCGCAGATAGTTGACAAATCCCAACTCTTTGCGGTTTGAATGATTTCTTCCAGTTTCGAGTTCCAATCACGCTCGCGGGAAATTCTTCTTCCTGGTTTGTAAAAATGCTGAAACCAAAAAGGAATATTGCTGGCGGTAATCCCGCTTAGGTCTCCTTCAAAATAAGTTCCGTTAAAGTTTAAGTGCGTGCTTCCGCCAAGCATGAGAATCCCTCTTTCAAAATGTTCTTTCGGTAAATTGTAATGCGACTGCGCGAGAATTTGTTTTACGCTGGCTCTTCGAATCGCGCGAATCATATCTTTGGTTACAGGAATCTGCTTGCTTGATGCTTCTGAAGTTCCTGAACTCAAGGCAAAATATTTCACCCTGCCTGGCCAGCAGATGAACGGCTCGCCATTCAGAGAACGATACCACCATCTGCGAAAAATTTTATTATAATCATGAGTAGGCACAATGCTTTGAAACGCTTTCACCAAATCTTTTTCATTCAGGATTTTAGAAAAGTTATACTGTTCGCCAAAAGCGGTGTACTCAGCACGCGAAAGCAATCTGCGTAAAGTTCTTGTTTGAACGCGTAATCCATTTTGCGGAATGCGGGGCATTGACTTACGGAGTCCTATTGCCTGCTTGATTATGTTTCCAAGGATTGCCATAATATAAATTCAAAAGTAAGGAAATTATCTGCTAAAACAAGGAAAGAAATCTGTGAGATTGCTTCGCTACGCTCGCAATAACGAAAAATTAATGCGAAATTATTTTCGCTCTCACTTCTCCCACTTTCTGAGCAAGTGCAGCAACTTCTGTTTCGTTGATGTCGGATTTAACGGAAAGTCCATCGTAAACGGATTTTACTCCGCTGAAATCCTGCACGAGAGAAGCGAATGCCTGATCGTCTTTGAATTGTTCAAGCAAGCCGATGAGCATGTCAAGATGATTTTTCTGCTCCCATATTTTTTTGTATATCGCTTGCGTTTTATCCGTGCGCGGAGCAGAGCCGAGTGTTGTCAGCGTAGCGTACAATCCTTCCAGCCATCCGCCAGCGACAACAAGCGATGCAAGACCGATGCGCTCGTTCGACTTTAATGTTTTATCCACTTCGCTGTAAGAATTGAAAACGATTTTCTCCAAACTGTCTTTATTCGTACCAAATTTTTTGTAAGTGCCAAGCGCACGCTGATCGAACGCGAGAGGAATTCCCAAATCATCGGCAAGTTTTTTGGCGCACTTCAAATAATTTCCCATGTCTCCAAATTTTTCATAGGTGATGCTGTAAGCCAAATCGCCTCCGTAAATTCCGAGGTTCAGCGCTTTGGATGAATTAGAAGAATAAAACGGAAGATTAGATGTCGGGTTTTGTGCGGCAGCGGTATAAGCCAAAGGAACTTCGGCATGCGCGCGAAGAATGTCAAACGGAATCGGAACATTGCTGATGAGTTTGTCATATTTGAATTGAGTGAGATCATCCACACTTCCTGTATCGTTCGCAGAAGACGTGCTTGCTGTTGTATCTGTGTCGGTTATTTGCTGGTCATTTGTTCCGGTTCCGCAGGAAGAAAGAAAAACAGTAAACAGTAAACAGTAAACAGTAAACAAAAATATTTTTTTCAGCATAGTGATTGAATGATTATCTGTCCGACAAATGTAAATATAAAATTCAGAGGGCAAAAAATAAAAATGGAATAATGGAATATTAGAATGCTTGCTTCACCATTCTTCCACTATTTCATCATTCCCTTATTTACAAGTAATTGAATTTTTGATTGCGCTTGATTCCCCGCAACGTTTCATAAATAAGTTTAATGACGCTTTCCACATCATTGCGGTGAACTGATTCCACTGTGGTGTGCATATAACGCAGGGGAAGTGAAATCAAAGCCGATGCAATTCCATTTCCTGAATACGCAAACGCATCGGTATCTGTTCCTGTTGAACGCGAAACAACTTCGCGCTGAACGGGGATTCGGTTTTTCTTCGCGGTTAGAATTATCTGGTTGAGAAGATTGTTGTGAACTGCTGGACCGTATGTAACTGTCGGACCTTTTCCACAGGCAATATCACCTTGTTGAATTTTGCTCATCATAGGTGTCTGCGTATCGTGCGTAACATCGGTAATGAGAGCGGCAGCGGGCTTTATGTTGTTCGCAATCATCTTTGCTCCGTTCAAGCCAACTTCTTCCTGAACCGAATTCACAATGTATAATCCGAAAGGAAGTTTTGTTTTATTTTCTTTTATTAATCTCGCGACTTGCGCAATCATGAAACCGCCCATGCGATTATCGAGCGCGCGCCCTACATAAAAATTGTTGTTCAGCACCATAAATTCATCGGGATAAGTCACCACGCACCCCACGTGCACTCCGAGTTTTTCTAATTCTTTGTCTGATTTAACTCCACAGTCGAGAAAAAGATTTTTCACCGAAGGATTTTCTTCCTTCCCCACTTCGCGCGTGTGAATGGCGGGCCAGCCGAACACTGCTTTTACAATTCCCTTTTCAGTGTGTATGTTCACACGCTTGCTCGGGGCAATCTGGTGGTCACTGCCGCCATTGCGCTTGAGATAAATGAACCCATCTTTGGTGATGTAATGCACGAACCATGAAATTTCATCCGCATGGGCTTCAATCACAATCTTATATTCTTCTTTCGGATTGATGATTCCTACTGCTGTACCGTAGGTATCTACAAAAAAGTCATCCGAGTATTGTTTCATATACTCCACCCACAGTTGCTGTCCTGTTTTTCCTCCATGAGGCAGTCGGCACTCAAAGCCAGTTGGCGATGGAGTGTTGATATAGTTTCTTAGAAACTCCAATGCTTGCGGAGTAACTATGCTGGATGATTTTTTTGAAGCCATAGGGTTGATTAATGAGCAACAAATATATTAGGTATTTTGATTTTAAGCGTTTTCATTCTTTTCTAAGAAATACATTTCTATATCTCCTTTATTCTTGGCGGGAATTTTTCCTCGGAATTCGCATTTGAATTTATCCTTGATTAATTCATGCGTGGCGCCTGAAATATTTATTTTTCCTGCTTCGCCTGAAGATTCCATTCTGCTTGCGATGTTCACAGTATCTCCCCAAATATCGTAAGCAAATTTCTTGTCGCCTACCACTCCGGCAGTGACAGGACCTGAATGAATTCCAATTCTCACTTGCCACTTATTATTTTGATTGGTCATCCATTGTTGAATTTCTAAACTTGCTTTTACAATATTCTCCCCATGATTATTATTCGGAGTTGGTAACCCGGAAGCGCACATATAAGCATCTCCGATGGTTTTAATTTTTTCGATGTTGTATTTGGAAATGATTTCATCAAATTTCTTGAAAAGAAAATCTAATTCTGAAACTAATTCTTCTGCAGATAGTTTTTCCGCAATACTTGTAAATCCTTTGAAGTCGGTAAACATGACTGTCACGCTTTCATAATGCCTAGCCGTTGCTTTCCCATTTCTTTTTAATTCTCTTGCTGTTTCCGCAGGTAAAATATTCAGCAGAAGTTTTTCTGATTTTCTTCGCTCGCGGAAAATGAAAACAGAAAGTATCAGTACAACCAACAATCCTCCTGCAACAGACCAGATGATTATCTTTTGGCGGTTCAATTGTGCGTCCTGAAGTTCTTTGTCTTTGTTCAGCAACGTAATTTGCTGTTCTTTCTTTTCCGTTTCGTATTTGGTTTGCATTTCGGCAATTTGTTCAGATGATTCCTCATTCAAAATAGTGTCTTTCATTTCTGAAAACAACTTATGGTATTGATATGCCTCTTTCCAGTTGCCCTGTTTGCTATATAAATCGGACAGGTCTCTGTAACTTTCTTTTATCCATTCTTTGTGTCCGATTTCTTTCGACAGAGCAAGTGCCTTGACAAGATATTCTTTTGCTTCGCTGAATTTTTTTTGTGAAATAAAAAGCGTACCGATATTTATATAACAAGCAGTAATTCCTTGCTTGTCGCCTATTTCTTCTTTTATCTTCAGCGATGCGAAATAATTTTCCAATGCTTTGCCATAAATGCCTTGCACGTCATAAACACTTCCAATGTTGTTGTAAGAAGCGGCAATGCCTTGTTTATCCCCCATCTCTTCTCTTATTTTCAGCGAAGCAAAATAGTTTTTTAGGGCTTCTGCCTGAAGTTGCTCCCGCATGGGTGAATTCGCTGCGATAGATTGCTCGTCATAGATAAGTCCTATGTTGTTGTAAGAAGCAGCCATTCCTTTTTTGCCTCCGATTTCTTCCATTATTTTTAAACAGGCGAAATAATTTTTGAGGGCTTCTGTGTAGTTGCCTTGTCTCCAATAAATAAGACCTATGTTGTTATAAGAATATGCCATCCCCTTTTTATCAGTTATTTCTTCGCCTATTTTCAACGAAACAAAATAGTTTTTTAGCGCTTCCGGATAGTTGCCTTGTTCCTTATAAATATTTCCGATGTTAATGTAAGCGGTGGCTTTTTTAGTTAAGAGAAGAGATTTAAGATGTGACAATGCTCTGTCGACAAGAAGTTTGTCAGAAAGAGTTAGAGCATCATTAGCATACTGCAAACCCTTTTCATAATCACTCGTTTGCCAGAGTTCTCTGGATAGTTCATTGAGCGTATTGATTTTGCTTGTGTCTTGTTGCGAGGTTTTAAGAATATTTAAGAGGGAATCCGCTTTGGATTGAGTGTAAGCCAAACCGGAGAGATTCAGAAAAATAAAAAGAAGAAAATATTTTTTCATTCTAAACTCTCACGCCAATTACCAGAATGTCATCTATCTGTTCGAGCGCACCTTTCCATTCCGCCATTGTTTTGTCGAGGATTTCCTTTTGCTCGTCCATAGATTTATTCTGAATGGAAAGAAGCAGTTGCTTGAACTGTGCGTACTTGAATTTTTTTCCTTTGGGTCCGCCAAACTGGTCGGCATAACCATCGGTAAAAATATAAATGGAGTCGCCTTTTTGAAGTTCGATAACATTGTTTGTGAAATCGCCAGTTCGGTCACTGATGGCAACGGGCATTGGGTCAGGATCAATTTCTTCCAGCGTTGGCGAATCGCTCTTCCTTATTATATACATGGAGTTGTTGGCTCCTGCAAATTCCAATTTTATTTTTTTCCCGCCAAATTTTAAACTTATCAATCCAACATCCATCCCATCTTTCTGTCCTCCCACTTCGCCTTTCTGTTTAAGGGCGTGGATGATTCCTCTTCTTGTTTCGTTTAATATTTCATTTGGCTGATGAATTCCTTTTTCATTTACCGATTCATTCAGCAGAGATGTGTTAATCATGCTCATGAACGCACCCGGGACTCCGTGACCTGTACAATCTGCCGCGGCTAAGAGATAAACAGGCGAACCGCTTTCCGCAATTTCGTTGTACCAGAAAAAATCTCCGCTTACTATGTCTCGCGGCTGAAACAAAATGAATGATTCTGGCAACGCTTTTTTTATTTTTCCAGGGTCAGGAAGAATGGCTCGCTGGATTTTTTCAGCGTAGTTGATGCTATCCGTAATGTCTTTGTTTTTTTCTTCGATGATTTCGTTCTGATGTTCGAGTTCTTCTTTTTGTTTCACCACTTCAGCCGTGCGCTCCACTACTTTGTCTTCCAGTATTTTTTTCTCACGGATGAGCGCTCGCTCGCGGTATTTCACGAAGGAATAAGTTCCGCCCACAAGCACAATGACGTAGATGATGTATGCAAGCGTATGTCGGTACCATGGCGGATTAATCGTAAACTTAAAAACCGCGGGTTCCGTATTCCACAGTCCATTGGCGCCAGCGGCCATCACTTTGAATAGGTATGTTCGAGGGGAAAGTCCTGAAAAAGTAACCGAAGTTTCATTCCTGTCGGGCGACCATTCTTCGTCTGCGCCTTCGAGCATATAACGGTATTTCACTTTCTGCGGATTGCCAAGCGAAATGGCGGCATACTGGAACGTGAGGTGATTATCAGAATAAGAAAGTTGTAATGACTGAGGAAGATTGAACCAGGGAAGAAGGGAATCCGTCCGTGTGCTCCAGTCCACCTCTTTGAAAAAAAGTTTAATGTTGGTTATGTGAATCTGTGGTGTATTTTGAATTTGAATTTCCGCAGTAGGATTAAAGCGGGTTAGTCCTTTCACTGTTCCTACCCAGATGTTGCCATCAACATCGCGGTACATCGCATTATCGTTGCACTCCACACCGATAAATCCATCTGTGGCGTTGTAATTTCTAATCTTCAGAATTTTCCCTTTGTCGTCAAAAGTTATTTTGTCAATTCCTTTGTCCGTGCCTACCACCATTTCCTTTCCTCTATTCCCAATGGTTTTTTCATCCAAAAAATTTATCGCGCGCACGGAATTTGAACTGAGCAAACTGTCGTTAGCAATAAGGCGGATTTTTATTTTATCATCTGTGAAAACATCAAAACGGTAAAGTCCGCCATTGTTTGTTCCTATCCAGATGTTTCCGAAGGGATCTTCAGCAAGGCATTTTATTTCCTTGTGCATCAACCCTTCTACTTCGTCATACGTGGTAATGTCTCCCGCACCGCTGTACTTGGCCAGCCCGCCTCCTGTGCCGAACCAAAGATTTCCATTCTTATCCTGTATGATGGCGTTCACATCTTTATCCTTGATTTGCATGGTCTCCATATCCATATTCAAAAACTTTACTCCATCGAAACGGCTAATTCCTTCTTTGCTTCCAATCCAAACAATTCCGTTTTTATCCACGAGAATGCTGTACACGCTGTTATCAAGAAGCCCGTTTCCTTCTGAGTAATTAAAAAACTGTTTGCCGTTATATTTTGCCGCTCCCGCATTTGAAACCGCCATCCAGAGATTTTGATTGCGGGCTACTTTTCCTGCCGAAACAGAAAGAATTGTATTTCCTGAAAGCCCGTCTTTTGTTGTAAAGTTTTTGCACACGGGCGTTCCTGATTTTAAATCCATCTGAACCAATCCTCCCCCGCTTGTACCAAACCACAGTGTTCCCAGAGAATCCATGTCAATTCCTTGAACACTATTGCTCGGCAATCCGTCTTTTTCGGAAAAATGTGAAAAAATATCTCCCATGAATTTGCAGAGCCCGCCTCCGTTAGTTCCAATCCAAATGTTTTTTTCCTTGTCTTCATATCCGCAGAGCATTTGATTGCCGGGCAATCCTTCCTTGTCTGTAAATTTTTCAAAAACTTTTCTGGACGAATCTCTTGCCGTTTTTATTGTTCTGCACCGAATAATTCCATCTTCGACAGATGCAAACCATAATTCATTTCCTCTTGCCCTGAAAATTTTCCAGATGGTTTTTGCGTTAAACCCATTTTGCTGGCTGTAATAAGAAACTTTTCGGGAAAGAACATTAAGTTTAAAATTCTGATTGGTATTTTTTCCTCCAGCGATTTGGAAAACTCCGCCATCATAAGTGCCAAACCATAATGCTCCGTTTTTTTCTTCTGCGATGGATGTAATCTGATCGCTGGGAATTTCTCTGCCTCCTCTCAACTGGTCAATATGAAAAGTGTCTTTTTCAAAAGTTAAAATATTTATTCCGCCAAAAGTTGCCAGCCAAAGATGTCCGTCCTTATCTTTATGAATATCAAAGACGGAATTATTACTGATGCCTTTGCTTTCGTCAATCACCTGAACGAGGAAAGAATCTTTCTCCGCAGAAATTTTATTCACTCCTCCGTTATCAGTGCCCGCCCATACGGTGCCGTTTTCATCCTCGAACATGCAAAGCACCGCGTCTCCTGCTAGTCCATTATTTTTTCCAATGGTTGTAAACTTTAATCCATCATAAATGATGATGCCTTCATCTTTTGTTCCCGCCCAGATTCTTCCTTTGCTGTCCTGTAAAAGCGAACGGATGTTATCTCCTTTAAATCCATCCTTCTTATTATATGTTTTGAAATTAATTCCGTCAAAACGGCAAAGCCCGCCTCCGTCTGTTCCGAGCCAGAGATAGCCACGGTTATCTTGTATAATACAATATATAGTTGCCTGCGGAAGTCCTTGTTCGAGGGAGTAGTTTTGGAAGTTGTTTCTTTGAGCGAGAAGAAGCCCACCTCCAACTCCTCCCCAAGGGAGGAGGGGAAAGACAAATAGAAATAAAAAGAAAAACTTTTTCATGGATTAATGGTGAACAAATGTAAATAAAAAGCACACCTATACTGAGGGAAGAAAATATTAAGTCCTTCCCTTGTGGAAGGGTTTAGGATGGGCTCTGGTTTTTATTTCTTAATAAAGATAAACTGCCCCCCTTCATCACCTGTGTTTTTCACAGGAGCAAGTTTGGGGCTTTGCTCTGAATTATTGATGACAGGAATTTTCACTTTATTAAAAATCTGTCCCACATCCATATATTTATTCTGGTTTTCATTCAGGGTTTTCAAAAGGTAATACGCGAATACGGAATGACCGTCTTTGCCTCCGTCCATCACGGGTTCAATTCCTCCTGAGGTCATTGCCTGACGGGATGAAAGGTTGTGCACTTCTTTGTAATATTTTTCTGATTCCTCGAACGGAACAGAAATCGTATTGCCCCTGAAAATATCTCCGCTGAAGCAGGCATCAGCAACAAGCAAGGTGTGCTTGGATTTTACTCCGCCAAGATAATTCTGCAAATCAGAATTTGAAATATAATTGGCGGTTGAATTTGTGACTGCATCTACTGGCACCCAGAAACCTTTATTAAGGTCTTGTTTAAATTCTCCGTGCCCGGAATAATAAATAAAAACATTGTCTTCGGGTTTTGCATTTGCCACCAGCCATTCCATTTCATTGATGATGCCCACGCGGTTTGCCTGCTCGTTATACAAGGTTTTGAAATTGTCAAACTTATACTTTGTTTTGAGCAGGGTTTCAATGGCTTTTGCATCGTTCACTGCGTTTTGAAGCGGAGTCCATGTTCCTTTGTATTTATCAATTCCGATAATGAGCGCATAATATTTTCCAATCACCATGTCCTTTGACTTGGAAACATTCAAACCCTTGAGCGGGTCACCGCTTCCTCTATATAATGGCGCTTCAGGTAATTCAACGGGCGCAGTGTTTTGAGCAATGGCGATGTCAGTGGTTGGAAGGGGTTCGTTCATTTTCACATCGAGAATTAAATCATTCGCATTGGTGTACGCACCTTCGAGGTTGAGCCCGATATTTATTTTTGGAACACGGCCGATAGGACAGTTTTTTTCGAATTCTTTCGTTGCGTAGAATTCAACGCTGATTTCTTTTTCTTCTCCCGGAGGAATTAACGGAACGAACTCGGAAAGTTTATTCACCGCCATCACGTTAGGAGGGAAAATGAAATTCACTTTCACATTTCTTGCTTCTCCGCTGGAAGTATTTTTTAATTTTAATTTAAGCGTGATGGGCGCGCCAATTTCTGCTTTGCCCGTTGCAGAACTATACGCGTGGCTGGAAACCATCACGTAACTGTAACTCACACCGCCTCTTGTCTGAAAATTTACTTTGAGAGGAGAAGCATTGAACCCGTTTCCTTCCTGAATGTCAACCGTAAATATTCCACCTGAAGTTTCGAGCGTAGAATCAGTATATATAGGAATAGAAACGCTGGTGTATTTGTCCGCGTCAAGATTTCCTATGAGAACTTCTTTTTCAAAATTCAGTCCGACAATCGTGCTTTCGGCAGAAACTTTCGCTACAACATTATACGCCTGTCCTTTGCCGGTATTTTTCAAAGTAAAGGTGATAACGGGCTTTTCAGGGTTTTCAATAATACCGTTGCGGTTGTCTTCTTTCATAGCAACATTCAGCGTGGAAAGTTTCGGCTCACCTGCATCTTTCATGTATTTTTTCTTTCCGATTTTCAAATTGGCAACATCCCACATTTTCAAACTCATGTCCTTGCTCACGGAAATAAAAAGATTTCCTTTATCGCTGAAAGCGATTCCTGTTACATCTGCATCATGCGCAGGAAATTCTTTCGCCACTTGTTTTGTCTCGATGCTCCAGATGATGATTTTTTTGTCGACACCCGCTGCAGCGAGGTATTGCACATCAGGGCTGATAGAAAGTGAATTCACCTGCGATTTAAAATTTGTTTCAGCAAATTTTGTTCCCGCAGGCATTTCCCAAATTACAACTGTTCCGCTTATTCCTCCTGTCGCAATATATTTTCCATCGGAACTCCAGGTTATGGCTGTCGCTTCTTTTGAACCTGCATCGAAAGAAGATTTCATTTGTCCTGTCGCAGCATCCCATATTTTTATGGTGTTATCCGAAGAAGCAGTGGCAATTGTTTTTCCATCGGGGCTGAACACCGCGCCATTCACGGGTTTTGTGTGTCCTTTCAAAGTAAAAAGAGAACCGCCAGTAACTCCATCCCAAATTTTTGCTGTTCCATCTTTGGAAGCGCTGACTATATAATCGTTAATCGGATTGAACGCAATGGATGTAATATCAAGCGTATGCTCTTTAGTAAGAATTTTTTTAATCTTGGATTCTTTAGCATCGAAGATGAGGATTTTCCCATCGGCAGTACCAGTGGCAAAAAGTTTTCCGTTCGCGCTGAAAGCAACTGCTGTTACTCCGGCAGAATGCCCGAACACTTTTGTCTTTTCACCTGTTTTGACATCCCATATCTGCGCGCGCTTATCCGAGCCGCCAGTTACAATGTTTGTTCCTTCGCCATTGATGGCAATCGAAAGAATTTCTGTGGTGTGGGCGGCTTCTTTGTTCTTCCATAAATCCTGTGAGAAAACAGAAGAACTAATTGCGATGCTCAGAGCGATAGAAAGTATTAGTTTATTCGTCATGAAAAATGTTTTTTTTGAGGTTGTGAAATTACTAAAAAATATTATTACTTTCGCTCCGACAAATCTTATATAAAATGAAACGTACTTTGCTCTCTTTTTGTCTTGTGTCATGTGTGTTTATCATTGCCCAGGCACAAGTAACACCTAACTTCATCAACACACAAACCTGTTACGGCAACCAGACCACTTTCGTTGCATCGTCTTCACTGCCTGATAATTCTATTTCCATGTGGCAATGGGATTTGGATGGCGATGGAACGTATGAAATGTCGGGTAAAACAATTATTTCTCTTTTCACGCTGAATGATACGAATGCTGTTATGTTAAAAATCACTCCCATCAGCGGTGCTCCCGATTCCATCACTAAAAATGTAATTATTGACCCGCTTCCGGATGTGAATTTCATGGCGAACAACCTCTGTGAATTGAAAGCGGCAACTTATATCAGTTTGTCAACCATTTCTTCTGGCTCCATTAATCAATATCTATGGGATTTTAATAATGATAACGTCACCGATGATAATTTCTCTGGCGATACAGCGATGTACACCTGCGGTCCCGCACAAATTTATGATACAAAACTTATCTGCGTTTCTGATAAAGGATGTTCTGCCTTCACGCAAAAAAATACAATCGTATATCCTAATCCTACAGCGGCTTTTTCGACTTCAAATGCTTGCGTAAATGCAAATGCAACATTTACTAACAACACCGACACCACTAACATTAATATTGCTTTCTTTTTATGGAATTTTGGCGATGGCAACGGCAACACTACTTCCAACCCAACGCATACTTATACTACAGCAGGAACTTACGCAGTCGATTTGATTGCTGTTTCGCTAGAAGGATGCCGTGATACTGCTTCTTCATCTATTACTATTAATCCGCTGCCGATGGTTGTCATTACGCCTGGCGGACCCACTGTTTTTTGTGTAGGAGGAACTGTAATGTTGGATGCAGGAATCGGATTTTCATCTTACCTGTGGAGCAATAGTTCTAACGCACAATCTATTGCTGTTTCTTCTTCCGGAAATTACAATATAACTGCGACTGATGCAAATGGATGTTCTAATATGAATTCGATAACTGTTACTGCAAATCTCCTGCCGATGGTTTCCATAACTGCAAGTGATACTATTTTACATCCTGGCAGCAGCATGATTCTGATTGCTGATGGTGCTAGCAGTTACTCATGGAGCACGGGCTCTTATTCAAACAACATCACAATTACACAAAGTGGAACTTATAAAGTATTAGGCACCGATGCCAATGGATGTGCGGCATGGGACAGCATCGTGGTGATGAATGAAAATCCCGATGATGTTTATGTTTCTTCCAACATCATGACTCCTAACGGGGATGGCATCAATGAGTATCTCGTGATTGAAAGCATTGACAATTACGCAAACTGCGACTTGACAGTGTACAACATGTGGAACGATGAAGTGTATAGCGTTTCAGGATATAAAAATGACTGGGGCGGCTATGGCAATAACGGCAAGCAGGTTCCTGACGGACCATATTATTATATTATTGCGTGTGATGATAAGCCCGTACTGAAAGGGAATATAAATATTATACTCCGATAGTTTAAAGTTTAACACCATGAAAAAAATATTCATTTTCACCCTCTGCCTTCTGCCTTCTGCCTTCTGCTTTTCTCAGCAACTTTCGCTGAGCAACCAATATGTTGTAAATAAATTCTGGCTCTCGCCCGCTTATGCAGGTGCAGGAAATGGATTTGAAGCATTCGGAACTTTTCGCAGCGAATGGATGAATGTTGCCGGATCGCCCGAAACAAAAGTTATTTCAGCAAACGGAACGATTTGCAAAAACATGGGATTGGGTGGCAGTGTCAGCACTTTGCAGGCAGGCATCTTCACAAATATTTCTGCCAACGCAAGTTATGCCTATCACCTGCGGCTTTCCGGTCCGCAAATGCTGAGTTTCGGGCTTGGACTCGGATTGCTTGAAAGCCATGTGGACGTATCAGGTGCCAATGCTCAATCTGACCCTGTTGCTGCGAATAGTAATAATGTGTCCGCTCTTGCGATGGATGCAAGTTTTGGAATTTTATATCGCTGTAAAAAATTACACGCGGGTTTTTCTATTCCGAGAATGTTTAACGGAAAAATAAAAGATGAAGACAAAAATAAAGTGTATTCTTTCGGTCCGCATTATAGGGGACATATCGGCTATGGTCATTCTTTTAATAATGATTGGGCGATTGACCCCATTGCGGTAATATCTATTGCCGAAAACGCGCCTTCATTTTATGAAGTGGCAGTACCGATTATTTACAAGCAAAAAGTATGGCTCGCTCCCGCATACAAAAAAACTTCTATCGCTGTCGGCATTGGTGGAATTCCTTATAAAAATTTCATTGTGAACTACGCGTATGAATTTTCTTCCAAAGGAATGATGGCAAATTCTGGCGGCTCTCACGAAATCACCATCGGCTGGAAAATGGCGTCAAAGAAAAAATCCGACACGCCTGCTCCCGATTCCAAAAAGCCGTATTACGAGTGGCTTAACAAATAGCATGGGTTACAAGTTACAAGTTACAAGTTATGGGTTTGAATTTTCTTTTCTTCTAAACTCCTTTTTGATTTTACAATTTGCAATCTGCAATCTGCAATCTGCAATCTCCCAAAATCCCATCCCTGCTCCTTCACAAACCAAAAGCATTCTGCTGATGAATGGGGTTGCGCACCTTGGTAACGGAAAAGTGATTGAAAATTCAGCCATTGGTTTTAAGGATGGAAAACTTATTCTTGTAGCGGATGCAACTACAATAAAAATTCAGCAGGGCGCATACGACACCACCATAAATATTTTCGGAAAGCATGTTTATCCGGGATTCATCGCGCCTAACTCCACACTCGGCTTGAATGAGATTGACGCAGTGCGCGCCACCCGCGATTATTCCGAAACAGGTGCGTACAATCCGCATGTCCGAAGTATTACTTCTTACAACAGCGATTCAAAAATTCCGCCCACAGTAAGAACGAATGGAGTTCTCCTCGCACAGATAACTCCACGAAGCGGTGTAATTTCAGGAACTTCTTCTGTTGTAGAATTAGACGAATGGAACTGGGAAGATATGGTGCTGAAAATGGATGACGGCATTCACCTCAACTGGTCAAAGATGTTCAAACGCGACTGGGAAAAACATGAGGACGCGAATGAAATGCCTCCGCTGAAAAAAAGCGAGGACTATGACAAGCAGAAAAATGAAATGAAAAAGTTTTTTTCGGATGCAAAAGCGTATAACGAAGTTTCCTCTTCAGAAAAAAATCTCCGCCTCGAAGCGATGAAAGGCATATACTCCGGAGCAAAAACTCTTTTCATTCATGTGAACTATGTAAAAGAAATTGAAGATGCCGTTCACTTTTCAAAAGAAGAAGGTGTGAAAAAAATGGTGATTGTTGGTGGAACAGATTCCTGGATGGTTACGGATTTGCTCAAGGAAAATAATATTGCCGTGATGGTGAACCGCGTGCATGATTTGCCCAACAGAACGGACGATGATATTGACCTTCCCTACAAACTGCCAGCGCTTTTGCAGAAAGCAGGTGTTTTGTTCTGCCTCGAAAATGCTGGCGACATGGAACAAATTCAATCGCGCAACATTCCTTTTCTTGCAGGCACTGGCTCCGCTTACGGGCTCACAAAAGAAGAAGCGCTGGCTTCTATCACATTAAACACCGCAAAGATTTTAGGAATTGACAATCGCGTTGGCTCGCTCGAAGAAGGAAAAGACGCAACTCTGTTTGTCTCAACTGGCGATGCGCTCGACATTAAAACAAATAATGTGGAGTGGGCATTCATACGCGGAAAAAAACTCGACCTCTCCAACGAGCAAAAAGCGCTGAATGAAAAATACCTGAAGAAGTACGGGATAAAGTAGCGTCAGTCGGTGATTACAAGTTTGCCTGTTGCAATGACCTCCCTTGTCCTTTGTCACCTGTCACTTTATAGAAATACAACCCGCTTGTCAGATTGTCGCGATTGAAAGAGATTGTCTGTCCACGGAGATTTTTTATTTGCGCAACTGTCTGCCCGAAACAGTTGTCCACCGTGAGAGTTGCGTTGTGAAATGGATTGTCTGTGTAGAGGTTGTTGACTTTATTTATAATAGGGACTAACTCCATCTGGCCCATCAAGTGTCATTGTCCAATGATATTTGGAAGAGTTTATTTGAGTAGGTGGAGAAATAATTGTAAAATTATGACCAAATAATATTCCACTAACATGAATAACATTACCGTGGAAGCACAAAATAAATTCCGCCTTTGATTCGCCATGGACGGATGTGATGCAGATAACCATAGCGTAAAATAAAATATTTCTTGTTTCTGTCCAGCAAGATTGCCCTTACTCACAGACCTGCCTGCCATCAGGTTTACATGAGAAGGGCTTTCTTGTTTTTATGCCATTAATAAATTACATCCGCGTAAATCGCTGTTGTCCATTCTTCCGAGAACTTCAAAAGAACCGTTTGCATTAGTTCTTCCCACATCCTGCGTTGCGATGAAGGAGCACGAATATATATTTGCCAAATCAATAATGTTAAGCGCGCCCGTTTTACCGTGCGGAAGAATTTGAAAAGGGTCGTTCACATCTCTAACAAAAACTTTCATCCAGGGCGGGCATTTAAAAATTCCATCGCCATTTGAATACGCCTGTGATAAGAGTTCTGTCATTCCGTATTCAGAATGAATTTTCTCTACGCCAAATTTTTCGCAGAGGGTTTTGTGAAGTTCTTCGCGGGTGATTTCTTCTCTGCGCCCCTTCATGCCGCCTGTTTCGATGACAGTAAAAGCCCCACCCCTTCCCTCCCCGTTAGGGAGGGAGAATTGTTCTGCAAAATCCAACAAAGCAAATGAAACCCCGAACAAAATCACTTTTTGCTTTTTCTGCAAAAGAGTTTGAAGCACTTGCAAAAGAGTTTCATCCTTATGATTGTAAAACGTGCTGTGCTTGTTTTTGCTTCGCTTGATTAAATCCTGCATCATGTATATAAGGGAAGAATTCCGGTTCTCATAATACCCAGGAAGAAGCGCGAGGATGGCGTATTGGCTCACATCTCCATAAAAAATATCAAAACATTTGCGGAAACTTTTTTCGTAAAGGGAAATATCTGAAACATGGTGTTTGCTTCTATTTTCAGAGGTTGTCCCGCTGCTAAGAAAAACCGATGACTGATGACCGATGACCGATGACTGACTAACTACTTCATGCGTTTTGAAAAACTCTATCGGCAGAAACGGAAGCGGTGAAACAGATTTTACGGTTTCAGCCTTAATTCCTAATTGCTCAATGTATTTCTTGTAAACAGGATTTCCCTTCGCCTGAAGGCGAAAAATCTCCAGCGTTTTCTTTTCAAAATCTTTTTTGTTTCTAAGGGAAAATACAGAAGAGGGATTCACAATTCAGCAGGGTTGCACCTAAAATTCAATAGGAGGTGTATCCACAGTATTGCTTTTGTGCATTGCCTTGTCATACATATACACCTTGTACATAATCTTTTTATGCTCTGAAAATTTGATGGGCTTTTTCTGCTTAACATAAATAAGTCCTTTCATCGGTTCGCTCTCATCACCTTCCTGCAAAACAAGCGGTACGCGATAAGGAATTATCATGGTATCAAAAGGAGCAGCGGCGTTTGGATCAAAAGCAGCCCAAGTTCCATTTGAATCATAATAAAATACCATAAATATATTTCCTAACTTGAAAATGCTGTTATTAGTATCCCCTTGTTCTAAGCCAATATCTCCTTCATTATCTGTAAAAGAAACTACCAACTCCACTGAATCGGGATCGGAAGAATTGCCGTAGCGAAGAAAATCTTTGTACTCAATGACTGGCTCTGAAGGATAAGTCGGCTTCTTGATGCAGGAGGAAACGGCAATTCCTGCAAAAACCGCGAAAATTATTATATATGGATTTCTAAGTTTCACCTGCAATTCGTCAGTTGACGGACAAATGTAATGAATATTTCTAACAAAATTTTTGCCTCATTAAAGAATATTCGCATCTTTACAGTCCCGAAAATAAAACCATAACTCAACCAATGAAAAAATATTTTATTGCCGGAGCATTTTTGCTTTCAGCGTTTTGCTTCCCCTCTGTCGCACAGGACATCCACTTTTCTCAATACAACCTTACTCCGCTTGTAATTAATCCCGCGCAGGCAGGCGCCTACAAAAATTTTGAAGTTATTGCCAATTACAAAAGTCAGTGGACGAGCATTTCTCCAAACGCTTACAAAACCATTATGCTGGCTGCGGACGGGCGTTTGATGCAGAAAAAATGGAAGACGAGTTGGTTGGCTGCAGGCATGAATTTATTTCAGGACAAAGCAGGTGACGGCAACATGAAAACTACCCAGGCAAACCTTTCTTTTGGATACCACACACAACTTAACGACAAAAGTGTTTTGGGCGGATGCCTGCTTGCAGGATTTGCAGGCAGAAGTATTGATTATACCAAATTGACTTGGGATGAGCAATATATTAATGGTGCCCATGATCCGAATGCCTCAAGCAATGAACCGGTTGGCAATAACAAATTCAGTTATCCCGATTTCGGTCTTGGAATCCTTTACCAGTTTAACAAAGGGCAAATGTACTCCACGGCAAACGATATGGTAGTCATTCATGCCGGTCTTGCTCTTACTCATCTTAATACACCAAAATATTCTTACTATAGCAGTGCTGAAAAACTTTACATGAAAACTGTTGGACATTTAGATGCTCTAATCGGAGTAAAAAATACAAATCTTGCTATTGCTCCCGGTTTTCTGTACATGGCTCAGGGACCTTCTTCAGAAATTCTTCCGGGACTGTATTTCCGATATATGCTCCGTGAAGAATCCAAATTCACTGGCTTTGTAAAAGGCGCTTCTATTATGGTTGGTACGCACCTTCGCATTAAAGATGCTTTCATTCCTTCTGTTCAACTGGAAATTGCTGAATACACACTCGGCATCAGTTATGACATGAACGTTTCAGGGTTGAAATCGGCAACCTCAGGCAAAGGCGGATTTGAAATCTCTCTGCGCTACGGCAACCCGAATCCGTTCCTCTACAAATCAGCAGCAAGTTTCCAGTAAAAATATTTTTTGTTAGAAAGAAAACCCTCAGGTTGAAAAACTTTGAGGGTTTTTTATTTCCCCGATTGCTTCAGCGTATTACATTTGCAGGCATTCTTATTCATTCCTATTTTATGACTATTGACCAATTCATTAATTCCTCTCTCGGCAGAAAAACGGTGATGGCGGCAACGGGATTATTTCTCTGCGTGTTTCTTGTTGAGCATCTCTACGGAAATCTACTTCTGTTCTACCCCGATGGCGGAGAAGCGTTTATCGAATATTCTCACACACTCGTACACAGTTTATTCATCCGCATTGTGGAAGTATTTCTTTTTGCTGCAATCATTCTTCATGTAGTTCAGGCGATTTATTTGACGAAACAAAATTCAGATGCTCGTCCTGTAAAATATGCAGTTTATAAAGTGAATGAAACAAGCAATTGGTTTTCACGAAACATGGGAATCACGGGCAGTTTGATTTTGTTTTTCATTGTAGTTCATCTCTGGCATTTTTTTGTTCCTTACAGGATTACCGATGAAGTGGGCGGTGAAGGTCAGATGAACGTAGCACAGGCGGTGAAGGAGGGATTTCAGAGCGGATGGTATGTTCTGCTTTATGTGGTTTCGGTTTTATTTCTTTCCTTCCATTTGAATCATGGATTTCAATCCGCTTTCCGCTCGCTGGGATTGAATAAAAAAAAATATGAAAAACTCCTTTCCCTTACTGGAAGTTTTTTTGCTTTCGTGATTGTTGGGGTCGGATTTGCATCTGTGCCGATTTTATTTTACTTCGGCATTGCAGGAAAAACTTTTTGATATATGACAAAACTAAATTCTAAAATTCCAGAAGGAGAACTTGAAACCAAGTGGACGAAATATAAATCCACCGCTCCGCTCGTAAATCCCGCCAACAAGCGCAACATCGAAATTATTGTTGTCGGTTCAGGATTGGCAGGAGCATCCGCTGCCGCTTCACTTGCCGAACTCGGATACAAAGTGAAGTGTTTTTGTTTCCAGGATTCGCCAAGGCGCGCGCATTCCATCGCTGCTCAGGGTGGCATTAACGCGGCAAAAAATTATCAGAATGATGGTGACAGCGTGTATAGATTATTTTATGATACAGTAAAAGGAGGTGACTATCGCGCGCGCGAAGGAAATGTTTACCGCCTCGCGGAAGTGTCAGCAAATATTATTGATCAATGTGTTGCGCAAGGCGTTCCGTTTGCAAGAGAGTACGGAGGATATTTAAGCAACCGTTCTTTCGGAGGAACACAAGTACAGCGGACTTTTTATGCAGCAGGACAAACCGGTCAGCAATTATTGCTTGGAGCATATTCCGCTTTGGAAAGACAAATTGGATTAGGAACAGTTACAATGCATTCCCGTCATGAAATGCTTGATGTAGTTATGATTGATGGAAAGGCGAGAGGAATAATTGCTCGCGATTTAATTTCAGGAAAATTAGAAAGACATTTCGGTCACGCTGTTTTACTTTGCACAGGCGGATACGGAAATGTTTTTTATCTCTCTACAAACGCGATGGGCTCTAACGTTACTGCCGCTTGGAAGGCACACAAGAAAGGAGCGTTCTTCGGAAACCCCTGCTATACGCAAATTCATCCTACATGTATTCCTGTTTCAGGTGACCATCAATCTAAATTAACTTTGATGAGCGAGTCGTTGAGAAATGACGGACGCATCTGGGTTCCGAAAACAAAAGGCGACACACGAAAGCCAAATGAAATTCCTGAAGAAGAAAGAGATTATTATCTCGAAAGAAGATATCCCGCCTTCGGAAATTTAGTTCCCCGCGATGTGGCTTCACGCGCAGCGAAAGAAAGATGCGATGAGGGCTACGGAGTGGGCACTTCCAAAATGGCGGTGTATCTTGATTTCGCTGCGGCATTTGAACGCTACGGAAAAACTCAGACGAATAAATTGAATATTCATAACGCGGATTTGGCTGCAATAATAAAAATGGGGAAAGAAGTTGTCGCGGAAAAATATGGCAACCTTTTCGAGATGTATGAAAAAATCACGGGAGAAAATCCTTACGAATTTCCGATGCGGATTTATCCTGCTGTCCATTACACGATGGGCGGACTTTGGGTGGATTACGATTTAATGACGACAGTTCCGGGAATGTATGCGCTCGGTGAAGCAAATTTTTCTGACCATGGTGCAAATCGTCTCGGTGCATCTGCGCTCATGCAGGGTTTGGCTGATGGATATTTTGTAATCCCTTACACCATCGGCTCGTATCTCTCCTCTGAAATCCGCACGAAAGCAATTTCAGCCGACCACGAGGCATTTGTTGAGGCGGAGAAAAAAGTTCAGGACACCTTGGACAAGATGATGAATATAAAAGGAACAAAATCAGTTGACCATTTCCATAAGCGCCTTGGAAAAATAATGTGGGACAAATGCGGAATGGGACGCAATGAAAAAGGTTTGACCGAAGCAATTTCAGAAATAAAAAATCTTCGTGAAGAATTCTGGAAAGATGTGAGAATTCCAGGAGCACAAAACGAACTAAATCCTGAACTTGAAAAAGCAGGACGCGTTGCTGATTTCCTCGAACTCGGAGAACTGATGTGCAAAGATGCGCTTCACAGAAATGAATCCTGCGGAGGACATTTCCGAGAAGAATATCAAACCGAAGACGGAGAAGCAAAACGCGATGATGAGAATTTCACTTACGCTGCCGCATGGGAATTTAAAAACGGAAGCGGCTGGGAATTGCACAAAGAGGATTTGAATTTTCAAGTTGTTCATCCGACACAGCGCAGTTATAAGTGATAAGCCATAAGCGATAAGGGAATGGAACCAAAAATAAAATCATATAAAGACTTAATTGTTTGGCAGAAATCTGTTCAACTTGTTACAGATATATATTCACTGACAAAAAAATTCCCTGCAGATGAACGATTCGGGATTATTGCTCAATTGAACAGAGCGGCCGTTTCTATCCCAACAAATATCGCTGAAGGATGGGGAAGAGAAACTTCAAAAAATTATTTACAGTTTTTGCGGACTTCAAGAGGTTCTGTAATGGAGGTTCAGACACTATTAATTATTGCCAGAAATCTAAATTATTTATCAGAAGTAGAATTTGAATTTTATTCTGTCAAAACGGAAGAAGTTGGAAAAATTCTTCAAGGTTTAATAAAAAGCATAAGAGAGAAAATAACTTTAACCGATAACGCGTAGCCCCTGTTCGCTATTCGCTTATCGCTAATCACTGTATTATGAATCTTACACTCAAAGTCTGGCGCCAGAAAAATAATGAGGACAAAGGCAGGTTCGTTACGTACAGCGTTGACGGAATTTCCGAAGACATGTCCTTCCTCGAAATGTTTGACGTGCTGAACGAGCGCCTCATCGGCAAAGGCGAAGAGCCCGTTGCGTTTGACCACGATTGCCGCGAGGGAATTTGCGGAATGTGTTCGATGTTCATCAATGGGCGGGCACACGGACCGAATAAAGGCACTACAACCTGCCAATTGCACATGCGCTTTTTCAAAGATGGCGATACAATTGTCGTGGAGCCCTGGAGAGCAAAAGGATTTCCTGTTGTGAAAGATTTAGTAGTTGACCGTTCTGCGTTTGACCGAGTGATTGCCACTGGCGGATTTGTTTCCGTCAGTACAGGTAACGCGAAAGACGCAAACAATATTCCCATTCCAAAACCTAATGCTGACGAAGCGTTTGGCGCAGCGGCTTGCATTGGTTGCGGTGCGTGTGTGGCTTCGTGCAAAAATTCTTCTGCCATGTTATTTGTATCAGCGAAAGTTTCACAACTCGCACTTCTTCCACAAGGACAAGTTGAACGCAAACAGCGTGTTCAAAGCATGGTGGCGCAGATGGATGAAGAAGGTTTTGGCAACTGCACCAACACGGGTTCCTGCGAAGCAGAATGTCCGAAAGAGATTTCTCTCACACACATTGCGAGAATGAATAGGGAATATCTAATGGCAAATATTTCAGAATAAAAATCTTTTTAAAAATTAATATGGACAAAAATAACATTACCACTGCATTCATTTTAGACGGATTTAGAATCACAAAAAATCTCGGAATAGTACGCGGAATCACTGTGCGCTCACGAAGTGTTTTTGGAAACATTGGCGCAAGTTTCCAAACGCTTGTGGGAGGAAATATTTCCATTTATACTGAACTCTGCGAGAAAGCCCGCATTGAAGCATTCGAAATAATGATTAGGCATACTGAACAGATTGGCGCAAACGCTATCATCGGCATGCGCTATGATGCGAATGAAGTTGCCCAAGGTGTTACTGAAGTTCTCTGTTATGGAACTGCAGTAGTTGTAGAGAAAGTATAGTGCTTACCTTTGCGCATGGCAAAGCAGAAAGCCAAAGTTCTTCCGAAGCAAAATTTATCTTTCGGCAATATTTTATCGGGATACGAAAAATATTTCCTGCCGTTAGTTCTTGTCGTAACGTTTATCGTCCTCTCCCCTGCCCTACAAAACAAGTTCACCAATCTTGACGACACACAGTATGTGGTGGAGAATCCTGTTATAAAAGATTTTAATTCGAAAAATATCAAAATACTTTTCTCGGAGCAGTTCGTAGGCAATTACCAGCCGATTACAATGCTCAGTTACATGATTGAGTATAAATTTTTCGGAATGAATCCGTTTGGTTATCACCTGATGAACCTGATTTTTCATCTCTTCGGAACTTTATTTGTTTTCCTCATCATTAAAAAATTATCTAGCAATGATTTGATTGCATCCATCACTTCCCTCCTCTTCGGAATTCATCCATTGCATGTAGAATCCGTTGCCTGGATTGCCGAACAGAAAGATGTACTGTACGGATTTTATTTTTTGTGGGCGTTGTACCTGTACGTATCTGCACTTGCCACTGCCCTAAAGGGAGTTGATGTTCGTCTTTCTCCCTTCAGGGTCGGGGCAATTCTTTTATTGTTTCTCCTTGCACTTCTTTCAAAAGCGCAAGCGGTAGTTCTTCCGGTAGTTTTTTTCGCGGTAGATTTTCTGATGAATAGAAAGTTCACGAAGAAAACCATTCTTGAAAAAATTCCGTTTTTTGTACTTGCGGTTGCGGTTGGATTGATTGCGATAAAAGTTCAGGGAAAAGCAGGCGCGATGCAAACCTTCCAGTATTTTCCTTTTTACGAACGAATGCTTTTCTCGTGCTATGCACTGATGACTTATTTGCATAAACTCATTCTCCCTATAAATCTTTCCTGCTTTTATCCCTATCCCGAAACAGATGATAAAATAAATACTATCTGGGTTTATCTCAGTCCTGCTGTTTTACTTGCGCTTGCATTCATCATCTGGAAATATTTTCTCGAATCAAAAGTTGTTTTGTTTGGAGTTGCTTTTTTTTTCATCACTATTGTTCTTGTATTGCAACTTCTTCCCATCGGTGATGCGCTCTATGCCGACCGCTATACATACATCCCTTCTATTGGATTATTTTTTATCGCATCCTATTATCTTGTCCCGCATCTGAAAAATAAAATAGTGATGATGATTGTTTTTGCATTCCTGATTGGATATTCTTACATGGCATTTGAAAGAACAAAAGTCTGGCATGACAGCATTACACTTTACACAGATGCGATTGACAACGGCTACAAAGCGGCCATAATCTACAACAACCGCGGAGCGGTTTTATCGGACTCAAATGATAATGCAGGCGCACTGAAAGATTTTACTTCGCTCGTGGAACTGAAACCGCGTTATCCAAATGGATGGAGGAACAAAGGGCTGGTGCACCAGCGGCTGGAACAGAATGAAGAAGCGATAAAATCTTTTTCGGAAGAAATAAAACTCTATCCTACTGATGTGAGTAATTACTTAAGCCGAGGGACTTTGTATATAAAGAAAAATGATTTTGAAAACGCGATTAAAGATTTTTCAAAAATGATAGAAGTTCAGCCGAACAGCGGTGAAGGATATTATGCGCGCTCAGAAGCATATGGCAAAAGCAACAAACTTGCTGAAGCGTTCGCAGACATAAACAAAGCGATTGAATTCACTCCCAATAACGGACAATCCTACAACAACCGCGGAATCATTTTCAGCATGAGTGGAAAATATCAGGAAGCGGTGAATGATTTTACAAAGTCGTTACAACTCAAACCCGACAACATTGGCGCATATACCAACCGCGCGCTGGCTTATAAAGGAATGGGGAAATATTCCGAAGCATTGCAGGATATGATGACTGCTAAAGAAAAGGGGATACAGATTTCGGAAAATGATATGAACGAATTGAAAATGAAAATTGCGAATGGCAAGTAGATTGGTGGATTAGTGGATTTGTATTCCCCAATTACCCAAATCCACCAATAGTAACTGGAACTGGCTGTTTTAATGATGATGTCCGCCCGGTCCGTGTACATGCCCGTGAGAAATTTCTTCAGCAGTAGCAAGACGCACATTTAATACTTCACCTGTAAAGTGTAATTCGTGACCTGCAAGGGGATGATTAAAATCTATTCTAACGTGAACGGCTGTTACTTCCAGAATTTTTCCCTGTAACTGGTTGCCCTGATTATCATTCATCGTGAGCATATTGCCAACTTTGATTTCGTTGAGGTCGAGCGTGCCGTCAGGTTTTTTGAATGAGTCTATGGGAATATTCATTACGTGTTTATCATTCTTAATTCCGTATCCCTCTTCCGCTGAAATAAAAAAGTCAAACTTGTCTCCAGATTTTTTTCCACGGATGTTGCTTTCAAAATCGGGAAGAAGCATTCTGGCTCCGAAAATAAAAACGAAGGGATGGCTTGCATCCGTCTTCTCAACTTGCTTTTCTTCTAAAGATAATCCTATGCGGGTTTTGAGCGTGTACCCTAGGGAAACGACTGAGTTTTTTTCAATGTTCATCTGTGAACTTTTAGAGGGCGAAGATAATATTTTTGTTGTTTGCGTTAGCGATTGAAGTGCAAAGCCCACATCCGCCATAGGCGGAGAGGACTTGGAACGGAAAGCGCGACCCGAGCCTTCGAGGGGAACGCCCTAAATTTTATCTTTGTCACTCTTATGAAATATCCGAATACAATTTCTTCGAAGTTGCCAAAAGTAGGTACCACTATTTTTACGGTGATGAGCGCGCTGGCGAACGAACACAAGGCGATAAATCTTTCGCAGGGGTTTCCGAATTTTAATGTGAACGAGAAACTGATTTCGCTCATCAATCAGAAAATGAAAGACGGGTTGAATCAGTATGCGCCCATGCAGGGTGTTCCGCAATTGCGCGAGGTGCTGTGCGAGAAGATGGAAAAATTATATGGCGCGAAATATCATCCCGATAAAGAAATAAATATTACTTCGGGTGGAACGCAGGCGATTTATTCCGCACTCACAGCGGTGGTGCGCGAAGGCGATGAGGTGATTGTGATTGAACCCGCGTACGATTGTTATGTTCCCGCGATTGAACTAAACGGTGGGATTCCGATTTATGTGCAACTGAAATCTCCGAATCATACTATAGACTGGAACGATGTGAAGAAAGTTATTTCTCCGCGCACGAAAGTGATTATGATTAATACGCCTCACAATCCGATGGGTTCGGTGATGACGGCAAATGATATGAATGAGTTGGAAAAAATCGTGGCAGGCACGAACATTATCATCATCAGTGATGAAGTGTATGAGCATATAATTTTTGACGGGCTGAAACACGAAAGCGTTTGCAAATATCCCCGCCTCGCTGAAAGAAGTTTTATCATTTATTCATTCGGGAAGACATATCACGCTACGGGCTGGAAGATGGGTTATTGTTTTGCGCCTGAAAATCTGATGGAAGAATTCCGAAAAGTGCACCAATTCATCGTGTTCACGTCCAACACTCCGATTCAGCATGCGCTGGCGGAATATATAAAGGAGTGTGATGATTACAATGAACTCTCAGCATTCTACCAGGCGAAGCGGGATTTTTTCCTGAAACAGATAAAGGGTTCGCGGTTTAAGTTTGTGCCTGCTTCGGGTTCGTATTTTCAACTGCTGGATTACAGCGCGATAACGAATGAAAAGGATACAGACTATGCAATTCGTTTGACAAAAGAAAATGGTGTGGCTTCTATTCCGACCTCTGTGTTTTATCATAAACCCATTGACAATAAACTTTTACGCTTCTGCTTCGCGAAAACAGACGACATGCTTAAAAAAGCAACAGAAAAATTATGCAAGATCTAAGAGTTACCATCATCCAATCCAACCTTCATTGGGAAAACATTGAGGCAAACCTCAAAATGTTTTCGGAAAAGATTTCTTCAATACAAGAGGAAACGGATCTGATCGTGCTCCCCGAAATGTTCAGCACAGGTTTCACCATGAACAACAAGCCACTTGCAGAAAAGATTGGTGGAAGAACTTTTGAATGGATGAAGAAGATGGCGAAGGAAAAGAGTTGTGTTGTAACAGGAAGTATTATCATAGAAGAGAAAAAAAAATATTATAACCGCCTGATATGGATGTTGCCCAACGGGAAATTCAAAACATACAATAAGCGTCATTTATTCCGATATGCTGGAGAAGAAAAATATTATTCCGCAGGAAAAAAGAAACTGATTGTTGACCTGAAAGGCTGGAAAATTTGTCCGATGATTTGTTATGATTTGCGCTTCCCTGTTTGGATTAGAAATAAAAATAATGAGTATGATATTTTGATATTTGTCGCCAACTGGCCTGAGCGAAGAAATTATCCGCGAGAGGCATTGCTTCTGGCTCGCGCAATAGAAAATCAATCGTATGTAGTTGGCGTGAACCGCGTAGGAAAAGATGGCGGTGCTATTAATCATTCAGGCGATTCTGTTTTCATAAATCCGCAGGGAGAAGTCATCGGCAAAGCAAAGCCCAATGAAGAAACAGTTATGGCTGTTTCGCTTTCTTATTCTGCCTTAGATGAGTGGAGAAAAAAATTTCCTGCTTGGATGGACGCTGACAAGTTTACGATTTAGGGCGTCCAGTCTAATTCCAAATCCCAATCAGAGCGGATGGTGATGGGGCTGGGATAATAAATTACGATTTCAGGTTTTTTCTTTTCTGAGTAGTTGCCAGTTGTCCATTTATCATCTCCGTTTTTGTCATAGATGATTCTGAGTTTATAGGAACCGGGAGGAAGATACTGATAGGAGAAAACTCCTTTATCAGAACTTGCATAATCAAACACTTCTCCTTTTTCATTCATTAACTGCAAAATATATTTGATTCGGATTTTCATTTTCAAGACAAGTTTCAGTGTGCCGTAATATTTTTCTTCCTGTGTTTTGAAATCAAGTTTGATGGTGTCGTTAGTCAAACCGAAGATGTCTGTGAAAGTGGCAGGAGGAATAAAAAAATTATAAGAAGAATCCGGATTAAAAGGGAAGTGAAAAAATAAATTTCTAAAGGTTTCATCTAAAAAGTCCGTTGTATTTGTGAAGTTTATTTTTTTTTCTCCTGATTTTAGATTGATTTCATTTATTTTTTTTTCTCCAATTGGATGATTAAATGTAATAGTTAAAGTTTTCTTATAATCGAAAAGTTTATCCTTGCTGACATTCAGAGTAGGAACCAATATCCATTTATTTCCACGTGAAGTGTTTTTCGTCTGCTCAAGGGTGATTGGTTTTAATCGAATTGTATCTAATATTTTTCCATCTTCAGATATTTCTATTTTCATAGTATCCTTTAAATCATCGGCAAACCAGTAATGAAGCGTGTCGCTATTCCTTGAAACCTCAACTAATAATTTTTCTTTTGGCTCTTGAGATAGAAAATTAAATTTTTGATGATTTGTATAGGCTTTTGCAAATACAAGAACCAAATGCCCATGCTCGACAAAAGAGGCTTTTAGCAATTTTTGTTTCTTTGGTTCTTCTTTAAATATTTGAAAATTCAGCGAAGTATTCTTAGAAATATTTATCAGCGTATCTGAAAAAGCGATGCTCTCAGTCGGCACATCATAGAGGTAATTATTATTGGCATCTTTCAGCGCAAATGCTTTGTAAGTGCCGGGGCGGATGTTACTTATTTTGTAAGAGCCGTCTTCTTTTGTCTTGGCGAAATAAGAAGGAAGTTTTTTATAGGGAACAGAATCATCGTGCGTATCATAAAGCATCACCAAAATTCCCTTTTCAGTTTTCAAATCAAAAGCATTTTTGATAGTTCCGATGAGCGTGAGTGAGTCAATATAACTTCCTGTAGAAAAAAAATATTGGAAATTTTCAAGCGCATTACTTTCGGTAAAATCTCGTATGGCATCGCCAAAATTAAATGTGTAAGTAGTATTTTGCCTGAGGGAATCCTTCAATTCTATAAAAAGTGTTTTGCCTTTCGCTTTTACTTCTGGCTGAACACTCATTGGGGGAGAAATAACTAATTGCTTTTGTACATCATTTAACTGAATGTATTCATCAAACACGATTGCAATATTTTTTTTGCTGAAGTTGGTAGAGGCGCTGTCAGGAGTGTATTTTACAGCACGAGGCGGTTTAACATCCTTCGATCCGCCATTGGGATTTACGATTTGTGCACAGGCATAAAACAAAAATGTCATTCCGAATGCAGTGAGGAATCTCCCAATAATATGTAGATGAAAATATGAAGAGATTTCTCGTTTCACTCGAAATGACAATTAAGGGAGTTGTTCAATTATTCTAACGATTTGTTCGAGATATTTTTTATCCGTCTCATCAAAATCACTCCGTTTATCAGAATCAATATCCAGCACAGCAAAAACTTCTCCGCTTTTGAAACAAGGTGCAACTATCTCTGATTTAGAATCCAAACTACAAACAATATGACCTGGAAACTTATCTACATCATCCACAATCACCGTTTTCATTTCTTTCCACGCTGTTCCGCAAACGCCTTTACCGAATACAATGCGCGTACAGGCAACAGACCCCTGGAAAGGTCCAAGTACTAACTCATTCTGCTTCACCAAATAAATTCCAACCCATAAAAAATTCATTCCGTATTTGAGCGAAGCAATGATGTTTGAAATGTTCGCGATGAAATCCTTTTCGCCTTCCACCAGTGCTTTTATCTGAGGCAGGAGCGATTCATACTTTTCTTTTTTTGTAGTTCCTGAAACAACGAGTGGTTCTGCCATAAGAAAAGATTAAAGCGTAAAGATAAGATTAGTGCGCCATTGTGGTAGCGATTGTTGCCACGCTTACTTTAGTATTCGGTATCTCAAGAATTTTATTCGCGCATGCTTCGAGTGTTGCGCCAGTTGTTACAACATCATCTACAAGCAAAACATGTTTGCCTTCAAGTTTTGCTGGCTCTACTACTTTAAAAATTTCTTCTACGTTTTTCCATCTGGCAAAACGAGATTTTTTTGTCTGTGTTTCAGAAGCATACGTACGAATCAGCACACCATCTGGACTGTCCGCTTCCATTGATTCTGCAATACCATGCGCAAAAGTTTCGCTTTGGTTGTAACCTCTCTTTTTCAATTTATTCGGATGGAGCGGGACAGGAAGGACAACATTCGCGGACGAAAACATAGGTGCCATTTTCAATTCGTTGCCGTAATATTTTCCGAGCGATGTTCCTATTTCCTTTTTCCCTCTGTATTTCAATTGGTGAATCAAATGCTGAACCTTGCTTCCTTTGCTGAAGGAATAGAGCGATGAGGCGGAAAAAATATTCGTCCTCCCCCAAAAAAGTTTTACCACAGGATTATCTCCGTAAAGATGAAAGTTTGTCTTAGGAAGATGATAAAGACAATAGGTGCAAATACATTCTTCGGTCTTAAATAAACTTTTCCCGCAGGCATAGCACACCTTCGGAAAAATGAGGGAAAGAAAATCATTTATCATACTTTTAATAACTTCGCAATTGCAAAGATGAACATTTCCCTGTAAAATACAAATGGCAGAACTATCAAATATTTCAGAAAAAACGGGAAAGAAAAAAAGCGAATGGCTTTATCTCTTCCTGCTTTTGCTTTTGCTTTGTTCCAACGGAGCATTCGGATGGCTTTGGTGGAAAGACAAGGGCCGCTTGCAAATTATCACAGTAGAAAAAGAAAGCGTTGCAAAAGATGCTGAGATTGTGAAACAGGAATTAATCGCACTGCAGGCGCAGTATGCTAATCTTGAAGTGAGCAATAAATCGATGCAGGCGGAGATTGATGCAAAAAAGTTAGAGATAGAAAAATTTCAAAAGGAACTTGAAAAAAATAAAGACAACGTATATATAATTTTCAAACTGAAAAAAGAAACGCAGACGCTGCGCAACATTATGCAGCATTTCGTTCATGAGATCGATTCGCTTAATACACTCAACAAAAATGTGATTGCAGAAAGAGAAACGGTTAAAAAAGAATTAAAAAACGAAAAAGAAAAAAACACCCAACTGACAATAGAAAAAGAATCCCTGCAGGAAACAGTGAGCGTTGCCTCCATGCTGAAAGCGGTCGGCTTGTCGGCATCAGCAATTGCTGAAAAAAAGGGGGGGAAGAAAGAATCGGATACCCAAAAAGCAAAGCGCACCGATAAAATAAAAATAAAATTTACTCTGGCGGAAAATATTGTAGCAAAACAGGGAGAGCGTGTGATTTATGCACGCATTGTCACCCCTGACGGAAAAGAAATGACACAATCGGATGACTCTTCGCATGTTTTTAAATTCGGAAAATCAAAGGGGTATTGGGCAACAAAAAAGACAGTAAACTATTCTAATGAAAATACCGAAGTAATTATGTACGCACACACCAAGCAGGGCGAAACATTCATCAACGGAAAATATGTAATTGAAGTAACTACCGATGGAATGCCCATTGGCAATACCACCCTTGAACTGGAATGAAAAAGAAATGCTTTCTAACCTCTTTTCTTTTTTTCTATTCCTTTTTTCTTTTTGCTGGTGCGCTTGAAAAAGGGTTCGAAGCGCTGAAAATTTACAACTACTTTGAGGCGAAGAAGCAATTCACAAAAGCAATCAAGACACACCACACAGGAGCATCGTATGGGCTGAGCATTATTTATTACCGCAACGATAATCCGTTTTATAATATTGATTCTGCATACAAATATATTCTGCTTTCGGAAAAAAATTTAAAACCTTCTAATGCAAGAGAAAAAGAAACCCTGCAGAAACTTAGTATTAATCAACCATCCATTGGCGAACAGAAAGAAAAAATAATTCAGCGCGCCTTTGAAAAAGCAAAAACAGAAAATACCGTGGAGGCGTTTAACTGGTTCATCACAAATTTTCTTCATCCCTTTCTCCAAAAAGAAGCAACCGCGCTTCGCAACAAACTTGCTTATGACAACGCGAAAAAAATTAACTCCCCCCGGGCGTACAAGGATTTCATCTCCACGTATTCCGATGCCGAAGAGATCAACGATGCGAAATGGCTATATGATTTTACGCTTTTTAATTCTATGACCCAATCAAACAATCTTGAAACGTATGAAGCATTTGTAAAACAATTTCCTAAAAGCCCTTACCTCGGGCAGGCGGAAGACAGCATCTTTTCCTTTTCCACGCGAAATGAAACGGTTCAGGAATATCGCGGTTTCATAAAAAAATATTCCGACAATTACAACGTGAAAAAAGCATGGGATATGATTTATTTTCTTTCAACAATTGATTTTACTTTTTCTGTGATCGCGAATTTTATTTTTGACTTTCCTGATTTTCCTGATAAACAAAGAGCAGATGCTGATTTACAGAGGTCAAAGGTGAGTTTGTTTCCGATTATAAAGGATGGAAAATGGGGATTCATGGATTCGCTTGGAAACATTCAAATTCAATACGTGTATGATTGGACGGATGGTTTTTCAGGAGGAACTGCGGTGGTAATACTCCATGACAAAACGGGATACATCAACAAAGCGGGAAACATCATCATTCCGCTTTCTTATGATGAAGCAAATACTTTTCAAAATGGATTGGCTGTTGTAAAAAAAGAAAACAAGTTTGGGCTCATCAGCAAAACGGGGAAAACAATTCTTCCATTTGAGTTTGACAACATCAGCGGAAATGAGGGCGCAAACAATATCATTCTTGCTCTTAAGGAAGGCGTTTATAAATACTATGACGCGAAAGGAAAATTTCTTTTTGAAGGAAAATATGAAAAGGCGGGAGATTTTTCTTCGGGCAGGGCATACATCGTTCAAAACGGGCAATATGGTTTTATAAACAGGAAAGGTGAAATCGCAATTCCTGCCATTTACAATTGGGCAGAAAGTTTTTCCCGCAAAGATTCCTACAAAACAGGAACTGCACGGATTAAACTCATGGATAAATTCGGATTGACCGACTCTTCTGGAAAATCAATTCTACTCTGCGAGTATGACCGCATTGACGAATTCTCCGAAGGGCTTGTGCTTTTGGTGAAAGAAAAAAAGTTCGGCTTTGCAGACGCAAAAGGGAATATTGTCATCCCGCTCAAGTTTGACTACTCATCTGAACTTTCTGCCACGAATGGTTTTAAAAACGGGCTGGCAAAAGTGGAGCAGAACAAAAAGCGCGGGTTGCTTAGCAAATCGGGAAAACTCTATATTCCCTGCGAATACGATGACGTACGAAATTTTTCGGAAGAACTCTGCGCGGTGAAACGCGGAGGCAAATGGGGATATATTGACCGAAATAACAAACAAAAAATAAATTTTTTATTTGATTATGCCTGGGATTTTTCCGAAGGAATTCCTTTGGGACAAAACAGTTTGGCAAGAGTGAAACAAAAAATTAAAACAGGATTCATTAATCAGAAAGGAGAACAGATTGTTCCCGCGACTTACGATGAAGCAACGGATTTTAAAAACGGAATTTCAATAGCAACTTCAGGAGGAAAAAAGGGTGTGCTGGATTTATCTGGAAACCTTATCATTCCCTGCGAGATGGACGAAATAGAAATAGCAGGAAGAGGAATGTTGAAACTGGAGAAGAAGGAGAAGTTCGCTTACTATAATCTGTCTTTACAGAAACGAATTTGGGCGGAAGCAGGATTTTAGGTGTTGAGTATAGGATATAAAGGCCATAAATATCACCTCTCTCCTTCTTCCCTATATCCTTATACCTTCCTCGCTCCGTTGATATTTCTGTTAATCATTTTACAATCTTTCGCATTGTACGAGCGTTATCGTGGATAATTTAGCAGCATGGAAACAACAGAGACATCATTACAGCAGAAAAAGCCAAAGCAAAATAAAATCTTTTTATTTCTTTTTTTATTCATGACTTTTGCGTGCGGAGTATTCGCGTGGCTGTACTGGATTCAGAAGAGTGAAACACAATCTGTAATTGGTGAAAATATTTCAATCACTCAAGAATCAGAAGCAGTAAAAAAGGACTTACAGCAGTTGCAGAAAGAATACGAAGGGTTGCAAGCAACCGATTCGCTAATGAAAAATGAAATTCAAGAAAAAGCAGATCTGATTGCGCAGATGCAGATAGAAGCCGAGAAGCACAAGAATGATGCATGGATTATGGCTAAACTGAAAAAAGAAACAAAAACTTTGCGAGACATCATGCAGCATTTTGTTGTGCAGATTGATTCGCTGAACACGGTGAATAAAAAACTGACCGCTGAAAAAGATTCCGTGACCACCGAACTGCAGGGCGAAAAGCAAAAAAGTTCAACGCTGCAAACGGAGAAAGACAAACTTTATAAAATGGGTTCAGCACTGAAGGCGGGAGAAATAAACATAAAAGCATACAATGTTCGCGGAAAAGACCGGCAATCCGAAATCACCAAAGCCGACAAAACCGATAAAGTCCAGATTTCATTTGTCATCAGAGAGAACAAAATTGCTCCAAAAGGTGCCCGAACTATTTATATCCGCATGGTTACGCCCGATGGAAAAGAATGGACAGAATCAGCCGATGCTGACCACATGTTCACCTTTGGAAGTTCGAAAGGATTTTACGCGGTAAAAAAAACCATCCAATACGATAACGAGGCAACGGAAGTGGTACTAACCGTAAAGAAAAAGCAAGGCGAGGATTTTCTTCCGGGAAAATATCTCATAGAGGTGAATTCGGATAACACCACGATTGGAAACGCTTCGCTGGAATTGGAATAAACATTCGCCTGGTTACAACCAAAAATTACGGAGGTGTTATCCTAAGAATTTTCCCTACCTTCGCTCTGTAAATTAATTGCCAGACAAATGTTCAACCTAAAATCAAATTCCATGGCAAATCAAAAAACAATGGAGACCCCTTCCGTAAATATTATCGGAGCGGGAACTATTATTGAAGGCGACATCAAATCAGACGGAGACATACGCATTGACGGCACGCTCAATGGCTCACTCAGCACCAAAGGAAAACTTGTTCTTGGCACCACAGGCATGGTAGATGGTGAAGTGTCCTGCCAGAACGCGGACATATCTGGCACTATCAACGGAAAAATAAAAGTGGCTGAATTGCTTTCGTTGAAAACAACCAGCAAACTTACAGGCGACATTACCACCAATAAACTTTCCATTGAGCCGGGCGCTAACTTCAGCGGGTCATGTGCGATGGCTGGCTCTGTTCCGAACATTAACATCAGCACTAATGGAGAGTCCGCAAAAACCGAAAAAGCAGCCGCTTACTGATTATGGTAAATACGCGGGAATGACTCTGCAGATGGGAGCCATCATTGCATTAGGCGTTTGGGGCGGAGTTAAACTTGACGAAAAATGTCCTCTCACAAGATTCCCAATTTTCACCGTCACACTTTCTTTTCTTTCGGTTTTCGGAGCAATGTATTTTGTGATTAAAACCCTTCTAAAAAAATAATCCCGCCTTTTCTAAAGCGGGATTACTGATTTTTTATTTTCTGTTAAGTTATTTTGGAATCACAATCATCTTTCCCTTAACAGAAATTTTTCCCTGACAGATAGTATAGAAATAAACTCCGGAAGAAAGTTTAACATTCAGCGTTTCGTTTTCTGAATTTACTATTTGGGTATAAGCCACATTGCCGAGGATATCCAGCACTTTCAATACGGGTTTTTGAACTCCGAAATCAAAACCCTCAGTCCATACGGTTGTCGTTTCGTTGAACGGATTCGGGAAAATAAATGATCTTATTTCTTCAGAGCTTGTTGGTTCATTTTTTACAGATGTGGGTGGATTAAGAAGCGTATCGGTTGCCAAAATGCCGCCAATGTCAATGTTTTCATCTCCTGTCTGGTAAGGGAGCCACTGGAAAGAGTCAAAAAGCATTTCATCCATGGTGCCCGTTCCTGCCTGTACAAATACCGGAGGACTGCTTGGATTGTTTGGATTGTTAGAGGTATTATCATATAAATGACTTCCGCGAACGGTATATCCCGAGGGAATTTTTACCAGTTTGTTAAAGAAATAAAATCCTTGCCAGTCAAAATCCCAGTTATTTATTTTGATAAGCGGGATAGTGGTGGTTCCGTTATCTGCCCAATTAGTCATGGTAGTACACAACAAATGCGAATGCGGGAAAGTTCCAAAAATTGAAACTGGAGAATTAATGTTCCATGTCGCATTGTAAGTGGGGGTAGTATTAGCAAAAATGAACATGCTCCAGTTTTGCAGTTTTGTATCAACATTTACATTTCTGATTCCTGTTGCTGTAGTCGGATAAAAATATATTCGTATCTGGGTGCTGTCAATCTGCCCTGCTGTTCCCGGAGGATAATGAATCTGCATAACAAGTTTTGAACCCGCCTTGATTTTGATTCCCATTTTCAACTGAGGAGATGAGGGGAAAACCGTTGGAGCGCCTCCCGGAGCATACACATCCAAATCAAAATCTCCCGGCTGGGAAAAGCATCCCCCTGATAAATCGCTGTTCACGGTTCCGGTAGTATCCACTTTGATAACTATGTGATGTACAATGGCAGGATTTCCGGGAATAACTTCAAATGCGCGAATGATTCTGTCCTGTGTTAATCCCGTTGGTAATGCAAAACAGTTATAGGCGTTATTCGCTGCTGCATTGCTGGTGAAGGTTGGAATCTGCAAAATCAAATCAGGAGTTGCCTGTATTTTATATTTTGTATAAACAGGTGCCGGAGGGCAGCCGTTTGCAATGGTTGTATCTCCCATTTGAGAGCCGCTTGCAATCCAACTGAGTATTGCATTTTTTTCAGAAGTGGTTATGATGCGTTCATGCATGAATCGTGAATAAGTTGTATCAGGAGGCCATGGCGGCATCTTGCCGCTGTTCAAATCGGCTTGAATGAGCGATGACCACGGAGAGGTTTCGCTGTAGTTCATCATAGGGAAAGGAGCGCCTCCATTGACATGGTGGCACCCCGTGCATCGGCTGTAAAAAACTCCCGCCACATCTTTGTAAACCAACTGTGCGGATGCGCTGAGAGAAAATCCCGCGATCAATAATGAAAAATTAAATTTCTTCATGATAATCTTTTTTGAAATATTATTTATTGGGCATTAAAATAATTTTTCCACTTACAGAAGTTTTACCGGCTTTAATGGTATAGAAATAAACTCCCGCAGGAACTCTAGCGCCTGATTCATTTTTTCCATCCCACAGAGCAGAGTATCTTCCGGCAGTATTGAATTGTGTGGTCAGGTTTTTAACTTCGCTTCCGAAAATATTATATACCGAAACTTCCACATTTGCTGAACGCATTAACTCGTATCCAATGGTCACATATTCGTTAAACGGATTCGGATAAGCGGATGAAGAAATATTTGCATAAGAAATTTCATTTACGCCAGTAGTATTCGGATTCAAAAGCGAGTCGTTTGCCAGAATGCTTCCGATGTCAATCAACTCATCTCCTGTCTGATAATATGTCCACTGGAATGAATCAAAAAGCATTTCATCTGTGGTGCTGGTACCCGCCTGCATGAATTGAGGAGGACTGTTTGGGTTATCAGGATTATTGGTTGTGTTATCGTAAAAATGTTTTGACCCGAGTTTATATCCAGCGGGAATTTTAACCATGTTTTTGTGAACATACATTCCCTGCCAGTCAAAATCCCATACAGGAATGCGGATTAGCGGAATGGTATCAACAGGAGTTGCCCTATAGCCATATACTACCATGTTTCTGTTTAAATGATGCGCATGAGGAGAAGAGGCATAAATAGAAAGCGCAGTCGGAAGTGTGCTACTGTTGGTAGGATACATTGCCGTGTAGGTAGCAGTTGTATTGGCAAAAATGAACATTGTCCAGTTCTGCAGAAATGTATTGGAATATACAGGGCGTATACCTGTTGCTGTCGTTGGATAAAAAAACAATCGTATCTCCGTGCTGTCAATAATTCCGCCAGATCCTGCAGGATAGTGTTGTTGCATAACTACTTTAGAGCCTGCATTAATTTTCATTCCCAATTTCAACTGAGGGCTGGAAGGGTAAACAGTAGGAGGCGAACCCGGAGCATAGCCTCCAATCCCGAAATCTCCCGGCTGGCTAAAACATCCTCCGGATACATCGGTAGTTGCAGTGCCCATGGTATCAACTGTTACAACCACATGATGCACGAGTCCTCCGTTGTTAGGAACAATTTCATAAGCACGTAGTATTCTATCCTGTGTTAATC
>Ga0247727_10001635_pt1 | contig 52750 bp, 56 predicted proteins | sample WisWelCaveWW1625_FD_202498 | JGI IMG/M metagenome (GOLD analysis project Ga0247727, IMG submission 202498) | Biofilm microbial communities from Wishing Well Cave, Virginia, United States - WW16-25 | ecosystem: Environmental > Aquatic > Deep subsurface > Groundwater > Cave microbial mat | place... | reverse complement strand
CTGTGCGCGATGCCACGCTCAATGCAACCGGAATTCTTCGCAAACTCAACCTTGACGCCCCACCGACAAACCGGGATTGTCATCGCAAATTATCGACTGTTGCAGTTCAATTTTGAAACCGCCCTGTGATCTTTTCCGCGAGCACTTTCGGCTGTCGCGTTTCGCACTCCCATATCGTCAACACCTGCCACCCCCGCTCATTGAGTTCCGCCACCGTCCGCGAATCACGCAGCCGATTGCTTTGCAGTTTTGCCGACCAAAACTCGACCCTCGTTGCAGGCACGAACGCCCTGCGGCAGTTCGGATGCTGATGCCAAAAGCAACCGTGAACAAATATAGTACAGCGCCGAGAGGGAAACACAAGATCTGGTTTGCCGGGAAGTGTCGCGACGTGCAGTCGGTAACGATACCCCAAGCTGTGGACAAGCTGACGGACGGCAAGTTCAGGCTGTGTATCTCTACTGCGGATGCGGGACATGTTTCGGCTGCGCGACTGAGGCGAGACGCGGTCCATCACTGTCCACCCGGATAGCTGGATTTGTGGCCCGTATTGTCATCTCGGCTCATCGTCAGTCCCAGCCGCGCAACGTCCTCATTCCATCCTCTTGATCACATTGTTGCGCAGACGTCCAAGCTTCTTCAACATGAGGAGAAATTGCTTGTGAGTAGGAGACCTGCATGTCCGCCGCCGAAGAGATCCAGAAGAGGATTGCCCCGCTGTTCCCGGGGCTGATGGGCATCGAGATCAAGGAGGCGACGCAGGACAAGATCGTCGCCACCATGCTGGTGCGCCCGGACCTGTGCACCGCCGGCGGTGTTTGCCACGGCGGCGCCTACATGGCGTTCGCCGACACCATCGGCGCGGTCGGCACGGTGGTGAACCTGCCGCCCGGCACGCGCACGACCACGATCGAGTCCAAGACCAATTTCCTGGGCGCCGCGCCCGTCAACACCCGCGTGACCGCCGAGGCCACCCCGCTGCACCGCGGCAAGACCACCCAGGTCTGGCAGACCATGATCAGGTCGGAAGCCGGCAAGCTGTGCGCGATCGTCACCCAGACGCAGATGGTGCTGCCGGCGAGCTAATATGTTATCGGCAGGCGTCCATACATCCTCTGCCTGGCCTCGCGCAGGATAGCAACCAGCTGCTGCATCTTTTGCAGGTCGAAGGCCTCGAGGCTCGCGCTCCGCCCGATCAGGCTCGCCTCCCGGATCAGCTGCTCCTGCGCCTCGATCCGGCTTTCCGCCTCGGCGATGCACTGGTCGAACCGCTGCATCTGCGCCGTTACGCGCTCATATATTCGCTCGGCCGACATGGCTGGTCTCCCTCCTGTCGAGAGAGATAGTGCGTCCGCCCGTCGCGTGCGCCCGCGAGTTGAAGTCAGCGTTAGGTCTCCGTAAACAGAAACGATACGAATGAAATTGGGGCGCCCGGTGCCTGCGTACTAGGCAAGAGTTGCGCGTCCGGGTGCGGGCCCGCTTCGTGCCGTGCAGCTCCCCCTTCCTTGGCCGGCGTTTTCCCCTATCATCGGCACGGGGGCAGACCCCATCACTGTCGGCCTGGGGCGCATGTTCAAGAAAATCCTGATCGCCAATCGCGGCGAGATCGCTTGCCGCATCATCAAGAGCGCCCGCAAGCTGGGCATCGAGACCGTTGCCGTCTTCTCGGAGGCCGATCGCGACGGTCTGCACGTGGAGATGGCCGACGAGGCCGTGGGGATCGGTCCGCCGCCCGCGGCCCAATCCTATCTGCTCATCGACAAGATCGTCGAGGCCTGCCGCACCACCGGCGCCGAGGCGGTGCATCCGGGCTACGGCTTCCTGTCCGAGCGCGAGGCCTTCCCGGTCGCGCTGGCGAAGGCCGGCATCGTCTTCATCGGCCCCAACCCGCGTGCGATCGCCGCCATGGGCGACAAGATCGAGAGCAAGAAGGCTGCCGCCAAGGCCAATGTCTCCACCGTGCCGGGCTACCTCGGCGAGATTTCCGACGCCAGGCACGCGGTCAAGATCGCGGGCGAGATCGGCTATCCGGTCATGATCAAGGCCTCGGCCGGCGGCGGCGGCAAGGGCATGCGCATCGCCTATGACGCCAAGGAGGCCGAGGAGGGCTTCGGGCTCGCGCGCTCGGAAGCGAAATCGAGCTTCGGCGACGACCGCGTGTTCGTCGAGAAGTTCATCGAGAACCCGCGCCACATCGAGATCCAGGTGCTGGGCGACAAGCACGGCAACGTCATTTACCTCGGCGAGCGCGAGTGCTCCATCCAGCGCCGCAACCAGAAGGTGGTGGAGGAGGCGCCGTCGCCGCTGCTCGACGCCAAGACGCGCAAGGCGATGGGCGAGCAGGCGGTCGCGCTCTCCAAGGCGGTGGGCTACGACAGCGCCGGCACGGTGGAGTTCGTGGCCGGGCAGGACCGCTCATTCTTCTTCCTGGAGATGAACACGCGGCTGCAGGTCGAGCATCCCGTCACCGAGCTCGTCACCGGCATCGATCTCGTCGAGCAGATGATCCGCGTCGCCGCCGGCGAAAAACTGAAGCTCAAGCAGGCGGACGTGCGGCTGAACGGCTGGGCGGTCGAATCGCGCGTCTATGCCGAGGACCCGTTCCGCAATTTCCTGCCCTCGATCGGCCGCCTGACCCGCTACCGCCCGCCGCAGGAGGGGTCCGCCCACGGCGGCACCATCCGCAACGATACCGGCGTGTTCGAGGGCGCCGAGATCTCGATGTTCTACGACCCCATGATCGCCAAGCTGGTGACGCATGCCGGGACCCGCGAAGCCGCCATCGATCTGCAGGCCGATGCGCTCGATGCCTTCGTCATCGACGGCGTCGAGCACAACATTCCCTTCCTTGCCGCCCTGATGCAGCACCCGCGCTGGCGCGAGGGCCGGCTCTCCACCGGCTTCATCGCCGAGGAGTTCAAGGGCGGCTTCAAGCCGCGCGGCGCCCAAGGCGAGGAGCTGCATCTGATGGCCGCCGTCGCCATCGCCATCGACCATCTGGCCAACGCGCGGCGCCGCGAGATCACCCAGCAGATGGGCGGGCCCGCCGTGCGCTTCGCCAGCCGCCGCATCGCCCAGATCGGCACCGAGCGTCTCTCGGCGCTGGTCGAAGGCGCGCTCGGCACGCCGATCAAGGTCACGTTCGTGGACGACAAGGGCAAGCGCCGCGAGGTGCTCGAGCTGCAATCGGACTGGTGGCCCGGCCAGCCGGTGTGGACCGGCATGGTGCATGGCAAGCCGGTCTCGGTGCAGGTGCGCCCCGTCCCCAACGGCTACGAGCTGGCCCACCGCGGCATTCGCGCCAGGGCCCACGTCTACACCGAGCGCGAGGCGGCGCTCGCCGCCCTGATGCCCGAGAAGGCGCCACCCGATACCTCGAAGCTGTTGCTCTGCCCGATGCCGGGCCAAGTCAAGGCGATCCACGTTGCGGTGGGCCAGGAGGTCAAGGCCGGCGAGGCGCTCTGTGTCGTCGAGGCCATGAAGATGGAGAACGTGCTGCGGGCCGAGCGCGAGGCGGTCGTGAAGGCCGTCAAGGCCAAGCCCGGCGACAGCCTCGCCGTCGACGCCGTGATCATGGAATTCGCGTAATCATCCCCTCTCCCTGTCTTTTCAATCGGGAGAGGCTAGGGTGAGGGGCAGCAACAAGCGCCGGAGCAAGCGCCTGCCCCTCACCCCGACTCTCTCCCCGTCATGCCGAAGGCGTGTCTTCGACACGACGAAGAGCGGGGAGAGGGAGCAGAACCCTTGGAGCCCTCGCATGCGCAGCCTTCACTTCCCCGGCCGCTCCCCGGTCTACGCGCGCCGGGCCATGTGCGCGACCTCGCATCCGGCTGCCAGCCTCACCGCCATCGAGATCCTGAAGCAGGGGGGCAATGCGGTCGACGCGGCGATAGCTGCGGCCGCGGTGCTGGCCGTGGTCGAATGCCCCATGACCGGCATCGGCGGCGATTGCTTCGCCATCCTCGCCAGGCCAGGCGGCAAGCCGATCGCGCTCAATGCGTCGGGGCGCGCGCCGAGGGCCGCGACCGCCGACTGGTACGCGGGCAAGGGCATCAAGCGCATCGAGACCACCAGCGTGCATGCGGTGACGGTGCCGGGCGCCATCGACGGCTGGTGCCGCCTCCTCGCCGACCACGGCACCATGCCGCTCGCGCGCCTGCTGGCGCCGGCCATCGCGCTGGCGGAAGAGGGCTTCGTCGTGTCGCCGCGCGTCTCCGTCGACTGGTCCAACGGCATGCGTAAGCTCGTTGGCGCGGGCGCCAAACGCAACCTGCTGAAAGACGGCCGCGCCCCCAGGGTCGGCGAGGTGATGCGCTTTCCGGCGCTGGCCGCCACCTTGCAGCGCATCGCCAAGGAGGGCCGTGACGGCTTCTACGAGGGCCCGGTCGCGGCCGACATGGTGGCCGAGCTGCGGGCGCTCGGCGGTCTGCATACGCCCGAGGATTTCGCGGCCCAATCCTCGAGCTACGTCACCCCCATTTCGGTTCCCTATGGCGAGCTGGCGCTCTGCGAGCTGCCGCCCAGCAACCAGGGCATCGTCGCGCTGATCATGCTCAAGTTGCTGGCGAGGCTCGGCAGGATCGGCACCGATCCGGTCTCCGCCGAGCGCTATCACGTGCTGGTGGAGGCCGCCCGCCTGGCCTACGCCCTGCGCGACGCCTTCGTCGCCGATCCAGACAGGTCCAAGGTGCCGGTCGACCACATGCTCGACGACAAGGTGATCGCCGAGCTGGCCTCCCGCATCGACCGCGGCAAGCGCAAGACCGACCTCGGCCCGGTGCCGCAGCCGGCCGGCACCGACACCGTGTGCTTTTCCATCGTCGACGAGCAGGGTCTCGCCGTCTCCTTCATCAATTCGCTCTACGGCGACTTCGGCACCGGCATCTGCACGGCCGAGACCGGGGTCAATTTCCACAACCGCGGGGAGGGCTTCGTGCTCGATCCCCGCCACCCCAACTGCATCGCTCCGGGCAAGCGGCCGATGCACACGCTGGTGCCGGCGCTGGCCATGCAGGACGGCGAGGTCGCCATGGCCTTTGGCGTGATGGGCGCCCACTTCCAGCCGATGGGGCACGTCTACATGATGTCGAACGTGGTCGACTACGGCCTGGACCACCAGGAGGCCGTCGATTGCCCGCGTGTGTTCTTCGAGGGCGACGACACCGTCGTCGAGGCGTCTGTGCCGGCCGCCGTCGTCGAGGGATTGAAGGCGCGGGGGCATCGCATCCGGGTGCGCGATCTCCCCTGGGGCGGTGCCCAGGTCGTCGCCATCGACCGCGCGAACGGTGTGCTGATCGGCGCCTCAGACCCGCGCAAGGACGGCATGGCGCTCGGCTATTGAGGCGGCATGGGCGAGGCGCAAACAGATCACCGCAGCGTGCACGTGCGCATCGAGGGCCGCGTGCAGGGTGTCGGCTTTCGCTATTGGACCGAGCGCGTCGCCACCGGACTCGGCCTCGCCGGCTGGGTGCACAATCGGCGCGATGGCGCCGTCGAGGCCCTGTTTGCCGGTCCAGCCGACGATGTCGCCGAGATGCTCCAGCGCTGCCGCGACGGTCCGCCGGCCGCGGAGGTCACGTCGGTGACCATCCTCGAGGAGGGCGGCGCGGCGCCCGCCGGTTTCGCGCTTCTGCCGACCGTGTAGTCTTGTCATCCCGGGATTCATTCCCGGGATCCATCGCGCCGCGAACTGCCAATCGTTCGGAGTATGCCGATCGCTGGATGCCGGGGACAAGCCCCGGCATGACATGACCTATTGCATCAGCCGCTCGGCCGCCCGGCGCAGGCCCTCCAGGATCGGCTCGTAGGCCTCCTCGTCGCGCGCTTCCGGATAGACCATGTACACCGGATAGGTGAACGCGCGCGCGCGCGCCGGGATGCGCAGGCGGCGCCGGCGCACGTGCGGGGTGACGAGCCGGCGGGGGAAGTAGCCCGACGCCTCGTTGGCGAGCAGGAAATCGAGCCCCAGCGAGCCCATGTCGAGGTGCACGGCGGTATTGCCGAGCTCCGGGTAGGCCGCGGCATGCTCGGCCTGGAAATCGGGTCCCCAGTCGACGAACACGTAGTCGCTCGGGTTGCGGCGGCTGCGCGCCGGGACGCTGGTCACCAGCACGAACTCCTCGTCGAACAGGTGCTCGATGGTGAGGCCCGGCGGCTGGCCGGGGCGGTACATGATGGCGAGATCGAGCGTGCCTTCCAGCAGGCGCTGGATCATGACGGCTGAGAGGCTCGCCGAGGCGGAGATGGCGATGTCGGGAATGTTGTCGCGCAGCCAGGCGATCCAGCGCAGCAGAAACCCGTCCCACAGCGTTGCCTGGGCGCCAACGGCGAGATGGTCGCGATAGGGGCCCGAGAAGCCGACCTCGAGCTGGGCGTGCTGCCACACGCGCACCAGGGCCAGCGCGTGCTTCTGGAACTGCTCGCCCGCACCCGTCAGCGAGGCGCCGCTCCTCGACCGCTCGAACAGCGGGCGCCCGAACAGATCCTCGAGCACCCTGATGCGTGCGCTCACGGTGGACTGCGTGATATTCATCTTGCGCGCGGCGTCGATGAAGCTGCCCGTCTCTGCTACCATCAGGAACGTGCGCGCGAGGGCAATGTCCATGTCGCTCGACTTCACTCGTGATCGATGCCAAGAACATCTATCGAAATCTTCGATAGGCGTCAGCGGAAAAATCCGTTTGTGGAGTCGCCCGAAAATTTTCACATTGACACTGCCCGGACTCGATTCGGGCGACTCACGGAAGGACACAACAAAATGAAGGCGAAGAAAGCGAAGAAGGCCGCGAAGAAGAAAGTAGCGAAGAAGAAAAAGAAGTAAGGCTGGGAGGTGCACTCTTTGCGTTCGGTATCGCTGATGCGGTTGACGCGTCTGCTTGGAGTGATCTCGCTCCTGTTGAGCACCACCGCAGCCCACGCGGTGTCGATCACGAACCGCGATGAGCACGATCACAAGGTGACGATCATCGAGGGCGACAAGGCAACAGACCATGTTCTGAAGCCTGCGCAGGCGCTGTCCGACATCTGCGTGAAAGGGTGCACCATCCGCCTCAACGACGAGGAGGACGACGAGTACGTGCTCGAACCGGACGACGTCGTCTCCATCGAGGACGGCAGTCTCTACTACGACAAGCCGGATACGCCGCCGGCGCCCACGCCGGCACCCGGCAGTGCCAATCCGGCGAAGAAAAGCTAGACTGTTGCACTGATCTTCATGCGCCGACTGCCTCGGACACCGGGCGGGACGGTGCATTTTTCTGTGTGCGCGCCTGGCCGTTCTGCCGCTAGAGCATCGTGCCTTAAGTGAGAATCGGGGATTCCCCAAATCAGCGAACTGTGATTCACCGTGCTGGGAGGTGGATCATGGGGCGAAGCTATTCATTGGATTTGCGGCGGCGGGCGGTTTCTCGCGTGGCCGGTGGCCAATCGCGGCGCGGTGCGGCGGAGGCTCTCGAGGTCAGCCCGTCTTTCTCCGTGAAGCTGGTGGCGCGCCATCGCCGCACGGGCTCGGTTGCGCCGGAGCGGCAGGGCCGTCCGCCAGGCACCGGCAAGCTCGCGCCGTATGGTGATTTCCTGATCGCACGCGTGAAGGAGAAGCCCGACATCACCATGCCGGAGCTCGCCGCCGAGCTCGAGGCTCGACACGGTGTCGCGGCGGACCCGGCTTCGCTGTCGCGGTTCCTGTGCAAGGCTGGGTTTAGCTATAAAAAAAACGCTGTTGGCCACGGAACGCGCACGCTCTGACGTCGCCACGGCGCGCGACACCTGGATCCGCAGGCGCCAGCCGATCATGCGGGCCATGCCGCACCGCCTCGTGTTCATCGACGAGACGTCGACGACCACCAAGCTGACCCGGTTGCGTGGCCGCGCTCCGAAGGGCGAGCGGCTGCCCGGCGCAGCCCCATTCGGCCACTGGCAGTCGCAGACGTTCATCGCCGCCCTGCGCTGCAATGGGCTGACGGCGCCGTGGCTGGTCGACGGCGCGCTGGATCGGGCCGCCTTCGACCTTTACATCGAGACCCAGCTTGCCCCGACGTTGCAGGCCGGCGACGTCGTCATGCTCGACAACCTCAAGGTCCACGCGTCCGCCAAGGCCGCAGAGGCGCTCAAGGCCCGCGACGCCTGGTTCCTGTTCCTGCCCGCCTATTCGCCCGATCTCAATCCGATCGAGATGGCATTCTCCAAGCTCAAAGCGCATCTGCGCGCCGCCGGTGCCCGAACCTACGACGCGCTATGGCGTGCAGTCGGCGATATCTGCTCGCTGTTCGAGCCCCGCGAATGCTGGAACTTCCTCAGACACGCAGGTTATGCATCCGATTAAAGGCACGATGCTCTAGTGTGGTGTCTCGCAAATGCCTTCCCCTCTGCGGCTAGGTTCTACAAGGCATTTGCGAGACGCAAACCACACTAGAATCATAGGTTTTCTAGTGTCCTTTTGTCTCCGAAATATCGCCCAACCGTGCCGCAAAGGATGACGATATTTCGGAGACAGGACACTAAGCGGCCCGCAGCGGGCTCGAGGTTGCCTCGCAGGTCGCCCCGAAGCGGTGCTCGAACGCCGCGCGCAGGCTTTGGTCCATCACCTCCAAGCGCGCATCCACACCCAGGCTGGCCAGGCTCGTGACGCCGTCGTCGGAGATCCCGCACGGCACGATGCCGGTGAAGTGCGCAAGGTCCGGCGCCACGTTGATGGCAAACCCGTGCGAGCTCACCCACCGGCGCAGCCGCACGCCGATCGCGGCGATCTTGTCGTGCCGGCCACCGCGACCGGGTTGCGCCACCCAGACGCCCACGCGGCCGGGGACGGCTCGGCCCTCGACGCCAAGGGGCGCCAGCGCATCGATGATCCACGCCTCCAGCGCCGCCACGTAGGCGCGCACGTCGCCGAACCGGCGGCCGACATCGAGCATGACGTAGCCGACCCGCTGTCCCGGACCGTGATAGGTGTACTGGCCGCCGCGCCCGGACCGATGGACGGGAAAGCGCCCCGGCTCCAGCAGGTCGGCCGGGTCGGCGCTGGTGCCGGCGGTGTAGAGGGGGGGATGCTCGAGCAGCCAGACCAGCTCGGGAGCCGTGCCGGCTGCGATCGCGTCCACGCGCTGCGCCATCACCGCGCCGGCCGCCTCATATGGCACGAGGCCGGGCGAGAGGGCCCACTCGACCGGTGGTAGGGCGTCGGGTAGCGTTCGCGTTCTCATGCACTTCTCGCGAGCCAACCGGTGCTGCTTGTTCGCGCCGCCCCAGTTTGCTAGACGTGCTCGCGCCCATGATATGCGGTCGTGGCGGAATTGGTAGACGCACCAGCTTGAGGGGTTGGCGCCGCAAGGCGTGGAGGTTCGAGTCCTCTCGACCGCACCATTCCCCTACTGGGGGAAAAACCTGAAATAGGGCGCGGCCTCGTCGAGCACGCGCGCGAAGGACGGGCGCTGTTTCAGCCGGTCGAGATAGGCTGCGACGTTCCTATGCGTCGCCCCGAAAGGCATCACCTTGTCGGCGTAGAACAGCGCCGGCGCGGCAGCGCAGTCGGCCAGGCTGAAGGCATGCCCCACGGCCCAGGTCTTCGTCTCCATTTCCCGGTCGATCATGCCGAGAGACGTCTGGAGCAGCGTTCCTGCCTGCTCCACGCCGAACGGATCGTTCCTCCCTGCCGGGCGCAGCCGGTCGGTCACGATCTTCTGCATGGGCTCCTGCACGTAGAGGTCGAAGACGCGATCGTGCAGGCGCGCTTTCCGGGCCAGGTCGGGAGCTACCGGCACGAGTTGCGTTGCGCCCGGGTAGTGCAACGCCAGGTACTCGATGATGATGCTCGACTCGGGGATCGTCTCGCCCCTCGCGTCATCGCGCAGCACGGGGAACTTGCCGATCGGCCAGATCGCGATGAACGCCGCGCGCGACGTCGCATCGGCGAGGTCGACGATGTGCGGCTCGAAGGGCGTGTCGTTCTCGTAGAGAGCGATGAGCGCCTTCCAGCAGAACGACGCGAGGGGATGAAAATAGAGCTTGAGGGTGGACTGGTCGACAGATCTTTGGGCCATTGCGGTCTCCATCAATGATGCCGGCAGGAGGCTGCCCGTGGCGTCGCCCGACCGAGTAGACTACCATCTCGGTCCGGATGCCAAGGCAGGTCGTTCCTAGGCGATCCGGCGTCCTGGGGTAGGGAAGCACGAGCAAGAAACGCGCCCGACCGGCAAGGCTGCGCCCGCAGCCCGCGGCCGCAGCTGCGCCGACGATGGGCCATGGACACCTTCGACTACATCATCATCGGCGCCGGTTCTGCCGGCTGCGTGCTGGCCAACCGGCTGAGCGAGGACGCAGCCAACAGCGTGTGCGTGCTGGAGGCCGGCCCGTCGGATTGGCATCCCTACATCCATCTGCCGGCCGGCTTCATCAAGACGTTCTACAACGCCCGCATCAACTGGTGCTATTCGCAGGAGCCGGGCGCGTGGACCGCCGGCCGGCGCATCTACGCCCCGCGCGGCAAGACGCTCGGCGGCTCCAGCTCGATCAACGGCCACATCTACAACCGCGGCCAGCGCGGCGACTTCGACACCTGGGCGCAGCTCGGCAACCGCGGCTGGGGCTATGCCGACATCCTGCCCTACTTCAAGCGCCTGGAGCGCCGCGTCGGCGAGGGCGACGCCACCTTCCGCGGCCGTGACGGGGCCATGACGGTGACGGATATCGACTGGCACCACCCCCTGTGCGACGCCTTCATCGAGGGCGCCGTCAGCCTCGGGATCCCGCGCAACCCCGACTACAACGGCGCGATCCAGGATGGCATCTCCTACGCGCAGCGCACCATCGAGCACGGGCGCCGGGTGAGTGCGGCCACGGCGTTCCTGAGGCCCGCGCTCGGGCGCCCCAACCTCGAGGTGCGCAAGCTCGCGCACGCGACCGGCATCGTGCTGGAGGGCAAGCGCGCGGTCGGCGTGCGCTACCGGCAGGGCGGTCGGCCCGGCGCGGCGATGGAGGTGCGCGCCCGGCGCGAGGTCATCCTCTCGGGCGGCACCTATAACTCGCCGCAGCTGCTGCAGCTCTCGGGCATCGGGCCGGCGCCGCTGCTGCAGTCGCTCGGCATTCCCGTGCAGCACGCGCTGGCGGGCGTCGGCGAGGGCCTGCAGGACCACTACGCGCCGCGCACGGTGGCGCGCGTCAAGAACATGAAGACCATCAACGAGCGCGCGCGCGGGCTGAACCTCGTCGGCGAGGTCGCCAAGTGGGTGTTCCAGCGCAAGGGCATCCTGGCGCTGAGCCCGACGCTGGTCTACTGCTTCTGGCACTCGGGCGAGACCGCCGGCAGCTCGGACCTGCAGCTCACCTTCACACCCGCCAGCTACCAGGAGGGCGAGCAGGGCAAGCTGGAGGACGAGCCCGGCATGACGGTGGCCGCCTGGCAGCAGCGCCCGGAGAGCCGGGGCTGGGTGCGCGCGCGCTCGGCCGACCCCTTCGATGCGCCGCTGATCCAGACCAACTACCTGGCCGAGGAGATCGATCGCCGCGTGGTGGTTGCCGGCATGAAGCTCGCGCGTCGGCTGCTGCAAGCAACGCCCCTCGCGCCGTACTACGACCATGAGGACTGGCCGGGACCGAAGGTGCAGAGCGATGCGGAGTTCCTGCAAGCCGCGACGCAGCGGGCCCAGACGACCTTTCATCCCGGCTGCACCTGCCGCATGGGACCCGCGAGCGATCCGATGGCGGTGGTCGACGATGCGCTCGAGGTGCGGGGGCTCGACGGCCTGCGGGTGGTCGACGCCTCGGTCATGCCGCGGATGATCTCGGCCAACCTCAATGCCTCGACCTTGATGATCGCCGACAAGGCGTCGGACCTGATACGCGGGAAGACCCCGCCGGAGCCGATCCTGCTCCCGAGTTGATCGAAGGGAAGCCCACATGCGACCGTCGAATGGGTTCAGCATCGCCGTGCTGCCGGGCGACGGGATCGGGCCCGAGGTGATGCAACCCTGCCTCGAGGTGCTGGCGGCCGCCAACGCGCGGGTCGGCGGCTTCGAGCTGGCGACCAAGAGCTGGCCGGCGGGTGCCGGGCTCTATCGCGACACGGGGCAGTCCCTGCCGGCAGCCACTCTCGACGCCTGCCGCTCCGCCGATGCGATCCTGCTCGCCGCGATGGGCCTGCCGTCCGTGCGCATGCCCGACGGCACGGAGATCGCCCCGCAGATCGATCTGCGCTTCCAGCTCCAATTGTATGCCGGCGTGCGGCCGGTGCGCACCATGCCGGGCTTGCCGACCATCCTGGCCGATCCGCGCGCCGCCCAGCTCGACTTCGTCCTGATCCGCGAGTCGACCGAGGGGCTGTTTGCCTCGCGCGCCAGGGGCGTGGTCCTGCACGACCAGCTGGCGACCGAGACGCTGGTCATCACGCGCGGGGTCAGCGAGCGGCTGTTCGATTTCTCGTTCGCCCTGGCCCGTCGCCGCAAGGCCAGGGGCTCGGCTGGCCGCGTCACGTGCGTCGACAAGGCCAACGTGTTCTCCGCGTTCGCGTTCTTCCGCAAGGTGTTCGACGAGCGCGCATCCCGTTTCCCAGACATCGAGGCCGCGCACGCCTATGTCGATGCGACGGCGCTCGACATGGTGCGCCGGCCGTGGGCCTTCGACGTGCTGGTCACCGAGAACATGTTCGGCGACATCCTGTCCGACCTGGGCGCCGGCCTGATGGGCGGCATGGGCATGGCGCCCTCGGCCGACATCGGCGACGCGCACGCCGTGTTCCAGCCCTGCCACGGCACGGCGCCCGATATCATGGGCCAGGGCAAGGCCAACCCGACCGCGATGTTCCTCTCCGCGGCGCTGATGCTCGATTGGCTGGGGGAGCGGCACGGCTGTGAGGAAGCTCGCCGAGCGGCTGCCCTGATCGAGCAAGCCGTCAGCACGGGCTACGTGAGCCATCGCTTGAAGCCGCACGAGCTCGGCGGCAGCGACGGCACGCAGGCCATCACGGCCGCCGTGCTGGCGGCGATGGCGGCCATCGACCCCAAGTCGCTGCCCGCCTGATGCTGGCGAACGTCCCTACCCAGCCCCGCTTCACTTCTGCGGCCGGCTCTTTGCCCACTCCGTATACTTCTTGGCCTTGGCGTGCGCGTCGGCGAAATACTTGGTGTACTCGTCGCCCACCATGATCTTGATGGCGATGCCCTGGTCATCGAGCTTCTTGACGTGCTCGGGATCCTCCATCGCCGTCTTCAGGACACCCTGCAGCTTGGCCACGACCGGAGCTGGCATGCCCTTCGGACCGGCAATGCCGCGGGTCGAATTCGAGATCACGGTCGGATAGCCCAGCTCCTTCATGGTCGGCACGTCGGGCAGGAACTTCGAGCGTACATCGTCCATCACGGCGATGGCACGCACCTCGCCGGATTTGACGCGCGTGACGATGCTGCCGACGTTGTCGAAGGCGACGTCGATGTTGCCGGCCATGATCTCCTTGAACTGCGCCGCGCCCCCTTCGAGATGCACCATGCGGAAGACGGCGCCGGGCGCTGCTTCCTCGGTCATCAGGATCGCCAGATGGTCATCGGACAGGATGCCGGTGGTCGCAGCGCGCAGCGTGCTCGGCGCGCTCTTGGCTGCCGCGATCAGGTCGTGCACGGTCTTGTAGGGGCTGTCCGAGCGCACCCAGATGACGCCGGGATCGAGCACCTGGTTGATGATCGGGGTGAAGTCCGCCTCGGTGAAGATGGCCTTGCGCTCGGGATCGAGGATGACCGTGTTGGTCGCAGGCAGGTTGATGAAGCCGATGAAGTAGCCGTCGGGTTTCTGGCGCACCATGTCGGTCCATCCGACCTGGCCGCCGGCTCCCCCCTTGTTGACGACGACGATCGGCTGCCCCAGCGCCTTCTCGGCGATGGCGGCGACGATGCGCGCGGCGATGTCGGTCGAGCCGCCGGCCGGATAGGCGACCATCAGCTGCACGGGCCGGTTGGGGAAATCCGCCTGAGCGAGGGCGCCGGCCGCGCTGAAGGCGAGGGCGGCGGCACCGATGATCGCTGTGACGAAGCGTGGCATGCTGGCATTCCTCCTTGGTTGCTTGTCGCTAGTGTCCTGATCGCGAAATTCGTCTCATTATGCGGCTTGCTCGGAACGAATTTCTCGATCATCACACTAGTCGTTTGCTGCTTCGCGCACCTGGGCTGGCGGCAGCCGCAGCGCCGAGGCGAGCAGAACCACCGCGGCGATGACGAGCAGAGTGACGCACAAGGGACGGGTGAAAAAGATCGAGAAATCACCACCCGACATCTCGAGCGACGTTCGCAGCGATTTTTCGAGGAACGGCCCCAATATCAGGCCGAGCACGAGCGGGGCGATCGGCAGGTCGATCTTGCGCAGCCCGTAGCCGATAACGCCGCAAACGATCATGACGCCGACGTCGAACACGTTCTGCTGCAAGCTGTAGGCGCCGATGACGCAGAACAGCAGCGTGCCGACGCAGACGTACTGATAGGGCAGCCGCAGCAGGCGCGCCCACAGGCCGACCAGCGGCAGGTTCAAGACCAGCAGCAGGATGTTGCCGAGGAAGAAGCTCGCGATCACCGCCCAGACGAGATCGGGACGCTCCTTGAACAGGAACGGGCCCGGCGTCAGGCCGTTGACGATGAAGGCGCCCATCAGCACGGCGATAGTGGGCGAGCTCGGGATGCCGAGCGTCAGCAGGGGGATCATGGCCGCGTTGGCATAGGCGTTGTTGGCGCTCTCGGGTGCAGCCACGCCTTCGATGGCGCCCTGCCCGAACCTCTCCGGCGTCTTGGAGATGCGCTTTTCGAGCACGTAGGCGACGAAGGTCGGAATGATGGCCCCGACGCCCGGGATCAGACCCAGGAAGAAGCCGATGCCGGTACCGCGTGCAATCGCGCCCATCGAGCGGCGCCACTCCTCGCGCGTGGGAAGCAGCTGGGTGATCTTGGTGGAGATCACCTGGCGGTAGGGTGCCTCGACGGTGAGTAGGATCTCGGCGACGCCGAACAGGCCCATCACGACCGGGATGAAGCCGACGCCGTCGTAGAGGCTCGGGATGCCGAATGTGAAGCGCGGTGCGCCGCGCACCGGGTCGATTCCGACCATGGCGATCAGCAGCCCCAGCACCGCCATGACGATGCCGGCCAGCACCGAGCGTCCAGCCAGCCCGGTAATGAGGCACAGGCCCACCAGCATGAGGGCGAAGAACTCCGGCGGGCCGAAGCTCAACGCCATCCGCGCCAGCGGCGGCGCGACCGCGACCAGCGCGATGGTGGCCGTAATGCCGCCGATGAACGAGCCGATGGCGGCGATGCCCAGAGCGGTGCCGGCGCGGCCCTGCTTGGCCATCTGGTGGCCGTCGAAGCAGGTGACGACCGAGGCCGCCTCGCCCGGCACGTTGATCAGCACCGATGTGATGGTGCCGCCGTACATGGCGCCATAGTAGATGGCGGTCAGCATGATCAGCGCGCCGGTCGGATCGAGCTTGAAGGTGAGCGGGATCAGGATGGCGGTGCCCGCCGCCGGTCCGAGCCCGGGCAGCACGCCGATCAGCGTGCCGAGGATGCAGCCGATCAGCGCAAAGGAGAAGTTTTGCAGGCTCATCGCCGCCGCCAGGCCCGTCGTGAGGTGTTGCAGAGTGTCCACGGCGAGCGACCTCAAATCCCCAGCGCGCCGATCGGCAGCGGCACCTTGAGCCAATAGAAGAACACGTGGAACACGCCGAAGCTCCCAGCCACCGCGCACAGCGCTATGGCGAGCGGCGAGCGCGCCCCGAGTGCGAGCAGCAGGCCGGCGACGAACGGCAGCATCGTGAGCCGGAAGCCGAGCGGCTCGAACAGGGCTGCCGCGGCCGTCAAGGCGACGAGCACGCTGCCGGCCTGCAGGGCTGCTTGCCGCGTCGGCAGGATCTTGATGCCGCCGTCCGTGAGGAGCGTGCTGCGCCCGGTCTGCACCAGGATCATGCCGGTCAGCACGGCGCCGATCAGGCTCAGCCAGAACGGAAAGAAGCCGGGGCCGGGACCCAAGGCATCGCTGAGGGAGTAGCCGAGCGATGTGACAAGGGCGGCGCCGAAGACGCCCAATAGGCACACGCACGCAACTTGCCAGCCGCGTCGCACTGTTCCTCCCTTCGGATTCTCTTTCCTGCGAGCTTACATGCTCTGCACGGTCCGGACAATCGGCGGTCGGGCTCTGTGCCTCTCGAGATCGGCGCCCGGCTGTCCGGACCGCGATCCGTTCGGTCGGCTCGTCGCTTGCGGCGCACCCTCGTGAGCCGCCAGCGCCAGCCACATCGCGTCAATGGCAGAGACTTTGATCATCGCCTGCCAACCGCGGTAAAATAGGGTAAACATCCGCCCGCAAGGCATGAGAGGGTCATGGAGCGGCCGAAGAACATATTCCTGATCGGGAGAGGTCCCGAGGATTGGGCCGTGATCGAGGAAGCGAGCGGCCTTTGCCTCGGAGACTACCGCAGCTACAAGGAAGCCGAGCAGTTTGCCCGCTCGGTGGCCCAGCAGCGCCGCGTGCAGCTGCTGGTGCCCGACTACCAAGGCCGCGTCGACCGGCATGATTTCAGGCCCTGGTGGATGCGCTGGCTGTTCGGGGACCGCTGAGAACCCGCGTGATTGATCAGAGAGGTGTCATGGACATCAAGGTCCCGCAGACGCTTGCGGACTGGAACGCAGCCGGCGCGGCATACCTGCCGGGCCACCTCGGCATGACCTTCACCAAGGTGGAGTCCGACGAGGTGGTGGCCACGTTCGAGGCGCGCAAGGCGCTGGGCGCCTGGAACGGCTATCTGCACGCCGGTGCGGTGGTCAGCCTCGCCGACACCTGCTGCGGCTACGGCACCGTGCGCAGCCTGCCCGCCGGCGCAGCCGGCTTCACCACCATCGAGCTCAAGAGCAACTTCTTCGGCAGCGCGCGCGAGGGCACCATCGTGTGCACCGCGCGGCCGTTGCATCAGGGACGCACGACCCAGGTGTGGGACGCGATCGTCGCGCCGGCGGGAGCGACCAAGCCGATCGCCCAGTTCCGCTGCACGCAAATGATCCTCTGGCCGAAGGTGTAGAGGTTGTCATACCGGGGCTTGTCCCCGGTATCCAGCGATCCGCATGCGCCGAGCTGTTGGAAGTTCGCGGTCCGCTGGATCCCGGGAATGAATCCCGGGATGACGAAGCGAGGCAAACCATGCTGACCCGCCCGATACCGACCAGCCAGGAGCCGCTGCCGATCGTCGGCATCGGCACGTGGCAGGCCTTCGACGTGGCGCCAACGGACGCCCGCCTGGGGCAGCGCGAGGAGGTCTTGCGCGTGCTGTTCGACGCCGGCGGCAAGGTGATCGACTCATCGCCGATGTACGGGCGGGCCGAGGCGGTCGTCGGCGTCCTGCTCAACCAGATGCAGGCGTTCGACCAGGCGTTTCTCGCCACCAAGGTGTGGACCTCGGGCGAGGCTGCCGGCATCCGGCAGATGAGCGAGTCCGCCGCCAAGATGCAGTCCGCGATCGACCTGATGCAGATCCACAACCTGGTCGACTGGCGCACCCACCTGCGCACGCTGCGCACCTGGAAGGCCGAAAAGAAAATCCGCTACATCGGCCTCACCCACTACACGGTCCCGGCGCTCGATGAGCTGGCCGCCATCATCCGCACCGAGCCGATCGATTTCCTGCAGTTCGCCTATTCGATCAACGTGCGCGCGGCCGAGGCCCGGCTGCTGCCGCTCGCGGCCGAGCGCGGCACAGCCGTTATCATCAACCGGCCGTTCGGCAGCGGCTCCCTGTTCGGCCAGGTGCGCGGCAAGGCGCTGCCGGTGTGGGCCACCGAGCTCGACTGCGCCAGCTGGGGGCAATTCTTCCTCAAGTTCATCCTCGGCCATCCCGCCGTCACCTGCGTGATCCCGGGCACGGCAAAGCCCGACCACGCGCGCGACAACGTCGCCGCCGGGATCGGGCGCCTGCCCGATGCAGCCGAGCGCAAGCGCATGGCAGCGTATTGGGATTCCCTCTAGCGGTTCAGGAGTTGACTCGGGCGTCGCTATTGGCTCCCGTGGGCGCTGCCCAGGAGCCGACCGGAGGTACGCATGCCGCAGCCAGGGAAAGACGGACCGGGCTTCGCCACGCTCGCCATTCATGCCGGAGCGGCGCCCGATCCGTCCACGGGCGCGCGCGTGACGCCGATCTACCAGACCACGGCCTACGTCTTCAACGACGTGGAGCACGCGGCCGCCCTGTTCAGCCTGGAGGCGTTCGGCAACATCTATACGCGCATCGGCAATCCGACCCAGGCGGTGCTGGAGCAGCGCGTCGCCGCTCTCGAGGGCGGCACGGCGGCCCTTGCGGTGGCGTCTGGCCATGCCGCCCAGGCCGTCGTGTTCCACACGCTGCTCGAGCCGGGCGACGAGTTCGTCGCCGGCCGCCAGCTCTATGGCGGCTCGGTCAACCAGTTCAATCACGCGTTCAAGAAGTTCGACTGGCATGTGAAATGGGCGGACGCCACCAATCCCGCCAGCTTCGCCAAGGCGATCACGCCCAAGACGCGGGCCATTTTCTGCGAGTCGATCGCCAATCCCGGCGGCGTCGTGGTCGACCTGCCGGCGATCTCGGCCATCGCCCGCAAGGCCGGCGTGCCGCTGATCGTCGACAACACGCTGGCCACGCCCTACCTGTGCCGCCCCAAGGAGCACGGCGCCGACATCGTCGTGCACTCGCTCACCAAGTTCATGGGCGGCCACGGCAACTCGATCGGCGGCGTGATCGTCGACTGCGGCACCTACGACTGGCTCACGGCCAAGCACAAGTACGCGACGCTGGTGGAGCCCAATGCCAGCTACAACGGCATCAAGCTCGCCGAGACCTTCGGCAACTTCGCCTTCGCCATCGCCTGCCGCGTCATGGGCTTGCGCGATCTGGGGCCCGCGATTGCGCCGTTCAATGCCTTCCTCATCCTCACCGGCATCGAGACGCTGCCCCTGCGCATGGCCAAGCACTGCGAGAATGCGCTGGCCGTCGCCAAGTTTCTCGACAAGCACAAGCAGGTCGCCTGGGTGAACTATGCGGGCCTGCCGAAGAACGCGTATCACGCGCTGGCCCAGAAGATCTGCCCCAAGGGGGCCGGCAGCGTGTTCACGTTCGGTCTCGAGGGCGGCTACGAGGCGGGCGTGCGGCTGGTCTCCAACGTCAAGCTGTTCTCGCACCTGGCCAACATCGGCGACGTGCGCAGCCTGATCATCCACCCGGCCTCCACCACCCACAGCCAGCTCACCAAGGAGCAGCGCAAAGCCGCCGGCGCCGGCAACGACGTGGTGCGCCTCTCGATCGGCCTGGAGGACGCCGCCGACATCATCGCGGACCTGCAGCAGGGGCTGGCGGGTTGATGCTTTTTGCGCGCAGGGCGCCATCATCAGCAACCAATAGCCCTGATGTAGCCGCTGCTACCGGTGGCCAAATCGATCATTGCTCTGTCGCGCGTTACGATCGTCAGGTCCTTCACGCGTGCGGTGGCAATGATGTAGCAATCCCCGGGGTCGCCCTGCCCAATGACGGCAGGGACGCGAGAGGCTTCCAGCGCGATTTTGGACCCGATGAGGGCCAGGCGAGCGCCAATCGCTTTTCGACCATCGCGGAACCAACTCGCAGCATCTTGGCCCATCAGGTTCGGGCGAATGTCCGGGTTCTTCTTTCGAATTGCGAGCGCAGATTCCCAAGCCGTTATGGGCGACACGTACAAGGTGTCGGCCATTTGTGCGCGCGCAATCGCGACCAGCGCATCCTCGTCCATCGGCTCCTCGGCGAGGAACCACACGAGCGCGTTCGTATCCAAGATGAGTCGAATTGATCAGCCTCGACGGGCACAGCTCCGGCACTATGCCTTGGACGCAGAGCGCGCCGCGGGTTTCGATGCTTGCCGCGCAATGGGTTTGGTCAGATTTATGCCCTTCTTGACAACATATTTGCCTTTCAACGCGCCATAGCCCTTGAGGGTATAGACCGTGCCAGTCTTCTTGTTGCGTATCGTCGCCGGCTTCTTGCCGGACTTCCCCTGAACCGCAAATTTGCCGGATGAGGAGTGGCGTCCAATCTTTGCCATGCGGCACCTCCGGCTGGAACTTAGTGCCTTTCAGAGCCTTCTTCAACCGAGGCTCCGGTGTCTGAAGTCGCTTGCCAGGAGAGATATGCCCGTCGGGGCGCCGGTCGGGCGGGGCCTCAGCTCTTGGTCTTCACGTAGCTGCCCGGGGCGTCCTCGATGGCGGCGAGGTTGGTGCCGGGGGTGCGCGCCGGTACTTTCGAACCGGACTGCCTGGCGAGCCAGTCGGCGTAGTGCGGCCACCAGGAGCCTGGGTGCTCGGTGGCGCCCTCGAACCACGCTTCCAGCGTCGCGGTCTTCTTGTCGTTGGTCCAGTACTGGTATTTGAGCTTGTCGCCCGGCGGGTTGATGACGCCGGCGATGTGCCCCGATCCGGCCAGCACGTAGGTCACCGGCCCGCCGAACAGCTTGGAGCCGATGAACACCGACTTCGCCGGCGCGATGTGATCTTCCTTGGCGCACAGCTCGTAGACCGGCAGCTTGACCTTGCCGAGGTCGAGCTTGACGCCGCCGATCGTCATCTGCCCGCGCGCCAGCTTGTTCTCATGATAGAAGGCGCGCAGGTAGAAGTTGTGGTTGGCCGGCGACATCCGCGTCGAGTCCTGGTTCCAGTACAGCAGATCGAACGGGAACGGCTTCTTGCCCAGCATGTAGTTGTTGACGATGTAGGGCCAGATCAGGTCCTTGGGCCGCAGCATGTTGAACACGGTGGCCATGCGCGAGCCGTCGAGATAGCCGCGCTCGGCCATCATCTCCTCCAACGCCTTGAGCTGGACGTCGTCGATGAACAGCAGCAGGTCGCCGGCCTTGGTGAAGTCGACCTGGGCGGCAAAGAAGGTGGCCGACGAGAACGGCTCCTCGCCACGCGCGGCCAGGTAGGCGAGCGTGGTGCCGAGCAGCGTGCCGCCGACGCAGTAGCCGATGACGTTGATCTTGTCGGAGCCGGTCTCCCGCTTCACGGCGTCGGTCGCGGCCAGGATGCCCTCGGTCATGTAGTCCTCGAAGGTCTTGTGCGCGAGGCGCTCGTCGGGGTTGACCCACGACACCACGAACACCGTGAAACCCTTGCTGACCGCGTAGCGGATGAAGGACTTCTGCGGGCCGAGATCGAGGATGTAGAACTTGTTGATCCAGGGCGGCACGATCAGCAGCGGCCGCTCGTGCACGCTCTCCGTCGATGGCGCGTACTGGATCAGCTGCAGAAGCTCGTTCTGGAAGATCACCTTGCCCGGCGCGGTGGCGACGTTGCGGCCGACCTCAAACGCCTGCACGTCGGTCTGGCTGATGCTCAGCACGTCGCCCGACTTCTCCATGTCGCTGACCAGGTTGGCCATGCCCTGCACGAGGTTCTGGCCGCTGGTGGCGAAGGTGGTGCGCAGCACCTCGGGGTTGGTCATCGGGAAGTTCGAAGGCGAGAACGCGCTCGCGATCTGCTTGAGGTGGAACTCCGCGCGCTGGCGCGTGCGCTCGTCGAGGCCTTCCGCCTTGTTCAGCACCTCCTCCAGCCAGCGCGTCACGATCAGATAGGTCTGCTTCCAGAAATCGAAGTAGGGGTTGCGGCTCCAGTCCGGGTCCTTGAAGCGGTTGTCGCCGGGCTCGGGCTCGGCCACCGGCGGCACGGACGCGCCCAGCATGCGCTGCGCCGTGGCGCCGGCGAGCTGCATCAGGTCGCGCAGCAGCGCGCCGTTCGTCTCGGCCAGCGCCGAGGGGTTCCGCATCCACGCCTGCGCGATCTCGCTGAACAGCTTGGTCGACTCCGTCATGTCGGCGGCGCTGAACGGAGACTTGCCCTCGCCGCGCTCGAGGAAGCCCGTGAGCACCTTGCTGCCCGCTTCCATGAAGCGCAGCATGTTGCGGCCGAACTCCTCGGGGTCGGCGATCTGGTAGGCGGTAAAGTCGATGGCGACCGGCACCGCGGGCGTGATCTCTGGGGCCTTTTTCTGCATTGGGTCCCTCGGCGGCAAGGGGCGGCGGGCGCAACGTGCTGCGGTCCCGCTCGGATCCTATGTAGTGCTTACCGGCACCTGTGCCAAAAAAACCATTATGCCCAGATGCCTAGTTCGAAGAGAATCTGCTAGTTCTGGCGCACTCTCGGCGAAGACTTGGCACCGCGAAAGTGCTAGATTTCGCCGACGCGACCAAGGTGTGGGAAACTCCATGGCCTGCCGCTGGATGCGTGTGCTGGCGCTGCTCGGCGCGACCGCCCAACTCGGCGGTTGCTCGGAGACCGCGTCGCTGGCACAGCTGCCGGATATCAGCAAGCTGCCGCAGAAGGTTCTGAGCAAGGACGAGCAGCAGGGCAAGGTCAACCAGATGATCGAGAAGGGGCAAACCCACCAAACCGAGGCCGGCAAGCAGATCGAAGCCGGCAAGTGAGGGCTCCGAGGCCCGTTTGCTCGAATATCTGTCACCCGATTCGGATCAACTACAGCCTGTACGGTTAGTCACGTGATCGAAGACTTCCATCGCGTCAAGCGCCTGCCGCCCTATGTGTTCGCCGAGGTCAACCGCCTGAAGGCGGCGGCCCGCGCGCGGGGTGCCGACATCATCGATCTGGGCATGGGCAACCCGGACATGCCGACGCCCCAGCACATCGTCGACAAGCTGACCGAGACGGTGGCCAAGCCCAGGACCAACCGCTACTCCGCCTCCAAGGGCATTCCGGGCCTGCGCCGCGCCCAGGCCGCCTACTACGCGCGGCGCTTCGGCGTGAAGCTCAATCCCGAGACCCAGGTGGTGGCGACATTGGGCTCCAAGGAAGGCTTCGCCAACATGGCGCAGGCCATCACCGCGCCCGGCGACGTGATCTTGGTGCCGAGCCCGACCTATCCCATCCACGAGTTCGGCTTCATCATCTCCGGGGCCGCCATCCGCCATATCCCCATGGTCAGCGCGCAGACGCGCTTTGGCACGTCGGATGCGGCGACCGAGTTCCTGCGCGGCATCGAGCGGGCGGTGAAGCACTCGATCCCCAAGCCGCTCGCAGTCGTGCTGAGCTACCCGTCCAACCCGACCGCCATGACCGTCGACCTCGACTTCTACACGGAGGCGGTGCAGCTCGCCAAAAAGCTCGACCTGATCATCCTCTCCGATCTGGCCTATGCCGAGATCTACTTCGACGGCAATCCACCTCCGTCGGTGCTGCAGGTGCCCGGCGCCATCGACATCACGGTCGAGTTCACGTCGCTATCGAAAACCTACAGCATGCCGGGCTGGCGCATGGGCTTCGCGGTCGGCAACGAGCGCCTGATCAACGCGCTCGCGCGCGTCAAGTCCTACCTCGACTACGGCGCCTTCACGCCCGTGCAGGTGGCGGCGGCCGCCGCGCTCAACGGCCCGCAGGACTGCATCGACGACGTCCGCAAGACCTACAAGAGCCGCCGCGACTGCCTGGTCGAGAGCTTCGCCCGGGCGGGCTGGGAAATCCCGGTGCCGTTAGCCTCGATGTTCGCCTGGGCGCCGATCCCCGAGCCCTACCGCGAGGTCGGCTCGGTGGAATTCTCCAAGCTGCTGGTCGAGAAGGCCGACGTCGCGGTGTCGCCCGGCCTCGGCTTCGGCGAGTACGGCGAAGGCTATGTGCGCATTGCTCTGGTCGAGAACGAGCACCGCGTCCGCCAGGCCGCCCGCAGCATCAAAAAGTTCCTCGCGCGCTCGCCGGAAACCATGCATAACGTGATCCCCATTCCGCAAAAAGCGTCACGTTAGCTTGCGCGCCGGATGAATGAGCCGCTGAAACTGGGCATCGCCGGCCTCGGCACGGTGGGCACCGGCCTGCTGCAGCTGCTGCACGAGCACAGCGCGCGGATGGCCGAAAGCGTCGGCCGCCGCATCGAGGTGACGGGTGTCAGCGCGCGCACGCGCGCCAAGAAGCGCGCCGTCCCGATCAAGGACCTCGCGTGGTTCGACGATGCCGCGGAGCTGGCCGCCAGCCCGTCGATCGACGTGTTCGTCGAGCTGATCGGCGGCGACGACGGCGTCGCCAAGACGGCCGTGGAGGCCGCGCTGAGGGCCGGCAAGCACGTCGTCACCGCCAACAAGGCGCTGCTCGCCCGGCATGGCACCGATCTCGCCAGGCTGGCCGAGAAGAGCCGCGTCGCCCTCAATTTCGAGGCCGCGGTGGCCGGCGGCATTCCCGTCATCAAGACGCTGCGCGAGGGGCTCGGCGCCAATCAGATCCGCCGCGTCTACGGCATCCTCAACGGCACGTGCAACTATATCCTCACCCAGATGCAGGAGGAGCACCGCTCGTTCGCCGATGTGCTGGCCGAGGCGCAAGCCAAGGGTTACGCCGAGGCGGACCCCACCTTCGACGTCGGTGGCTTCGACACGGCCCACAAGCTCTCCCTGCTGACGAGCCTCGCCTTCGGCACCCGCGTCGGCTTCGAGCACATCCACATCGAGGGCATCCAGTCCATCACCCAGGCCGACATCGAGGCGGCCGACGATCTGGGCTACCGCATCAAGCTGCTGGGCGTGGCGCTCATGACCGAGAGCGGCATCGAGCAGCGCGTGCACCCGGCCATGGTGCCGAAGCATTCGGCCATCGCCGAGGTCTCGGGCGTCACCAACTGCGTCGCCATCGACGGGGATTTCGTCGGCAACCTGCTGCTCGCCGGCCCCGGCGCGGGCGCGCGGGCGACGGCCTCGGCGGTGGCGAGCGACATCCTCGATATTGCCCGCGGCGGCAATCCGCCGCCCTTCGGCGTGCCGGCGGCCAGGCTCAAGCCCTACAAGCGCGCCAAGCTCGGGCAGCACTTGGGCGCCTACTACGTGCGGCTCTCCGTGCACGACCGCCCGGGCGCCATGGCCAGCATCGCCGGTCGCATGGGGCAGCGCGAGGTGTCGCTCGAGAGCATCGTGCAGCGCCGCCCGCGCGGCGCTCAGCCCGGCATCGACGCGCGGCTCGAAATCGGCGCGCCGACGCCGGTGATCCTGATCACGCACGAGACCACGGAGGAATCGATTCGCGGGGCGCTCGACGCCATCGACAAGGACGGGCAGGTTTCCGAAAAGCCGCAAATGATTCGCATAGAGCCGCTGTGAGGCGGCCGAACGGGAGGGTGCGATGAACGACATCATCCAAGGCCACGATACCGCCGGTGGGCTCGATCGCGTCCTGGTGCTGGAGGTCGCGCGCGTCACCGAGGCGGCAGCCATCGCGGCGGCGCGCTTCCGGGGCCGCGGCGACGAGAAGGCAGCCGACAAGGCCGCCGTCGACGCCATGCGCCGCGAGCTCGCCAAGGTCCACATCAAGGGCCGGGTGGTGATCGGCGAAGGCGAGATGGACGAGAGCCCCATGCTCTACATCGGCGAGGAGGTCGGGATCGGCGACGGCCCCGAGGTCGACATCGCCGTCGACCCGCTCGAAGGCACCACCATCTGCGCCAAGGCCATGCCCAACTCGCTGGCCGTGCTGGCGATCGCCGAGCGCGGCGGGCTGCTCAACGCGCCCGACATGTACATGAACAAGATCGCCATCGGGCCCGGCTATCCCGACGGCATCATCGACCTCGATGCGCCACCGGCGGACGTCCTGAGCGCGATGGCCAAGGCCAAGGGCGTGCCCGTGTCGGAGATCACCGCCTGCATCCTCGATCGGCCGCGCCATGCCGAGCTGATCGCCGCTGTGCGCAAGGCCGGCGCCGGCGTGCAGCTCATTCCCGACGGCGACATCGCCGGCGTGATCTGGACCACCGACCCCGCGGAGACCGGCATCGACATCTATTTCGGCATCGGCGGCGCGCCCGAGGGCGTGCTGGCGGCCGCGGCGCTGCGCTGTATCGGCGGGCAGATGCAGGGCCGTCTCCACCCGTTGAAGAAAGAAGAAGAGACGCGCGCCGCCGCCATGGGCGTGACCGACATCAGGCGCAAGTTCTCCATGCACGAGATGGCGTCCGGCGACGTGATCTTCTCGGCCACCGGCGTCACCGACGGCTCGCTGCTGGACGGGGTGCACTTCCGCCAGGACTTTGCCGAGACCGAGACTGTCGTGATGCGCTCCAAAACCGGCACCGTGCGCCGCATCAAGACTACGTTCCGCATGATCGGCACCAAGGCCGCGCCGCCGGGCTGAGGCTCGGCTTCCGGGCTCAGACGCCGCGGATCGGGCGGGCATCGGCGAGGCTGCGGGCGCGGCGCGACTGCAGCAGGCCGCGCGCCTCCTCGCTGCGGCCGGCGCGCAGCAGCGACACCGCCAGCGCATATTCGATCAGGTCGCGTTGCGCGCGGCTGCCGCCGATGCGCTCGTGCGCGGCCATCACGGGCTCGAGCGTATCGATGACGGCGGTCCAGTCCGCGCTGGCGAAGGCGCCGAACGCGCGGCCCAGGGGCGCGACGACGTCGGCAGCCTTGCCCTTGGCCCCCCCGATCACCTTGGCCAGCGCCGCGCTGTCGCCCGCAAAGGCGTGCGCCAGGGCGGCATGCACGTCGGCAAAGGCGATGCCGGTGAGCGGAAAGCTCTGCGTCGCGTATTGGCTGAGCGCGCGCCACAGCTCGGGGTCGCGCGCCTCGCCCGCCATCTCCGCGCGCAGCAGGAACGAGGCCGAGTCGCTCAGCGTGTTGATGGGCGGGCCGGTGGAGGCGCCGGGCCGCAGATGTGCGCGGAACACCTCCCAGGCCGCTTGCGGGCGGCCGAGCTCCATCTCCCACAGCGCGATGTGCCAGCTCAGGTGGCAGTGCAGCAGGCTCTCCTTGGGATAGTCCCGCCACCAGTCCCGCAGGTAGGCGAGGCCCGCCTCGCGCTCCCCGCCCTCGTAGTAGACGTGGGCGCGGATGTGGGCGCCGTTGGCGTTGCGGGGATAGCGAGCGAGCGAGCGCTCGATCGTTGCCCGGGCGCGGTCGACCTCGCCGACCTCGACCAGGGCGAAGGCGTGCGCGCTGGCGAACCACCAGTCGTCGTCGTAGGCGTGGGCGAGGCCGTCGAGCAGCGCCAGCAGCTCGGCCTCGCGGCCCGGCAGCCCGCTGAACCCGATCAGGCCGAACACCCCCGTGCAGGGCGCGAGCACCATGGCATCGCGCGGGTAGGCGGCGAGGTGCTCGCGCGCCGCGGCGAGGCCCGCCACGCTGCCGCCGTCGATCATGGTGGCGAGCGCCCCCACATGGCTGCGCTCGCGCTCGGGCAGGGTCGGCGCGAGGGAGCGCGCGCGGGCGGCGGCGGCCTTCGCCTCGACGGCCTGGGCCTGCACCTGCAGCACGCGGGCCAATGCAACGTGGGCAAGCGCGAAGCCGTCATCACAGGCGATGGCGCCGCGCAAGGCCTCCTCGGCACCGTGGTTCGCCGACAAGGCGAGGTCGACGCCGGCGACGTAGGCGTCGCGGGCGTCCGGCGACGCCGTGCTCAGCGCAAATCCGTAGCGGTCTTCGAGCATCTGGGCTCCGGCGGCGGCCGCCATGACCCCGCAGATGCGCCGCACTTTCGCATAGCGGCGCGACAGCGTCGAGCAGCCGGCCCATCGCGTGCTATGATGGTGCAAGACCGTCGGGGAGCCGCTGCAATGGCGACATTTCTCATCTGTCACGGCGCCTGGTCGGCCGGCTGGGCCTGGAAGAAGGTGCGGCCGCTGTTGCGGGTCGCCGGCCACGAGGTGTTCACGCCCACCTGCACCGGCATCGGCGAGCGCGCGCACCAGGCGAGCCCGACCGTCGATCTCGAGACCCACATCGCCGACGTGCTGGCGGTGATCGAGTACGAGGACCTGCGCGAGATCGCCCTCGTCGGCCACAGCTACGGCGGCATGGTGGCGACCGGCGTGGCCGACCGCGCGCGCGAGCGCATCGCCCAGCTCATCTATCTCGACGCCTTCGTGCCGGCGCACGGGCAGAGCCTGGTGGACCTGACGCCCCAGCGCGCATCTGCGCCGGGCGGCGCAGGCGAGGACTGGCTAATCCAGCCCAACCCACCGCCGGCCGACACGTCGGCGGCCGACCTCGCCTGGCTGACGCCGCGGCGCCGTCCGCAGCCGGTCAAGACGTTTACGCAGCCGCTGCAGTTGCGCAACTCCGCGCCGCCGCCGTCGCGCAGCTACATCTATTGCACCAGGAAGGGGCCCGACGACGTGTTCGCGCAGTTCTCCGTGCGGCTCAAAACCGATCCGGGCTGGCGCTACTACGAGATCGACGCCAGCCACAGCCCCAACGTGACCGCCCCCGAGGCGCTGACGCAGCTGCTGTGCGCGATCGCGGGGTAGATTGGGTCGGTCGCCCCTCCCCCTGGGCCTCGGGCAGGCCCGAGGCCCGCACGACGGGGGAGGGCGGAACGCCACGGGCTTGGACGGCCGCAAGTTCACCTCGCAGCAACCACCGGCGGCCGGCCAAGTCCGATGGCGTTCCTAGAGGGGGTGAGGCGCAGCACGCGGCCCGTCGCCCCCACCCAGTGCGTCCAGCGACTTGGGATCGGCGCCGGTTCTTGCGGCACGCTCGGCGATGCGCCGATCCAAGCCGCGGACGCACAGCCCTCCCCCGTCCTTCGCGTCGAAGGCGAAACCTTCGACGCAGGGGGAGGGGTCCGCCGATCGAGAGGGACGTACCAACCGCGCGCCCAGCCTTCGGCGACGCGTGTCGCCGGCCATCCGCGTGCGCAACGCCAGTGCTCTGACTCTCGCGCGCCACGAGTGTCAGTTGAGATAAGCCGAGGGAGCGGGGCTCGCGAGCCGCCGGACCGTTGTGAGAAGAAGCGCGGCCCGTGAGCCTCGCTGTCGCGCTGGATACCGCTTGACCGATCCAGATCACCATGGCTTAGAGCAGGATCGCTTCGGATTGGACCACTTTGCCTCAATCGAGACGTGGCGGCCGAAGCGTGAATCCTGCTCTGCTCATAGATCTGAGAGCAAGATTCACGTTCCATGATCGAAGCCAAGCGCTTCGATCATGGAACGATCTTGCTCTCGCGCACGGGTTCGAACCGTGTCGCCGTCGCGCGACCCTCGGCTCCGTGCTGCTCGAGGTGTCGCTCGAGCAGACACCCCTCGTTGAGCCGAGGTGCACACAATATAGCACAGCCCGGAAAGGCGGGGATAAGTCCGATCACGGTTAATGCGTGGACGCGGTGTCAGACCCTCCGGGTCTGACACCCTTGCGCCGACCTCGACGGGTGAGCCACGGTGTCCGACCCAGAGGGTCTGACACCTGACTACTCGCAGAATGCCTTGCTGCGGCGGTGCGCCAGGTCGAAATGGAAATGGTCGCGGTGCGCCTCGTTGGCCTCGGGCCCGAGCACGGTGCCGAACACGCCGCACGCGCCCTTGTGCAGCTGGCGCAGGAACGTCGCCTCGGCGCTCTTCTCGACCCCGGCGCGCTCGGCGTTGCCGATTGTCGGCGTCGCCTTCGGATCGGCGCTGACATCGGACGTGGCGCGCCCGGGCTTCTGCAGCTCCGCCGTGCGCAAAGCGGCGCGGTCCCGCTCCGTGGCCTTGGCCGGCGTCGCGACCGCGTGCGCGATGGCGCTGATCTTGTGGTCGCGGGGGGGCTCCGCGCTTTTGGGCGCTTCGGCCTTCTCGGGCTCCGTCTTGCCCTCCTTGGCGCGCGCCGCCGCGATCCGCTCGGCCTCGCGCTCGTCGCGCCGGGTCGGGCCCCAGAAGCGCGCCACGTCGATGCTGCGCCCATCGGCCGTGACGAAACCGGCGATGTCGACGGCGTTGGCGAGCGCGTGCTCGCTCAGCTTGTCGCCGTGAAAAAGGCTGCCGTTGCGCTTGCGGCAGACGTAGCCCGAGGCGTTGCGCAGGCGGGCGATGGGCGCGCCGAGGCTTGCCTGCGCCGCCGGCTGCAAGGTCGTCTCGACCCAGGTGTGCAGGGTCGCCACCATGGCGCAGTTGAGCATCGCCGGCGGGTTGATCTCGACCCTGTTGGCGCCCGAGTCGATGCGGCGCAGCAGCACCGCGGCCGGCGCGCCGCACTGGTCGCTCTTGACCGGCTGCGACACCTCGACCTCGGCCGCGATCGGCCCCAGCAGCCTCACGCACTCGCGCAGCGCCGCGATCACGGCCTCGTCGGACCACACGTCCGGCTTGGGCGGCTCGGCCTCTGCCGTCTCGGGCGGCTTGTCGGACGGCGCGATCGGCGCTTTGGCGGGCGGCTCCGGCGGGGCGATCGCCGACGTCTTCTTGCTCGGCTGGTTGTCGAGCTTGGCCGTTGCCGCCTCACGCTTGCTGGCGGGCGCGCTCGTTTGCGGCGGCTCGGGCTGCGAGATGGCCGACGTCTTGTGCGCCGGCGCGGCGTCGGTCTCCTCCGGTTCGGGCTCGGGCACGTGCTTGGCCCGCGTGCGCCGCGCGGCGAGCTGGAAGGTCGCGTCGGGCTGCTCAGGCTGGATGAGGGGCTGGACGAGCGGAACCGGCCTGGCGCGCAGCAGCTCGACGGCGGTCGGCGTCGTTGAGGCCGCCTGCGGCAGCAGCGGCAGGGCCGTCGCGCCGAGGACGGCCGCGATCGAGAGCTTGGTCGACACCGAGGTCACCCCTCGGGCGACCACCGCCAGCGATTTCGCCGCATAGGACATGCTCACTCGATCACCGCGCTCGACGAAACGGATTGCACATCAATGTGGGGATGCCTTGTGGTGGAACTGTGATGTCGGACAGGGCCGGCTTGAGCGTTGCCGTCGGCGATCCGGCCGGGAAGATCCTACCCGCCAAGGTGTAATCGGAGCCTTTGCGGACAACATAGAAAGCAATGCGTTTGTTCCGCGCAGCTGCAACCCGTGGTCGCCGGCTCAGGCGCCGAGGAACTCGCGCCGCACGGCCGCGGTATGCTCGCCCAGCCCCGGCAGCGGCCCGAAGCTCGGCGGCTCTTCGCCCACGATCTGCGCCGGCGGCATCGGCAGCTCGATCGGCCCCTCGGGAGATGCAACCTGCATCCGCCGCAAGTGCGGGTGGCTGAGGATGTCCACCACGTCGTTGACGCGCGCGAACGCGATCTGCGCCGTCTCCAGCTGGCGCGCCAGCGCCGCAAAATCCTGCGCCGCAAAGCAGCGTTCCACCAGCCCATCGGTCTCGGCGCGGTTGGCGGTGCGGCCGGGATTGGTGGCAAAGCGCGGGTCCGTGACCAGCTCGGGCTGGCGCAGAATTTTGCCCGCAAACGACATCCACTCGCGATCGTTCTGGATCGAGATCAGGATCGGCACGCCATCGCGCGTTGCAAACACGCCGTAGGGCGCAACGGTGGGGTGCGTCAGCCCCAGCCGCTTCGGCGGCGCGCCGTTCTCGGTATAGAGCATCGGGATCGCCATCCATTCCATCATCGAGTCGAACATGGAGACGCGGATGTCGGCGCCTTGGCCGGTGCGGCCGCGCGCGATCAGCGCCTCCAGGATGGCCTCGTAGGCGTTCATGCCGGTGCAGATGTCGACCACCGACACGCCCACCCGCGCCGGCGCCTCGGGCCCGCCCGTCACCGATGCCAGCCCGGACTCGGCCTGGATCAGCAAATCGTAGGCCTTGCGCTCGCGATAGGGGCCGACATCGCCGTAGCCCGAGATCGAGCAGCAGATCAGCCTGGGATGCCGGCGGCGCAGCTCCTGGATCGGAAAGCCGAGCTTCGCCAGCGCGCCGGGCTTGAGGTTCTGCACCAGCACGTCGGCCTTGGCGACGATGGCTTCGAACAGCTTGCGGTCGGCGCCCTTGGTCAGGTCGGCGACGACAGATTCCTTCCCCCTATTCAGCCACACGAAGTGCGTGCACTGACCCCGCACGATGTCGTCGTAGTAGCGGGCGAAATCGCCCTCGGGGCGCTCCAGCTTGATCACCCGGGCGCCGGCGTCGGCCAGCCTGCGGCTGGTCATGGGCGCCGCCACCGCCTGGTCGAGCGAGAGCACGAGGGTTCCGGCCAGTGGCTTGGTCATGCGTGCTTCCGTTCGTCGGGCGTCGAGCGTGCCACAGCGCGCCCCTCCCCCTTGCGGGGAGGGGTCGGGGGTGGGGGTCTCTATGTGACAAGATCAGTCATCCCGCATGATCGCAAGCTCGTGGATTCCCCCACCCCTATCCCCTCCCCGCAAGGGGGAGGGGAAGAGAACGCCGCGCGCGCAGCGCTGCATTTGCAGCGGAGGCTGTCGCAGCCAAGGTCACAGCAGGCCACGCTGCGCTAGGTTCCGCATCAGCGCGCCGGGACCGAACACCCAGGGCGCGGCCTCGGTCGACAACGTCATGCGGTTGGCGAGCGCGCCCAGCTCCGGCGCGCTGATCACGCTGATATCGCCCGGCTTGTGCGTGAAGCCCTGGCCCTTGGCGCCGCGGTCCTTGACGGGCGAGAACATGGTGCCGAGGTACAGCACGGCGCCGTCGGGATACTGGTGATGGCGGCCCAGCATCTGTCTGACGAGGTCGGCTGGATCACGCGCGATCTGCGCCATCGACGAGCGGCCCGCCAGCTCGAAGCCGTCCTCGCCTTCCACCCTCAGGCTGACCTCGGCGCGGCGCACGCTGTCGAGCGTGAAGGCGCCGTCGAACAGGCGCACGAACGGGCCGATCGCCGCCGAGGCGTTGTTGTCCTTGGCCTTCGACAGCAGCAGGGCAGAGCGGCCCTCCACGTCGCGCAAATTCACGTCGTTGCCGAGCGTGGCGCCGACGATGGCGCCGTTCGCATTCACCACCAGCACCACCTCCGGCTCGGGGTTGTTCCAGGTGGAGATCGGATGCAGTCCCGCCTCCATGCCGTGCCCGACCGCCGACATCGGCTGCGCCTTGGTGAAGATCTCCGCATCCGGTCCGATGCCGACCTCCAAATACTGCGACCAGGCGCCCTGCTCGATCAGCACGCGTTTGAGCTCGGCGGCTGCTGGACTGCCGGGCACGAGCGTGCGGATGTCGCCGCCCAGCTGCTTTTGGACGCTGGCGCGGATTGCCTCGGCTTTCTCCGGCGCGCCGCGCGCCTGCTCCTCGATGACGCGCTCCAGCATCGACAGCGGGAAGGTGACGCCGGCGGCCTTGATCGCCTGCAAATCGCTGGGCGCCAGCAGCCACGGCCGCTTCGGATTGCGCGCCGCCTCCGGCGTATTGGCGAGGATCGGCGCGAGCGGGCCGAGCGGCTCGCCCTTCCCCGCCCGCACCACGCTCGCGGGATCGGCCAGCTCGCACAAATCGCGCATGGTCGGCGCCAGCCGGGAGATGTCGTGCACCCCGTCCGCGCGCACCGCCACCACGGCCGGGCCGCCGGCGTCCGGCAGCCACACCCGCCCCGCCAGCACCGCCTGCGCGGCGTCGCGCGGCAGGGTCGCCGCGGCCGTCATGTAGTCCGCGATGCTCGCCATGGCGTCCCCTCGTTGCCGGCGCGCTTTGGTAGCGTTTGCCAAGGCCGGCGTCCCGCGCCAAGGTACAGCAACGAAACCTGCAGGCCAAACCGCAGGCAATCATCGAGGAGGCAACGTGACCGTTCGCATCGAGAAATCCGGCAGCGTCTGGACCGTCATTCACAGCCGGCCCGAGGCGCGCAACGCCATGGATGCGGCCAGTGCCGACGCGCTGGTCGCGGCATTCGAGCAGTTCGATGCCGACCATAGCGCCAACGTCGCCGTGTTCTGGGGCGAGGGCGGTGCCTTCTGCGCCGGCTGGGACCTCAAATCGGTCTCGAGCCTCGATCTGGCCGATCCTGTCGGCAACATCAACTTCCCCAAGGACGGCGGCAAGGCGCCGCGCGGCCCGCTCGGCCCCTCGCGGCTGGAGCTGTCCAAGCCCGTGATCGCCGCGGTCGAAGGCCCCGCGGTTGCCGGCGGCATGGAGCTCGCCATGTGGTGCGACGTGCGCGTGATGGCCGAGAGCGCCTACTTCGGCGTCTACTGCCGGCGCTGGGGCGTGCCGCTGATCGACGGCGGCACCGTGCGGCTGCCGCGCCTGGTCGGCCAGGGCAAGGCGCTGGAGATCATCATGACGGGCCGCAAGGTGACGGCGGAAGAATCCTATCGCATCGGCCTGGCCGAGAAAGTCGTGCCGCACGGCAGGGCGCGCGAGGCGGCCGAGGCGATGGCGCAGGAGATCGCCCGCTTCCCGCAGGAATGCATGCGCGCCGACCGGCTCTCCGTCTACCGTGCCCACGGCAAATCCGTGCGCCAGGGCCTCGAGAGCGAGTGGGCGACGAGCGCCGCCATGGTCAAGGCCGAGGGCGTTGCCGGCGCAACCCGCTTCGCCGAAGGCAAAGGCCGGCACGGCGACTTCAGGGACATCTGATGTACCATCTGTCATCCCGGCCGAGCGCGATGCGCGAGAGCCGGGACCCAGAGTAGGTCAGAGAATCGCCTGCAGCTCGGGGTCCCAGATATTTCGCCTACGCGAAATTCCGGGATGACAGATTGAGGAGAGGCGAATGCTGTTGCTGTTTTGGGTTGGTGCCGTGTTGAGCGCCTACCTGGGCTACAGACTGCACGATTGGTGGGTCCCCGCGGCGGTCGCCTGCGCGGTGGCCGCGGGTCAATTCGCGCTGTTCCAGATGGGTGCCGGTGACCGGGGGCCGAGCGCCCAGCTGCTCGGGTTCGGCCTCATGAATCTCGTGATGTTCCACGCCACGTTCGGCATCGGCCGCGCGCTCGGCCAACGTCTTGCTCAACGCAGAAAGGGTGCACGATGAGTGCTCTGCAGCTGAAGGACCATATCGTGCTCGTGACCGGCGCGTTGGGGACGCTCGGCGCGGCCATGTGCGGGGCCATCGAGGCGGCGGGCGGCACCGCCATCCGCAGCGACCTCGCCGGTCGCGGCAAGGTCGACATCGCCCTCGACGTCACCAGGGAGGAGGACTGGAAGGCCGCCGCCGAGGCGATCGAGAAGACGCACGGCCGCCTCGACGGCCTCGTCAACAACGCCGGCATCGGCACGCCGGGCGACGTCGAGCAGACGCCCTTCTCGGAGTGGAAGAAGGTGATGGCCGTGAATGCCGACGGCGTGTTCCTCGGCTGCAAGTACGCCATGCCGCTGCTCGCCAGATCCAAGGCGCCCTCGATCGTCAACATCTCCTCGGCCTCCGGCATCGTCGGCGGCGCCAACCTCGCCGCCTACAACGCGTCCAAGGGTGCGGTGCGCCTGCTCAGCAAGTCGGTGGCGCTGTCGGGCGCGCGCAAGCGCCCGCCGGTGCGCTGCAACTCGGTGCACCCGGCCTTCATCGAGGGCGACATGGTCGACCGCATGGTCCAGGGCCGGCCCGATCCCGCCAAGGCGATGAGCAAGCTCAACGCCCAGATCCCGATCGGCCGCCTGGGCCAGCCGCGCGAGGTGGCCGACGCCGTGGTGTGGCTGCTGTCGGAGGCCTCCTCCTTCACCACCGGCTCCGAGGTGCTGGTCGACGGCGGCCTGATCGCGGGGTAACGTCATGCCCGCGAAGGCGGGCACCCACGACACCGGGCAGCATTGAGACTTGCGTGGGTCCCCGCCTGCGCGGGGATGACGACGAGAGGAAACACATGCCCAACGGAAAAAAACCCACCGCCGCCCAGATCAAGCGCCTGCGCTCGCGCGCCTGGTTCGACAATCCCGACAACCCCGACATGACCGCGCTCTACCTCGAGCGCTACATGAATTACGGCCTCACGCGCGAGGAGCTGTCCTCCGGCAAGCCGATCATCGGCATCGCCCAGTCGGGCTCCGACCTCTCTCCCTGCAACCGCCACCACCTGATGCTGGCACCGCGCGTGCGTGAGGGCATCCGCGAGGCCGGCGCCATTTGCTTCGAGTTCCCGGTGCACCCGATCCAGGAGACCGGCAAGCGCCCCACCGCCGCGCTCGACCGCAATCTCGCCTACCTCGGCCTGGTCGAGATCCTCTACGGCTACCCCATCGACGGCGTGGTCCTCACCACCGGTTGCGACAAGACCACGCCCTCCCAGCTGATGGCGGCGGCCACCGTCGACATCCCGGCCATCGTGCTGTCCGGCGGGCCGATGCTGAATGGCTGGTTCCGCGGCGAGCGCACCGGCTCGGGCACCATCGTGTGGAAGGCGCGGCAGATGTTTGCCACCGGCGAGATCGACTACGAGCAGTTCGTCGAGCTGGTGGCGTCCTCCGCGCCGTCGCCCGGCCATTGCAACACCATGGGCACCGCCTCGACCATGAACTCGCTGGCCGAGGCGCTCGGCATGTCGCTGCCCGGCTGCGCCGCCATCCCAGCCCCGCACAAGGAGCGCGCCCAGATCGCCTACGAGACGGGCCGCCGCATAGTCGACATGGTGTGGGAGGACCTGCGCCCCTCCAGGATCATGACGCGCGAGGCGTTCGAGAACGTCATCGTCGTCAACTCGGCGATCGGCGGCTCCACCAACGCGCCGATCCACTTCAATGCAATCGCCCGCCACATCGGCGTTGCGCTCGATAACGACGACTGGGAGAGGATCGGCTACGCCATCCCGCTGCTCGTCAACGTGCAGCCCTCCGGCCAGTACCTGGGCGAGGAATATCACCGCGCCGGCGGCGTGCCCGCCGTCGTCAACGAGCTGATGAAGGGCCGCAAGATCCACGAGGGGGCGCTGACCGTGAACGGCAAGTCGATCGGGGAGAACTGCGCCGGCCGCCCGTCGATCGATGCCGACGTGATCCGCCCCTACAAGAAACCACTCAAGGACAAGTCGGGCTTCCTCAACATGAAGGGCAACCTGTTCGACAGCGCCATCATGAAGACCAGCGGCATCTCCGAGGAATTCCGCCAGCGCTATCTGGAGAACCCCAAGGACCCGAACGCCTTCGAGGGCCGCGCCATCGTGTTCGACGGCCCCGAGGACTATCACAAGCGCATCGACGATCCCGCGCTCAAGATCGACGCCAGCTGCGTCCTGTTCATGCGCGGCGCCGGCCCCACCGGCTATCCCGGCGGCGCCGAGGTCGTGAACATGCGGCCCCCCAACTACCTCATCAAGAAGGGCATCTCGGCACTGGCCTGCATCGGCGACGGCCGCCAGTCCGGCACCTCCGGCTCGCCCTCGATCCTCAATGCGTCGCCGGAAGCGGCCACCGGCGGCGGTCTCGCCGTGCTCGAGACCGGCGACCGGGTGCGCATCGACCTCAACAAGCGCTCAGCCGACATCCTGATCTCCAAGGAGGAGCTGGACGCCCGCCGCGCCGCCCTGCAGGGCCACGGCGGCTACAAGTATCCGGCCCACCAGACGCCCTGGCAGGAGATCCAGCGCGGCATCGTCGACGAGCTCTCCCACGGTATGGTGCTCAAGCCCGCGGTCAAATACCAGAAGATCGCCAAGACCAAGGGCATCCCGCGCGACAACCATTAGGAGCGTGACGGCCGGGACCTTGGGAGGTGACGTCCGTGACGATCGCGCTCCTCGAATTGCCGTCCGGCGTCGTCTCGCTCGAGTTCGCGGAAGACGATGCAGCGCGGCTGAACGAGGCCGTGGCGCGCCACTTTGGCACGCCACGCACGCTCGAGCGGTCGGCGCTCTACGACGTCGTGGAGTTCGGCGGCGAGCGCTTCCTGCTCTATCACGAGTGGGATCCGTGCCTGATTTCCACGTCCGACGGGGGTGCCGGCAAGTTGCGCCTGCTTCGAGATGTGCTTGCGGGCAAACCCACGGATGGGGAAGAAGCGCCCTCCGCGGGCGATGAATAGATGCGGGATTGCGGTAAATTGTACGCGGGCCAGTGAGCCAAAGGTAATTTCTTGCGACCTAGCGTCCCTCGATCGCCGCTTTGGGGGCGGCCCGCCGAGGGACGAAAGCATGGAGAGCTTTGCGCGTGCGCCGGAGCGGCGTCAGTTCGGGCGCCGGCAGACCCAGGTGCACGCCTTCATCATGGCCCGCGGGCGGCCTGCCGTACTCTGCATCATGCGCGACGTCTCGGATGGGGGGGCCCTGCTGGAGGTGCCGCACCCGGAATGGTTGCCGAAGCGCTTTCGCCTTGCCATCGAGGCCAGCCGCTTCCAGGTCGAGTGCGAGATCGTGCACCGGGAGGATGGCGCCGTCGGCGTCCGCTTCGCCGTGCCGACGCCGTTCAAGGGTTGACGTCGCGCGCGTTGCGAGCGGTGATCTCGAGGTCCTGCACCTCGTCGCGCCGCGCGTCGGCAAGCCGGCCGGGCGTGGCGCCCTCGCCGGCAGCTTAACCGGGCATTAGCGTTGCGCCGTTAAGCTCGACCCGGTCTGTCATCATCGCGCTCGAGTACTGGAATCGCACGATGCGAGTACGCACGCCGGCCCGCCGCGCCGCTAGGCTCTGCATTGTTCTCACGCTGGCCCTGTCCTTCGTTCCGCTCGAAGCGGGCACGGCGGAAGCCAAGCGCATCAAGGTTCGCACGCGCTCGGACTCGCACACGGGTGCCGATGCCGCGGACCGGGCGCGAGAGGACGAGGGACGCTTCAGGGTCCGCATTCGCCGGGGCTGGGGATCCGATGCGGACGAGAAGGAGCAGTCGGCGCGCTCGAGGATGCCGGGCACAGCAGCGACCGCCGCCGAGCGTGCGCGCGCAGCCCTGGCAGCCGAGGCATCGCAAAATGCCAGGGCCTCGCCCATGGCTGCAGCGCCGTCGGCGGCTTCCCAGGACAAGACCAAAAGCTACCAGGGCGGAGCCGTGTGCGTCGCCGGGTGCTGAGACGCCGGCGCCGCTTTTCCTTTGCTTGTCACGCCCCACCTACCGTTCACGCGTCCCAGAACCGCTTCAGTCCTTCGCGGGTGATCTGGTCTCTCTGCAACCCGACGTCCTTGAGCAGGTAGTCCGGCTGGTGCAGCAGGCCCATCAGCTCGCGCCGCTGCCGTAAGCGGCGCATCCATGTCAGAGGCAAACGGGCCGCAACGGCGAGCAAGGACGCGGCACGGAGGGCTTGTTGGCGGCTTGAAGTATGAGTAAGGTTCACAGTGGTCATGGCTTTCTCCTGCATCGCTTGGTTGGTAGAGGCCGTCTCATTTCCTAATCCGATACTGATATGTATGGGCATTGGCGAGGGCCGTGACAAACGAGTAGTGCGCCAGCTATATATGAGTTATACTCACGTATAGAGAGGTCGAGGCCAATGTCGCGCCGCCTGCCGCCTCTCAATGCACTGCCGAGCTTCGAGGCCGCCGCCCGCCACCTGAGCTTCTCCAAGGCGGCGGAGGAATTGCACGTGACCCATGGCGCGGTCAGCCGGGCCGTCCGCAACCTCGAGGACCAGCTAGGCGTCAAGCTCTTCGTGCGGGCCACCCGCGCCGTCAGCCTGACGCCGGTCGGCGCGGCGTATGCCGTGGAGGTGCGCGAGGTGCTGGATCATCTGGCGACGGCCACGACCGCGACGGCGGCACAGCAGTCCTCGGGCGTGCTCAGCATCAGCACGCTCGATTCGTTCGCCGCCAAGTGGCTGGTACCGAGGTTGTTCCGGTTTCGGCGCGCCCACGGCGACATCGACGTGCGGCTGGCGACGTCGGAGCGGCTCGCCGATTTCGTCAGCGACGGCATCGACATCGCCATACGCTATGGCCGCGGGCAATATCCCGGCCTCAAAGCTGAGCTGTTGATGCAGGAAGAGCTCACGCCTGTTTGCAGCCCGAAGCTGCTCGAAGGTCCGCACCCGCTGCGCACGCCCGCCGACCTCGAGCACCACACGCTCATCCACGACGATTTCCATATCGACTGGGCCATGTGGCTCAGGGCCGCCGGCATCGAGGACGTCGATCCGCACCGCGGCCCGAGGTTTCAATCCTCCGAGCACGCGGTTCAAGCCGCCGTCCTGGGTGAAGGTGTCGTGCTCGGGCGCAGTGCGCTGGTCGCCGACGACCTCGCCAGCGGCCGTCTGGTGCGGCCGTTCGCGTTCAGCCTGCCCGCCGGGCTCGCCTATTACGTCGCCTATCCGCCGCGCGCCCTGCAGCGCTACAAGGTGAAGGTCTTTCGCGACTGGCTTCTCGCCGAGGTTGCCGGCGACCAGCCTCGATAGCCCTTCGAAGCCGGTCTGAGCGTTGCTCTCCTAGACCTGGAACAGCATGCACGTGGTCGTGCCGTGCGCCAGCAGTGTGCCCTTGGCGTCGATGATCTTGCCCTCCGCGGTGCCCGACCGCCGCCCCACGTACAGCGTGCGCCCTTCCGCGCGGATCGGCCCGGTCTGGTCGGTGATGGCGCGCACGAAGTTGATCTTGATCTCGAGCGTCGTGTAGGCCGTGCCGGGCTCGCAATGGGTCTGCACGGCGCAGCTCATGCAACTGTCGAGCAGCGTCGCCGCCACGCCGCCGTGCACCACCGAGATCGGATTGTAGTGCTTGAACTCGGGGATCATCGTGAACAAGGCGAAGCCTCGCGCCACCTCGGCGAGGCGAAAGCCGAGCAAGGCCGCGATCGGCGGCGCCGGCAGGCGGCCCTCGGCGATGCCGCGCAGGAATTCGAGCCCGCTCATGGTCTTCAGCGTCTCGAGCGGCGCCACGCCGATCCCGGCAGTCGTGTCAGCCATGTCGTGATGCTCCTGTCCGGGCGTGCGTGCCTACGAGGCGCGCCGCGCCGCGGCGTTGGCCCGCTCGGGCTTCTCCGGCCGGGGCGGCAGCGCGAATTCGAGCGGCAGCGCGGTGGTGTACTTGATCTGCTCCATGGCGAACGCCGACGACACCTTGTAGATCTCGATGCGGCCGATCAGCTTCTTGTAGAACGCGTCGTAGGCGGCGATGTCGGGCACCACCACGCGCAGCAGATAGTCCACCTCCCCGCTCATGCGGTAGAACTCGACCACCTCGGGGAAATCGACCACCGCGCCGTGAAAGCGCTCGAGCCAGGCCAGCGAATGCTGGTCGGTCTTGATGGACACGAACACCGTGACACCGGCGTTCACGCGCGGCGCATCCAGGATGGCGACGCGGCGCTGGATGACGCCGGTCTCCTCCAGTTTCTGGATGCGGCGCCAGCACGGGGTGGTCGACAGCCCGACCTCCTTGCCGATATCGGCCACCGAGCGCGTGCAGTCCTGCTGCAGCAGGTTGAGGATCTTGACGTCCATCTCGTCGAGCATGGGTTTTTCCACTTCGAAACGATGCGGTCGGACTTGTAGCGAAGTGTGGAACATTTTTCCATGCGGCGCAGGGACGGAGGCAGTTGATAGCGTTATTATTGCGTCAATCCGCAGCTGACCATTGATTATTTTTCATGGCTTGCCATATTCGCGCTCATCCGTGTCCCGCTGAACCCGCGCCAGGCCGCTTCCTCCATGAACAAGATCACGCAGATTACGCCCCATCTGGCCGTGACCGGGGCCTTGCGGCCGGAGGACGTCGCCGAGGCGGCCGCGCTGGGCTTCAAGTCCATCGTCTCGAACCTTCCTGACGGAGAGTCGAGCGCCCACCCGACCAGCCGGCAGGAGGCGGACCTCGCCGCGCAGGCCGGGCTCGGCTACCGCCATATCCCAACGACCAAGGCCGACGTTTTCTCCGATCGCGTGGTCGACGGGGTGGCCGAGGCGCTGAGCGTGCTCGATGCGCCCGTCCTGATGCACTGCGCGTCCGGCGTGCGCTCGGCCCTGGCGTGGGCTGCGGCCGCCGCGCGCCTGCAGCCGGCCGATCAGGTGCTGGCAACGCTGCGGGCCGCCGGCTTCAACCTGGACGCCGTCCGCGACGACCTCGCGGAACAGCACGATCCCGACCACACGGGTCCCATCCCGCCGGCGTTGAACGCATCCAAGGGCGGCGTCTGACGCCGACACCATCACATCAGCCCGCGCATCTCCCGCCGCAGGCGCGGCAGCAGCCCGCGCTCGAACCACGGATTGGCGGCGAGCCAGGCGTTGTTGCGCCAGGAGGGGTGGGGGAGCGCGACGTGCCGCGGCCTGCCCGCTGCATCGAGCAGCTCCCGCCAGCGCCGCACGGTTTGGGTCATGCCGGCTTTGGCGCCGTCGCGCAGATGCCAGCGCTGGGCGTAGCCGCCGACCAGCAGCACCAGCTCCAGTTGCGGCATGGCCGCGAACAGGCGTTGATGCCACAGCGCCGCGCATTCGCGCCGCGGCGGCAGGTCGCCACCGGTCGCGTCGTGCCCCGGAAAGCAGAAGCCCATGGGCACGATGGCGACGCGCTTCTGATCGTAGAATTCCGCGCTGCTCAAGCCCAGCCAGGCCCGCAGCCGGTCGCCCGAAGGGTCCGTGAAGGGCGTGCCCGAGGCGTGCACGCGCACGCCGGGCGCCTGGCTGCAGATGCAGATCCTGGCCGTGCTGCTCGGCCGCAGCACCGGGCGCGGCTCGTGCGGCAAGGGCCGCCCGCTCGGCGCATCGCGGCACACCCGGCAGGCGCGAATCTCAGCGACGAGCGCGCTCAATTCGAGCTCTGCAGTCTTCACACGCGTGCGCTCGCCTGGATGCAACGACGGCAACCCCGAATGTCATCCCGGTGCTCGTCACCGGGATCCAGCGCGCCACATATGCCCACGCGGATCGGTCCGCGTCATCAGCAGCCGAGCGTGGCGTGGAGGTCTGGATCCCGGGCACGAGGCCCGGGATGACGCATCGCGGCGCCTCATACCTCGAGGACGAGGCCGTCCTCCGCCAGCAGCACGCCGGCAGTCCTGACCTCGTGGCGCCGCGCCAGCATCGGCTCTGACATGTGCGTGAGCATCACGCGCTTGGCGCCGATGCGCCCGAGGTTGGCCTCGATCTTCTTCCAGCTCGTATGGTAGCGCGGCTCGCCCTCGAACATGTAGCACTCGGCGATGTAGAGGTCCGCGCCGGCGCCGGCGGCAACCAGGCCCTCGGTCCACTCGCTGTCGCCCGAGAACCCCACCACCTTGCCGTCCACATGGAAGCGCAGGGCGTAGGACGGCGCGCCCGAGGGATGCCTCGCCTCGAAGGGCGTCACGCGCACGCCGCCAACCTCGGTCGGCGTCTCGCCTGCCAGCTCCACGAAGCGCAGCTGGTAGAGGCGCTGTATCTCGGTCGAGCCTGGAAACAGCGCCTCCGCCGCGGTGACGAAGCGCGCCTCGATGCTGGCCGGCCCGACGACCGTCAGCGGCGCGGTGCGCTTGGCGACGTGCTGCGCATGCACCAGCCACCACACCAGGCCGGCGTAGTGATCGCCGTGCAGATGCGAGATGAAGATGGTCTCGACCGCATTGGGATCGAGCCTCAGCCTGGACATGCCGATCATGGCGGTGGCGCCGCAGTCGATCAGGAAGCGCGTCCGCGCCGCCTCGACGTGGTAGCAGGTCTGCAGGCGCCCACCCGAACCGAAGGCGTCCCCGCAGCCTACTATCGTCAGTTTCATGGCACCTTCGTCTCGCAATCGGCACGTCACGCAACAGGCACGCACGACCGGCTCGGCCTGTCTGTTACCCACGTAACAGGCGACGGCCGGCGCCCAGCGGCAGGCGGCTCAGGCTTTGGCGCTCGGCCGCGCCGAAACCTCCTCGTGCCAGCGGGCAAGATGCCTGAGGCCGTCCGGCCGCTCCACCCTGGCCGGTTTCATGAAATCCACGGCCACCAGCGCCGTAATGTCGGCGACCGAGTAGTCCGCGCCGGCGATGAACCGCCGGGTCGCCAACTCCTCGTCCAGGAACTGCAGGACCTCCTGGGCCTTCGGCTTGCAGGCCTCGCCCCAGGCTGCGACCTGCGGCACCTCGAGGGAGGCCATGGCGGGGTGCAGATGGCGGAGCGCCTGCGCGACGTTGAAGAACAAACCCAGTTCCATGCGCCGGTTCCACATCTCCACCAGCGCCCGGCCGGCCGCACCCGTCCCGAACAGCGCCGGCTCGGGCTTGGTCTCCTCGAAATAGCGGCAGATCGCCATCGTCTCGGCAATCGCCGTGCCGTCGTCGAGCAGCAGCACGGGCACGCGCTGGAAGCGGTTGAGCCTGGTGAATTCGGGCGTCTTGAGCGCGCCCTTCATCAAGTCGAGCTCCTCGAACGGCACTTGGATGCCCTTCTCGGCGAGGAATATGCGCACGCGTCGGGGATTGGGTGCCGTTTTGGTCTGCAGGATCTTCATCGGGCTCGGTGCTCCCCGTCGTGCTGCACGCTGGTCGAGCAGTGGTAAAGGACGCTGGTTGGCCGTGCAAGCGGGCGCCCTTGCTGTCATTCCCGCCGACGCTTTGCTCGCGGGAATGACGAGGTCGCCTGTGGCCTCCATGCCGTACGCCTTGCCCCGGAGGGTCACTCCAATCCAGCCATAAACGCGAATTTAGGGATTTGGCCCGAGATTCACGCGTCTAGGCTGCGCGCCCGCCGACGCGCGGGCCCAGATGCTCATGCATCGGCCGGCCGGCCTGGCGAGGGAGACGATGCAAGACGGCGACGACCGCACGACCCCTGAGCCTCGCCCCCGCGCCAAGGACCCGCGCGCGGCCGTGCACGCGCACATCAAGGAGCTGCGCGCCCGCCTCACCCAGGGCACGGTCCTGAAGCCGGAGTTCGAGTACGAGCTGTTGTCGATGTTCGTGCGCAACGAGCTGTCGGCGCGCGTCACCATCCCCCTGCTCGCCGTCATCTTCTCCCTGGCCTCGATGTTCTGGGCGCCCGTGATCCAGGCTTCGGCGTGGCTGGCGACCGTCATTTCCATGAAGTTCTTCATGATCGCGGCGTGCCGCAAGTTCCAGAGCCAGCCGCGCGGCGAGATCCGCGTCGACAAGTGGCGCCGCATGTTCTTCTGGCTCGAGCTCGCGAGCGGCATCGCCTGGGGCGGCATGGCGGTGGTCGGGCTCGGCACCACGGATACCACCAGCCACGTCTTCATCCTGACCTCGCTGATCGTGCTGCTGGCGATCCGCATGACCTTCGCCTCCGCCGTGATGCCCATCCTCTACGTCGGCACCATCCCCATGACGGTGGCGGTCGTCGGCCGCCTGCTGCTGCAAGAGCATCCGTTCTATCTGGCCATGGCGGCGATGGCCGTCGGCCTGCACGTCTACTTCATCTTCCTCGCCAAGGGTCTCAACACCACGGCGCTCGCGATGCTCGAGTTCCGGGCCGAGAAGGACGCCCTGATCGCCGAGATCGAGGAGGAGAAATCGATCTCCGACGAGGCCCGCCGGCGCGCGGAAGCCGCCAACGTGGCAAAGTCGCGCTTCCTCGCCACCATGAGCCACGAGCTGCGCACGCCGCTGAATGCGATCCTCGGCTTCTCCGAGGTGATGAAGTGCGAGCTGATGGGGCCGATCCAGAACCACAGCTACCGCGAATATGCCGGCAACATTCACGACAGCGGCCGGCACCTGCTGCAGCTGATCAACGAGATCCTGGACCTCTCCCGCATCGAGGCCGGCCGCTACGAGCTGCACGAGGAGCCGGTGCGGCTGCACGACATCGTCGAGGACTGCCTGCGCCTCCTGCATCTGCGAGCCGAGAGCAAGGGCCTCCAGCTCGTGCTGGATTTCGCCAAGAGCCTGGAGCAGATCTGGGCCGACGAGCGCGCCATTCGCCAGATCTGCCTCAACCTGATGTCGAACGCGCTGAAATTCACCCCGCGCGGCGGGCGCATCACGCTTAGCCTGTCGGCCACCCCCGAGGGCGGCCAGATGCTGATCGTCAAGGACACCGGGCCCGGCATCCCCAAGGAGGAGATCCCCCGAGTGATGCAGGCCTTCGGCCAAGGGTCGCTGGCGCACCAGACCGCCGAGGGCGGCACCGGCCTCGGCCTGCCGATCGTGCAGAACCTCGTCACCCTGCACGGCGGCACGTTCGAGTTGCGCTCCGAGCTGCGCAAGGGCACCGAGGCCGTGGTTTGCCTGCCCAAGAGCCGGGTGCTGCGCACCATGCCGCCGCTGCAGCCGCTGGGCCAGGAGCGCCACCGCCGCCCGGTCGCCGCTACATCCGCGGGGCCGCCGCTGCGGCCCCGGGCGCTCGATGAGGCCGCCCGGGACGTTGCAGAATCCACAGCGGCACGCTGAGGCACATTGTCATGGCCTCGGCTGCTCCCTACATTCCACCCTGCGGCGCGGGTCGAGGCCTTGCGGCGCGGCTGGCTAAGACGAGGCGCATGGAGTCCCCCTGCACCAATATCTGCGTCATGGATGCAGCCACGGGCCTTTGCGCGGGATGCGGCCGGTCGATCGAGGAGATCGCGGGCTGGGCGGGCATGACGGACCAGGAGCGGCGCCGGATCATGCGTGATCTGCCCGCCAGGCGAGGCCAAGCTGGGCGAGGTCGGGTCAGTCGGGGCCGGGCGCCACCGGCGGCGGAGAGGTGATGCATGGGAGCATGGATCGCGCTGACGCTGCTGGTGATCGCGGGCCTCGCGCTGTTGCTGCGCGCCGATGCCGGCTCGATCGCCGGCTTCGACCCCTCTGATTTCGCCATCGCGGTCGCCAGTGTGGCGCTGCTGATCTTTCTCGGCTCCTCGATTGCGGGCAGCTATCGCGGCCGCGCCGGGCAGGCCGTGCGCGATCTGCTCACGTGGTCGGCCATGGCGCTGCTGCTGGTCGGTGGCTACAGCTACCGCAATGAGCTGTTCAGTTTCGGCCATCGGGTGGTCGGCGAGCTGCTGCCGCCGGGTGTCGCGTTGCGCTCGGAGACACAGATCGAGGGCGAGCGCTCGGTCAAGATCCGCCGCCGCCCCGACGGCCACTTCGTGGCCAAGATCCAGGCCAACGGCGTCTCGCTGACCATGCTGATCGATACCGGCGCCTCCACCGTGGTGCTGAAGCCGGCCGATGCCCAGCGTTTGGGCATCGACGTCGAGCGGCTGCGCTACTCGGTGCCGGTGCAGACCGCCAACGGCACCACCTACGCGGCCCATGTGCGCCTGCGCAACCTGACGCTGGGCGGCATCAGCCTCAACGACGTCGAGGCGCTGGTGGCCAAGCCCGGGGCGCTCAAGGAAAACCTGCTGGGTATGAGTTTCTTAAGCCGCCTGCGCTCTTATGAATTCACCACCGATACCCTGACGCTGCGCAGCTGAAGCCCGCAACCGCTCGCAAAACTGCGTCGTCCGGCCGGTGGTCGGTTTGAGCGCGTTGGCGTGTGATGGCGTTATCATCGGGTACGCGACAGGCCGCGGGCATGGCGGCAGCTTGGCTGGTGGCGGCCTGCGCCGCCGCGTTCAGCCTCGTTTACTTCAGCGAAATCAAGGATGTGGCCCGGCGCGTCGTCGGTCGTCCGGCGCCTGCGGAGGTGCCGATCACGGTTGCCCGGCAGTCCGATCGGCAACCTGAGCCGTCAGGCCGCATCCAGGCGCGCGGGCGCAGCGTCGAGGTCAAGGCCGGGGCGCACGGGCACTACTTTGCCAGCATCGAGATCAACGGCCGCGCCGTCGACGTGATGGTGGATACGGGCGCCTCGATCGTCGCGCTGAGCTTCGACGACGCGCGCCGCGCCGGCATCTACATCCGCGACAGCGACTACACCCAGCACGTCAGGACCGCCAACGGCCTCGCCCGCGTCGCCCCCGTCATGCTCGATCGGGTCAGCATCGGCGACATCACGGTGCGCGACGTGCCGGCGTCCGTGAGCGAGCCCGGCAGCCTGGCGACCTCGCTGCTGGGCATGTCGTTCCTCGGCCGCCTGCAGCGTGTCGACATGCGTGCCGGCGTGCTCGTATTGCAAGAGTAAGGCATTTTCCGCCCGGGCGTTGACCAGCCGCGGGCCATTTGTCACACACACGCCGGCTCGGCTTGCGCAATTTCATCCCGCGGCCCATCGATTCAGGCACAGCTTTTGCGAGGACCACCGCATGCTTCCAAAGCCGCGCGCCGACCTCGAGCCCAACACCGCCGACTTCGAGCGCATTCCGCTCGTCAAGCCGACCGGCTTTCGCGAGTACGACGCGCGCTGGCTGTATCCGCAGGAGATCAACCTGATGGGTCTCAACGCCATCGGCCTGGGGCTCGCCACGCTGGCCGGCCGGCGCGGCGTGAAGAAGCGCTTCGTGGTCGGGCACGACTATCGCTCCTATTCGGCCGCCGTGAAGCAGGCGGTGATGATGGGACTGATCGCGGGCGGCGCCGAGGTGCACGACATCGGCCTTGCCATGTCGCCGATGGCCTATTTCGCCCAGTTCGCGCTCGACGTGGAAGGCGTCGCCATGGTCACGGCCAGCCACAACGACAATGGCTGGACCGGCATCAAGATGGGCTTTGCCCGGCCGCTCACGTTCGGTCCCGAGGAGATGACGGCCCTGAAACAGCTCGTGCTCGCCGGTGAGGTCGAGACCGCGCCCGGCGGCCGCTACGTGTTCGTGCCCGACATCGGCGAACGCTACATCAAGTCGCTTACCGATCGCCCCAGGCTCGGGCGCAAGCTGAAGGTGGTCGCGGCCTGCGGCAACGGCACCGCCGGCGCCTTCGCGCCCGCGATCCTGGAGGCGCTCGGCTGCGAGGTGGTGCCGCTCGACTGCGACCTCGACTACACCTTCCCGCGCTACAACCCCAATCCCGAAGACATGAAGATGCTGCACGCCATGAGCGCGGCGGTGCTCGCCCACAAGGCCGACGCCGGCTTCGGCTTCGACGGCGACGGCGACCGCTGCGGCGTGGTCGACAACGAGGGTCACGAGATCTTCGCCGACAAGGTCGGCGTCATGCTGGCGCGCGATCTCTCGGCGCGGCACCCCGACGCCGTGTTCGTGGCGGACGTGAAATCGACCGGCCTGTTCATGACCGACCCGGTGCTCAAACAGAACGGAGCGCGCGCGCTCTACTGGAAGACCGGCCACTCCTACATGAAGCGCTACACCTTCGAGCAGAAGGCGCTGGTCGGCTTCGAGAAGTCGGGCCACTTCTTCTTCCAGCCGCCGCTCGGCCGCGGCTACGACGACGGCCTGGTCGCGGCGATCGCCGTGTGCGACATGCTCGAGCGCAATCCGGGTCGCACGCTCGCCGACCTCAAGAACGCGCTGCCCAAGACGTGGGGCTCGCCCACCATGTCGCCGCACTGCGCCGATGAGGTGAAGTATTCGATCGTCGACAAGATCACGGCGCAGTTCAAGGACGCGGCCGCCGCCGGCAGCAGCGTCGCCGGCCAGAAGATCCGCGACCTCGTCACCGTCAACGGCGTGCGCGTGGTGCTGGACGACGGGACCTGGGGGCTCGTGCGCGCCTCCTCCAACAAGCCCGAGCTCGTCATCGTGGTGGAGAGCCCGGTGTCCGAAGCCAACATGCGCGCCATCTTCGCCGACATCGACGCGCGGCTGGCCAAGCATCCCGAAGTCGGCGAATACAACCAAAAGATTTGAGGGGGCTGTCATACCGGGGCTCGGCCCCGGTATCCATCCATCCACACGCTCCGAACCGTTGGGAGTCCGCGGGCTCGCTTGATCCCGGGAATAAATCCCGGGATGACAGCTATACTTCGAGCGCCGCCGCCAGCTCGCCGCGGAACGTCGCCAGGCGCGTCTCGAAGGCCGTGCCGAGCCGGTCGCGTACGGGTGCCGGGGCGCGGTCGGGGTTGCCCGCGGCGAACGGCGGGGCCGGGTCGTACTCGATCGAGAGCTGGATGCGCTGCGCCGCCTCGGCGCCCGCCATCTCGGCCGCCAGCGTCAGCGCGAAATCGATGCCGGCCGTCACACCGCCGCCGGTGAACACGTTGCCATCGCGCACCACGCGGGCCTTCTCGTAGGTCGCCCCCACCAGCGGCAGCAGCGACGTGTAGGCCCAGTGCGTGGTGGCGCGGCGGCCCTTCAGCAACCCCGCGACGCCCAGCACGAACGCCCCCGTGCACACGGACGTCACGTATTTCGCCTGTTTGCCTTGCGTGCGCACGAACTCGACCGTCGCAGCGTCGGCGATTGCGCCGGATACGCCAAAGCCGCCCGGCACGCAGATCAGGTCGAGCGGCGGACATTCCGCAAACGTGGTGGTCGGCACCAGGCTCAGCCCGCAGTCGCTCGGCACGGCATCGCGCGTCTTGGCGGCGATGTGCGTCGTCGATCCGGGCAGCCGGTGCAGCACCTGCAGCGGCCCCGTGAAGTCGAGCTGGGTGAGGTTGGGGAACAGCACGAAGCCGATGTGCAGGGTCATGGCGTTTGGCCGCCTTCCGTCAGTTGGTCCTGCCGCCCTTGTCGGGCGCGGTCTTCAGCACCGCGCGCTCGGCGATGCGCGAGATGTGGAAGCGCTGGAAGTTCTTGTCGTGCTCGTAGATCTTGTGCCGCACCCACACGAACAGATCATAGAACGTGTCGCGGCCGTAGCTGAGCGGCAGGCGCTCGATGGCCTCGAGCTCGCGGCCCCACTTGCCGGCGAGCCCGCCGAGGTCGTCCTTGAAGAACACGATGGTAGGCGTGAAGATCACGCCCCAGCGCTCTGCCAGCACCTTCTCGGGCATCCTGGCGCCGTCGAAATCGGTGACCTCGCGCGAGCCCCACAGGTCGAGCTGCAGGATCGTGAAGTTCTCGCGCAGGTAGTCATTGATGTATTTGTTGGCCAGGATGTCGGTGTGCATCTTGATGCAGTAGGGGCAGCCGCGCTGCTCGAACACCACGGCAAAGCGCTTGCCCGCCGCCTTGGCCTCGGAAAAATCCTCCGCGAGGTTGAGGAAGGACATGGCAAACCAGCTCTGGTGATAGACGCCCTCCTCCGTCTTCACCGGCTCGACGCGCGGCGTAGCGGGGCCGACGGGCGGCGGCAGCGCCGGGTCGGCCGCCTGCGCGGCAGCGAGGCCGGCGACGGCCAGGGCCACCGCCACGCATAGGCCGCGCCAGCGCATCGTCATTGCGATCGGTTTCATGGCTGCATTGTACTGCAATCACGTCGGCCTGACGATGGAGGCCGCACTCATTCCGCGGCCGCCAGGGCCCTCACAGCCTCGCCCTCGGCTATGTGGATCGCCTCCCGCAGCACGTCCAGCCCGGCTCCCGGCCGCGGCGCCTGCTCGGACAGATGCCGGCGGAAGGCGCGCGCCCGCGGCCGGCCGTGGTAGAGGCCCAGGATGTGGCGCGTGATGTTGTTGAGCCGGCCGCCGCTGCGCAGGTGCCGCTCGGCGTAGGGGAGCAGCGCCTCCAGCACGGCGCGGCGGGACGGCGCCGGCCGGGCATCGCCGAACAGACTTCCGTCGACCTCCGCCAGCAGGTAGGGGTTCTGGTAGGCGGCGCGGCCCAGCGCGACGCCATCGACACGGTCCAAGTGCGCCGCCCCCTCATCGAGCGACGCAATGCCGCCGTTGAGCACGATCTCGAGCTCGGGATGGGCCGCCTTCAACCGGAACACGCGTGCGTGCTCGAGCGGAGGGATCTCGCGGTTCTCCCTGGGCGACAGGCCCTCCAGCCACGCCTTGCGCGCATGCACGATGAAGGTGGTGCAGCCGGCGGCCGCCACCGTGGCAACGAACCGCTCCAGGTCGGTCTCGCTGTCCTGGTCGTCAATGCCGATGCGGCACTTCACGGTGACCGGCACGCGCACCCGGTCCCCCATGGCGGCGACGCATGCGGCCACCAGCTCCGGCTCCGCCATTAGGCAGGCGCCGAACCGACCCTCCTGCACGCGGTCGGAGGGGCAGCCGACGTTGAGGTTGATCTCGCCGTAGCCGAAGCCCTCGCCGATCGCCGCCGCCTGCGCCAGCCTCGCCGGATCGGAGCCGCCCAGCTGCAACGCGACCGGCTGCTCGCGCGCATCGAACCCGAGCAGGCGCTCGCGGTCGCCGTGCAGGATCGCCTCCGCCGTCACCATCTCGGTGTAGAGCTGCGCGCGCCGCGTCAGCAGCCGGTGGAAGAACCGGCAGTGCCGATCCGTCCAATCCATCATCGGGGCAACGCAGAATCGGTGTCTCGAGTGGTTCACACCGCGAGATAGGTTCTTTTTCAAGTCTATCCTTTTAGCGTGGGAGCGGGTGACCAGACCCGCTTGCTGCCCTATGTGCTGGCAATTCCCATCATTACCTCGGTGCGCGCATGATCTCAATCACCGCCTCGGGAACCTGTCCGGGTTCTTTGCCGATCCGTTGTCCAACGACACGTATGCGATCGTCTGCCGCAATGTGATCGTGAGCAACACCCAAGGCGGTCAGGATCCGCCGCAAGCTCGATGCCCGCGTGTCCGCCTTCAGCTTGTCCTCTAAGGGATCCCTACCCTCTTGCTCGCGATAGGCCGTCGTGATCCGCAACCCGCCGCCTTGATCTCCTAGCTGGCGATATTCCGACACCGCATCTCGTATTGCAGGCAGCGACGCATCCTCAGGAACCACTTCGTTGCTTCCGAAACCGACTTTGAAAACTTTCAGCGGTGGAACAACCTCTACCTGCGTTCGCTTTAGAAAGCCGCGGGTGCCACTTCTATTCGGTAGCCGAACGCCGACCGACTCGGCGCTGCACCCTGTCTTGCAATCGAGAACCAACTCTTCCCCCACGTTCGCCAGATCGATCCGCACGTTCATGCCCTTCAACGCCGTGCTCCCGGCATCCGTGGGATGCTTTGTGATGGGTACCAATCCCCGCCCGTTATTGCCCGTCGTGTCGACATCGCCAATGACCTTGAGCACGACTTGGCCGCCGTTGGATATGGGCTGGAAGGGTCCGCGCGTCAGTGTCGGTCGTTGCATTCTCTCGAACGCGGTTTGCGTGGCCTCAGTCGGCAAGCGTGCCGCCGCGACGGTAGTAAAGGGAGCCGATCCGAGATCAAACGGGCGGCTCACAACCATCATCGGACAGAGGCGCAGCCCATCCTCAAAGATCTTCTGATAAACCCTGAACACGCTCGCGCTGGCAGCACCAGCACAAGAACTCCCCATCCTGCCCCAGTCGCTCTGCAAACTGCAGTGGTACTGAAAGTCTCCGCTCGTTGGTATGGAATTGAGATTTCTCCTGCAAGCGGGGCCCAACAAGCATGCCTGTCCCTTTAGCTCAGGCTGCCGCCACCTGATTTGATCCGAACCATCGGCACCGCCTCGTGTCGTCGATGATGTTTCGCATCGTCATCGGCGGCCGGGCGACGAGGCTCTCGATCAC
>Ga0247727_10001634_pt1 | contig 52751 bp, 40 predicted proteins | sample WisWelCaveWW1625_FD_202498 | JGI IMG/M metagenome (GOLD analysis project Ga0247727, IMG submission 202498) | Biofilm microbial communities from Wishing Well Cave, Virginia, United States - WW16-25 | ecosystem: Environmental > Aquatic > Deep subsurface > Groundwater > Cave microbial mat | place... | reverse complement strand
CGGGCGCTTTACTCCAACACGACCGGCTCTCGCAACACTGCCAGCGGGTATCGGGCGCTCTCCTCCAACACGACCGGCTCTCGCAACACTGCCAGCGGGTATCGGGCGCTCTCCTCCAACACGACCGGCGCTTACAACACTGCCAGCGGGTATCGGGTGCTTTACTCCAACACGACCGGCTTTCGCAACACTGCCAGCGGGTATCGGGCGCTCTCCTCCAACACGACCGGCTTTCGCAACACTGCCAGCGGGTATCGGGCGCTCTCCTCCAACACGACCGGCTATAGAAACACTGCCAGCGGGGATCAGGCGCTCTTCTCCAACACGACCGGCACTCGCAACACTGCCAGCGGGTATCGGGCGCTCTACTTCAACACGACCGGCTATTTCAACACTGCCAGCGGGGATCGGGCACTCTACTCCAACACGACCGGCTCTCGCAACGTCGCCCTCGGTAAAGACGCTGGCCTCAGCCTGACGACCGGCAACGACAACATCGCGATCGGCAACTCTGGGGTTGCCAGTGAAGGGGCCACGATCCGGATCGGCACCGCGGGCACGCACACCCGCGCCTTCATCGCCGGGATCCGCGGGGTGACGACCGGGGTGGCCAACGCCATCCCGGTGCTCATCGACAGCCTTGGCCAGCTCGGCACGGTCTCCTCCTCGCGACGCTTCAAGGAAGAGATCCGTGACATGGGCGACCTGACCGAGCGGCTGCTCGAGCTCCGGCCGGTGGTCTTCCGCTACAAGCCGGAGGTGCAAGAGGGCGAGCGGCCGCTCGAGTACGGCCTCATCGCCGAGGAAGTGGCCGAGGTCTTCCCCGAGCTCGTCGTCTACGACGAGGAAGGCCAGCCCTTCACCGTGAAATACCACCTCCTCTCCTCGATGCTGCTGAACGAGCTCGAGAAGCTCGACGAGCGGCTCGAGGAACGGAGCGCGGCGCATGCGCGCGAACTGAAGGAGCTGCACGGGAGGCTCGAGACGCAGGCGGGAGGGATGGAAGATCTCCGGAGCGAGTTGACGCTGCTACGCGAACTCGAGGCGCGGATCGCCTTGGTCGAATCCCGAACCTGCGAGGCCACGCCCCCAACGGCGAGCCCTACGAGCCGGTAGCGCTCTCGAAGCGCCGAGAACTCTCGCGACGTTCACGTCCGTCCCCCGGGCTTCTCCGCACGGCGCGCACGGACCTTCCGTGTGGCTTGGGCCGCGCGCGAGGTCGCGCGGCGCGAGCATCCGAAGAACGACCGGGGGGACGGAGGGATGCGGCCTCCCGATTGTCCGAGTCCTGCGGGCATGGCAGTTCCGTCTCCACCGCATCGAGTCCCGCGCGGCTCGACGCCCAGTTCTCGCCGCTGCTCGACAGCCGCCGACACCACCGGGCACACGAGAAGGGCTTCCGGTCCTGGGGGAGGTCCGCCCTTCTGACGTTCCCCCCCCCAGGAATCAGGACTGGTCGCATACTGGGAACGGACTCTTTGGTCCGTCCCCAGGAGGGAATCATGTCGCTTCGTCAAGGACTTTCGCTCTACATCTTCCCCGCTCTCTTCACGGTCCTTTCAGCTTCCGACGGGAAGACACTCGCATCCCCGGGGAGCACGAACCCAGCCGATGGCTCGAGCGAGCACGGCGCCCCCGCGCTCTTCTCCTGGGCCGACTTCGACGGCGACGGCCGACTCGACCTCGCCGCCGTGAGCGCCGAGGGCAGGCTCCAGTTCCTCGCCAACGTCAGCGAGGGTCGCTTCGAAGACGCGACCGAACGGGTCGGCCTCTCGGGAATCGGGAACGCCGCGCTCGTCCTGTGGGCCGACTACGACGGCGACGGACGGCTCGATCTCTTCGTCGGCGCGCGCGAGGGCGCGAGCCGGCTCTTCCACAACGAGGGCGGGACCTTCGTCGACATGAGCGCGGCGAGCGGGCTCGTGCTCGAAGGCGCGGTGCGCTCGGCGCGATGGCTCGACGAGGACGGCGCCGGCCGGCTCGACCTCTTCGTCGTCAGGCCCGAGAAGCACCTGCTCTTCCGCGGGCTCGAGGGCGGATTCTTCGAAGCGACGGAGCTCCCCGCGCTCGCGGCGGCGGCCCTCGGTCCGCTGCCCGACGAGCGGGCCGGAGCGCTCCACACCGGCGCACTTTCGTCTCCCTCCGGGACGCCGGGCGACGAGGCCGGCTCGGTGCTCCGGGGCGATGTGGGCGCAGCGCGGGGCAGCGCGCCTCTCCGTCCGACGGGCTCGCCAGGCGCGGGCCCCGCCATCGGGCTCGGATTCCCCCCCGTCTACGCGGGCTCGATCGGCGACCGATGCGCGAACTCGATCCGCGACCAGGCGAGGCCGGAGTCCTGTCTGGAAGCCTCCACGTTGCCGGCGCTCGGCCTGCTCTATCCGCTCTCGACGAACCTCTTCGTCGCGGTCGGCGGCAACGTGGGCATCGGGACGACGACTCCCTCGGCGAGGCTCGAGGTCGCCGGCACCGTGCGGGTCACGGACACCTTGACCCTCGCCCCCCTCGGCGACACGGCGCTCGACATCGCCACCGGCAGCATCTACAAGGGCGGCGCGCTCTTCCTCCACACCCGGGGCGGGTCGAACAACACCGGCCTCGGGAGACAGGCCCTGTCGAGCGTGACGGCCGGCCTCGGCAACACGGCCAGCGGGGCGGGCGCCCTGCGCTTCAACACGAGCGGGAGTCGCAACACGGCCAGCGGGTACGACGCGCTCTACTCCAACACGACCGGGAGCCGCAACACGGCCAGCGGGGTCAGCGCGCTGCGCTTCAACACGACGGGCTCCTACAACACGGCCGGCGGGACCTACGCACTCCTCAGGAACACGACCGGCTCCTACAACACGGCCTGCGGGGCTCGAGCGCTCTTCAACAACACGGTCGGCTCCCGCAACACGGCCAGCGGGTTCGGCGCGCTCCTCTTCAACACGACCGGCTTTAGCAACACGGCCAGCGGGTACCGAGCACTCTCTTCCAACACGACCGGCTTCGGCAACACGGCCAACGGGGCTCTTGCGCTGCGCTCCAACACCGGCTCGGCCAACACGGCCAGCGGGGCCTGCGCGCTCTCCTCCAACACGACCGGCGGTGGAAACGCGGCCAGCGGGAGTTCCGCGCTCTCCTCCAATACGACCGGCTCCGGCAACACGGCCTGCGGGAACTCCGCGCTCTTCTCCAGCACGACCGGCTCCAACAACACGGCCTGCGGGGTCGGGGCGCTGGCCTACAACACGACCGGTCAGCGCAACATCGCTCTCGGTCGCAATGCGGGCCAGTACTTGACCACCGGCAACGACAACATCGTCATCGGCAACGTCGGCTTCGCCGACGAAGGAGCCACGATCCGGATCGGCACGACGTTCACGCACACGAGCGCGTTCATCGCCGGGATCCGCGGCGTGACGACGGGCTTCGCCAACGCCATCCCCGTCCTCATCGACAGTGCCGGCCAGCTCGGCACGGTCTCCTCCTCGCGCCGCTTCAAGGAGGAGATCCGCGACATGGGCGAGCTCACCGACCGTCTGCTCGTGCTCCGGCCGGTGGTCTTCCGCTGCAAGCCCGAGGTGCAAGAGGGCGAGCGGCCGCTCGAGTACGGCCTGATCGCGGAGGAAGTGGCCGAGGTCTTCCCCGAGCTCGTCGTCTACGACGAGGAGGGCAAGCCCTTCACCGTGAAGTACCACCTCCTGAGCTCGATGCTGCTCAACGAGCTGAAGAAGTTGAGCGAGGAGCACGAGCGGCTCGAGTCGCAGGCTGGAGATCACGAGCGCGAGCTCGCCGGCCTGCGCTCGAGGCTCGCGGCGCTCGAAGGACGCTCCACGCCGACGAGGACGGCTGCCGGGCCCGTGGAATCTCGCTGAGGCCGGGGGCTCGCGTCCGGTGGGCCGGCGTTCCCGGTCTGCCGGACGCCGTCGGGCTACTCTCCGAGCAGCGGCCCGAGGATCGGGAAGTCGCCGGCAGCGGCGCGCGCGTCCTCGCCTCCGCGCTCGAGCGCCTGGGCAAGGAGCGCCTGCGCCTGATCGAGCTCCTCGGCGCGGGCGTGGAGCACGGCGAGGCCCAGCGTCGCGGCCCAGTTCTCCGGGTAAAGGCGGCGCACGAGGAGCAGGGCCTTGTAGGCGTCCTGGCCGCGCTCGGCGCCCAGGTAGGCCATTCCCAGGCGGAGGTTGACCTGCTCGTGGTTCGGCTGCAGCTTCGCCGCTTCCTCCAGGAGCGCGATCGCCTCGTCGGTGCGGCCCTTCTCGAGGTAGAGGATCGCGGCGTTGTAGCGCGACTCAACGTTGTAGGGCGCTGCCTTCAGCGCCGCCTCGAAGTGCTCGAGCGCCCGGTCGACCTCGCCCCGCGAAAGCAGGATTGCGCCCAGGTTGTTGCGCGCCGACGGGGCCTCGGGGTCCTTGGGGGCGAGCTCGAGCGCCTGCTCGTAGATCGCGATCGCCTCGTCGACGCGCCCCATGTTCGAGTAGGTCACGCCCAGGTTGTAACGCGCCTTGAAGGAGTCGGGCTCGAGCTCGAGCACGCTCTGGAAGGCCTGGACGGCCTGCTCGAAGCGCCCGGCGCGCTGCAGGACGTCGCCCGCGCCCATGAACAGGAAGGGCTGCGAGTCGTCGATCGCGAGCGCCTCCCCGAACAGGCGGATCGCCTCGTCGAGCTGGCCCTGGTCGCGCCGGATCTCGGCCAGTTGCGCGAGCGCGCCGACCGAGTTCGGATCGACCGCGAGCGCGCGCTGCACGAAGTGCTCGGCGAGCTCGGTCTTCCCCTCGCCCTGGTGGATCGAGGCGATGTTGAGCAGCGCCTCGGCGTTGTTCTTGTCGAGCTCGAGCGCCTGCTCGAACTCGGCGAGCGCCTTCTGCGGCTCTCCGTCGCGGAGATAGATGCGTCCGAGGTTGTTGTGGATCTCGGGCGAGGACTCCTGCTCCGCCGCAGCCTCCTGCCCACCCTGATGGTCGGTCGGCTCGCCGCCCGGTTCCTCGCCGACATAGCCGAGCGCGCGCAACCCGCCCTCGACCTCCGCTTGGGCCTCGGCATCGGTCGTCTCGACCGGCGCCGGCGCGCCGGCGCGTTCGCCGGTCTCGTAGGTCGAGACGTAACGGATCGGATGGCGCTCGACGAACTCGGGCTCGAAGATCCCCTCGAGGACCTTGCCGTCCATGTCCTTCGCGACCGCGAGGCCGAGATAGTGGAGCAGGGTCGGGGTCACGTCGAGCACGGAGGCGCCCTCGACCTCGCCGCCGCGGCGCACCTCTGGGCCGGCGGCGACGAAGATGCCGTGGATCTCGTGGTCGAGGTGGGCCTTCTTCACGTCGACCAGCTCCTCGCTCCTGATGCGCCGCTCGCCGCTCTTGAAGCCGTGGTCGGAGAGCACGAAGACGGCCGTCGTCTCGAGGTCGATCTTCGCCAGGACCCGGCCCAGGAGCTCGTCCTGGTAACGGTACCACTCGGAGACGACGTCGCGGTAGCGCTCGAAGCCCGGCTCGTCGACCCAGGCGAGCTTCGGCGGCGCGTACTTCATGAAGAGGTGCGAGAAGCTGTCGACCTGCTCGAAGTACATCAGGAAGAGGTCGAAGCTCTGCTTCGCGAGCAGCTCCTCCGCGATCGCCGTGTAGCCCTGCGCCGTGACGGCGTACTGCTGGAAGAGGTGGATCGGGTTCGAAGGGTCGCGCTTGGGGTAGCGCGCCGGGTCGAACATCTCGTCGCGGTAGTCCTCGGCGCCGACGTGGACGAAGCGCTGCACGAACTCCGCCGCGAGCTGCTGCTCGGGGGGCACGCGCGCGTCCACCTCGGCGAGGAGCGCGCTCGGGTGGGTCTTCAGCCGCTCGTCCCCGCCGCGCGCGGTCGCCCCGAAGCCGTGGAAGCCGAGCGCGTCGGAGACGATCGTCCCCTCCCCCACGTCCTCGGCGGGAAAGGTCGCCCACCAGCCGAGCACCCCGGGCACGAGCCCCTGCTCGGCCAGGATGCTCCAGATCGCGCGCACCTTGCGGTTCGTGCTGCGCACGGGCACGCGCGTCCCGTCCGGCTGGTCGACCATGAACCAGGCGATGCCGTGCTTGGCTGCGGTCTTGCCCGTCGCCACGCTGGTCCAGATCACCGGCGAGAGCGCGATGTCGTTCAGGGTCTCGATCCGGCCCCACACGCCCCGCTCGCGCAGGCGCGAGAGGTTCGGCATCCCGCCCGCCGCCGCGAGCTCGTCGACGACCTTCCAGTCGGCGCCGTCGATCCCGATCACGACCGCGCGCGTGTCGAGCTCGCGCGAGCCTCCCTTCGAACTGCAGGCGGCGAGGAAGAGCGCTGCCACGACCGCGCAAGCGATGGACGCGCGGCGGAGCGCGCGAGCGCTCCACGAGGCGCGACACGGAGGATCGAACGTCATCGGGCTCGTTCCAGGATACCGGCGGATCGTCGATCCAAGCGGATGACCCGGGGGCAGCCTACCTCCGCTGGTCTGCCGGGGGACCGGCGCGGTCCACCGGGCGGGGCTCCGCAGCGGCTTTTCCCGGGCCTGCCTACAATGCCGCGGGAAGTCCGGATGGAGCCCGCGGGTCCCAACCCCAATCCTCTGCTGGCCGAAGATCCGCTCGCCTGGGAGCGCCTCATCGAGGCCACCAACCCGGCGGCGATGCTGGTGCGAATCCATGGGCGCATGAGCGCGCTCCTGCGCCGGCGAATGACCGCGGACGACATCTGGCAGGAGACCCTGCTGCAGGCCTGGCGCAGCCGCGAGCGCCACCAGTGGTCGGGGACGAGAGCGTTCCGCCACTGGCTGCTGGAGATCGCCGAGAATCGCATGCGCGACTCGGTCGACCGCGAGAGGACGCAGAAGCGCGGCGGCGGCGACGGGGTCGCGTCGCTTCCGCGGATCGCGCACCCGTCGGGTCCGGCGGCGTCCACCAGCGGCCTTCCCGCCGGCTCGTCCACGCCGAGCCGGGCGATCCTGCACCGCGAGCGTGCGGAGTTGATGCGGAGCGCGCTGGAGTCGGTGCCGGACGCGCTGCGCGAGGTCGTGCGGCGCCGCTTGTTCGAGGAGCAGGGTCTGGACCAGATCGCCGCTGCCCTGGAGCTGTCTCACGCGGCCGTGAAGCACCGCCTGCGCAAGGGGGCAGCCGCCTACCGCGAGCGTCTCGTCCTCCTCCTGGGGTCGCACCCGGGGTCTTCGGGCTGGAATCCATGACCCGCACGCGCGCGGATGCCTCTCGCGAGAGTGGGCCGGAACCCGCGGTCCGCGATCCGATGCAGGCGCCGCCCGGCGAGATCGACGACGACGGTTTCCTCGACGACCTGTTCGAGCAGGCCGTCGCACGGCTGGAGGCCGGAGAGACGGTCGACCTCGACCTCGCCCTCGGGAGTCGCGCCCATCTGCGGGAGACGGCCGGGATCGGGGCGCTCGCTCGCATCCAGTGCGCGGTGCGTTCGGAGGCCGCTTTCGAGCCTCCCTCCGACCTAGCCCACCCACCCCGCGCGCTGGGCGAACCAGTAGAGCGCCAGCAGGGTGACGACCGAGGAGAGCGAGAGACGCATCCAGCGCGGGGCGAGGCCGACCGCCTTCGACTGCGCCGCCTTCTCGTTCTCGACCGGGGCCTGTCCGACGGTTGCTCCTTCGCTCGCGCGGGACGCCCTTCGCGTCCAGAGCGAGAGCGGCAGGAGCAGGAGCGCCAGCGCGCCCACCACGAGGAGCTGCCCGAGCTCGACGCCCAGGTTGAAGCCGAAGAGCGCGGTCACGACCAGCGGCTCGCCCGCGAGCGCCTCGCCGAGGAAGCTCGCGAAGCCCAGGCCGTGCAGGAGCCCGAAGCCGAAGGCCTCGAGCCAGGGCGTGTGCGGCTCCTTCAGGAACAGGTTCCCGCTCGCCACGTAGGCGATCGAGAGCGCGATCGCGAGCTCGACGAAACGGTCCGGGATGCGGTCGAGGAGCCCGCCGGGGTTCAGGGCGGCGAAGGCGAGCGTGATCGAGTGCGCCACGGTGAAGGCCGTGACGACGACGAGGAGCCCGCGCCAACGTCCGACCGCGAGCAAGAGCGCGAGCAGGAAGGCCAGGTGGTCGTAGCCGCCCAGGATGTGGTCGATCCCGAGATGCAGGAAGAGACCGAACACGCCCGGCCGGCGCACGTTCGCCGGGTCGAAGGGCCAGCGCGGCGCGTCGGCCGTGAACACGTGCTGCACCGGCGCGTCGTCCCCGAACAGGACCGTCGTCAGGTCGCGGTGGAACGGACTCGCCTCCTGGAAGAGGCGGCAGTCGATCTCGAAGGACTCGATGGCGCGCTCGGCATGGAACGCGAGGCGCGCTTCCAGCCATTGGAAGCCGGCAGGGAAGCCCTGGGTGCCGTCCGGCGACTCGGCGAAGGCGAGCGACGCGAGCCCGCCCTCGAGCTCCGTCCCTCCCTGGAACAGGAGGTAACGGCCGGCGAGGTAGCCTCCGATCGCGTCGCGCGCGAAGTCGAGCTCCTCCTGAGAGAAGAGCCCGTCCCGGTCGCGGTCGAGTCCGGGCTCGACCTCGATCAGGGACAGCGTCTGGAAACGGATCTCGAGGCTCGCCTCGCTCCCGTGCAGGACGAGCTTCGACCGGCTGAGGGAGTCCGGATGGACCGCGAGGGCCGTCCATGAGGCCAGGACGAGCGGGAGGAACGCCACGCCGGTCGAGGTCAGCGGCTCGCCTCGAACCCGGTCAGGTCCTCTTCGTCCTCGTCGACGTTGTGGAAGGTCTCGAGCACGAGCGGGTCGAGGCTGGCCACCTCGAGCGCTCTCCCGCAGGCCGCGCAGTCGACGACCTCGCCGATCATGACCCGCGGACCGAGCTCGTTCTCGCCGCCGCACTTCGGACAGGAGGCGCTGCGCTTCTGCTTGCCTATCGAGGTTTCCATGGCTCGGTTTCCACGGCTTGTCTCCGCCAGGGGTCGGCTTCGAGCATAGCTCGGCGCACGCGAGTTCCAAGGGAGGGCCCCGCGCGGGTCGCGGCGGCTCAGCGCCGGGGCCGGCGGTGCGCCGGGGACTTCCGGGCCTCGACGCGGTAGACGTTCCGAGCCTGCGGGAGCTCGCCCAGCGCGACTTCCTGGACCTTGCACAGCAGCGCCGGGTCGTCCGTGTCGGCGAAGACGTAGAACTTCCACAGGTTCCTGTACGCGCGCTCGAGGTCCGCGAGCCGCGGCACGCGCGCGGCGTACTCCGACAAGGGGCGTACCTCGGCCTCTCCCGGCCAGCGCACGTGCGTGTGGACCTCCTTGAGCTGCATCGCGGCGGCCGGGCAATAGAGCACGACCTCGATCTCGCGGCCGGTCGCGAAGCGGACCAGGTCGGCGATGCGCTCCTCGACCTGCCAGCGCTCCGCCTGGCGGCCGGGAGAGAAGAAGCGCGCCACGAGGTCCTCCTGAGCCTCCTCGTTCGCGTAGCGCGGGAAGACGCAGGCGCGCTTCAGGAGCGCGCGGCGGCGGAAGCGCTCGACCAGCGACTGGATGCGCCGCTCCACGTCGGGCCGGGTCCGCTCGCTCTTGCGCTCGAGCAGGTCGAGCAGCGCTGCGTCGGTGAGGCCGTAGAAGTCGGCCTCGCGCACGAGCTCGTTCCCGAGCGCCAGCTCGACCGCGCGCGACACCATGGCGCCGGCCGCGACCTTGGCGTGGTGGTAGTAGACGCGCTCGGAGAAGTAGTAGCGCGCTTCGAGAAGCCTCACCACCTCCGACAGGACGTCCTCGCGCAGGAGGTCGCGCTTGGAGAGCGAGAGGTACAGGTTCCCGCTGGCGCGGTCGATGCGGAAGTAGTTCACGACCCGCGGGTCGACGGCCAGTTTCAGCCCGGTGTAGTGCGCGTCGCGCTGCAGGTAGTCCAGGATGTCGGCCGAGATCGTGTCGGACAGGATCTGGGCCCAGTAGGCCGGCACGCGCTCGCCCTCGGCGCGCTCGGCGAGCAGCGTGTTCAGGACGTCGGATGCGAGCTCGAGCTCCTCCAGCTTCTTGCCGAGCTCGGTCGAGGGCCCGAGTATCGCGCGGTAGCGGTAGCCCGTGTCGTGGCGGTGGAACAGCCCGGACTGGTCCTCGAAGTGGTGCCCGTAGGGGATGTGGGTCACGTCGTGGACCAGGGCCGCGACGCGGATCACGCGCGCCTCGCGCTCCCCCACCGAGAGGTGGCCGCGCGGGTCCTGCTCGAAGTTGCGGTTGGCGGCCTGGACCAGGGCTTGCGCCATGTGGAGCACGCCGATCGAGTGGTCGAAGCGCGTGTGCGTGGCGCCGGGGTAGACGAGATCGGCCGTGCCGAGCTGCCTCACGCCGCGTAGACGCTGCATCTCGGGCGTGTCGAGGATCGCGAGCTCCTCGTGGGTGAGGTAGACGTCCCCGTGGACGGAGTCGCGGATCACGCTGTAGCGCGGGGAGCTCACGAGACGCCCTCGGAGGTCGAGGGCCGAACAGTGTAACGACGCCGCGCGCGACGCACGTGCCGCGCGCGGACGTCTGCCCCCGCCCTCGGCCGAGGGCCGAGGACTCCAGCGGGCCGCGAGCCTAGCCTGCTACCACATCATCACGGCGGTCCGACCGGACGACGTCGTGTAGTAGAGCCGGATGCGCAGCGCGTAGCGCCTGCCCTTCACGAGCTTGACGCGCAGCCTGGCGTTCGTGGACTGGCCGCTGTCGTCGTCGGCCGTGAGGTAGCGGAACTCCCCGCCGACGTCCTCGAAGAGGACCATGACCGTGTCCGACTCGCCGAAGGTCTGGATCTCGAAGGTGCGCGTCGAGTCCGGGACGATCGTGAAGTTGCGCTGCTCCCGGGGTCCGATCTCTAGCTCGACCGACTGGAAGGGCTCGAGCTTGGTGTAGCTCGACGGCGAGAGCGACGGATAGAAGGTCTTGACCCAGGCCGTGTCCCGGCTCGACAGCCCACCGGCGGGGGTCAACCCGACGCGATACTTCGCCGGCTCCTGGATCAGCCCCGCCTCGAACGGGTAGTGCATGACCGAGTCCGGGTCCCAGCTCGAACCCTGGACGGTGTCCGGAGCGATCTTCTTGATGATGTTGTCGAAGGTCTTCTGCCGGCTCCAGAAGTTCGGGGAGCCCGCCAGGGCCGCATAGACGGCCTCCTCGTTCCACACGATCCCGGCGTGGGGGTTCTGGTGCTCGTGCGGGAAGCCCAGCGTGTGCCCGATCTCGTGCACCGCGGTGTCGAGGTCCTCTCCCGGCCCGGAGAGCCTCCAACCGAAGTTCATCGTGCGCTCGTTCGTACCCTGATCGAGCACATCGCGCCCGACGTAGGACCAGGCCCCGTCGCCCTGCATGAAGCCGATGCGGATCTCCGCGTCGTCCCGCGTGGCCACCTCGCGGAACTCGAGGCCGATCCCGAGGGTTCTCCAGGCCTGGAAGGCCTTGCGCACGACGTTCTTCTCCGCTTCGCTCGCGGTCCAGCTCCGCCACTGCGTCGTGCCGTTGGACAGGACGACGTTCTCGCCGTCCGTGCTGCGGTCGAAGAAGTAGTAGTGCAGCACCGTGCCGTTCACCCACTTCTTCTCGGACACGCGGATGAGACGCATCCGGTCGGCGTGCACGTCCGGCGCCAGATCTCGTTCGCGGATCTCCTGCAGCGAGCAGTAGCGCTGCGCTTTTCGTCCTGCGCGGTTCCCCGCGGCCGACGTCCCCCGTCGATAGGGCACGACGGACTTTCGTCTTCGCACTTGCATACCTCTCTGCCTCCTTTGAGCGTGGATGCGACGAGCCGCTCTCCGAAACGCGACTCGCCTGGGAGACGCTATCCTAGGCGGCACCCCGTTTTCCGGTCCGACGGACCGAGGTCCGCGTCGGAATCTGCGGCGAGCGTCCCGTTCCTGGGAAACGGAGGCCCGATGCCGAGAGAGCTCCCTTCCCTCCTGCCGTTCCCCAGGTCCGTCCGCCTCACGGGCCAGCTCTGCCGGCTCGAGGCGCCCGTCCTCGTGAGCGCGCCTCCCGGGCCGAGCGACCCGGCCCTGCGCCGGCTCGTGAAGACGCTGGAGGACCTCGGTCTCGAACCGCGGGTCGGGGCCCGGGCCGGCCGGGGGAACGAGGGGAACGAGAACGGGATCGAGCTCCGTGCCGACCACGGAACGCACCCGCCCGAAGGCTACGGGCTCGAGATCGACGCGCGCGGCGCGCGCGTGCTCGCCGCCGATCCCGCAGGGCTCTTCCACGGCATCCACCGCTTGTGCCAGATCGTCGAACAGGCCGAGGCCGAGCGCACCGCGCTCGTGCTCCAGGGCCTGGCGATCGAGGACCGCCCCGCCTTCCGCCAGCGCGGGGTCATGCTCGACGTCTCGCGCGACCGCGTGCCGACGATGGAGACGCTCTTCGAGCTGGTCGAGCTCTTCTCGCGCCTGGGGTTGAACGAGCTCCAGCTCTACACCGAGCACACCTTCGCCTATCGCGGGCACGAGCGCGTGTGGCGCGGCGCGAGCCCCTTGACGCACGACGAGATCCTGCGCCTCGACGCCTTCGCGGCCGAGCGCTTCGTCGAGCTCGTGCCGAACCAACAGAGCTTCGGGCACATGCACCGCTGGCTCGCCCACGATCGCTACCGGCCGCTCGCCGAGTGCCCCGAGGGGGTCGCGCATCCCTTCAGCCGCGAGAAACAACCCTTCAGTATCTGCCCGACCGATCCGGGGAGCCTCGCCTTCCTCGCCGGGCTCTACGACGAGCTCCTGCCGCTCTTTCGCTCGCGGCGCTTCAACGTCGGGCTCGACGAGACCTTCGACGTCGGACAGGGACGCTCGGCGCAGGCCGTGCGGGAGAAGGGCGCCGGACGCGTGGTTCTCGAGTTCCTGCTCGGCGTGGCGCGGCTCGTGCGCGAGCGCGGGCATCGCATGCAGTTCTGGGCCGACATCGTGCTGGATCATCCCGAGCTCTGGCAGGAGCTCGTGCGCGAGCTGCCGCGCGACCTCGTGCCGCTCGACTGGGGCTACGAGGCGGATCACCCCTTCGAGCGCGAGACGAGCGCGCTCGCCGAGGCCGGACTCCCGTTCCTCGTGGCGCCGGGCACTTCGAGCTGGCAGAGCCTCGCCGGTCGCTTCTCGAACATGGTCGGGAACCTCGAGTCGGCCGCGCTCCACGGTCGGGCCCACGGCGCCGAGGGCTTGCTCGTCACCGACTGGGGCGACCGCGGGCACCTGCAACCGCTGCCGGCGAGCTATCCGGGCTGGATCACGGCCGCCGATCTGGCCTGGAACCCCGAGGCGCCGAGCGAACGCCGCACTCCCGAGGGCGTGGCCGACCTGCTCGCGCGCCACGTGCTCGTGGATCCGAGCGGGAACGCCGGACGGGCGCTGGTCGGGCTCGCGCGCGCGTGCGAGGCGACCGGAGCCCGCGTGAAGAACGCCTCGCCCTTCTCGATCGTGCTGACGAAGATCGACGAGCCCTTCCCGCCGCCGGAGATCGGGGGCCTCGCACCCGCGGGCCTCGAGCGCGCGCTCGGCGTCGTCGACGAAGCCCTGCACGCCCTCGCGCAGGAACGCATGGCGATCCGCGACAAGAAGCTCGTGCGCGACGAGCTCACATGGACCGCGGGGATGCTGCGCTTCGCGGGGTTGCTCGCGCTCCAGAGGCTGCACGCGGGCGGAGACCGGCCGGTCGCTGCGCTCCCGTCCGACGTGCGCGCGCCGCTCGCGGCCGAGCTCGAGCCCCTGATCGAGGAGCACCGCAGGCTCTGGCTCCACCGCTCGCGCACCGGCGGGCTCGAGCGCTCGGCCGAGTGGCTCGAGCGCGTGGCGCGAGAGCTCTCGAATGGCTCGGACTCGTTCCCTCGCTAGGCCGGGATCCAGATCGAGCGCGCCTCCATGACCTCGGCCGAGCCCGGGAGCTCGATGGGCGACGGAGACTTGGCGAAGAAAGCGAACCCCTTGTAGCTCGTCAGGTACTGGTGGCTCTTGCTCAGGAACCCGCCGTGCGCGTGGATCACGAGCGGGTCCTTCTGGCGCCGCAGGATCTCCTGGAAGCCCTCGGGCTGGACGCGCACGATCGCTCCGGACGCCTTGATCGCCTGCGCGATCGCCGCTGCCGCCGCCGCACCCGCTGCCGCTCCGTTCATCGTTCGATCCTCCGTTCCTCGCTCGATCCTAGCCCGTATGTCTCACCACGCTTTGAGCGAAACGTCGCAGATGCCTGCTCAGCCGGGGATTTGCGACCGAGCCCACCGGAGGCGACCTCGGCAGGTCGCTGAGGAGGGCGACCGAGCAAAGCCCCGGATCAGCGGGCAGATGCGGCGTTGCAGCCGAAGCGTGGTGAGACATACGGGCTAGAGCTCCAGGCGCTCGCCGAGCTTGGCGGCGAGTCCCTCGAGCTGGTGCCTGATTCGCGCCACCTCGGCCTCGAGGCCCGTGAAGCGCGCTTCGAGGCCGGATACCGGAGCGCGCGGCGCGCCTGTTGCGGCTCTCGCTCCGGTCGTCGACGTCGGATGCGCGTCCGGCGCAAGGAGCTGCGCGTAGCGCGGGGCGCGCGAGCCGTGCTCGGGCTCGAGCCTCTTCGCGAACCCGCGACCCTCGAGCCCTGCGAGCTCGCGCTGGGCGGCGTCGAGCGAATCGATCGGCGCCATGCGCGCGGCACGGCCGCGCAGCTCGCCCACGGTCTGCGGTCCGCGCAGGAGGAGCTCGGCGAGGAGCGCGAGCGCGACCCCCTCGACGCGCCACACCTCGCGCGCCCCATGGTGGTAGCGCTCGACGCGCCCCCCGGACGGATGCGTCACGCCGGCGAGCCCCTTGAGGCGCAGGCCCTCGAGCACGATGCGCACCTCGCCCTCGGAGAGCGACATCTCCGGGTCGCGGTTCGACTTCTGGTTCGCGCCGGCGACGAGCGCGTTCAGCGAGAGCGGGTATTGATCGGGCGTCGTGAGCTCTTTCTCGACCAGGACGGCGACGACGCGCGCTTCCAGGGGATCGATGGGAGAGACGGGCTCCATCGACACCAAGGTAGCGAAACCGCGGGCTCCGAGCCCTGCGCCGGGATCGGCGGGGGGGGAAGTCCCCACCCCGAGGGAGGTGCACCTGCGGGACGCGGGCGGCCGCCGGCGGAAACCGAGGCTCGGACCGGGGATCCCGGATTATCCTGGTCCCCGACCGCCGACCTGACTTCGAGCCGTGGGAGGTCTTGCCATGGAGAAGGTGCTCGCGACCCAGACCGTCCTCCACGTTTCCGACGATCCGAGTGGCTCCTTGCTGCTCCGCGAGCAGCTCGCCGCGCACGGGCTCGGTTTCGAGATCCTGCGCTGCTGCGACCTCCCGTCCTTCCGGGAGGCGATCGCCACCGGGGCCTTCCGGCTGATCGTCGTGGACCTGCCCCTGCCCCGGGACCTGGCCGCCGACGAGCTCGCGCGCGTGCAGAGCGGGCATCCGGAGTGGCCCGTCGTCTTTCGCTGGGGAGAAGGCGGGACCTGGACCGTCGAGGAGTCGAGCGAACAGCTCGCGCGCGCCGTGCAGCGCTCGCTCGACCTCGATCCCGCGCGCCCGCAGACCGAGGCCGAGCGACGCAACGTCCTGGGTCAGGTCGTGCGGCAGCAGGAGTTGCTCCTGCGCCTCGCCAAGCTCGAGACTCACGACCTCCAGGCCGTGTTGCGCGAAGTCACGAAGTCCGTCGCCCGGTTGATGAACGTGGAACGCGTCAGCGTCTGGGAATTCGATCCGTCGCACTCCGCCCTGAAGTGCCTGGATCTCTTCCAGCGGACGGGCGCCGCTCACACATTGGGGCAGGTCCTCACCGGATTCCCCCGCTACCGGAGCGCGCTCGAGACCTCGCTGCAGATCGCGGCCCATGACGCCCGGGCCGACCCTCGCACGAGCGAGTTCCTGAAGGAGTACCTCGTCCCGCTCGGAATCACGTCCATGCTCGACGCCCCGATCCGCTGCGCGGGCAAGGTCGAGGGGGTCGTGTGTCTCGAGCACGTGGGCGCCCCGCGCGTCTGGACCGTCCACGACCAGTGCGCCGCCGCGGGGATAGCGAGCCTCCTCTCGCGGGTCTTCGCGGAGAGGAATCGGCGAGCCCTCGAAGAGCGCATCCGCCAGGGGGAGAAGATGGAGGCCATCGGCCGGCTCGCGGCCCACGTGGCCCACGACTTCGCGAATCGGCTCACCTCGATCGGCAGTCTCGCGAGCCTCCTGGGAGGGCGTTCGTCGCTCGGCCGGGAGGAGCGTCACACCCTGGATCTCCTGAACCAGGAGATCGAGAAGACGATGAAGCTCGTCCGACAACTGCTCGCGCTGGGACGGACATCGGAAGCGGACCCCACCCAGGTCCGCGTCGTCGAGCTCGGCGCGTGCGTGAAGTCCATGCTCCCCACCCTGAGATCCGTCGCCGGGCAAGGAATCGAGCTCGAGCTCGTGACCTACGACGATCACCTTCCCGTCCGGATCGAGGCGGACGCCCTGGAACAGATCCTGCTCAACCTCGCCAGCAACGCGAAGGACGGCATGCCTCAGGGAGGGAAGTGCTCGATCGAGATCGGGTGCGGACGGATCCTGGACGAGCACGGAAAGGGCGATCGGGTCGCCGCCAGCCTGGTGTTCACCGACACGGGCAAGGGATTGACGGCCGAGGCGCGACGACGCCTCTTCGAGCCCTTCTTCACGACGAAGGAAGGCCGCCGGGGCAGCGGCCTCGGACTCACGACGGTCTACGAGGTCGTCCGCTCCCACCAGGGACAGATCTCGGTCTCGAGCGAGATCGGAAAGGGAACGCGCTTCGAGATCCTGTTGCCTCTGGCGTCCTGAGGGAAGCTCGCCGGGGAGCGGGACGCGGCGTCGGCGCCTGCGGTCGATCCTTGCGTGCCATGCAATCCTGTCGGGTGACGGGGACGGGAGCTCAGAAGTACCCGAGCTCCTTCAGTCGTTCGACCGCCTGGAGGTCCTCTTCACCGATGGGAACCGGCGGGTGCGCCGGGGCGAGCTCGCGCAGGAAGGCCTCGCGGCGGCTCGCGAACTCCGCCGCGTCGAGCGGCACGCCGACCGCTTCTCCCGGATCCTGCTCCAGGTCCACCTGGATGTGGCGGGCCACCACCGGGAGGCTCACGTACTTGTGCGGCCACCGCCAGAGGATCTCGAAGCTCGGCGGCGAGAGCGCATAGAGCTCGCGGTCCGGATGCGCGGCGGCGAGCGGGCGGCCCGGGAGCGCGGGATCGGGCGCGAGGCCGGCGAACTCGAGCGCCGTCGGCACGACGTCGACCAGGTGCACCGGGTCGCGCACGCGCTCCCCGGCGCGGCGTCCGTCCGGCCAGCGCACGAGGAGCGGCACTCGCAGGCCCTCCTGGTAGCCCCCACCGTGGTCGTTGATGTTGCCGCGCTGCCCGAGGGCCTCGCCGTGATCCGCCGTGACGACGAGCAGCGCGTTCGCGAGCAGGCCACGCTCCTTCCAGCCCTCGATCCAGCCCCCGAGCTCGTCGTCGACGAAGCGGATGCCGCCGTCGTAGAGCGCCACGAGTCCCTCGAGAGAGAGAGCGTCGAGGAGCCCGGGCACCTTCCACAGCTCGCCCTCCGAGACCTGCGGCAGGCGCTCGGGCGCGTCGGGGAGGAACATCCGGTCGTAGGGCGCAGGACAGTCGTAGACCGGCCCGGGGGCGTTCGCGAGCGGCCCGCAGTGGACGTCGAAGAGGTGCAAGAAGAGGAAGAAGGGCCGGTCGCGATCGAGCTTCGCCAGTTCCTCGGAGAGGTGCTCTCCCGCCTCGCGCGCGTCCTTGTGCGCGCGGAAGACGTCGAAGCCGCGGTCGAAGCCGTGCCGCGCGTGGATCCAGCCCTCGAAGTAGAGGCCGATCGTCTGGTAGCCCTCGCGTCGCAGGCGCTCGGCGAGTAGCGGCGCCTCGTGGGCGAGCGCCCACTCTCCGGACACGACGCCGTGCTGGTTGGGATAGAGCCCCGTCAACATCGTCATGTGGGAGACGAGCGTCCACGAGGCCGGCGCGAGTGCGCGCTCGAAGACCACGGACTCCCGCGCGAGCTGGTCGAGATGCGGCGTCGTGTCGCGCTCGTAGCCGTAGAGGCCCATGTGGTCGGCGCGCAGGGTGTCGAGCGAGACCAGGAGGATCGAGGGGCGCTCGGGTGCTCCTGGCCCACAACCCGCGAACCCCGCGCAGCCGGCCCAGGCGAGCGCGACCCTCCCGAAGGCGCGCTTCATTGCTTCTCGAGGATCACGACGCATTCGTTCCCGTACGCGACGAGCTCCTTCAGGTCGAGCGGGAGCCCGAGGCGCTTCCTCGTCTCGGACACGAGCTCGAGCAAGTCCCAGGAAGTCCACACGTGGAAGTGGATGCTGAAGTCGAGCGCGTCGAGCAGCCTCCACCAGGCCTCGTGCTCCGCGCCGCTGCGCCCGTTCACGTTGCGCGACCAGTCCTGGTAGTGCTCGCGCCGCGAGCGCACCGGCCCTTCGCGATGATCCAGCCAGACGTGCTCGAAGCTCGTGCGCTCGCGAGCGGAATCGAAGGAGCGCCGGCAGTCCGGCACGGCGCAATAGAGGATGCCGCCCGGCTTCAGCACGCGCACGTGGCTCGCGAGGGCCCCGACCGGATCCTGGCAGTGCTCGAGGAAGTGGTTCGAGATCACGAAGTCGTAGGCGCGATCCGGGACGCTCGGCAGGCGCTCGCCGTCGTCGACGATCTCGACGTCGACGAACTTGTAGTTCGTGACCTCGTAGTAGAGGAGCTGGAGCGCGGCCGTGTCGTGGTTGTCGACGTAGTGGACGCGCGCGCCCTCCGGAACCGGCAGCGGGTTGTGCAAGGCGCCGATCTCGATGCCCTCGCCGCGCAGGTGCTTCCAGGCGAGCCGGCGGCGTTCCTTCAGGGGTTCTTCCTCGAGGTATTCGGCTCCGCCGCTCGCCTTCTCGGCGATGTCCCAGGCGGCACCCATCCAGATCTCCCATCGACCGAGCATCTCCGGCGTGACCTCGGAGGGGTAGCGCAGACGGTAGGCTTCGAGACGGGCGCGGAAACGCTCGCGTGCGTCGGCAGAGACCGGACTCACCCCGCGAGGATACCCTGCCGCTCGGCTCGAGGGGACGACGGGTCGTATCCGTGGCGCTCCCCTTGTATCCGTGGCGCGCACGAGGGATAGTCACGGCGGTGGCTCCATTCCGGCTCCCGACCGCTCGCCGCGCGCTCCTCGTCCTCGCTTTGGCGGCGATCGGGATCGTCCTAGCGCTCGGCAGGTGCCCCGAGCGCTCGGAGCGATCCGCGCCGCTCGGGCCCGAGACGCCCGCGGCGGAGACCGAGCGTCCGAGCGCGGATCTGCGCCTCCCCCTCGACGACGCAGAGTCGCAATCCGGACGCCAGGCGAGCGTCGACCTCGCCGCGGAACGCCCCGCTCCGGCCCAGGCCGCCCCGCGGCCCCTCGAAGCAGCAGCGTCGATCGATCGCACCGCGAAGGGGAAGCTCGTCGTGCACGTGGTCGATCGCTATCGAACTCCGATCCCCCAGGCACGCGTGAAGGCCAATGGCTGGCGCACGACGAAGCACCCGGGCGACTGGTACTCCTGGACCGGGCCCGAGGTCGACACGCTCACGAACCTCGAGGGCATCGCGGTCATCGAGCATCGCCTGTGGTCGGCGCACAGCGGGGACTGGTACGACGTCGCCGTCGTGTGCTTCGCCGTCGAGCACCCCGAGTACGTCTCGCAGGACCTGGAGGTGAAGGTCTCGGAAACACCGGAGACAACGGTGATTCTCCAGCGCGGTGCGTTCCTGGTCGTCTCCGGCTGGATCGGCTCGCCCGCCGAACGGATCGTCGAGGTCGAGCCCCACGTGAGCGCGGACGTCGAGGTCGGCGCGGCGGATTGGCTGCCGCTCTCCGACGGCCGTCCGTCATGCAGCCGCATCCCGCCAGGCGAGCACGCGATCTACCTCACGTACAACCGCGACGGCGAGACCTGGGCGAGCGAGGTGGTCGACTTCACGCTCGCGGAAGAGGAGCAGAAGGAGCTGCACCTCGAGCTCCTCGCGCCCCGCAGCCTCCGAGGAGAGCTCGATCCCGACGTGCCGCGCCCGATCGTTGCGGGCGAGGTCGAGCTGAACCTCTACCACGGGAATCGCAGGACCGAGGCCGTCTTCCTGCGCACCTTCCGCGCCCCCATCGCGGCGGACGGCAGCTTCCGGCTCATGAACCTGCCGCCCGGGGGGGGCGAGATGATCGGGCTTTGCGAGGGCTGGGTCTCGGCGCTCGTCCTCCGCCCCAAGCAAGAAACGGAGGAGCTCCCTCCTTGGGAAGTCCCCCATGAACCAGAACCCGGGCTGCAGCAGGTCTCGCTCGAATCCTCCGGGAGCGACGCCGAGCCCTTCGTCCTGCGCATGGAGCGAACCGCGCGGGTCGAGATCACGGTCGAGGACCCCGCCGGGGAGCCGCTCGAGGGCGCCATCATCTCGATGTGGCCCAACGTCTTCTGGACCATCGGCTGGTCGGGGCTCTTCCTCGACCGCGAATGGACGGCGCTCACCGATCGACGCGGCATCGCCGTGATCGAGAACGTCCCGCCCGGAGCCCGTGAGGGTCTGCACGTCGCCCACCCGGGCCTGCGCATGCCGCTCCAGGATTCCTGGGGACAGGCGCGACGCCAGGCCCAGGTCGACCTCGCGCCGGGAGACGCGGCGAGGATCACGATACGGCTCGAGAAGGACGAGGAATGACCGGGGTCACGGTCCGACGATCCCCTCCGCCCGCAGGAGCTCGACCAGCGGCGTGAGGAGCGCTCCCTGTCCGATCGACTGCCAGTGCGTGTCGGTCACGAGGAAGCCGAGCTCTCCTCGCTTCGCCAACTCTTCCAAGGGCGGCGTGGCCGAGAGAAACGGCATTCCCTGTGAGGCGCAGAACTCCTCCACGATCCGCTCGAGGTCGCGCCGATGCTCCAGGGCGGCGCCGAGGAAGGTCTCGGAGTCCTGCGCGAGGGGCTCGGGGAGGATCGAGCTCGCGGTGCGGTGGGCAAGGGCTGCGTCCGCGGTCACGAAGGGCAGATGCACCTCGGCCTTCGCGGGCAGGTAGACGAGCAGGAAGCGGATTCCGCGCTCCGCGCAGCTCTTCTGCACGCGCTGGAGGATGTTGCGCGTCGTCCGCCAGGCGAGGTTCTTCTCCCAGGCCTCGCGCGTCCAGGAGAGCTGCAGGAGTTCGCCCGGTTCGAACCAGATCGGCTGCTCCTTCCCGTCCGCTCGGCGGAAGACGAACCCCGGGAGCGGCGAGCTCTCCTTCGCGGCCGCCTTCGGGCGCAGGAGCGTCTTCACGAGATCCGGCAGGATGAAGCGCGGAACGCGGCGGTCGGCGTAGGCCTCGGCCCAGGTGTCCTGGCCCTTCCTCTTGTAAGCGTAGGGCGTGAGCGAGCCGCTGACGTCGTTCCCGGAGTAGAGGAACCACACCACGGCGCGCGGGTGCTTCTCGAAGCCGACCTCGCCGAGCAACCACTCCTCCTGGACCGGCCCGACCGCCGAGACGCCGAGGTTGAAGACCGAAAGGCCGGTCTCGCGCGCGAGCCGCGCCTGCAGACCCTCGGGTTCGAGGGCGCCGGCCGCGACGGCGAAGGAGTCGCCGACGAGGACGAGGTCAGCCCGCTCCATGTCGCGCGGATTGGGGAAGCCTAGCGCATCGACGGGGATCGAGACGTGCGGGAACGCGCGCGCGTCGGCGTCCTCGTCGGGGGGCGCGACGCCCATCTCCTTCAGGTCCGCGGGCGGCGGTCCGGAATAGGAACCGACCACGATCGGCAGCGGGATCCCCTCGATCGGCGTCCGTTCCAGGATGCCGGGGTGGAAGAGCTCGATCCCGTGCATCGGGAAGCGCTCGCGATAGGAGCGCGGCAGGAGGCCGGGCCGCAGATGGAACGCGAGCTCCAGGGCGAGGAGCGCCACGAGGAGGGCCGAGAGGGGTTTGAGCGTCCGTCGCACGCCGCGCGAGAAGCGTAGCAGGCGGGGGGGCGGCGTTCCTTCCGGGCCCGGCGAGGAAAGGCGAGAATCCGCGCAGGATCCCCGGCCCTTGGCGCACGAAGCCCCCATGCAGACGACTCCGCTCGGCGAGGAGGCCGCGCTCTGCGACCGGATCCTCGCGGGGGACCGCGGCGCCGCGGCGCGGCTCCTCGACCTCCACCTGGACTCGCTCTACGAGTTCGTCCACTGGCGCGTCGGCGGTGATCGCGCGCTGGCCGAGGACGTCGTGCAGGACACCTTCCTGATCGCGCTCGAGCGCCTGCGGGCCTTCGACGGCCGGTCGAGCCTGCACACGTGGCTGTGCGGCATTGCCAAGAACCGCCTGCGCACGGAACGGCGTGCGCGGCGTCCCGCGTCGATCGAGGACCTGCTGGCGGAGGCCGACCCGGAGATCGACGCGATCCTCGCCGCTGTCGACCGCGAGCCGCTCCCCGACTGGATCCTCGAGCGGGCCGAGACCCAGGAGCTCGTCGGCGCGACGCTCTCCTCGCTCCCACCCGAGTACCGCTCCGCGCTCCTCGGCAAGTACGTCGAGGAGCTCTCGGTCGAGCAGCTCGCGCGCGGCCAGGGGAAGACGGTCAAGTCCGCCGAGTCCACCCTGCACCGGGCGCGGCTCGCCTTCGCCAAGGTCTTCCAGCTACTCGCGAAGCGCCATGGAGGACTGGCGTGAAGCCCGACGCGCGCATCCTGGACGAGAACCTGCGCTCGCTCCTCGTGCGGGCCTACGTCCCGGCGCTCCCCCGGCCCGAGTTCCGTCTGCGCCTGGAGACGGGGCTCGAGAACGCGCTCTCCGCCTCGCGGGCGCGGCGGAGAGCGCGACGTCCGCGCGCGCCGCGCCTACTGCGGCCCGCGCTCGTCCTCGCCGCCGCGGGGCTACTCCTCGTCGCGGGATTCCTCCTGCGCGCCCTGCTCGTCCCCGCGCGGCTCCCAACGACTGCCGAGGAGGTCCTCGCGCGCGCGCCGGTCGCGGTGCGCATGGAAAAAGGCTGGCGGAGCGCCAGCGACGCGGAGCTCGCCGAGGGCCTCGCTCTCGGCGAGGATCCGATCGAGATCGCCCTGGTGGAAGGCGCCGGACTCGACCTCCTCGCCGCGGATGGACGCATCCACGCCTCCGGCGCGGCGCGGCTCGCGCTCGAGACCCGGCCGTCGCTCTCGGGCTCGCTCTCGTATGGAGGGCTGTTCCTGGAACGGAATGCGAAGGAAGGGGACGGGGGCGCGCCGGCATCGTCCTGGACCCTGCGCACGGGTTCGGGAGAGCTCGCCTTCGCGTACGGGGCGCTCGAGGTCGCGCGCACCGGCGAGACCGAACGCTTCCTCCTCGAGCGTGGCAGCGCGAACTTCTCGGGCGCCCGCGAACGGTGGACGCTTGCGCCGGGCCAGGAGTTCGTGCTCGTCGCGGGGCTTCCGCCGCGTGCGGCGCTCGCCGCCGCGAGCTCGGAACCGGATCGACGCCCGCTCGCGGAGCCGGAGACGCCCGCTCCCGACGAGACGGACGTTCCCGGAGCCCCGGCGATCCTCGGCGCCGTACGCACCGCCGACGGCTCCCTCGCGGATCGCTTCCGCATCGCGCTCCTGCCCGTGCGGATCGGCAACGAACTCCCCTCGCCCCTCGTGCGCGACTTCGAAGCGGCGCGCGGGAGCTTCCGGTGGGAGGAGGTGCCGCCGGGGCGCTACCGGCCCTTCGTGTGGGCCGAGGAACACGCGCTCGCGGCGCTGGACGAGATCGAGATCGCCGAGGGGAGCGAGCCGATCCGCCTCGACCTCCGCCTCGCGCGCGGCGGGAGCCTCCGCGGGCGCGTGATCGATCCCACGAGCGGCGACGGAGTCCCCGGCGCGCTCGTCCTCTCCGAACGCGACGTCCCGCAGCACGCGCTCCTCTTCGCCGATGCGGACCGAGAAGCGTGGCTCCCGGCCTCGACCCGCACGAGCGCCGACGGGAGCTTCGAGCTCGCGCACCTCTCCGCCGGGGAGCACACGTTGCGCGCGAGCGCCGCGGGCTTCGCCCCGGCGTGGACCTCCGCCCTCTCGGTCTCCGAAGGAGGACTCGTGCAGGCCGTCCTGATCGCCCTCTCCCCCGGGGGCGCCGTCGAGGGGCGCGTGCTCGGCGCCGACGGCCTGGGTCGGAGCGGCGAACGGCTCCTCGTGACGCCGATGGACGAGACGCGACATCCGCAGATGAACCTGCAGACGACCGAGACGGACGCCGAGGGCCGCTTCCGAGTCGAGGATCTGCTCGCCGGGTACGTGCTCGTGATCCACGTGGAGCGCGGCGAGGCCCATCCCGTGGTGAAGCCGGCGGAGATCCGCGCCGGCGAGAGCGCGTGGGTCGAATTCGGTTCCGAGCCGACCGGCACGCGCCTCCTGGGACTACTCCTGGACGAGGCCGGCCGGCCGCTGGCGCACAAGAACCTCGCGCTGTACGCGAAGGACCCCGCCCTCGAGGGCCGCTTCGACGACTTCCTGGCCACCGGGACCCTCGCGGACGGGAACTTCGTCTTCGAGAACCTCGCGCCGGGCGGCTATCTCCTGTTCCGCGTGGGGAACCTCGGACGGTGGATACGCTGCGTGGACGAAGTGGAGGTGCCCCCGCTCGCGTCCTTCGAACACACCTTCCGCGTCGGCCCGTGCGCGGTCGAGGGAACGCTGCGCGACCGGCGGACCGGCGAGCCCGTGGGCAACGCCGTGCTCTTGCTCGAGCGCCTCGACGCTGCGACGGGCCGCCCGCTCTTCGCCGGGAACGCCGAGGCCGATCCCGCGGGCGGATTCCGCATCGACGGGCTCGCCCCCGGCCGCTACGTCGTCCAGGCCCATCCCACGCAGGGCGGGCTCGGCCATGAGCGCAGTCGCGAGGTCGTCCTGAGCGAGGACGAGCCGGACGCGCGGCTGGACCTCGAGTTCTCCGAGGGCGGCTCGATCGAGGTGCACGTGGTCGACGCCGACGGGAACCCCCGCGCTCGAGCGCAGGTCCTGTTCGTGGACGAGGAAGACATGGCCTTCACCTTCGCCCAGTTCCCGCTCACGGACGAGCACGGGATCTTCCTCGCCCAGGGCGTGCGCGCCGGGCGCTATCGCGTGCGGGTGAGCGCGGAGGGATACGAGACCGGAACGACCGCCGTCGAATGCCGCGCGGGAGAGCGCGCGCAGGCCGAGGTCGTCCTCGAATCGAACGCAACGGAACCGAACGAAAGGAAGGAACGATGAAGACCTGGGCATGGATCCTCTCGGGGTGCGTCCTCGCCGCCGGCTCGAGCGCGCTCACGACGCTCTTCCTTGCGCCGGCGAACGGCGGGCGCCAGGCGGCGAGAGACGACGAGGAGCTCGCCGGCCTGGAGCGAACCCTGGGCGAGCTCTCCGACCTCGCGCGCGGCATCGAGGCGCGGGAGCGCGAGCTCGCGGCCGAGCTCGCCGCGCTCGCGGAGCGCCCGGCCGCCCCGGCGAGCACGCGCACGGAAGTGGGCGGCCTCGACGCGGCGGTCGCGCGCTGGATGGAGGCGAACGCCGAGGACCTCGGCGCGGGCCTCGCGCAGGAAGCACTGCGATCGCCGTCGCCGGAGCCGCAGGACACCGACGAGGTGCTCGCGTTCCTCCTGCGCGAGGGCGGCGGCCTGGGCGAGATCGAGGAACAGGAGCTCTGGGATCGCCTGCGCAAGGAAGGGAAGATCGACGACGTCGTCGAGGCGATCGAGGAGCTCGCGGCCGAGCGCCCCAATGACCCGGATCTGAGCGTCGAACTGGGCAACGCCTACATCCAGAAGATCTTCGACGTCGGGATGGGGCCGATGGCCGGCGTCTTCGGACAGAAGGCCGACGAGGCTTTCGATCGCGCGCTCGAGCTCGACCCCGAGCACTGGGAAGCGCGCTTCACGAAGGCGGTCTCGCTCTCGAACTGGCCGGCCTTCCTGGGCAAGACCGGCGAAGCGATCCAGCATTTCGAGACCCTGATCGGGCAGCAGGAGAGCCGCTCGCCCCAGACGAACTACGCGCAGACCTACTACTTCCTCGGGAACATGTACCTCCAGACGGGCGAGACAGAGAAGGCCCTTGCTGCATGGAAGCGGGGTATCGCGATCTTCCCCGACGACACGAAGCTGCTCGGGCAGATCTCGACCTATTCCGCACAGGGAGGCAGCCGATGAAGCTCTGGGTCCTCTTGCCGATCTCGATCGCCGTCGGCGCGGCGACGAACCTCCTCCTGCGTGCGGACGAAGACCTCCCCACGGGGAAGAGCGGGCCGCCCGCGCAACGCACGAGCGAGCTCGCGCGTGCGCTCGACGCGCTGTCGAAGAGCCAGGACGATCTCGCCCGCGAGGCCTCGGCCCTGTCGGCGATCGAGACCCCCCAGCCGACGGCGCCCTCCGTCTCCGACGCCGAGATCGGAGAGGCGGTGTCGCGCGTCCTCGCCCGGCGCCTGGCGGCTGGAGGGACGCAGTCGAGCCCCGCCCCCTCTTCGATCGACGGGCTCGCCATGCCGGACATCCTGCGCTACCTCGCCGAGCCCGGGCGGACCCCGTCCGAGGTCCAGCTCCTGTTCCAGGAACTGCGCAAGGCCGGGCGGTTCGACGAATACGTGGCCGTGGTCGAGGAGCTCGCGGCGGCGGATCCAGAGAACCTCGACCTCGGCCTCGCCGTGGCGAACGCCTACATGACCAAGCAGCTCGATGCGGCGGGAACGCCGGAATCGACGGACTGGGCCGCCAAGGCGGACCAGGCCTTCGACCGCGTCCTCGCGCGGGACGCGGGCAACTCGCAGGCACGCTTCGGCAAGGCGATCGCGCTCTCGAACTGGCCCGACGCGCTCGGCAAGCGCGGAGAAGCGATCGCACAGTTCGAGATCCTGCGGGGCCAGCAGGAAGAGGGAATCTCCGAGGCGGGCGGCTGGCGCACGTATCTCTTCCTCGGCGGGCTCTACGAACGCTCGGGCGAGCGAGAGCAGGCGCTCGAGACCTGGGAAGCGGGCCTGGCACGCTTCCCGGCGAATCGCGAGATCGAGGAGCGGCTCAGCCAGGCACGACGGGACTGAGGCTTCAGCCGAGCCCCTCGACGAAGGCCCGGAAGTCGGCCTCCAGCGCCGCGAGGCTCGCCCAGCCGAGCCGCTTCCAGCCGTTCCCGTCCAGCTCGCCCTGGTAGTAGGCCCGCATGTAGTCGATCAGCGCCTTGCGACCCGCCTCGTCTCGGTTCATCAGGAAGAAGGCCAGCGTTCCCGCCTGCTCGTAGAAGACGTTCGTCTCCGAGAGCCAGGCCTTGCCGAGCGTGTAACGCAACTGCACCTCGAGCGCGAAGTCGCGCCCGAGCTGACCGAAGTCCTCGTGGTCGAGCAGGATCAGGCGCGCGAGCGGGATCAGCTTGTCCTGCTTCTCGATCTGGACGCACAGGTCGACCGAGCTCACCGTCGGATCGTCGAAGCGGCGGCCGGGCCGCCCGAGCTCCAGGAACTGGTCTTGCACGAAGCGCGCGAACCCCTCGACGACCCAGAACCCGGGCTCGCGCAGTTGGTGGTCCGCCTCGCCCGCGAGCCAGCGCACCTCCAGGAAGTGGTGCACGAGCTCGTGCGCCATCACGCCGTGGAGCTCGCGCTCCAGGGGATCCTCTCCGCTCCCCCGCGGCACGTAGAAGCGCGAGAGCTTCTCCTCCGGAGAGAAGAAACCCGCCGCCCATTCCGCCTCTCTCTCCTTGGCGACCTCGAGGAAGCTCTCCCGGCCGTCGAAGAGCTGGACCTCCAGGCGTTCCGGGTCGCCCCCGGGCGCCGCGAGCTGGAGGATCTCCTCCAGCGCCCGCAACGTTCCCTCGCCCTTGCGCAGGCAGGTGCCGATCACGTTCGGGTCGGTCTCGAGCGAGAAGAAGAGCAGGTTGCGCGTGCGCAGCGCGATCGCCCGCTCCTGCCACGCACCCTGCTTCCCTTGCCAGGCCGGGTCCGTCTTCGGAACGAACTCGGCCCCGGCCGGCAGGCACTCCTCGGCCCAGGTCATCCACCTCGCCGAGGCATCGGCGGCGCCCTTCCAGGGGAAGCTCGCGGGGACGAGTCCCGCCGCCTGGGCGAGCGTGGCCTCGTCCGGCTGGAGCTTCTGCGCGCGGGCGAGCAGGACCGTCGCGGCCCCCGTGAGCCCGCGCTCCGCGCACCAGCTCGCTGCCTGCCGGAAGCCCTGGGTGGCATTCGCGCGCGCCGCGCGCTCCTCCTCGGCCTTCTTCTTCAGCTTCGCCGGGGCGTTGGCGTCCCTGTTTTCGGCCTTGCCCGAGAGCAGCTCCTCGAGCGCGCGCACGCGCTCGGCCGGCAGCTCGTAGGTGCGCGCCTCCTGCAGGAGTCGCTCGCCCTCCCGGACGAAGCGCTCCCCGGCCGCTCCGCGCGCGAGCTCCTCGAGCATCGCCGCCACCTCGGGGTAGAGGGCGCTCCTCCAGGCGGCGTACACCGGGTACTCGTCGCCGCGGCGGCGATCCCGAGCGGCGGTCTCCGCGAAGGCGATCTCGCTCGCTTCGAATTCCTTCCTCCCGTCGGCAGCCTCGACGGCCACGCGCCCCTCCGGGAGCCAGGACGTCGCGCCGAGGACCACGCGGCCGTCGGCCAGGATCGCGCCCGGCAGCCGGTCCGGACGCAGAGCGGAAGAGAGTCCGGGGGATCCCGTCTCGGGCGTGGCGCTCGCGGCTCCTCCCGCCGCGAGCCCCGAGTCGGCGAGCCCGACGACGTCGCCCGTCTTCGTCCCGTACACGAGCCTCCCGTCCTCCACGGGAAGGAGCGGCGTCAGCGCGTCGAGGTCCTTCCTGGACCACAGGACGCGCCCGCTCTCCGCCTCGACCGCCCAGTTGCCGAGATAGAGCACGCCCGAGGCGCCCGTCGCCGGACCGGGACGAGCGCCGGGCGGGAGGTCGGCCTTGGTCACGACGATCTCGGTCGCTCCGTCGGAGTGGAAGCGGATGAGTTCTCCTTCCTCCGAGAACCCGTAGGCGACGCCCTTCCAGATCGCGGTCGGCGTCGCGATCGGCGAGATGTGCTCGTCGTCGAGGTCGGTGATGTCGCCGTAGTGGACCTCGCCCCGCGGCCCGCGCAGGGGCCGATGCGTGTCGATGAACCACTTGACCTCTGCGCGCGAGACCTTCTCGACCAGCGCCACGTAGCCCCAGGTCTCGCGCGTGTGGCGCTCGTGGAGCAGTCCGCCGGTGTAGATGCGATCCGAGCGCAGCTCGATCGTCTTCGTGCCGAGCCCCCGGAGCGCGGTGACGTAGAGCTTGAGGTATTGGCCCTCGTAGTTCGTCTTCGCGCCGGCGCCGTAGGTGGAGATCAAGAGCCCGCCCGTCTCGTCGGGGATCACCGCGGGCCGACCGCCTCCGGCCTCTCTCGCGGCCAGCACCTTGAGCGTCTCCACGTCGATCACGGAGATCTGCTTCCCGTCGGCGAGGAAGAGCAGCCCCTGGGTGACGCACGGGTCCCCCGGGAAGGTGCCCTTCACGCGCTTCTTGAGCTTGAGCGAGCCCCGGCGGTACGTGAAGGTCTCGAGGCCCTCCTCGTCGATCGTGATCACCGTTCCCGACCAGACGGCGAGACGCAGACGGCCGCCGCTCCCGAGCTTGGCCGACGCGAGCGTCGCGCCGTCGCGGGTCTGGATCGCGACGAGCAGGCGCTCGCGGCCCCGCCGGCCGGCGGCGAAGACGACGCCGCCCCAGGACACCGGCTCGGCCAAGAGCTCGTCGAAGTCGATCCGCCACGCCTCGCTCGGCTGGTTCTTCACGGCCTCCACCGGGAGCACCGCAGTTCCCTCCGGGTTGCCGCGCGGTTGGTTCCAGAACCTCGTATCGGGTCCCGAAGGCTCCTGGGCGAGCGCGACCCCGGACCCGAGCCCGAGGAACGCGCTGAGCCAGAACCTCGTTCCGAATCGTGTGGCGCCGTTCATGTCAGGCTCTCCCGCCCGGGAACGAGCAGGATGGCCCGCCGGCTCCGGGTGCGCAAGCCGAGGGCCCCGGAAGGTCTCCCCGGAAGGTTTCATGGGGGAGCGAAGACCAGGAGCTCGTCCGAGAGCGTCACCTCGAGCTCCTCCCCGAGGGCCTCGAGGCGTGCCTCGCGCGAGCGGCGCGCTCCGCGATAGGTCGCCCGCAGGAGATCCGCGAGGTCGGATCTGCCGAGCCGGCGCCGTTCGCGCACCGCTTCCCTCCGCTCGCAGCGCAGGACTCCGCGCGTCGCCTCCAGCACCGCTTCCGCGCGAGCGAGCGCGCGGCCCTCGCCCAGGAGCTCGGCGCGCAGCTCGACGAGATCGTCCGGGCCCGGCACCGCCACGAGGCAACGCCCGGTTGCCGCGAGCACGCGCCGGAACTCGCGCCAGTTCTTGGGTCCGCGCGCCGACAGCACGCATGCGAAGGATCCGTCCTCGAAGGGCAGCGCGCGATCCGCGTTGGCCACGATCCAGCGACAGCGCGGATCCGCTCGGGCGGCGCGCTCGATCGCGGGTACCGAGAGGTCGAGCCCCCAGCCCTCGATGCCGAGCGCGTCCGCCAGGGACGAGAGCAGGAAGCCCGGGCCCGAGCCCGCGTCGAGCACCGCGTGGCCTCGACCGAAGCCGAGCTCGGCCATGCGCGAGCGGATCGCGTCGAAGAGCGCGACGCCGATCCCCGCCCGGGCGAGCCGCTCGCGCGCGAGCACCGCCTCGCGGGCGTCGCCCGCGCGGCGCGAGCGGCGGTCCTGGGGCTGGAGCAGGTTCACGTAGCCGCTGTGCGCGACGTCGAAGGAATGGCCGGCGGCGCAGCGCCAGGCTCGCTCGCCGAGATCGAGGGGTTGCTCGCAGCCGCGCACCGTGCAGCGCGGGCGGGCCCGCGTCGTACGAGAGCAGACGTCCATCGAGCTCCATCCTGGCGACGCACTCGGGCGCGGACTAGCATCCGGGCGGCCCATGCGCGCCTCGCTCTTCCTCGCCGGCTTCCTCCTGGGCTCTCCCGCCCTGGGGCAGGACGTGGCGCTGGAGACGAAGCCCACGCGCTGGCGCATCGGGTTCGAGACGCTCGACGCGCCCGGGGCCGCCCACATCGGTCTCGTGGGCATCCACCACGACCTCCTGGCGCCTTGGAAAGGATTCCGGCCGCTCTACCTCGGCCTCGGGGGCTACGCCGCGGTCGGCGGCGATGAAGGCGGGTTCTATCTCGGCGGCATCACGCTCGGCACGCTCTATCGCCTCCTCCCGGAGTGGTATCTCGACGCCGGCGTGTTCCTCGGGGGCGGCGGAGGCGGCGGTGTTCCCGGGGGAGGCCTCGCGCTGCGTCCCTTCGTCGCGCTCGAGCGCGCGCTCGGGCTCGTCGCCCTGCGCGCCGAGCTCACCGGCCTCGACCTGGACGAGTTCGACGGGGATCTCCACCTCGCGCTCGGGATCTCGCTTCCATCCGAGCTCTTGCTCGCCCGGCCGGTGCGCCGCGTGCGCGAGATCCCGGCGACCTCGCGCGTCGAGCGGCAGGTGCGGGTCGCGCCGCGCTACCTGTGGATCGACCCGCAGGACGCGACCGCGCGGAACGGGAGCGTGCTCGACCGCCACCTCTCCCTCGTGGGCCTGGGGGTCGACTACTTCGTCACGCCCCATCTCTTCCTACCGGTCGAGGCCTACGGCGCCACGGGCGGAGACGTCGCGGGCTTCGGGCTCGTCTCGGCCGGGCTCGGCGTCTCCGCGCCGCTCTCCGACTTCCTCGCGCTCGAGGGGAAGGTCCTGGTCGGAGCCGGCGGCGGCGGCGACGTCGACACCGGAGGCGGATTCCTGTGGCAGGCCTTCGGAGGCGTGCGCGCCCATCTCTCCCCGCGTCTCTCGCTCGACGTCTCCGGGGGCCGCATCGAATTCGCCGACCAGGCCTTCGGAGGCACGGCGGTGTCGGTCGGACTCGCCTGGAGCGCGCGCCCGATCGAGCTCGCCTTCGACTATCCGCGCGGGAACCTGGCGCGCGAGGGTCTCGCCGAGGAGAGCGCCGCGATCTCCACCACGCGCGTCGGCCTGCTCTGCAAGTTCTACCGGCCGAGCGACCGCGCGCGCACGACCGCCGGGGACGACCTCGAGCCGACGCTCGCGCTCCTCGGCCTGGGCGCCGAGCACGGGCTCGGGGGCGGGCTCGTGTTCACCGCGCGCGGGTTCACCGGCGTCGAGGACGAGGTCGGCGGTTACGCGGAAGGGTGGCTCGGAGCCAAGCTCGAGCTCCGGCCCCATGGGGTCGAGCACCACGCCTTCTACGTCGGCGGTGAGTTCGGAGCGGGAGGAGGGGGCGGCCTGGACGTCGGCTCGGGACTGCTCGGCCACGCCTACGTCGGATGGCGCGGCGATCTCTTCGAGCGCAGCTTCGTCACGGTCGAGCTCGGCCGCGCCGAGGCCGACCACGGATCGTTCGAGGCGGGGTCGGCGAGCGTCGGATTCGGCTGGAGCCTGGCGCGCGCGGTCGGCCGGTTCTAGAGGCCCGGCCGAAAAGGCCGGGACTCTAGCCGCTCGCCGTCAGGCGAGCGCGACGGCGTAGCCGTCGTGGCGCCGCAGGCATCGTCGCGCGAAGCGCGACTTCATCGCCGTCAGGCGTCTCGGCTAGAAGGCCGGCTTCATGGCCGGCCTTCTAGTCCAGGAACGCCAGCCCCAGGGACGAGAGCTCGGCGGTCTCCTGCAGTTGCAGGTCGTTCAGGAAACTGAGTCGGACCTGGATGTAGCGCGCCCCGTCCACGGTCGAGACGTTGCCCGACCAGGTCGCGACGCCGTTCAGGAAGGAGACGCTGCCGGTCCCGACGTCGCCGTAGGGATCGAGCTGGCTCGCGTCGAAGGGCGCGTTGCCGGCGCCGACGAAACCGGACGCGCCGCGGAATTCGGCCACGACCTGGGCCGCGGAGCCGTGCGCGTCGGCTTCGAGGAGAGCCGCCGCGTAGTCGGGAGACGCGCTCCCCGTGTCGATCCAGATCGAGTGCGCGCGGCTGACGCGGATCACGAGATCGAGCTGACCGACGTAGAAGAGGTCGTCGGCGGACAGAGTGGGCTTGCCGGGCGGCGACGAGATCGGATTGAATCCGCCCGTGGGCACGGGCTCGAGGTCGGGATCCTTGGGCACGGCGAAACCCGCCGTGTTGAAGCCGCCGGCCGAGAAGGCGCGGAAATGGGGCCTGGCCGAGCTGTTGATCGCGAGCGAGACGTCGAAGGCGTTCAGCCCGATGGCCGTGTCCGCCGGATAGCAGCGGAACTCGAGCAGGAGCGGCAGCCCGAAGGAAGGCACCTCTCCGGACGGCGCGACGGTGCCCGCGCTCGGCTCGAGGCCGAGCGGCGGCCCGGCCTCGATGTCGAGCGGGATGCCGGCGCCGTTCGGAGCACCCTCGGCGAGGACCGCCGTGTCGCGCCAGGTGTAGGTCACGAGCGGCCCCGGCCCGCGGTTCAGCGGGTAGGGCATGAGCGGGGTCCCCGTCATCGAGACGAAGAGATCCGCCGGGTTCACGACGTAGCCGAGCGCGCGGGGGTGCACGACCTTCTGCGGCGAGAGCGGATCGACGAGGATGTTGGAGGTGAAGGGACTGGGCGCATCGTTGAGTCCGGAGTTCGGATACTTCGGGAGCAGGTTGCCGTCGAGGTCCTCGTCCGGCTGCTTCGATGCGTGGGCGAGGCGGATCTCGAACTCGGGATAGTTGTCGGCGACGACCTGCCCCCACACCGGAGCCCAGTTCAACCCGACGACGTCGACGTTGTGCTGGGTCTCGTCGCGCACGTTCCATCCGGCGTCGACGTAGCGCCACACGCTCTGCAGCTTCGCGCCGAGCGGGTTGAGCGGCGTTTGCACGCCCGGAGGGAAGGGGATCATGATCGACGGGACCGGATTCGACCGGTCGACGGGCTCTGAGTAGAAGACTCCGGGCCGCCCGACGATCGTCCCGCACGCGAGATCGTAGAAGACCTGCCCGCGCAGGTCGTTGAATCCGAACGGCGCGAGCTCGTCCTGGCTCGCGAAGCGCAGCACGACTCCGCCATTCGCCTCGTCGGGCGCTTGCGCGTCGAGGGTGAACTCGATCGAGCCCGGAGTCGCGGCGAGGGCGTTCCCGGCGAGGTCGGTGATCCGATTGCAGGGAGCCGCGCTCGCCGGTGCGATCTCGACGTGGTAGACCTCGGACAGGCCCTGGGCGTGCGCCAAGGGGAGGAACGGCGAGAACGAGAACGCGTCCAGGCTCGCCGAGCTCGAGGTATCCCCCACGACGAGGTTCGTCGGCCCCGCGGGAACGGCGGCGTCGCCGCGGACGATGCGGAAGGAGTCGAAGGGATGGACGCTCGCCGGTTCGATCGGCTCCGAGTAGCGCGCCAGGACCTGGGCGCTCGGCGAGACGCCGATCCCGGGCGCCGTGGGGTTCGGCGCGAAGGTCACCCAGCAGGCCGGGGCGACGGCGGCGGAGGGATCGAAGGGCGTGAGCAACTGCGCGAGACCGAGGAAGCCAGCGGGATTTCCGAGGGGCCGAGGATGGAGCGCGCGAAGTCGGGCGTTCGTGATCGCTCCTCCAGCACCCGGGCCCGAGCCCGGATCGACGACCTCGAGGAACGCGCCGGCCGCGAGTAGGACGTCACCCGGACGCAGGCTCTGCCGGCAGGCCGTGGTGAACGTCAGGCTCGCCAGGAACTCGAGACTCCCCGGCGAACCGGTCGGGACGAGCGAGTCGAGCGTCGCCGGCCAGGCGCCGAGGAGCTGCGGTGGATCGAGGTCGAGCAAGAACCCCGAGTTCGGATCGCCCTCGTTCCCCGAGCGCGCCGCGCGCACGAGGTCCAGGGTCGGGCTGTTCGGATCGAAGGGGCCGTTCTCGGAGAGCGCGAGCGGCCGTCCGGAGAGGTTCGTGAGCACGATGAACTGGCCGCTCCCGAAGTCGATTTGCGTGGGGAGGCGCAGCTCGACGTTCGCCGCCGCCGAGCCCGGGTCGCTCGCCGGAAGCCCCAGGAGATTCACGGGCAACGGCACGGCGAGGCTCGCCGCCTCGAGCTCCGACACCGTGAGATCGACGAGGACGCGCGTCGAATGGAACGCGCCCGCCGCGATCCCGCCGTGGTTCTCGTCGAACATGATCCGCGCGGCGAAGGGCGTAAAAGGCGGCACACCGGTGAACACCTTCACCGTCTGGAAGAGATCCACCGCGGCCTGCGCGTCGTCGTCGAGCAGGTCGTCGAAGCGCGCCATCAGCGTCGCGTTGCGCGGCGCGAGCGAGAAGGGCGGCGGCGCGTTCGCGGCCTTCGGCAGGATCGAGGGCAGGTTCGAGGTGGCGGTCTCGAGCAGGTCCTCGAACGTGCCGGCCCCGGGGAAGGGCTCCGGCTCTCCGCGTCGGCGCAGGATCACGAGCCGGGTGCGCTGGGTCGCGGGGTTCGTCTCGAGCCGATAGTTAGATCCGTCGCTCTGGACGTTCTCGTTCACGACCAGGTCCTCGTAGACCGGGCGCGCCGAGGTCCCGCCGCTCGCGTCGAGCTCGTGCACCTCCACGAGACGTCCAAAGACGAGCTCGACCAGGTGCAGCGATTCCGCCCCTCCTCCCTGGTGAGGGTCGGGGAAGAACGGCCCCGCGCCGTCGAAGCGCCCCGGGACGGCGAGCGGAGCCACGCTGTTCGGTTGCGCGACCCTGAGCGAAGCGGAACGCTCCGAGCGCGGCTCCTGTGCGGAAGCCGCGGTCGCGAGTGCGAAAACGATCGTCGAGCCGAACGCGACGCGCACGGGACGGACGGGAGCAGGGTTCGAGCCGAGCGTCTTCATGATCGTCGCTCCTCCTGGGCGACCGCGACGGGAGACCGGCGTGCACGAGAGGGGAGGTCGCCCGAGGTAGGATGCCTAGCGCGTGCTGGAAAACCCCTCACATCTTCCCGGGGAAAGTCCGCGGCCCCATTCGAGCACGGAAACGGGATCGTCGCATCGACCCTGGCCGGTCCCGCGAGGTCCGTGGGTGATGACCCAGCGCTGGCACGATCTCCTCTTCGCCCACTGGCCCCTCGCGCCCGAGCTCGTGCGCGCGCTCGTCCCGCCGCGACTCGAGCTCGACCTCTTCGAGGGCTCGGCCTGGCTCGGCATCGTGCCGTTCCGCATGAGCGGCGTACGGCTGCGCTTCCTGCCGCCCTTCCCCACGACGGGCGCGTTCCCCGAGCTCAACGTGCGTACCTACGTGCGCTGCGGCGATCGGCCAGGCGTGTATTTCTTCAGCCTCGACGCGGCAAGCCGTCTCGCGGTCGAGGCGGCGCGCCGCTGGTTCGCTCTCCCCTACTTCCGCGCGGAGATGCGCTGCGAGGAGCGCGCGGGCGAGATCGCCTACCGCTCCAGGCGCGTCCATGACGCCAAGGAGGCGGAGCTCGAGATGCGCTACGCGCCCGCCGGGGAACCGCGCACGACGCGCCCTGGCACGCTCGAGCACTTCCTCACCGCGCGCTACGTGCTCTTCAACGAAGGAAGGCGCGGCGAGCTCCTCGCGGCCGAGATCGACCATCCGCCCTGGCCGCTGCAGGCGGCGCGCGCGGCGTTCGCGAGGAACACGATGGCGCGCGCCGCGGGACTCGAGCTGCCGGAGTCGCCGCCGCTGCTGCACTTCTCCAAGTTCCTCGACGTGCGGATCTGGGGCCCGCGGCGCGTGGAGCGAGTGCCCGCGCGCTAGAATCGGCGCGCCGGCTCGCTCCGGCGCTCGCCATGAAGCCGAGGATCCTCGGACTCGTCACGTTCGCCGCGCTCGTCCTCGCGGGACTGTGGATCCTGCGGACCGAGCGCGGGCATCCGGCGCCGGCGAGCGCGAGCGAGCAGCCGGCCCCGCCCGAGAGCCGCGCGATCGATCTTGCTCCCCCGTTGGACGGCGCCGAGATCTCGCGAGCCCCGGCCCTCCCGAGCGAGCCTCCGCCCACGGACACACCCGTCCTCGATGCGAGCGCCGGCGACGCGGCGGTCGTCCCCTCCGGGTCGACGGGATCCATCTACGGCTTCATCCTCGACGCCACGGGCCGCCCCGCCTCCTCGAAGGCGTCCACGGGCACGAACTGGGTGCGCGCGTACGACGAGCTCGGCTGCGAGCACGAGGGCGTGGTCGGCGGGGACATCTACCGGATCGACGAGCTGGCTCCCGGACGCTACTGGGTCGCCGCACGTGTCGAGGGCTATCGCCCTGCCCACAGAGAGGTCGAGATCGCCTTGGCCGAGGAAGCCGAGCTCGACCTCGTGGTCGCGCCGAGCGTGCGTCTCGCGGTCCGTGTCCTGACGCCCGACGGACAGCCCCATCCGGACGTGGTCGCGGGGAAGGCCCTCTTCCTCGTGCCCGTGCCGACGCCGGAGCCGCTGAGCGGTTGGTACTTCGGCGTGCGCGGGAGCATCCGGAGCCCGCACGGCGAAGGACGCTTCCAGGACACCTACGATCGGCGCGAGGAGGGCCTGATCGGATTCCTCGAGCTCGACGGCGACCTGCCCGTCTACGTCAACCTCTGCCTGCTGCAATGGGTCCTCGCGACCGAGCTCGTTCCCGCCGGCAGCGAGGAAGTGGCGTTCCTCGTCGATCCGGAGGGCCTGCAGTCCCAGCTCGCGACGCTGCGCGTGCGCGCGCTCGACGCGTCGACCGGCGAGGTCGTGACCCACGCGGGGGTCATGCTCCGCACGAGCTCCTTCGGGATGCACCGCGCCCTCGACGAATCCGGGGTCACGGAGTTCGCGGACATCTCTCCCGGCGAGTACGACCTCACCGTCTCCTGTGAGACCTATGGCTGGGAGCAGCGGGACGTGCTCGTCGAGCCGGGCGTGGTCACCGAGGTCGACGTGGAGCTCGGCGCCTCGACGAAGATCGAGGGACGCGTCGTCGACGGCACCGGACGGGCCGTGGGCGACCCAAACGAAGAGGACTTCGGTGACGACTTCGCCTCGATCTACCTCGGGCGGCTGGACCCGACCACGCACGAGGTCGATCTGGACGAGACGATGCGCTACGGCGTCGATGCAGAGGGTCGCTTCAGCCTTCCCGTCAGCCGCGATCTCCATCTCCTCCGCGCCACCGGCGGGAAGTGGGTCTCCGGCAACGTCCTGGTCGACGCCCGCCAGGGTTCCATCGACGGCCTCGAGATCGTCGTCCACCCGCCGGTCGACGTCGTGTTACGGATCGAGAGCGGCACGTGGCAAGGAGCGCGCTTCCGCGTGCTCGACGAGAACGGGATCGAGGCCGAGCACGGGCGCTTCCGCGGCCCGGTTCCCCGCCGGCTCGCGCTCGCGCCGGGGACCTATCGCCTCCTCGTGAGCGACCCGAGCGGCGCAACTCTCTTCGAGACCGCCTTCGTCGCGACGCGGGAGCCCGTGATCGTGCCCGTGCGACTGTGACGCTGCGCGTCCACTTGTGGAAAGAAGTGCCAGGACTCTGAGCTACGCCGGCAGCCCGTTCGCGATCACCGTCTCCATCGCCTCGCAGAAGCGCTCGAGCTCCTCGTGCGTCGTGTAGACGCTCGGCGAGACGCGGATGCCCTTGACCTCGTCATGGTTGATGGCGACCACGAAGATCCTGTGCGCCTTCCATAGCCACTCGGCGAGCTTGCCTGGATCGACGCCCTCGATCTCGACCGTCGCGATCGCGCCCGCGAAGCCCGGCTCCAGGCTCGTGTGGAACCTCACCCGCTCGCGGGCCGCGAGTCGCTTCGCCCAGGCATCGCGCAGGTGCACCAGGCGCTCGAACTTGCGCTTCCCGCCGATCCCCTGGTGGAAGGTGAGCGCCTCGGCGATGGCGAGCGCGTTCGCGGCGGGGTGCGTGCCGATCTCCTCGAACTTGCGAATGTTGTCGTCATGCTTCTCCTCCGCCGCCATCAGCGGCCACAGCCCGGCGATCCTGTCCTTGCGGACGTAGAGCAGGCCCGTCCCGTGGGGCGCGCACAGCCACTTGTGCAGGCTCGAGCCGTAGTAGTCGCACTCGAGGTCCGAGAGCCGGAAATCGAGGTGCGCGAAGGCGTGCGCGCCGTCGACGATCACCGGGATGCCGTGCTCCTTGCCCAGCGCGACGACCTCGCGCACGGGCATCACCTGCCCCGTGAGGAAGATCACGTGGCTCACCAGGATGAGCCGTGTGCGCTCGCTGATGTTCGCCTCGTAGCGCCGCACGATCTCGGAGGGATCCTCGCAGGGCGTCGGGATCGGGAACTGCTTCAGCACGATCCCGTCGCGGCGCTCGCGCTGCTGGAAGGTCGTGATCATGCGCGGGTAGTCCTGGGTCGTCGTCAGGACCTCGTCGCCGCGCCGCAGATCGAAGCCGAGCTGGCAGATCTGCAGGCTCTCGGAGGCGTTGCGCGTGATCGCGATCTCCTCGCCGTCGACGCCCCAGCCCTTCGCGAGCCGCTCGCGCACGCCCTCGCGCTGCGGCTCCAGGACTTGCCACATGTAGTAGGCCGGCGCCTTGTTCGAGAGCGCGAGGTGCTCGCTCATCGCGTCCTGCACGAAGACGGGCGAGGGCGAGACGCCGCCGTTGTTCAGGTTGACGATGCTGCGATCGACCGTGAAGGCGCGCCCGATCTCGGCCCAGTAGGCCTCCCCGGAGTCCGCCACGGCGTTCGCGCGCGCGAGGACTTCGCCCGCGCGCGCCGGTCGCAGGCACGCGGCGGGCACGACGGCGGGCAGGCCGAGGAGACCGAGGCACTGGCGGCGATCTAGCATGGGCGTGTCCTCCGGCGGCGGCGGCCGCGTTCTCGGGGATCCCCTATCAACCGCCCGCGGGTCCTGCGCGCAAGCCCTCGTGCCCGGAATCGCGCCGCCGGGTCGCGCCGGAGCTCCCGGGAACATCCGCTAGAATTCCGGCCTGCATGCACCGCAAGCTGGCGATCCTGCTCGTCGTCCTCGCGGGCGCCGCGATCTACTGGTGGACGCGGCCGCGCGCCCCCTCGGGCATCGACGAGCTCCCCTCCGACCTCGACCAGTGCCGCGAGAACCTGCGCGAGATCTACGCCGGCCTCTTGGACTACAAGGCGAAGCTCGGCGGACCCCCGTCGGGTTCGGGCGTCGCCTTCTTCGGCGAGCTCGTGTCGAGCGGGATCTGGGAGAACACGCGCGTGAGCTTGCGACGGCTCACCTGTCCTGGCCCGGGGGCCGAGCCCATGCCCGACGGCACGAACTTCAAGGACCTCGCCGCGCTCGGGCCGAACGCCTCGGCCTACGCCGGGCGCAACACGCGCGACTTCCCCCTGGCGAAGTTCCCCTCGGGCGGCGCGGAGATCCAGGCGCTCGTCGCCTGCGACGACGCGCACGGCATGAACCACGAGGGCGCCCTGAACGTGCTCTACTCGGACGGGAGCGTGCGCACGCTCCAGCTCGCGAGCCTGATCGCGGACGGAACGCTCCCGGCGGGCACGACGACGATCCCGGTCGGACCGGACTCGCCGATCCCCGAGCTGCGGACGCTGGCGGGCGACTGAGCCGCGTGAGGATCGCACGATGAGCACGAAACCCAGGATCGGCATCCTGACCGTCTCCGACCGCGCGTCGCGCGGGATCTACGAGGACCTCTCGGGACCCGCGATCGAGGCCGCGCTGCGCGACTACTTCGCGACCGAGTGCGAGTACGAGCGCGTCGTGATCCAGGACGAGGTCCCCGAGATCGTGGCCGCCGTGCGCGCCTTCGCCGCGAAGGGCTGCGCGCTCGTGTGCACGACCGGCGGCACGGGACCCGCGCCGCGCGACGTGACCCCCGAGGCCATGCGCGCGGTGCTCGAGAAGGAGCTGCCGGGCTTCGGCGAGCTCATGCGCAAGGCCTCGCTCGACTCGGGCGTGCCGACGGCGATCCTCTCGCGCCAGACGGCCGGCATCGTGGGGAAGAGCCTGGTCGTGAACCTGCCAGGCAAGCCCGCCTCGATCCGCGTGTGCCTCGACGCCGTGTTCCCGGCGATCCCCTACTGCATCGACCTCGCCGGCGGACCGTACCTGGAGGGGAATCCGGGCGTAGTGCAGGTCTTCCGGCCGAAGGCGAAGTAGCGCGCGGCCCCGGCGCACGACGGCCAGAGGGAGAGTCTCAGACCGCCCTGCGGAGATCGGCCACGACGGGAAGATCGAACGCAGCGTCCGAACGCAGACGCGAGGAGAAGAAGAGGATCTCCAGGCCCTCGATGTCGCCAGTCGAGGGGTTCATGCGAGCGATGACGTCGTCGCCGAGCTCCTCGCTCTCCTGCTCCGGATAGGGAGGCCGCTTCTGGATGTAGAGGATGTCCCCGACGCGGTCGTATTGGAACGTCAGCTTGCCTTCCACTCGGCCTCACCTCCCCTCAGCTTGCGGGTCATGTAGGCAGTCACGATCCAGTGCCGCCTCTCGACTCCAGGATCCGTCACCACGACCACGACGACATGCCTCGCCTTTCCACCCCCAGCATAGCACCGCGCAAAGAGCCTCGACCCGGAGGACCGTCGGCTGCGCCGGATTCGATCCGGCCGCAGGACAGTCTCCCCGATCCTCTGGCGCAAGAACCACCTGAGCTCCGGATGCCGGGCGAGGATGTGGAACTCTCTCTCCGCGGTGAGCTCCACGGCGCCTCCGAGGGACGGACAGGGGAAGGCGGCACCCATGACCGTCCCCGACCCGCGCCGGTGGCATCGGTTGCACTCCGCCCCGAATGCGAAGGTGCTCGGGGGAGAGCTCAGCGCGCGGCGTAGGAGCTGCTAGCCGCGGCGCGCACCGCCCAGGCGTTCCCCTCGGGACCGACGAGCTCGACCGCGTCGATCTCTTCCCAGCCCGGACGGCGATTCGTGTCCAGGACGATTCGCACGCCCAGGAGACGGCGCTCGGTCGTCGCGAAGCGGATCTCGAACGGCCCGCCGGCGGGCGTCGGATCGACGCCCGACCAGAGCTCGAAGCGCGCGCCGCGCTCGTCGATGCCGATCAGGCGCACGACGCCGCCCGGGGTGCTCGCCTCGTGGACGACGACCGCGTTCGCGCGCAGCGGCGGATCGTAGGCGAGCTCGAGCCATTGCTCGCCCATCTCCGCCGAGCGCGCGGCCCAGGCCTTGGGATCGTCGTTCGCGGGGTTCGCCACGTCCGGCGGCCCCTCCGCCTGCGCCGCGCTCCAGGCGGGCTTGCTCAGGACCTCGCCGCGCGCCCGACCCAGCGCCGCGCGCACGTCCCCGTCACGCTCGTAGGAGAGCCACTCGTCGATGAACGCGGCGATCTCCTCGCCATGGAAGCGTCCGATCGCGTTGGCACCGGCCAGGCGCACCGGCTGCGTCTCGCGCGACACGAAGCGGAACGCGTCCAGCACCGCGGCAAGGTCGGTTCCGGAGAGCATCGAGACCAGGACGGTCTTGGCGAGGTCGTCGGGAGCGTGGAGCAAGAGACGAGCGACGCAGGCGTCGACGGCGTCCCCGGAGAGGCCCAGGACGATCTTGACGGCTTCGAGCTGGAGCTCGCGTGGGTCGAGGCTCCACACGACGCCTTCCAGGGCGCGCGCCACGCGCTCGTCGCCGATCTTCGCCAGCGAGGCGAGCGCGGTCTGGACGAGCGCCGGCGACGGCTGGCCCCGGACGATCGCCAGCAGGACGTCGATCGCACGGCCGTCGAGCGAGAAGCGCGGATCGCCCAGGATCTCGAGCAGGCGTTGGCGCAGGAGCTCGTCCGCCGATGCGCTCGAGACGTGACGGCGGATGGAAACGAAGAGACTCGGGGCGAAGGCCTCGACCGCCAGCCGGAAGTACTCCGATCCCCGGCCTCCGTTCTGGAACGAGAGCACGTACTGCTCGAGGTACCACTCCGGGGAGTGCTCGGCCTCGGGGACGAAGACCGGCGCCGGCGCGACCGCCTGCGCGTCGATCGTGCGCCGCTCGCTCTTCAGGAGATCGAGCTCCCGTTCGAGCCGCTCGCGATCCTCCTCGAGGGCCGCGATCCGCCGATCCAGGGCGCCCAGGCGCTCGGAGGCATCCGTCCCGCCGGGCACGGTCGCGAGCTCGGTGGACGGCGGACGCTCCGAACCGCTCGTCCACAGGACGAGGAGCAAGGCGCCTCCCGCGGCCAGGAGGCCGGCGATGGCGAAGAGGACCCTCATCGCGCCTGACGGATCCTAGTGTTCCTTCCCCGAAGTAGCGCCAACAAGGCGCCGTGATGGATCGTCGCTGGCAAGGCGCGCCGACGACGCGTATTCGCTGCAATACTCGGAGGAGGCGCAACGCCGCCAGCGGCGATTCAGTGCGGCGGATTGTTGGCGATACTTCGGGGAAGGGACACTAGCCTCCGCTCAGCGCGCCGAGGACGTGGACTTCGTCCTTCTCCCCCACCTTCGCCGAGAGCGCGTTCGCAATCTGCGGCGCGGGCGACCCGGCCGGGCCGATCCAGATGCGCATGTGGGGCCGGATGCGGTCCTGCTCGTCGATCACGCGGAACCTGAGGCCCGGGTAGCGGCGGTCGAGGTCGTCGAGCACGGCACCAAGCGTGCGGCCCGAGGCCTCGACCTCGCTCCGGCCTCCGGTGTAGGAGTGGAGCACGCTGCCCACGTGGACGATCATCGGGCGTGGACGATCATCGCGCGCACCTTCATCGCGTCCGTCCGGCGCGCACGGAGTGGATCCGCGGCAGGTGCTCGGCGATCCGCTCCCAGCGCTCGCCGCCGTCGCGGCTCGCCCACAGCTCGCCGCTCGTCGTGCCGAAGTAGAGCCCGGTCGCGCGCGGATCGCCGTCGCCGTCCATCGCCTGACGATAGACCGTGAACCAGGCGTTCTCGCGCGGCAGGCCGCGATCGAGACGCTGCCAGCTCTTGCCGCCGTCCCGCGTACGATAGGCGGCGGGCCTCCCCTCCGGAGAGGTGCGCGGCCAGAGCTTCGTCCCGTCCATCGGGAAGACCCACACGATGTCGGGGTCGGTCGGGTGCGCGACGATCGGGAAGCCGATGTCGCCGATCGATTTCGGCATGTTCCGGCCGATGCGCTTCCAGCGCTCGGTCCTGTCGCGATCGAGGCGATAGATGCCGCAGTGGTTCTGCTGGTAGAGCCGGTCCGGGTCCGCCGGATGCCGGATCATGCAGTGCGGATCCTGGCTGTACTCGGGGTATCTCACCGGCCCGAAGGTCACCTCGACGCCGCGGTTCAGCGGCTTCCAGGTCGCTCCCGCGTCGAAGGACTCGAACGTGCCTCCGGCGGAGAGCGAGACGTGGAGGTGGCGCGCGTCGCGCGGATCGACGAGCACCGAATGGGTCAGGGCGCCGCCCGGCGTCTCGAACTTCCCTCCGCCGGTCCACTCCCAGTAGCGCGGGCCCTCGTTGAAGCCCTTCACGCCGCGCCACGTGATCCCGCCGTCCTCGGAGCGGAAGAGCCCGTGCGGGTTCGTGCCGCAGTACCAGAGGCCCTGCTCGTCGGCGTGGCCGGGCGAGAGCCAGAAGTTCGACTTCACGGCCAGCCCGCGCGAACCGGTCCTCTTCCCGGGCTTCTTGCCGGCGGGGAGCGATTCGAAGCGCGGCGGTCGCTTGGCCTCGATCCAGGTCTTCCCGCGGTCGGTCGAGCGGAAGATCGTCGGGCCGAGGTGTCCGCCGGTCGACGTGAGGAGCATCGTCCGCCCGTCGCGCGGGTCGAGGCGGAAGTCGTGCACCTGCGAACCGAACTGGAACGGGCCGGCGAGACTCCAGCGCCGCCGTCCTCCGCCGTCCAAGAACAGGAACCCGCCCTTCACCGTACCGACGCACAGGACGAGCTTGCCGCCCGCCTTCGTTCGCTTCATCGCCATGTGGGAATCCTCCGGGCGCGCCATCTTCCTCCGCCGACTCGAAGACGCAAGCGCCTCGCGCCGTCCTTCACGGAGGATTCACGCCCATATCAGCCGGCGGCACGCCCGCGCACAGGGGTGCCGAGGGTCGACTCCGTCGCGCACGTCATCCTCGCTCGGCCGCGTGGCGCAACGCCACGGCTGAGTCGCGCAGCTCCCGCAAGGCTCGTGCAAGCTCGTCGCCGTGGCTGAGCGACGGCCGTGCGTGCTCGATGTCGTCGAGGTCCCCCAGGCCCGCGCCGGCCCCGGCCCCGAGCGCCTTCAGGTGACCGAGCACGAGGTCGCGCACGGCGTGCGCGTTCTCGATCCCGGCCAGGACCGCCGTGTGGGAGTCGTCGGAAACGCTCTTCTCGCTCGCGCCGCCGCCGGCCGTCTCGACGCGCAGGTTCCACAGGCCGAAGAGCTTCATCAGCGGCCCCTGGACCACGTGCAGGTTCTGCACGTTGGCGTAGGTGAGCGTCAGCTCCTTCACGATCAAAGCGCCCTGGCGCACGCGCAGCGAGCGATCCGTCACGGCGTAATAGCGCAGCTCGTAGTCGATGCGCGTCAGGAAGTAGGCCGTGATCTGCAAGGCGAGCAAGAGCGGGAAGAGCGGCGCGGCGATCAGGATCCCGGGGAGCTCCTCCTCCACCAGGGAAGCCCCGAGCAGGATCCACCAGCCGATCCAGAGGATCGCGAAGACGAGCCAGAAGCCGAGCAGGCGGTAGGAGAGGTAGCGCGGGCTCGCGCGAAAGACCTGCAGGCTCGCGGGGCTCCCCGCCGGGGGTTCCGGCGGCTCGCCGGGCGCCCTCAGGACGCGCAGCAGGAGATCCTTGAGCGGCCCGTACACGCTAGCTTCGCCTGCGCTCCAGCGCCTTGCGCGTACCCTCGAGCTCGGAGCGGATCTCGCGCAGGAGCGCGAGCACTTCGTCCTCTCCTGCGGGTGCCGCAGGCACCGTGCTCTGAGTCGTCGCCGGCTCGCCCTTCGCGCCGCGCATGCGCGCGTACAGGAAATCGCGCACGTCGTCCCAGTGCTCGAGCCCCTCGATGGTGAGCTCGGCCGACGAACGGCCCGCGGCCGTCTGGATCTCGACCTTGCCGATCCCGAGCCAGCGCTCGAAGAGATTGCGCGTGACGTGGATGTCCTGGATCCGGCGATAGGTCAGGTAGACCTCGCGCCGGAACAGGATCCCCCACGACGCGCTGATCCCCTCCTCGTCGAAGCGGTAGCGCAAGGTGTGGTACCTGAAGAGCAGCGGGACGAGGACGATCGGGAAGGCGATCGTCGCCGCGAGCGCCTGCAGGAAGTACATCTTCAGCAGGTTCGGGTGCGGGCGCTCGAGCGCCATCACGGAGTCAGACACGTTTTCCAACTATTCTCTCATTCTCCGCGCGTCGATGGATAACGGGTACTCGCCAGAGAATAGTTGGAAAACGTGTCTGACTCAGTACCCCGCCGCGCAGCCGTCCTTGCGCGACTCGGAGGCGCCCGTGAGGACGCCCGTCTCCGGATCCACGCGGATCGCCTGGTACCCGCCGTAGACGCCGCGCTTCGACTCGACTCGATGCCCGCGACGCACGAGCTCCTCGATCACCTGCGCATCGAAGCCGCTCTCGAGCGAGACGACGCCGCCGTCCTCCAGGTGCTCGCCGATCGCCTCGTAGGGACCCGTGTGCGCGATGCGCGGGGCGTCGCCGGCCTCCTGCAGGTCCATGTGGAAGTCGATCAGGTTCACGAGCACCTGGACGTGTCCCTGGGGCTGGAAGTCGCCGCCCATGACGCCGAAGCTCATCCAGGGCTTCCCGTCCTTCGTCACGAAGCCCGGGATGATCGTGTGGAACGGGCGCTTCTCGGGGGCATAGCTGTTGGGCCGCCCGGGTTCGAGGTCGAAGAGCTCGCCGCGGTCCTGGAGCACGAAGCCCAGCCCCTCGGGCGCGATCCCCGATCCCATGCCGCGGAAGTTGCTCTGGATGAGCGAGACCAGGTTGCCTTCCGCATCGGCGGTCGAGAGACAGATCGTGTCGCCCTCGGAGAGCGACGGATCGCCGGGGGCGACGCCGAGCGCCGCGCGCTCGCGGTCGATGAGCTTGCGGCGCAGGGCGGCGTACTCCTTCGTGAGCAACTCCCGGATCGGCAGCGCCGCGAACGTTGGATCGGCGATCCAGCGCGCCTGGTCCGCGAAGGCGACCTTCTTGGCTTCGATCAGGAGGTGCAGGCGTTCCGCGCTCCCCCACCCGAGGCTCGCGAGGTCGTAGCCCTCCAGCAGGTTCAGCATCTGGAGCGCGGTGATCCCCTGACCGTTCGGGGGCAGCTCGAAGACGTCGTAGCCGCGGTAGCTCGTCGAGAGGGGCTCGACCCACTCGGAGCGGTGCGCGGCGAGATCCTCGCGCGACAGGAACCCCCCGCTCGCCTGCACGAACTCCGCGATCTTGCGGGCGATCTCGCCCGAGTAGAAGACGTCGCGCCCCTCTTCGGCGAGGCGTTCGAGGGTGCGGGCGAGCCCGGGACTGCGGAAGCGCTCGCCCTTCTTGGGCGCGCGGCCGCCGGGCAGGAACTGCTCGGAGAACCCGGGCTGTCCGGCGAGCAGCTTTCCGTTGCGCTCCCAGGCCTCCGCGATGACCTCGGTGACCGGGAACCCCTCGCGCGCGTAGCGGATCGCCGGGGCGAGGATCTCGCGCATCGGGAGCCTGCCGAAGCGCGCGTGCAGGGCGAACCAGGCGTCGACGCATCCGGGGACGGTGATCGGGAGCGGCCCGATGCCCGGGATCTCGTCCCCGGCGAGGCCGCGGAGCTTCTCGAGCGTGAGCGCACGCGGCGAGCGCCCGCTCCCGTTGAGACCGAAGAGCCGACCGTCCTTCGCGCTCCAGACCATGGCGAAGAGATCGCCGCCGAGCCCGCAACCGGTGGGTTCGGTGAGGGAGAGGACCGCGTTCGCGGCGATCGCGGCGTCGATCGCGTTCCCTCCGCGCCGCAGGCACTCCACGGCGGCCTCCGTGGCGAGCGGCTGGCTCGTGGCCGCCATGCCGTGGGTCGCGAAGACCTCCGAGCGCCTCGCGAAGGATCCGCTCGATCCGCGGTCCTGCGCAGGAAACACCCCGGAAAGGAGTCCGAGCAGGACTCCGGCTGGGAGGAGCTCGCTCATCGCTGGCAGGGTCCGTTATAGCTCGATCTCGAGGACCTGTCGCCCGCGAAGATTCTCCGTGTTGCGCGCGTCCCGCCCCCGTATCCTGGCGCGGATCCCCGTGCCTCTCCGTGACGCATCGCCGTCCGCACTCCACGCTCTGGCCGAAGTTCGGGATCGCCGCCCTCGCCGTGTTCGTGGGGGCGAGCCTGTGGACCACCGTCTCCATCCAGCACGTCCGGAAGGAGTTCGAGGTCCTCGTCTCGGCGCTGGGCGCGCTCACCCGCACGCAGGATACGATCCACGATCTCCACGTCCGGACTTTCCACGCCCCCCACGAGGCGGAGGGCAAGGCCTCCGCCGCCGCGGAATCCCTGGCCGAAGCCCTGCAGCACCTGGATCTCCTGTCCGAGCGCGGCCAGAACTACGTCGACATCGGAGCGGAGGTCGAAGCCACCGTCGAAGCCCTGCGGGGCCGCCGCTCGGAGATCCTGCGCGCTGCCGCGGAACGCGACACCGCCGGCCTCGAGAGCGCGCTCGACCGCACCTACAAGGACACCTCCGAGGCGATCCGACTGCTGCGGCGCAAGACGGGAGTCTTCTCGGTCCACCTCTGGAACCGCTGGAACGCGGCGATGGTCCTGCTGGGCCTGGCCTGCGCGCTGGCGGCCTTCGCCATGTGGAGCTTCTGGCGAGAACGTCGGCAATCCCAGGCCCTGGAGGAAGCCCGCGCACAGCTCGAGGAGAGCCAGCGGCAACTGCGCATGGTGATCTCGAACTCGCCCATCATCCTGTGGTCGATCGACGCGGTCGGGATCGTCACCCTGTCCCTGGGCAAGGGGCTGGAAGCGCTGGGCTTCCGCGAAGGAGACCTGCTCGGGCGATCCGTCTTCGACATGTACGCGGACCATCCGGAGATCCCGGGCTACCTGCACCGAGCCCTCGCCGGGGAAACGTTCGACGTGCGCGTGCGCCTGGGGGACGTCTGGCTCCACTCCTTCTACGCGCCGATCCGGGGCGCGAACGGACGGGTGGCGGGCGTGATCGGCGTGACCACGGACGTCAGCGACCTCATGCACGCCGAGGAGACGCTGCGCCACGCGGAGGACGTCCGACGGGAGGGCGAGCGCATCGAGGCCCTCGGCAGGCTCGCCGGCGGCATCGCTCACGAGTTCGCCAACCTGCTGACGATCATGACGGGCTTCGGCGGACTCGTGCGGGAATCCCTCGGCCCCTCCCACGCGAGCCAGGTGGACCTCGAGCGCGTGCTGCACGCCGTCGACCAGGCGACCCGGCTCGTCCGGGAGATGCTCGCCTTCGCGCACCAGCCGAACCACGAGCCGGAGATCGTCGACCTGAACACGGTGGTCGAGCGCGCGATCGAGATGCTCGTCCCCGTCCTCGGCGAGGACATCCACGTCGAGCTGCGCCTCCATCCCGCTCCGCTCCTCGTCCTGATCGACCCCGGGCGGCTCGAACAGATGATCGTCAATCTGGCCCTGAACGCACGGGATGCGCTGCCGGACGGCGGGAACCTGCGTCTGGAGACCTGCTCCTGGGAGCGGCCGGCGGCCGGTCGCCTCGCCAGCCTGCGCGTGGTGGACCAGGGATCGGGGATGTCGGAAGAGGTTCGCTCGCACGCGTTCGAGCCCTTCTTCACCACCAAGGCACGCGGCAAGGGAACCGGGCTCGGGCTCGCGACCTGTCAGAGCATCGCCATCCAGGCCGGGGGTTCGATCCAGATCGAGAGCGAGCCGGGACGGGGCACCACGATCGAGGTCCTGCTTCCCGCGCGCGAGGCGCAGCCCGCCCGAGAGCGCGCAGTCCCGCACGGCGCGAATCCGCCGCGGGGCAGCGAGACCCTGCTCCTCGCGGAGGACGACCCGATGGTGCGCGCCTTCGCCATGCGCGTCCTCACGAGCCTCGGATACCGCGTGCTCGAGGCGGAGGACGGCCGCCGCGCCCTCGAGCTCGCCCGCTCCACGGAAGCTCGCGTCGACCTGCTCGTGACGGACGTGGTGATGCCGGAACTCGGAGGCGTTGCGCTCGCGCGCGAACTCACGGCACATTTCCCGGGCCTGTGCGTGCTCTTCATCTCGGGCTACAGCGGCGGCGAGCGACTCCCCGGGCGAGAGGGCGCGCTCGCCCGCTTCCTGCCCAAGCCTTTCTCCGCAGAAGAGCTCGGCCGCGCCGTGCGCGAGGCCCTGAGGGTTCCCGGGTCGCCCGCGGCCCCGGCCCGGACCCCCGAGACCACGAGCACGAGAACCGCTTGAGCCCTTCCTCGCAGATCCGGAGGCTGCGCTCGGAGGACGACTTCCGCGCCGGGCTCGCGCGCGACGTGCGCTCCGGGCTCGCCCGGAGCCCCAAGGAGCTCCCGCCCAAGTACTTCTACGATTCGCGCGGCTCGGAGCTCTTCGACCGGATCACGCGCCTCCCCGAGTACTACCTCACCCGCGCGGAGACCGCGATCCTCGAACGTCACGCGCGCGAGATCGTGGAGCGCGTTCGGGCCGACGAGATGGTCGAGATCGGGGGCGGCTTCTCGCACAAGACCGAGCTCCTGCTCGAACCCTTCGAGCGCGCCGGCGGGCGGCGCTACGCCTCGCTCGACGTCAGCGAGGAGGCGCTGCGCGGCGCCGGCGCGCGCCTGGAGCGGATCTTCCCGGGCCTCGATTTCACGGGGATCGTGGGAGACTTCGAGCTCGATCTCGCGCACCTTCCCCGCGCGGAGCGGACGCTCTACGTCTTCCTGGGCTCCACCATCGGGAACCTCGACGGTTCCGCGCGCTCGGGCTTCCTGTCGCGGATCCGGTCCCGGCTCGGCGCTCGCGGCTCGTTCCTGCTCGGGATCGATCTGGTGAAGTCGAAGGAGCGGCTGGACGCGGCCTACGACGACGCACAGGGAGTCACCGCGGAGTTCAACCGCAACGTGCTCTGCGTGCTGAACCGCGAACTCCGCGGTGACTTCGCGGTCGAGGAATTCGCCCACCGGGCCTTCTACGACCCGGCGCTGGAGCGCATCGAGATGTGGCTCGTCGCTGCGCGAAACCTGCGCGCCCGCCTTGACGCCCTGGAGCTCGAAGTCGCCTTCCAGGCCGGCGAGGCCGTGCGTACGGAGATCTCGTGCAAGTTCCACCGCGCCAAGATGGAACGCGAGCTCGCCGCGGCGGGGATGTCCCTGGACGGCTGGTACCTGGATCCCCCCGGCGATTTCGCCCTGGCGCTGGCGAGCCCGGCGGACGGCTAGAGCGTCCGCCTTCCCCCGATTAGACTTCTCGCAGAGGATCAACCCGCTCACCATGGGAGTCTTCTCCCCACTGCAGCTTGCCCGCCGCCCCGTGCGTTCACGGGTCCTCGTGGTCTACCACGTCGAGCCCGCCGCCCTCGCGCGGCGCTTGCCCGGAGACGTGAAGCCGCGCCTCGTCGGCGGTCGAGCGATCGCCGTCCTGTGCTACACGCGGCTCGGCACCCTGGGCAGTCGGTTCCTGCCCCATCGCGGCGCGTGCTCGAATCACCTCTCCTATCGTTTCCTCGTGGAGCGAACGCGCAAGGGCGAGCTCGTTCCGGAGACCTGGGTCGCCCGGCGCGAGACCTCCTCGCGACTCGGCGCGGGTCTGGGAGAGAAGCTCCTCGGCCAGGATCACGGGCGCTCGACGTTCGAGGTGCGCGAGGATCCGCTCGGTCTCTCGCTCTCGGTCTCGAGCGAGAGGGGCGAGGAGTTCTACCTGCGCGCCGAGCCGTGCGCGACCTCCTCCAGCCGCTTCCTGCCGACCGCGCGCGAGGTCGAGGCCCTGCTCGATTCGTGCGGCGACGTCCACCCGTCCGACTTCCTCGCCCCGGAGGCGGACGCGATCGACGTCCGCAACGTCGCGGCCGAACCCCTGACGGTGTTCGAGATCCGCTCGTCGTTCCTGGGCGATCCGCGCTGCTTCCCCGAGGGGTCGGCGACCTTCGACAGCGCCTGGAGGCTCGTGACTCAACGCCTCGAGCCGATCCGCGAGCCGAAGTTCGCCCGTGCGAGCGTGCTGCGCCGCGGGGCGCCTTCGCAGGCCTTCCCGGCCTGCTAGGGGCGCGTCCGAGAAACGGACGCGTTCCTACGAGAAGTACCCGTTCCGTCCGTCCGCGTAGAGCCGAACAACCGGCGGTTCTCGTAGCGGCCCTGCGGGCCGCTACGACGCAGTCGGGCCGCTACTTGTATGCAGGTTCCCCGCGCAGGGCCGCTCGAACTCTAGGATCGGCGCCATGCGCCTCCCCTTCTACCAAGTCGACGCTTTCACCGACCGCCCCTTCGCCGGCAATCCCGCCGCGGTATGCCCACTCGAGCGCTGGCTCCCCGACGCGACGCTCCTGGCGATCGCGGCGGAGAACAACCTCTCCGAGACGGCCTTCTTCGTGCCGCGCGGGGAAGACTACGACCTGCGCTGGTTCACGCCGGCGATCGAGGTCGACCTGTGCGGGCACGCGACGCTCGCTACCGCCAAGGTCGTGTTCGAGTGCCTGCGGCCGAGCGCCGAGCGCGTGCGTTTCCATTCGAAGAGCGGGCCGCTCGCGGTGTGTCGCAAGGGCGCGCTCCTCGAGCTCGACTTCCCGGCGCGGCCCCCGGCGCCCGCCGCTCCTGGCGCGGAGCTCGCCGCGTCGCTCCGGGCACGCCCCGCCGAGACGCTGCGCAGCCCGACCCTGTGGCTCGCCGTGTTCGAGGGCGAGCGTGAGGTGCGCGCGCTCGCGCCCGACTTCGCGCGCATGAAGACGCTCGAAGGGCTCGGCGTGATCGCGACCGCGCCCGCCGACGGCGCGCGCCAGGGCGCAGCGGTTGATTTCGTCTCGCGCTTCTTCGCGCCGAGCGCGGGCATCGACGAGGACCCGGTCACGGGCTCGGCGCACTGCGTGCTCGTGCCGTACTGGGCGAAGCGCCTCGGGAAGGAGGTCCTCCATGCGCGCCAGGTCTCGGCGCGCGGCGGCGAGCTCTGGTGCGAGGACAAGGGCGAGCGCGTCGCGATCGCGGGCTACGCCGTGGTACCCGTTCACGGGCCGTCAGGCATGAGCGCTGGATTCGGCTGGCCGCGTAGCGAGGCGACGCATGCCTGCTCGAGGTAGGAGAGCACGTGACGGCCTTGCTTGCGCAGCGTGTGCACGGCGGT